>UEXN01000483.1_pt1 | contig 38143 bp, 39 predicted proteins | sample 1796711 | NCBI WGS metagenome assembly UEXN01 (sample SAMEA4772470, study PRJEB27181) | metagenome | reverse complement strand
ACTTTTTATCTTGAGTTTGAACCCAGAGAACTTTCGACAAGTATCACCAATACTGCGCTAGAACTTTCAAATGGGACGGGTGCTGAACGGATTCTTTCGCATGTAGATTCTCAAATCCACGCTTACTTCGTAGATGGCGGGAATGTACAGGCCAATATCGATGGTGGAACTAACACGGTGGGGGTAATAAACCGCCTAGCGATATCGTATAAGGCTAACAATATCCAAGTCTCAGTCAGCGGTGGGGCGGTAGTAAGCGATACGTCTGCATCCATACCGACAGTAGACCGGTTAATAATTGGAAATCAGGTGGATGATAATACTAGGTTACTCAACGGCCACATCAAGCGTCTCATCTACTGGCCTTATCACTCAGACTCTCTATAACAAATGGCACTCAATCTTTCAACACTGACAAACCCAGCGACATCTGGTGATGTTCTAGCAGAAGCCCTGACCACCGCTGACTTCCTTGAAGGCGTTCCGGTTCTTCGCAACTTGGCTCGCGGTTCACAAAAGGGCGGCGATGCGAAACAAGGGACAGCCCTAAACCAGCCTAAAGCGTTGCCCTTGGACGCCAATGGGAAAGGCTATCTGTATCTCTCTGGTGTTAGTGGAAACTATGCGAGCGTTCCTCATGCCGCCAACCTTAACGGAATTACTGATTTTGTCATGGAAGCAAGGGATGTTTATATGTCCGACTGGGCTACTGGGTCTGAGACTTTCTTCGCTAAGTATGGAAATACCACTAAAACATTTACTTTCCGAAGGAGCGGAGCAAACATTAATTTCTACTCCGAGGGCCACAATCACTTCAACTTTACGCACGGGTTGACTGGTGCAGCCACTGCGAGCATTCGATTGACTCGCGCAGGAACCAGCGTGACAGCAGAGCTGGATACCGGCTCAGGCTACGCCGCGATAGGCTCTGCGTTGACTATTAACACCGCCCAACTGTTAGATGTAACCGACCCTGTAGAAATCGGGGCGCGTCAAGAGGGGACTAACCAACTTCTCACCGGAAAGATTGGTCAAATTCGATTGTGGAAAAACGCCACATCATCAGGCACACCAGTCCTCGACGTAGACTTCACGGCCACCAACGTGCGCCACGGTGACACCAAGTTCAAATGCGCGACTGGTCAAGTGGTAACAATCAATCAATCCGGCAACGACCCAGCGACGATTATCAAGAAGCCGGTGTTGCGGTTCGATGGTGTAAATGATGTTCTGGGTGGCTTGCTTAACCAGACGATTGATAGCGGCTATATGTTTGCAGCTTTCAGCGTTTTGGGCAATGGCGGCTCTACTACTGCAAGATTGTTTGGTATTAATTCAACGGGAGAGTTCGATTACTCAATCAGCGGGTTTGTTGTAAGCGCAAAAAATAACACTAACCAGATTAACTCATACCATGGAAGTGTAGGCTGGAGACCACAACACAATGGCATGTTTGATGATGCAGTTGGCGATGTCCTCCATGAAATTAAATTTCAAGCAGGAGCGCAAAGGAGTCGGGTTAATAACGCTGACGAAAGAAATAGGACTGACCCGCTTAACACTATAAGTGCTGAAGAATTTAAAATTGGCAGTCTTAATATGACTGGAGCAGACGCTGCCGCCGTCGACCTAGAATACCTAGCACTGTTCGATGCGACCATCACCGACGACCAAGCGGACTCTGTTCGTAATTATATTAATAACCGGAACAACGTGTTTAGCTTAGTGGACGGCTTTGGGTATTACTTCTTTGACCCGCAGATTTTCCCTATTGTTTCTCCTGCTGCCTTTGTGAGCTTTTGGGGTGGTAATATTGTTGGTTCAGATAACACACTTAACGCTTCTGTTAGCCAATCTACAGTCAACGACCAGCCGACACGGGATGGCTACACGGTTACATTTAACGACAACGCTGACCACCTTGTGGTTGCAAGTCCACTGTCAGGAGGCCAAGCTGGCTATCAAATCGTAGGAACATCACTGGGAACCTTTGCGTATCGCGTGGATTCCGATGCGGTCACTGAGCTGAATCTTTTGGGTAACGCCGGAACTGTGCGGTCAATCGGAGACCTTTACGGAATCATCTTGTTACCAGCATCAGCAACAGGCAAAGACATCGAAGACGCTCGCAAGTTGCTTATCGACCGAGGTGCGGCTGACGCAGCATCAGTAACTTCTGTGGAGGAATTTTGGCGAAACCGTTCCGACATTGTTGAGTTTAACCATGTAAATTTCACCAATGTAACGAATTTTTTAAGGGCTTGGAGAGACGCTAATTCAATAAATAATTTTGGTGCTATTAATGCCCCTAACGGAAACAATTTCTCAGGAGCATGGGAAGGCTGCGATTCTCTATTGTCATTTCCGGCTGGCGCAAAGCTCGGCACAAGTGCTAACAATGTGAATTTTACGAGCACATGGCAAGAAAATGGTCTCACAAGTTTTCCTGCGTTGGATTTAAGCAAAGGGATAAATATGTCTTATGCATGGTATAACGCGACATCACTAAGTTCATTTGGAGCCATTGATGCGAGAGGCTGCACTAACTTCTTCAATGCATGGAACGGCTGCTCGTCCCTAACGTCATTTCCGGCGGGCGCAAAGCTAGGCACGGCGGCGAGCAATGTGAACTTTACGAGCGCATGGAAGTCTAGTGGTCTTACGAGTTTTCCTGCTTTGGATTTAAGCACTGGCAATAATTTCCGCGAGTCATTCCAATCTTGCACGGCACTAACAACTATTGAAGATGGTATTTTACTAGGAACCTCATCAAGCTCTGTCGATTTCACGAGCGCGTTTAAAGCTTGCACGGCTCTTACCACACTGCCTTCAAACTTAGATTTGAGTAAGGGCGATGATTTCCAGACAGCATTCCAAAACTGTCAGTCTCTCGTAAATTTTCCCGCCAACGCATTCGACACTATGGGGACTCCTCAATCGTATTGTTTCCTCAACACATGGCTGGACAACAACGCACTTAGTGCAGCAAGCGTGGAGAACATTCTGGTTTCAATTAATACCAGTGGGCAATCAGCTCCTTCAACCGGACCAGAGATAACCATCAAATATAACACAGCCACTGGAACACCAGCATACTCTACACTCGCCTCACTTAAGGGCAAAGGCTGGGTAGTAATTGTTAACGGCGTAACACTTTAAGTAATGACAGACGAAACCCATAGATTCTTCCGGTTCTCCAACGAGCAATCCTACGAGCAACTCACAGCATCCGGTAACACAGCCCGAGGTCTACCTGACGGTGACGGCACTGAACGGTGGTTGGCACTGTGGGATAAGACTTTCTTAGACCCAGAGACCAACAGCGACCGACTCTATTGTGTGAAGAAGTCAGGGGTGTTACCTAGTGACAACTTTGACCTAGAGGGCATTGAGGAAATCGACCTTGAGGCCTACCTACAACGACTACAGTGGGAGCCGCCTATTGAGGAAGACCTTGAGGCACTGGATGAACTTGAACTTCCTGCTGAAATTGAACCGATAGACTAATGGAAGACCAAGAACCACTTACAGACATTGAGCAGTCACGAGCTGACACAGGGTTTCGATACTATGTTGTTCAACCCGATGTCTACACAGGACTTGTGGCTGCTGTTGATGCTGACCGTGGCTATCCTAACAAGCAAGGCACAACGCTTACTGGGTTACCACCTGTTGCTAACCTGGCTGAAGCCACTGATGCTAGTGGTAAACTTATTGCCATCGACTGCTGGCGCTTTACTGCCAACGATGACGCGATGCTTGAGGGGACTGATGGAGTCCAAGAGCTTACCCAACTAGAATTTTTATCAATCAAACCTCAACCCGAGGAACTACTTTAACAACAATAACACATGCAAGCCGAGACAGCACAGCAACTCTATACCACCCTAGAAGGCGCACGGTATTCCTACCTTGACCGAGGACGGGCCTGTTCAAAGCTGACGCTTCCTTATGTTATGCCTGACGAGGGCTTCGGTCCCCACAGTCGCCTAGAGACACCCTTCAGTGGCGTCGGTTCCCGTGGTGTTAACAATCTTGCCTCTAAGCTGCTCCTTGCCTTGCTGCCTCCTAACTCACCTTTCTTTAGATTCCAAGCCAACGAAAAGAAGCTTGCCGAGGACGAGACTCCACCTGAGTTAATGAGTGAGATCGAAGCGTCTCTCCAAGCCCTTGAGGAGCTAGTGATGGATGAGGTGACCCGAGGTGCATACCGGGTTGCTCTTCACGAGGCCCTTAAGCATCTCATCATCACCGGTAATGCATTGTTATATCTACCGGATGAAGGAGGACTACGAGTCTTTCACCTTGACCGCTTTGTTGTTCAGCGTGACCCTATGGGTAATTTGTTATCTGTGGCCACCAAGGAGTCTGTTGCATTCAGCACTCTTTCGGAGGAGATACGCCAACGACTTCAACAACAAGATCCGAACCTTGCCGAAAGTGACGCTAAGGTGGACTTGTTTACCTCATGTAAACGGAAGGCCAAACACTGGGTGATCACTCAGGATGTTAATGGTGTAGATATTCCGTATGCTGGTGGTAAGGTAACAATGGACCGCAACCCCTTCATCCCTTTAAGACTTTCTAGGATTGATGGGGAAGCTTATGGGCGTGGGTTCGTTGAGGAATACCTCGGTGACATCCAGAGTCTCGAAGCGTTGACCCGTGCGATTGTCGAGGGATCGGCTGCTGCTGCTAAGGTTCTCTTTCTTGTTAACCCTAATGGCACCACACGCGCCCGGACGTTAGCTGAAAGCCCCAACGGTGCGATTGTCCAAGGCAACGCCGCTGATGTTAACACTCTCCAGCTAGATAAGTTCAACGACTTTAGGACAGCCCAGGTTACTATGGAAGCAATCAAGGACCGCCTTGGTGCTGCCTTCCTTCTCACCTCAGGTGTAGTCCGACAGGCCGAGCGTGTGACAGCCGAGGAGATCCGTATGTTATCCCAAGAGCTTGAGGCTTCCCTAGGTGGTCTTTACTCGCTCCTTGCTGCTGAGATGCAATTGCCATTGGTGAAGCGCATCATGTCAGTCATGCAAAAGAAGAAGATGTTACCTAAGCTTCCTAAGGACTTGGTGAAGCCAGTTATTGTTACCGGGGTAGAAGCCCTTGGTAGAGGTAACGATCTTTCTAAATTAGATTTATTCCTTGCCGGTGCTGCTCAGGTCGTAGGACCAGAAGCTATCGGCCAGTTTGTTAATGTTGAAGACTACTTTAAGCGTCGTGCGACTGCACTCGGTATCAAGACCGAAGGACTCATCAAGAGCGCCGAGCAGATGCAGCAAGAAGCACAGATGCAACAGATGCAAGCTATGACTGAGAAGCTAGGACCAGCCGGTATTAAAGCCTTGAATGATCAAGCTATGGCCGGTAATATGCCATCAGTCGAACCACAAGAATAAATATGGAAAGCGTTACATTTAGCGAACCCACAGAACAAGAGAATATGTCTCTTGAAGAACAGGCTGAGATGCAAGATGCACAACAGGCCACAGAACAACAGCCCGAAACGGCTGAAGCATCCCCGGAACGCCCTGAGTGGTTACCGGAGAAGTTTGATAACCCGGAGGCTTTAGCAGACGCTTACAGCAACCTCGAAAAGCAGTTCCACGAGAACAAAGCCGAGCCATCCGAGACCGAAGACAACGCCACCAGCGAACCAGAGGTAACCAACAGTGCTGTCACCAGCGCATCCGAAGAATACTTCGAGACCGGTGAGCTATCCGAAGAGACCTATAAGAGTCTTGAGGCTAACGGCATTCCTAAGGAGATGGTTGATATGTATGTTAATGGCTACGAAGCCGTGGCTAATCAACAACAACAAACCTTGATGCAAGAGGCAGGAGGTAAGGAGAACTACGACGCTATGTCCGAGTGGGCAGCAACAGCTTTAACAGACCAAGAACAAGAGGTGTATAACAACACTGTCGAGTCAGGGGATGTTAATGCAGCAACTATGGCGATCCGTGGTCTCTATGCTCGCTTTCAGTCGGACGGTGGAACACCTGTTTCTCTTGTCCAAGGGGACACCTCGGGAACAGCCGGGGCTTTGCCTTTTAGCTCCTCTAAGGAGATGACGATTGCTATGCAAGACCCACGCTATAGTTACGATAACAAATACCGGGAGCAAGTCTCACAGAGGCTTTCTGTCACAACCGCATTCTAATTATGTCATCTATTATTACTTACATCATCGACAACACTCAGGAACTCTTAGCCGCCCTTTCAATGGTGGTCGCTGCTTGTTCCGCTATCGCTGCTCTTACCCCTACTCCTACGGACGACGGGTTGGTCAAGAAGCTTTACAAGGTTGTCGATTTCCTTGCACTTAACATTGGCCGCGCCAAGCAAAAATAACAACCCTTACCACACACGCGCCACATGTCTGTGTCTCTGCTAGTCAAGTTACTTATATCGTTTCCCCGACTAGCGGAGGCATTTCGTGGTCTTATGGAAGCCTATGAAGAGAAACTATATGTTGAGCGTCACAGCAATATGCGTGATGTTATTGATGAGTGGATGCACTCCGACTCTTCGTCCGACAAAGCTCCCTTACTTTTTAGAGAAGGCCAAAGAGCAGACGTGGACAGCGGACCAGAAGCAGACGGTGGGGGAGATGTTACATTACATAAACGACTTAGAGAACAATGTCCGCTAAACGAAAAGGATTGTCCCTTCGCAAAGAGCACAAGTCAGACAAAGGAGGCTTAACAGAAAAGGGACGCAAGTATTACAACCGAAAGACAGGTAGTAACTTAAAGAAACCGCAACCAGAGGGAGGCCCGAGGAAGCGGTCTTTTTGTGCGCGTAGTCTAGGTATTTTAAAAAAACACAACATAAGCTGTTCAAAGACTCCCGACAAGAGAGCATGTAAAGCCCGTAGAAGGTGGAAATGCTAAACCCCAACACTAACAATAACACTATTATGCCAAACGTAGGAAATAAGTCGTATCCGTATACCCCCAAAGGTAAGAAAGCAGCTAAGAAAGCCGCCAAGCGGAAGGGGTTGAAGATCATGTCAAAGAAGAAGAAAGGCAACGGATCTTGAGGAAAGTAAATGAAAACCTCCTGTTAGGAGATGTTATTCAAATAGATTTCCTAGACCACGTGCAAGACGGCACCGATGGTCCCCTTGAATGCTCAGTCTATGGTTCACTTACGGACATAGGCGATAAATACCTTACTGTTACCTCATGGCACGGCTGTGAGGATAACACAACAACTTTCACCATTATTACAAGCTGCATAAGTAGCTTGGTGGTGTTTAAACCAAACGTCATCATAAAGATAGACTCCCCCGAGGCCGACGATGAGACCCACTGCGGTGGACAATCAATAACTCCGAACCCGGTTATGGACACATCAGAATGAGGACAACCTTAACAACAACAATTAGAAAAACCAAATATTATGGCTAACGGAGATACATCCGCGTCCCGATTGGGACAAGTTAACGTGGCAGGTGATGTCGACGCTTTGTTCCTCAAGGTGTTCTCAGGAGAAATCCTGACCACATTCGAAGAGTTCAACGTGATGAAAGGACTTCACACGATTCGGACTATTGCTAACGGTAAGTCTGCTCAGTTCCCTGTAACTGGCATTGCTACCGCTAAATACCACACCCCAGGTCAGAACATTGCTGACGCCACTAACAGCTACCTCAGTGCTATTAAGCACGCGGAGCAAGTTATCAGCATTGACGATGTCCTGCTTGCTTCAACCTTCATCGCAAACATTGATGAGCTTAAGAACCATTACGATGTACGCAGCATTTATGCTCAGGAACTCGGTAAGGCTCTTGCCAAGCGTTTCGATCTTGCAACCATGAAGACCCTTGCTGCTGCTGCCCGTGCTGACTCTGCACTTAAGACCTCTGCAACGGATGGTTTTGATGGGAAAGACGGAATTAGCATCAGCCGTGGGAGCGGAACTTTGACTGGCGCAACTATTCAATCATCCTTGTTCACTGCTGCTCAAAGGCTTGACGAGAACGATGTTCCTAACGACGGAAAGCGTTTCGCTATCCTTAAACCAGCCGATTACTACACATTGCTTTCCTCTGGTGAAAAAGTTATCAACCGTGACTTCGGTGGTCGTGGTGATGTTGCTACTGGTGGCCTCCCAATGGTTGCTGGTATTAACATCTACAAGTCGAATCACCTTGCTGATATTGATAATGCAGAAGCTGCTCAGGACCAAGATGACGATAAATCCAACAACGATGTCTTCGGCACTGCCGGAACCGGTTACAACGGAAACCTGAGTGATCTGGACATCATCGGTGGACACCCATCGGCTATCGGAACTGTCAAACTCCTTGACCTTGCTACCGAAAGTGAATACAAGGTCGAACTACAAGGAAGCCTGTTCGTAGCGAAATATGCTATGGGCCACGGCGTCCTTCGCCCCGAGGCAGCCTTTGAAATCAAAGTCTAAGCCTTAACAACACCCAATAACCCCAACGGTCGCACTCCTTTCTTTATTGATGGGGGTGCGGCCTTTTCCTTTTTCCCACTTACTATGGCTACCCTTACCACCAAACTTGACGCTGTTAACACCATGCTCGGTTACGTTACCGAAGCACCTGTAAACTCTATCGCTAACACTACTTCTTTGCCGCCATCTGCTGCACTTGCTAAAGGTGTTATTGACGAAGTGTCACGTGAGGTTCAACAAGATGGGTGGCATTTTAACACAGCCCAAGACTACAAGTTGGAAGCCAACGCCTCCAATAAGTTTGTGTTACCTGACAACGTCCTTCAAGTGGACACAGTTGACACCACCTATGATGTAGTCCAACGAGGCACCACATTGTTCGACCGTAAGAACTACACTGATGTATTCACTGAAGACGAGCTTAAGGTTAACATAACATTTTTACTTGAATACGAAGAGCTACCAGAACAGGCTCGACGTTACATTGCCCTCAAGGCATCCCGGATGTTTGCTAACAGACTTGTTGGCTCCCGTGAGATTGAGGCACTTATTTACCGTGATGAGATTCGCGCCAAAGCAGCTATGGAAGAAGCTGAAGGTAACAACTCTGATCGAACAATCTTTGACAACTACGACACTGCTACACGTATCGGCATCAATCGCCGCACTGACCTTGCTTAAACGATGGCTAACATAACAACTACCGTTCCTAACCTCATCCAAGGGGTCAGCCAACAGTCACCTCAGGTGCGCCTAGCTGGTCAATGTGAGGAGCAGATCAACGGTCTTTCCACTGTCACCAAAGGACTCACTAAGCGTCCCCCGGCACGGCTCATAGACAACCTAGGGGCTGTAGCTCTTGAGGGTGACTTCCTGCACTTCATCAACCGAAGTGAGACTGAAAGGTATGTTGTTACAGTTGAGCATCGGACCACAGGTGACGGCACAGGTGTTATCAGGGTGTTTAACCTAGAGACAGGAGCCGAAGCATCTGTTGAAGGAGCCACTGGTGGCTACACGGTCAGTGGTGATTATCTTAAACTAGCAACAGCTAACAAATCCCACGAACAACTCAAAGCTCTTACCATAGGGGACAGCACGTTTCTCCTTAACACTGATGTTACTGTCGCTAAGACAACCGAGAAGTCCGAGGCTCTTGATTCGTCCCGTGCCTTAGTGTTTGTTAAACAAGGAGACTATGCTAAGAAGTATGGTCTTAAGTTCAGAGACAAAGGAACCTTTAATGGCGGTGGTGCAACTTTTAATGTTACTTGGGCAGAGGAAAGGACTGGGTTCTTCGATAATAAATACATTTATCAAATCAGCAGTATCAGTGTCATTAGCGGTGGATCAGGCTACACAGTCGACGATGAGCCAACGATTGAGTTTTCGACAGGAGTAGAATGGCAGACGCGTCCTGAGTTCGATATTACTGTAGATCCAACGACACAGGCTGTAACAGGAGTAACACTTCTTCATAAAGGATTAACAACAGTATATGACTCGCAACAAAGCTTTGCCTCATCAATCCCCGCGTCCCCTGCTTATGATGAAGTTCATGTTGTCACTCATAAGGCATCACACAACGACCAAGCAGCCGATACAGTTAACATTGCCCAAAGACTTACTACCGTCCTAAATGGAGGCGAAGCCGATGATAATACTGTTATTGATGAACAACAACCGGAACATCCTGCTGGACCTTTCCCAGTAGCCACCGCTTACACCTCAAAGGACAAAGACGGCTCTATCCTTATCAACCGCAATGACGGCCAAGACTTCTTCCTTGAAGCATTCGATGGTCTTGCTGGTTCCGGCCTAGGACTCGTTCACAAGGAAGTCGATGCCCTTTCGGATCTCCCTGTGCGTGGACCTGATGGTTTTCGTGTAGCCGTGCGTGGCTCTGCTGACGCTAACGAGGACGACTACTATCTCCGCTTTGAGACTAACGACGGTCAATCCTTTGGTGAAGGAGGCTGGGTAGAAGACGTAGGACCAGACATCGACATCGCTCTCGACCCTAGCACCCTTCCGCTCCAGCTTGTTAACACCGGGGTAAACACCTTTACAATTAACACTACCGGGTGGGCCAAGCGTAAGGCTGGTGACGATGATACCAACCCATTTCCATCCTTTGTCGGTAAGAAGCTTAACAACTTTGTCTTCTTTAAGAACCGCCTAGGATTCATCTATGAGGACTCTGTGGTGCTTTCAGAAGCCGGAGAACTCTTTAACTTCTTTAGGACCACCGTAAGGACTCTGTTGGATACCGCTCCGATTGATGTTACATCTGCCACTGCTAACGTAACAAACCTTCGAAGCAGCGTAGCCTTCCAAGAGAACCTGTTGTTATTTGCCGACCGGGGACAGTTTGTTCTTAAGGGTGATCCCTTGACCAACGAAACAATCACTCTTGAAGCTGTCACCAACTATGATGTTAACACATCCGAAGATCCCCTTGCTGTTGGCTCTTATGTCTACTTCCCATTTAAGCGCGGTAACTTCCTTGGTATGCAAGAGTATTCTCTCAATGCCACCACGGACGTTTACGACTCGGATGACATTACCACACAAGTTCCAGGATACATCACCGACGGTAACATCCTTGTAACATCAGGGTCATCCGCTACCGACCTCATTGCTCTTAGCTCAGGAGGCGACACCATCTACGTCTACAAGTATTTCTTTAACGGACGAGAGAAGGTTGTTAGCTCATGGAGCAAGTTCAAGATGCCCTTCAATGTTCTCAGCCTAGAGTTCATCAATAGCTCCCTGTTTGTTGTTGGTGACAAAGATGGGGACACCCTGTTGACTGAGATGAAGTGTGAAGAGCTACGTCTTGAGGATGACACCCTTGACGGCTTTACGATCCACCTCGACATGCTCAAGAAGAAGACGTTCAGTGGAAGCCCAACAACCACACCCACCGACACCTTGATCGACCTCGGGTTCACTCCCGGTCCTGATGATGTTGTTGAGGTGTATGACAGCCACGGCAACCGAGTTGTTGTTAACTTTGTCAACGTCAACCAAGCAAGCATCCAGTCCTACAACCGGACGTGCTTCAGCGGTCTTCGATACAACCTAGAATACACCTTCAGTGAACCAGTGTTTAAGCAAGGTAACCCACCAGTGTCCTCGGGTCTTGCCCGTATGATACTTAGGAACGGCACCTTGTTCTTTACGGACGCGGTGGACTTCCAAGTTGAGGTAACACCTATTGCTAGGGACAAGCGTATCTTTACCTACAGTCCTAACGTCATTAACATCACCTCGACGGACACTTTGCTTTCACAAGACGGTAAGTTGCGATTCTCGATCTTTACACAAGCAAAGGATTCGCTTATTAAGATTGTTAACTCAAGTGCATTTGCATCTAACTTCCAAGCCTGTGAATTCGAAGCCAACGTCCATACCCGTTCAACTAGAATATAATAACGTCTACCTTAGGTCAGCCCGTAACTCTGACTGTGAAGAGGTAGGCATCAACATGCGCCACATCGACAAGCTTGAATGTTTGTTAACCAGTGGGTCCACCCCAACACAAGCCCTAACCTTAGGGTTAAAGCAAGACTACCATACGTGGACCATATGCGCCAAAGATGACCACGCTCCCTTAGCTTGCTTTGGGATCGGCGAGTGTGTCAAGGATACCACTAACTACATCTGGTTGTTATCGACCGATAGGCTGCTTCAAGTTGCGGGATTTGAGTTTGCTAAAGCTAGTAAAGCTTGGCTTTCCTTTATTGTTAACCACTACAAACTACCATGTGTCAACCACGTCCACGTCCAAAACACCACAGCTATTCGATGGCTTAAGTGGTGTGGTGCTGAGTTCTCCGAGGACTCCACCTCCGACTTCCTTTCATTCCAAATCAATCCCTCTTTATCTAAATAACAATTATGTGTGAACCTATCTCGATGGGCATTGCAAGTGCTGTATCATCCTTTGCTGGGCAACAAGCTGCGGCAAGCGCCCAAGAACAAGCTCAAGCGCAAGCCTCTGCTGCTGAACAAGTTAGAGCGCTACGTGCTAATACGTCTTTGCGACTTAGAGAAGCTCAAGAGGGAATTGCACGGTCACAACGTAAGGAGGTCGCACAGATCAAAGGTATGGAGGCTAAGTCCAAAGCCAAGCTAGTAGCACTTACAGAGTCAGGCGTAGCTGGTAGAACTCTTAACGTAGCTCTTGGTAAGCTCAAGGCTGAAGAAGCACGCTACCAGTTCTCAGAGGAACGCCAGAAGGAGTTGTTACAACAACAAGCCACCTTCGGTATGCAAGAGGAAGCGTTTAGATCACGAATGAACCAGCTTAGAATTAACCAGCCGATACAACAAGCAAGCCTACTCAGTGCCGGACTTACAGGAGTGCAAACAGCTTTAGGAACCGCACAGGTGATGCAAGGGGTGGATTTTAAGCTACCCGGATTTTCATCGGCGGCTGTTAAAAATACCACAGCGTCTACTTCTCCCCTTAAACAAGCTTCGTTTCAAGGAAACCCAATCCCACTTCCCGAGCTTGACACGCTTCCTACCTAATCACACATGAAGAATCAAGACCTTATCAACGCTCTCCGTAACGAGGGCAGACAACCTGTAGACCTTAACTTAGGACAGGTTCCCGTATCACCTACTATCGGACGTATGGGTAACTACAATGTCGTCGTAAAAGGGTTCTCAACGCGGAACGCAGCAACCGAGCTTTCAGCGGCGCTTGCACAGATGCCTCAGTTTTTAGGCCAAGCCCGTAACATCCAAGAGACCGCCGGGAAACAAGCAGCCGACGAGCTAACAACAGAGCAAGTAATTGACCGAATCAACAAAGGCGACTTTGAAGCTCAAGGATTTCTTACGCAGTTTGGTAAGGATAAAGCATTTGCAGAGCAGATTTACAACCGGTGGTTTAAGTCCCAGATTCGACCCGCGTTGATCGAAGCGTCCAGTGAGTTGGATAACAAAAGTCACGATGATCTTCTTCAGATGGGTGAGGGCGAAGCGTTCCAAGCACAGGCACAAGCTATACTGGTTAACTCATTAACAAACAACGATCCGTCTATCCTAGAGAAGATTGCTGCTAACCCGCACACCGCCAACCTACACAACAAAGCGATGGAAGCATACATCCCAGAGTTCATAGCAAAGGCTGAAGCGACGGCGACCGCTCGTAAACTTAAGTTCACCAAAGACTCAGCTTTACAGAGTGTTACTGATGACGTGGTGAGTCTTCTCGACCAGTCCCCGATACCTGATTATAAAGTAAATGAAACGCTAAGTGACATTGAAAACAAAAACAAATCTCAAAAGTATTACACCAAACAACGCAAAAAACTGGTTAACCACCACCAATCGACTCTTGAATTTGCTATGGATGCGGCAAGAGCAAGCGGGCTAGAAGGCTCAGACCTAATCCAAGCACGTAAAAATGCTCTGGCCGGTCTGGAGTCACGGATGGGGTTTTTATTGGAACGAGAGGAGACTCAAGAATTTGGTGCGATTCTTACCGCAATGCGCGAAGGGGTTCTGAAAATTGATGGGAAAACCTTTGGGTCATCTAAAGACGGATTGGATCTTATGACTAAGTCCGAATTCATGCTAGAGCGATATGAGGACAAGCTTGAGGCAGACAACGAACGCGATGACTTCAATAAAGATAAAACGTCCGGGTGGCTTTTAGATAATGTTGAAAGCATAGCTGGTCCTGTTCAAGATGATAGGTATTCCGCTCCAGAAGATTATGAAGAAGTCATTCAAAAATTAAACACACTTAGGAGCAGTGTTAGGGACTATGGGGAAGACATTGCCACTAAACGAGAGAAACTCTTTTATCTTGAGAGAGTTGAAGAAGAGATTGCCGAACTTGAAGCCGCCAAGGAGAATAGGGTTGATGATATTACGTTTGTCTTAGACTCCCCGAAGTTTGACGCCTTGACACGAGAAGTAGGAATAGGGGAACAAGCTACCATTCAAAAAGATACAACTGCGGGTCAGTTGGAGTTACAACAACGAGCCAGAGAATTTGACGTAGAAGCTGAGTTGGAGTCTTTATCTATCACAAGACAAAACTTTAGAGGCGACGATGAAAAAACATACGACATGGATGTATTTGATATACCAGCTAAAGCGCGTAAAAATGCACTTGAAAAGGTAATCGGTCCTGAGTTTCGAGCTTACCGGAAAGGGACACTTTCATTGGATGACGCAAAGAAAGAAGATCTACAAACGAGATATAAAGAAGCTTACGCCTCTGAGTTTAACAATTTGGTTCGTGAGTTGGCAAGAGAGAAGGGATATACTAAACCCGTAACACCGACAGAAACTAAAACAAAAACTAAAGTTTCACCTGAGTTTGAAGATGCTCTTAAACGTCGAAAAATAGAACAACAAGGTTATCCTTTGGAAAACGGACGTTTGCAATACGAACCGGCATCTTTTGCGGAGGGCGATGGCGCTTTTCCATCTTCATTTTTGAAGACTGTAGAACGTAATGCAATTTCCCCGGCTGGACTCGTAGATACTGATAACGCTTATAAAATGCTTGTTGATCCCAAAGCCGTAGACGTGATGCGAGCAAGTAATACGGAAGCGGAGCGTCTTGAGTTTAATAAAAAGTGGTTAAATACGAAATTTCGTAAAATAGCAAAAAAAGCTCGCGCAAAGGCAATTATGCAAAAACCCGAATCATTACGCCTAGGCTCACTTTCGTGGGAAGTTCAGCAGAGCGAGGTCACCGGACTTCCTATGGAAATTCTTAAAACGGATAAAGGCTTCAGTAAGACGACCTACATGAAGGACAACGGGTTTTTAGCCTTTGACACAGAGGAGCCGTTTGAGATTGATTACGACCAAGACGGTTCCTTAACAAACAAGGACGCACCTAAGAAACGAATCTTTAATGTTAACGCCGTCTACAAAGCTGTCCGCAAAAACGACTTCGAAGATTTGATCTTTATTGCAACCGAATACGGACACGCTCCAGAAGGGGCCAATGTGCAATCACCAGAGATTCAATCATTTCTAAATAACCAGAAAGTTTTGATTGACAAATATGGGTTTATGGATTTCCAGCGACGAGAAACAAGAAAACCTTTCGAACCACCTAAAGAGAAAACCTTAGAGGATTACCGAGAGTTGTATGAAAACTCCGCAATTACCGATCCTCCTAAACAAGAGAACGAAGAATAATACACATGAGTCTTTTTCCTGCACAATCGCTGATAGCACAGTCGAGGTTTCTTGCCCCGTCAATGCAACGCCCTATAACCTATTCAGATGTTGACCCTGACTACGGACACCTAGACCGAAGTGCTCAGTTGGAGAACCAAGACGACTCTGGCTTCTTTGAAGACCTATTCATGGGCTTTGCCTCTGGTGCTGAAGGCTTCGGACGGTCAGTCGTAGGCTTGGCTGATTTCGCACTTGGGGATGCACTACCTGATAGCTGGTCTGAAAGAACCCTAGAACGTCCGGACAGTTTAGTCGGAGGATTGGTTGAGGGAATCACTCAGTTTAGTTTAGGTTTAATTCCTGGTCTTGGCGTAGCCGGTCTTCTTGGAAAGGGAGGAAAACTCTTGAATGTAAGCGACAAACTTCTCAAGACTTCCAAGACACTGACAACAGGTGTTACCGCTGACTTTGTGGCCTTTGACGCACACGAAGCACGCTTGAGTGACTTCCTTGCCTCCCATGATGTTACCCGTAACGCTGTCACACAATACCTAGCGTCCGACGAAACCGACGGTGAGTTTGAAGGTCGCATGAAAAATGTGCTTGAGGGAGGAGCTTTAGCCGGTGTAGCTGGCACCCTTATCAAAGGTGTTAAAACTTTAAAGAAGGGAAGAAAACTCGATGGGAGTGAGGACGCTCTTAACGAATTCACCCAATCAGCCAACGAACTTAAAGATACTTTAATAGAAAGCGGCATAGCAACAAGAAAAGGAATAGAGATTGAAATGAACCTCAAGAAAACATTTCCTAATGCACTGCGCCGCGTACAAGACCAAATTAACAACACACGCCTTGACCAACAAGGAGGAGGACGCACTGAGGTTGATGCCGACAGCGCCCTTCCCAATTACCCAGACTGTTAACATATTTTAAACGCACGTATATGCCTAAAGAACCTAATACAAACCCTTGCGCCATCGGCGGCAAAGAAGCTCTTTACAGTAGCTCACGTATTCTCCGAGAACTCGGGAGTGCCTCTGAGTTTTCAGAAATTGACGACTTAGTAAAAAAGACTGCGGACCAGTTACAGTCCGAGCAGCCGAGATTTATGGAGTCCAAGGAAATTGGAGACCAAATAAGCGAAGCTATTGCAAGAGCGCAGATATACGGAGGAGATCCAGACGTTTACATACAGATTCTAAGAACCGCCGATCTTGATAACCCCGAGGTAATGGCAACCTTCAGTAACCTCATGCTAAGGCAACAGGTGACCTTCCAAGGCATGTCTGCGGCTAAGAATCGTCAGGTGTCACTTGCTAAACAAATTAGCGATGGTGTGGATAATGGAATTGACGAGGTGAAGATTAAGGATCTTGAGATGCAGTTAACCGACGCTAACGCTCAGTTTCGTAACTACATGACCTATAACTCAGTCCTCGGAACTGGCGCAAGTAGGTTGTTATCGCAACGTAAGTCAAAGAACATCGGCAAGGCTTTTGATTTGTTAACAACAAAACTCGGTGATAAATACAAATCGTCTTTGGATGGAGAAGCGTTCCTTAAAGAAAACAGGCTAAATTCCGAAGCACGCACAAAGCTAGAAGCGGAGAACAATCAGGTTAAAGAAGACATTGAAACCGACATTGATGCCCTTTCGGATGAAGATTTACAATCACGTATAGCGAAAGACGAAGAGACAATCAAGAATCAAACGGACAAGATTAACGAACTTCAAAACGACCTCAACGCACGCACAAAAGAGCTTGCCGGACTGGAGACCAAACCCGAAGTAGACCCACGGACAGACGCATTAAATAAGCAGATAAAGGACTTAAAAGCGGATCTAAAAATTCAACAAACATTACGACAGCTTAGAAACGATATTAAAGGTCTTCGTAAGAAAGGAAAGATAACTAACTTTCAAAAAGAACAGTTACTCGATAAACTGAGATCACAAAGCGAACGGCTGAACCAGCGTTTAAAGGTTAGTGACGTTAAGACCAAGAAGCTGTATGACAAGTTTGTTAAACAGAACCTAGGATCTCAAAAGGCACGGACCTTTGCAAAGCGTTTGTATTTTGCAGCCCAAGACGGAAAAGAAGATGCGGTGTTAAACATGGCCGCAAAGATGTCCGAGAAGTCAGGATGGACAAAAGGGCTTAACATGGGTCTTCAGTGGTTCATGGGTAACATCTTGAGTGGGCCTCCCTCGTATGTCTTGAACGGTATTGCGCCGGTATTAACACGTGGTCTTCTCAAACTTGAAAGAGCGACCGGAGCAATACTCACAGGCAATACCGACCTTCTTAAAGCACACATGACGATGGATTCCATGTTTGGAAACGTCCGACAAGCTTGGGAAATGGGTGGAAAAGCCCTCAAAAGCGACACGGAAACCCTGTTGGGGGGAGCGAGGTCGATGGACCCAGAACTGTCTGGAGAGTCGTTAGGAGCTTTTCACTCTAGTAACTTCAACAGCAAGTTTATGTCTTCCGACCCTATGGTCGCTGTAATGAACACCGTCAACGTAGCAACACGTTTACCCTTTAGAATTAACGGAGCAGTTGATGTTATTAACAAAACCTTTGCCGTAGACAACTACCTTAAAACGCACTACAAGATGGAAGGTCTTTCTAAGATTAGAAAAGGAGATCTTGATGCGGATGAACTCGGTGCCTACGTAGATGGCAAGGTGCGCAAGATGTATAATGAGGACGGTTCGTTGTATTCCGAAGAGCGCATGATGAAGGCTTACGCAAAGCGAGCATTGGATGAAGGATTTGATGAAACAGATCCGAACGCAATCGGACGTAAACACCTTGAGTTCATGTCGGAAAAGATGAAAGAACTCCAAAAAAATGGGGGAGACCTCAGCGAGATGGACCTACTTGCAAGGCGAGCCGAAGACTTTGCACGGGAATCAACCTTTACGGGTGAGCCGGGAGCTATAACTAACATCCTTAACCAACTAAGAGATCACGTTCCTTTAACAAAGTTCCTTATTCCGTTTGTTAATACTCCGATGCAGATCTTGAAGTTTGGGTGGCAGCGCACTCTTCCTGGGGTGTTCTTAAGTGACATAGCGCCACGACTTGTTAAAGGAACCAAACAGGCACGACTAGATTTCGCGAAGTTAGGACCAATCGAACAAGCAGCTTATCGCGGACGCTTAACAACTGCGGTGGCCTCAACAGGAGCTTTGGTTTACTTTGCAAGTAACAATAGAGAGTCGATTACTGGTGGTGGTCCACGTAACAAAGATGAACGACGCGCCCTAGAAGCAACAGGGTGGCAACCTTATTCGTTTGCTATAACAGATGACGAGGGTAACAAAACTTACTACAGCTACCAACGGATGGACCCATTCGCCACTATGATTGGTATTATTGCTGATATTGCAGAGTTTGGAGAAATGAACCCACGAAGCGATGACGAGCTTAGTTCCGCCGTGTCTGGCATGGCCTTTACCATAGCCGAAAGCTTGACCGATAAATCTTTCCTTCGTGGTTTGAATAACGTCTTGAACATCACTGGTGATCCAGAGACTTACATTCCTAAGACATTAAAGGACATCGGAGCCGGTATGGTGGTCCCAATGTTCGTGGATAAACTAAAGAACTACGACAGCGAAATTCTCATCAAGGAGAATCGCACCATTGTTGACGCAATACTCAGAAAGCTACCCATCGCTGAAGAGAACGTTCCTCCAAAGAGAACCTTTCTTGGGGAACCGGTCTACAAACAGAATCCTTTTGGTTTACTCGGGATCGCAAATCCGGTCTACATATCAAGTCAACGCAACGACATCGTAGACCAAAAGATACAAGATATGCTTCCAAGATTTTCGTTACCTCCAGCAAACTACTTAAACCACGGTGACACGGACATGCGAGAGTTCTACAACAAAGATGGGAGACAAGCATACGACCGTTTTCTTGAATTAACATCAACAACGACCATTCAAGGACGGAATCTAAGAACCGCTTTGAAAGGTCTGTTTAAGTCCAGAGCCTTTAAAAGCGCGGAACAGAATTATCTAGCAGCCCAAGAGACCGGAGAACCGGGAGTTGAAGACCCTCGCGTGGCTCTGACTAGAAGTATTATCTCGCGTTACCGGAGAATTGCCAAACGGGAAGTTATCACTGAGTTTCCCGAACTACAAGAGACAGTATTCAATTTAAAAACACAAAAGCGCAGAATGCTTAACAACCCTATCCCAACCTTATAAAATACCATGTCAGCCACAAGTGGACTATCATTCTATCTATCCGAAGCCGTATCAACCGCACCTCAGAGTCTTACCTATGGGTTTGAAGTGTTAAGCGTTGATGATCTATCGGTGGTCGGAATCAACACCAGCAACCAAAGAGTCAGCCTTGTAAAGGACAGTGATTTCACGTTAAACCTTGATACAAAAACTGTTACATGCACTAGCTCCGCTTGGTCAGGATTAACAAAGATCAGCCAACTCAGTGACTCGGGAACAAAAATAAGAATCTTTCGGACAACATCAGTGATACCCTCGATTGACTTTACATCCGGCGCTGTGTTAAGTGAAAGCGATCTCGATACCGCCTATAAGCAAGGGCTCTTTGCCGCACAGGAGATGACCGAGGATGCAGCCGACACGAACGCTGGTCTTCAAAGTGTAACATCAGGTGTTATTGCAGCCGGTGCTGTGACCGCTCCTAAGATTGCAACAAACTCAATCTCAGAAGACCGCATAATTAACCTTGCTGTAACTAACGCAAAGATTGCAGATAATGCTGTTAACGCAGCAAAGATCCAGAATGGCACGGTGGGATCGGCTGAACTGGCTGCTAACTGTGTAACAACAGCAAAGATCGGAGCTAACCAAGTCACGACTACACAGATTCTAAATAATGCTGTAACACAAGCTAAGGTAGTCAAAGCCGGAAAAGCTAACATGGAAGCACTGACTGGGAGTGCCGGACAATCTCAGGGTGTTGTAACACCTGACGTTCTTAGATATAGCCAGTTCGCTCCAAGAGCCTATGGTTCATTAGGTATGGCGAGCGATAGCGACAATTCGTTTGCACACTCCTATAATGTCGCGTCTGTGTCCGCTAACACTCATGAACGAACAGTTACCTTCACAACACCATTGCACAGTAACGCGGATTATGTAGTTCTTGCAACCATTACAGGAGCCGGAGCCGGTTTTGATGCCCCCTCAATCGTAAGTAAGACCGCGTCTGGGTTTACAATTGATTTTAACAACACCGACAGCTCCGGGCGTGGAATTGACTTCGTTGTCTTCGGAAGCACCCTTGCAACATAATAACAGATGAACTCCTCAGTCAATACACCCTTAGTAGGTATCACCGGATTGATTGCAAATATAACACTCGAACAAGTTAACGCAGCCGTGGCTCTTGCTGTTGGAATCGCCACACTGGTCTATATGTTAATAAAGATCAGCCACCTTTTAGACAATAGAAAGAAATAATGACCGACGAAAAACGAAGCATAAAGATGGAGGGTTTACAAGACCTTCTCATCGATACATTCATCGACCAAATCAACAGTGGTGAAGCACCTCCTGCCTTGTTAAACGCTGCACGTCAGTTACTTAAGGACAATAACATCACAGCCAGCATCACTAAGGACTCACCCTTGGAAGCACTTGTAAATTTACTTCCATTCGAAGATCCGACTGATAAGGTTGTTAATGAATGAGTGATCTTCCACCACAGCTTAAGGACTTCCGTAACTTCCTTTGGATGACATGGAATCACCTTACGCTACCCGCACCTACCCCTATCCAATACGAGATAGCCGAGTGGATGCAAAACGGTCCACGCCGTGGTGTTATCCAAGGGTTCCGAGGTGTCGGTAAGTCATGGATCTGTTCAGCCTTTGTTGTCCACCAGCTCCTTCTAGATCCACAAAAGAACATCCTTGTTGTCTCGGCATCCAAGAACCGCGCTGATGACTTCTCCACGTTCACCCTTAGGTTGATCCACGAGATGCCCGTGTTGGCTCACCTGATGCCCGGTGACAAACAACGCTTCTCTAAGATCTCCTTTGATGTCGGACCAGCCCAAGCATCCCACGCTCCCTCGGTCAAGTCCCTTGGTATAACATCTCAGCTTACCGGCTCCCGTGCTGACATCATTGTTGCTGATGACGTAGAAGTCCCTAACAACTCAGCCACCCAGTCGATGCGTGACAAGCTCTCAGAGCAAGTCAAAGAGTTCGAAGCTATCCTTAAGCCTGAGGACAACAGCCGCATCCTGTTCCTTGGGACACCTCAGTGTGAAGACAGCATTTATAACAAGATGCTTGAGCGTGACTACGAGATGCGCGTGTGGCCCGCAAAGAAGATCACAAGGGACAAATCCGAAAAGATCTACCGGGGTAACATAGCAGAGTCCTGTGTGGATGATGATCTTGTCGGAGAACCCACCGAACCCACACGCTTTGGTGACATCGACCTAGCCGAACGTGAAGCATCCTATGGTAAGTCCGGGTTCGCGATGCAGTTCATGCTGGACCCTAAGCTGTCTGACTTGGACCGCTATCCATTAAAGATCAATGACCTGATTGTTATGGATCTTGATAACGAGACGGCACCCGAAAAGCTGGTGTGGGCGCAAGTCCCGGAGAACGCTTGGGACAGCACTGTGCCTAACGTCGGGTTCACCGGGGACCGCTTCTTTCGTCCTATGAAGATTGTAGGGGACCACGTGCCTTACACCGGAAGTGTTCTTGCTATTGACCCATCAGGTCGTGGTAAAGACGAGACCTCTTGGGCTGTCGTCAAGATGCTTAATGGTTACCTGTATGTTACCGATGCCGGAGGTATGCAAGGAGGATACGACGAAAAGGTTCTTAAGGTTCTTACCATGAAGGCCAAGATGAACAAGGTTAATGTTATTGTGGTGGAAAGTAACTTCGGTGACGGCATGTTTGTGGAGATCATTAAGCCCTATCTCACTAAGATCTACCCTTGCACCGTCGAGGAGATCAGACATAACATACAAAAGGAGAAGCGGATCGTAGACACCCTGGAACCCGTGATGAACCAACACAAGCTTGTTATCGACCCCAAGGTCATTAAGAACGACTACGACTCCGCCCAGAAGTATCCCCTTGAAACACAGCTAAAATACCAGCTAATGTTCCAGCTATCCCGCCTTACACGCGAACGAGGAGCCCTAACACACGATGATAGACTCGATGCCCTTTCGATGGGTGTCTCCTACTGGACACAACAGATGGCCCAAGATGCCGACACAAAGATCGGCGAAAGAAAAGAGGAGGCCATCCACCAACAACTCCGGGACTTCAAGGACACCTATTACAAGTCACATAATAAAAGCACATATACATCATGGATATAAAGACTGTTAACGACATTATAACGATGCTTGAGGAATACCGCGATAGTGGCCTTAGGATGGATTCTGAGCGGGTTTTAGATGGACCGGTAGGTGAGCCTAGGAAACAACGCCTTGTGCTCGCTGTGGGGCATTCTAGGGCCAACGACAAGGGAGCTGTGAGTTGGGATGGGACTTACACCGAGTGGGCCTACAATCGAACCCTTGCCCACTTTATCAATCTTTACCTAGACGAGTCTATTGATGTTACCATTATCGACAAATACAAAGGGGACTCCTACACCGAAGCTATGGCTAACCTTAAGCTTGGCGTTGATCCCCTTGGGGCTGACCTTGTGGTCGAACTCCACTTCAACGCCTACAAGTCCCAAGAGGCCAACGGATACGAAGCCCTTTACTGGCACACCTCCAAACACGGCAAACAAGCCGCCGACGCCTTCATCAACTCCATGTCCTCCGCTTTCCCCAACAACCTCAACCGTGGACCCAAAGCCATCAAGGACAACTCCGAAAGAGGCGCACGGTTCCTTAGAATGCTTAAAGCACCTTGTGTTATCCTTGAACCATTCTTCGGAACCAACAAAAAGGAATGGACCATGTTCCAAGAATCATACGGAAAACAACAACTCGGAAAAGCAATAGCCACGTCTATTAACAAGTGTTTTTTAGATTGGGCTAAGTAGTTGAATAACAATCCCTTACAAATGAGACCCATAATAGGGGAAGGGGGAATAAGCCTATCTTAGGATAGCCCCGAAGGTGGATGATCTAAGGATTCTTTCCAATAACATCAACAATAACACTATCTTAGAATTATCCCGAAGGTAGGTGATCTAAGGATTACCAACAATAACACTATCTTAGAATTATCTTATGAGACCTTAGAATAAGGGGGACTTAAGGAGATCTAAGAATAGCTCTAAGAGTAGGTGTTAATGATTACCTATACATACCAACCTATCAGTGTTTAATGCAACATAACTCCAACATCCATCACCAAGAGATACCTGAGGTCTCCCTAGACAACCTAGAGCATGCCTTAGCTTGCCTAAGGGAACACTTCGATGATGTTGTTGTTGCTGTTCATCACAAAGACACCAGGAACATCAAGGTGACCTCATCAAATCCTTATGCTGGCTTAGGGATGTTACCGACTATCCAAACGAAGCTTAGGGGTGCTATAGAACACGCCGAGATGACCCAGTTGATCCATGAGGAATCCTATGAGATTGAGGAGGATGATAGGCTGTAGGTTTTAGTTACAAAAATGTGAAGGGGTATATGTAGAGATTCGAGCCGAAAAATCCCCCCAAGCCCCCATCGAAAACGCCACAATAGGCGACAAGCATACACAAAAAGCACAAGGGGGGTATGTTATCTACTGAGCGACAGACACAAAGAACAACATATAGAATGTTTTTTGCATTGGCTTTGCTTGATTGTTACCTTAGGCGGAGCCACAATCGAAATTGTATAATCCACAGCCTGGTTTTCGTTAGCGCTTGTTTTTGTGTTGTCACCCCTTTTGAAATGTAGCTGTATGCACAATGTAAACACAACCTAGTAACACCTATGGCCTACCTATGATCTACCTACTACCTACCTAGTAACACCTACTGTCTACCTATGATCTACCGGGAGGTGCTGTCACTTTTTCGCAAGACTGTAAGCACCTCATAAAAGACATTAAAGTTTTTGATTGTTTTTCATACTCACCTCTGTATAGTGATTTCGATATGAATAAACAACAAGACCAGACAAACCCACAAATCACTTGCGAAGAGCTAATCTACGCCGGACAAGATGACGATATAAGCGATCTTTTCGATATTGCTTTAGATGTTATTGAGACGGGCCGAGCTTCTAACCTTGAAGGCATCAAGCAATGGCTCATTTCTTATACGTATTATAAGGATTTAAAAGAAACCTTGCATCCTGATTTATTTGATGCCGTAATCCAACACGCTATTCAACAAAGTAACAAATAAACTACTCTTATGAAAACACAAGAAACCAAGAAACCAAAAGCAGTCTCGTTCAATTCACACGAGCTACCAACACCAACACCAACAACCGCCACAAGGAAACTAGGCTCCAACCGAGGCAAAACTCGCCTATGGTTAGAGGGTAACATCCTAGAAAACCACGGCTGGACCACGGGTGACAAGTTCGACGTGGTTATGATCGACGGTGTGTTAAAGTATGTTAAGCATTCCAACGGAAAGCGAAAGGTAGCCGGGAAGCCCGGTCGTCCTATCATCGATACCAATACCGACAAGATTAGCCACACCTTGAACGCCAAGCCGGGGGCGGTTGTTAATGTTATAGTCACAAGCGAAGCAATCACTATCCAGAAATAGAGAGATGATTGATCCACATTCTATGACTGGTCCTTTATGGCTCCTTCTCTTCCTTTTCATCTTCCTTCCTTTGAGCTTCTTCACGGTGGCATTCAACATGGAGCGAACACGGAGACGCTATGAACGCATGAGAGATCAAGCCGAAAGCAAAAGATCCCGCGAAGACTTCCGCCTTTAACAATAACAACAACAAATCAAAACTTATGAAACAAACAATAATTGACCAAATCACTAGCGATATTGGCGGGCCTGATGCGGTTCTAGATTCCATTCAGACCGCCATGATGGAAAACATCGATGAAGGCTATTGCACCGAGTGTGCTTCGTTTTATGGTAACGTAGAACCGGACGCGCGTCGGTATGCTTGCCACGTGTGTAATAAAAAGGAAGTTTACTCATTAACCGAGATCTTTCTTTAATTCCAACCCAATTCCTCTCGATTCGTCGCGGGGAGTTGTATGGAGTCAATGAAACCTCCGCTTATATTATGAAAAAAACAACCCAAACGAAACCAAGGGAAACAACCTTGATAGTTAATGAAATAGACAAGGTCTTTCCAAAAGATGGAAAACAACCTTATGCGCTAGGGTGTCACGCTATCGACATTGAAACAGGGGAACAAGTGAACGCTTTAATTAGCTTTGACTTCTCCGAATTGTTATTCGTCGTATCGACGGGAAAAACCCTAAACGAAACCTTGAACGCATGAAACTTCTCAACAGCGGAAACGCAAAAACGATTAAAGGTGAGAAACTAGGCTTTAAAACCTACGGGGTCCATCTGTCACCCTTTAACAAATCAGGATTTCAAGTCTGCAAATGGGCATCAAAAGGTTGTGCAAGAGCTTGTCTTGATACTGCGGGAAGGGGTGTTATGTCCAACGTGCAAAGATCAAGGATTAACAAAACCAAATTCCTGTTTGAAGATCGAAACGGTTTCTTAGATCAACTACGCGCCGAAATAAAAAGCGCCATCCGATCCAGCGAAAAGAAAGGCTTGGTCCCTTGTTTCCGTCTTAATCTCACTTCGGATTTTAAATGGGAGGAAACTGGAATATTCGAGGAATTCCCGGAGGTCCAATTTTACGATTACACCAAAGGTAAAAACCGCATGATTGAATATTTAGAAGGAAACCTTCCTCCCAACTATCATTTGACCTATTCCCGCAGTGAAAAGAAAGGTGACGACATTCACTCAAAAGCTTTCCTAAAATCCGAGGGCAATGTTGCGGTTGTCTTCCGTGGAAAGCTTCCTAAGAAGTGGAACGGTTTTGATGTTATCGATGGAGACGAAAGCGATCTAAGGTTTTTAGATGCGACTGGAAAGGTTATTGGATTAGTTGAAAAGGGATTGGCCAAGAAAGACGAAACTGGATTTGTAGTGGAAGCATTATGAACAAATTCGAAGAAATACTATGGCTTTTATTCTCTCTCCTTTCCGCCTACTTAGCTTGGGAACTATTCCGAGGGGGTAACTAGCACCACCACACACAAAACACCACCACAAGAGCAGCCTAGGGGAAACCTTGGGCTGCTTTTTTGTTGCCATCACACCCCTAAAACCTGGAAATCCTATCGTTGGGGCAAAAAACATCTTTACACGATGAAAGTTTTCGGCTAATCGTTGTGCATGGCTACAAAAACAATAGAAGAGCTGTTCGAAATTACCTTTGTGAATCGTTGGGCCGAAAAAGCCCGAGCTGAGGTAGAGCAACGTAACATTTCCTTTTGGTTAAAGAACCTACCGAAGACCACCAGGGGCTTATCGTTGGGCGTAATCGACAAGATCATATTGTCAGAGGTAAAGAAGGGTAACAAACCTTCAACCATTAACAGTAAACTACAGACCTTGAAGACCACCCTGGATTTCACAAGGGAACGCGGGATGCATGACGTTGGGTTCAAAGTCCCACGGTTAAAGCAACCAAGCGATGCCCGTATGTCGTTCTTTAGCGAGGAGGACCAAGAGGCCATCGAGGCTTTGATTGATGACAAGGGCTTTCGGTTGTTCTTTCGTTGGTCTATTGCGACAGGTCTTCGTCCATCGGAATCGTTGGGCCTAAAGTCCTCCATGATTCGCCGTGACCCTATCGTTGGGCCGGTGATTGATATTGTTAAAACAAAGAACGGGGAGCCAAGGACCATACCGCTCACCCGGAAAGCCTTGGAGGCGCTCGAAACTGTCGGGGAGTGGAAGCGTTACACCAGCTACCGAATCACCCGAGAGTGGGCAAGGTTGCGTCGAAAAGACCCGGAAGCTTTGAAGGATTTTGTGTTTTATACGTGCCGACACACGTGTGCCACTCGACTACTGTCCAAGGGTGTTAACATCAAGGTGGTCCAGAGTTGGATGGGACACAAAGACATCAACATGACATTGAGATACGCAAAGCTCGTGCCGAGTGACCTTGCAGCAGCCCGTGACATCCTAGAAAAATGAAGCACTTATTATTCATTACCGAGACGTTTCGTCGCGCCGGAATCAACACCATGTATCGAGCGACTCTTTGCGTGGCCGTTGGGGCTAAACCAGGCATAAGCATTATTACCCTTGCTTCTCTTCTTGAGACAACACCGGAAGCGATCAGGGTGGCCATGCGTGGTCTTGTCTCCGATCATTTGGTTACCGTTACCAAGGTGTTGGATAAAACCAACAGATCGAAGGAGACTCGGGTCTATCCGACGCCTCGCTTGAAGGATGTTATTTCGGCTCTTACACCTCAAAACAAAAAAACAAAACCATGAGACAAATAAATCCAATAGCCAAAGCTTGGGCGAACGTAGAGAAATCTCAGCACAAGCATGAACTGTATAAAGCCTATCGGAGGCGTCGTGAGAAACCAGCAAGGGAGTATCTTGATGGGACACATTTGTTTGAGCGTTCCTTTTCGGATGTCAAAACAGGTGAAACTAAGATCATGGGTGGACGCGAAGCCAAGGAGTTGAATGCATTTCTGTTCCAAGAGTACATTAAACTTTGTGATGCTAACAATGAAAACAGATCATTAGAGCGTTGGAAAGTAATTAAAAGATTTTACCAGTCAGAAAAAACATTATGAGAATAGAGCGCAAATACCTAAGTCACCGGGACCAAATAAAAGTGCAAATACTTGAAGATGAATGCTTGATGTTATCCCAGCGCATTGCTAGGATCGTCAAGAAGCGAGATCGCTTGATGCGGAAACGCGACAAGATTCTTGATAAGGGACTAGAATCGTAGGGAGAACCTCGGGCGCGGTTGCTTGTTTACCGTCATTGAACACCCTTATCAACTCCTTCACATATGGAACAAAACGAACTCAACCAAGAGATGTTAGATCTCGGGGTCCAACGGTACAGAAAGAACCGGACGACCAACAAAGGATCACTTACCAACGCCGGAAGACGCATAATGCGTGAAGGTGTGGAGCCAGTTACGTTGGGCCTAGTTGAGTTGCTTCCGACAATAGATAAAATTAAAAACAAGTCACAGTGGCAACGCTGTTTAGTGGATGTTAAAGACTTTCGCCCGATAGCACTGATAGCCGTAAAGGCTACCTTAGATGTCCTCGACGAGCCTCGTTCCTATGCTAGTGTGTGTTTTCGCTTAGGACGGGCCGTCGAGGACCAACTACTTTCCGACAACTTCATACGTAACCACGAGTTCGGGTCGAGATTGGTTAAGCGTATGCAAGACTTAGCGAGCCGGGGACCAGCAACCCAAAGCGCCTACCTCCACAAGACCGCCCGGAGTGAGGACATGGAGTGGACCGATTGGACCCGCCGGGATCGCATCTCGTGTGGCTCCATGTTGCTTGAGATTGTCCATGATCGCACTGGTCTTATTAAGTTTACTGACAAGGTCCAACGCCAACGCCGCCACTACAAGCCGATGCGGATGGTGGAGATCTCTGATGTTACTAGAGAGTGGATCAACGAATACGACACCTACCGCGAGTTATTGTTACCGTTCTGGTTACCGATGGTGGAAAGCCCGGAGCCGTGGCACAAGGTGTTTGGTGGAGGCTATGGTATCAACAAGGACCAAGGGCTACCTGTTCTTCCGTTCATCCGATGCTCTGATCGTAATGTCCTAAGGATGGCACCTGACATGCCCCAGGTTTACAACGCGGTCAACCTCATCCAAGAGACACCCTATGCCATTAACAACCGAGTCCTTGAGATGCTTGAGTGGGCGTGGGAGAAAGATTTACAGATTGGGTTACCACCTAGGAACGACCTAGAGCTACCTGAGTGGCCCGGTGATCACATGTCGCTGGAGGAAACACGCAACTGGAGGGACGACAAGCGGGAACGCGCAGCCTATAACACCTCGTTGGGTTCACAGCGCATCCTCATCTCCAAGATCTTGATGTTATCGCGGAAGTTTCGCAACGAGCGTATGTTCATGCCGTCATCGTGTGACTTTAGGGGTCGAGTCTATCAGGTGCCAAGCTACCTTAACTACCAAGGCCCGGATCACTGTCGAGGATTGTTACAGTTTCACCGAGGTAACCCGATAAAGTCCGACGACGACCTAAGATGGCTTGGGATACACGGGGCTAACTGTTTCGGTAACGACAAGTGTGACTTTGAGACACGCCTAAAGTGGGCCGATGGGTTCACACGGGATGCGATACGAATTGCTAACGACCCTAAGTCCAACCGAGAGTGGGCCGATGCGGATGAACCGTGGCAAGCGTTGGCGTGGTGCTTTGAGTGGGCCGAGTATCACACGAAACGGTCGAAAAATTTTAGGACGTTCCTGCCTTGTGCGATGGACGCAACCAACAGTGGCCTTCAGCTTCTGTCATTGTTAAGTAGGGACGAGGAAGGATGCTTTGCAACTAACGTCTCACCTACCGAAACACCTCAAGACATCTATAGGTTGGTCGCGGATCACACGTTGGGTAAGCTCAAGCAAGATGCAGCCAAGGGTAGGGACTACGCACGGCTTTGGGTTGAGTTTGGGATCGATAGAAAGACCTGCAAAAGACCGTGCATGACGGTTTCTTACGGCTTAACTCCTTACTCCAACAGGGATTACGTCGCTGACTGGTATGACACCACCCGAAGAGAGCGTGGGATTGACTGTGTGTTCGGTCGTAGTCACATGTATCCAGCCATCAAGTATCTAGGTGACACCCTGTGGGACAGTATCCAAGATTTGTTAACCAAACCTAAGCAAGTGATGAACTGGTTCCAAGATGTCTCCCGGCTGATGACACGACAGGAGCTACCACTCACTTGGACAACACCTAGTGGGTTCCGGGTCAGTCAAGACTACCGCAAACAAGTGAGTCGAAAGGTAAGCACTTGGTTGAACGGATCGTTAACATCGGTGCGCTTCAAGGATGCTACGGACGACCTCGACCCAAGACGACAGAGCAATGGTGTAGCCCCTAATGTTGTGCATTCCTTGGATGCGGCTGGCTTGGTCCTGAGTGTTAACGAAAGTTGGAAGCGTGGCTTGTATGATTTCGCCATGATCCACGACAGCTTTGCCACACACAGTAACAACTGCGAGACACTTGCGTCATCACTCCGGGACAGCTTCAGCGAGATGTTTACAAAAGATATTCTTGCAGACCTAGCCGAAGCGTGGCAGAACGAATCTTACGAGGAGCTACCAAGCCTTCCCGACTACGGAACCTTTGATGTTAACACATTACGCGACTCTAAATACTTTTTCAGTTAAAGGTAAAACACTGAGAAAAACAAAGAAACCAAAAAACCTAAACAATAAAAATAATGAAACTACTGACAACGCCTATTGGCACCGCCCTTTATCCAAAGCTGGTTAAACCTGACACTAAGTTTGATGAGGTTGGATCTTATTCGTGCAAGCTGATCCTTTCTAAGGACGATTTTGAAACGGTCTCGGCGCAAATCAATCCTTGGTTTGACCAAGAATACGAGCGATTCGTAAGGGAAAGCCGCCAGACAAGCCTTAAACGCCGTGAAAAGCTCCCTTTGCGTATTAATGAGGACAATGAGTGTGAGTTATTTTCTAAACAAATAGCTCAGAAAAACGTGGCAGGAAAACTTATAACCTTCCAAATAGCACTTTTTGATTCAACTGGAAAAAAAATTAACGACGATCTTAATATCGGATCAGGCTCTAAGGTTCGGCTTTCAGTAGAACCCTTTGCGTGGCATGTTCCAGCACAAGGCGTTGGTTATACCTTAAGACTCAAAGCCGCACAGATTATAGATCTTAAGGAGTACACGCCTAAAAGCGATGCCTTTTCTTTTGATGCCCACGAAGGCGGCTTCGTGTCCGAGGATCTTGGCGACGCATTTGAAAACGATAGCACGGATAAGGATGCCTCGATTCCGTTCTAAATTTGAACAAAGGCTGGCTCTTGCGATGCAACGTGCGGGAGTCAGCTTTACATATGAGTCCCAACGGATCAAGTATGTTAAGAACCACCACTATACCCCGGACTTCGTCTTGGATAATGGTGTTATCCTTGAGGCTAAAGGTCGCTTCATGTCGTCAGACAGGGCAAAGCATTTGTTAATTCAAAGGCAGTACGCAGATAACCCTCTGGATATTCGCTTCGTTTTTATGCGAGCAAGTAACACTCTCAACAAAAGGAGCAAGACAACCTATGGAGACTGGTGTGACAAGCACGGGTTTCTTTGGTGCGAGAAGTCCATACCTCGGTCGTGGTTCGACTAATGTAAAAAAGAAAAACAAGATGTATATAGCAACCCACCAGCCGTGCGACAAGTGCGGTGCATCGGATGCGTTGTGTGTTAATGAGGACGGTTCTACGTTCTGTCATTCGTGCAATACCTATGACAGAGCCGAGGCTGCACCAACAACACCGCCACCCACTACTATGAAAATAACAAAACCACTTCACTCCGACTCGGACAAGTTCCTTAGCGGAAGATACAGTGACATACCAGCACGTCACATCACCCTCGACACCTGTAAACACATGCGGTATCGCATTGGAGATTACAACGGACGTGCCTGTCACATTGCGGACTACTACGACGACGACCGAAAGCTCCAAGGCCAGAAGCTACGCTTCGAAGGTAAACAATTTATGATCCTTGGTGACATCTCGGATCGCTTCTATGGTCAACACCTACACCCGATGGGGGGAATGAAGCTTGTTGTTACTGAAGGGGAGGTCGATGCGTTGAGCGTCAGCCAGATGCAAGATAACAAATACGCTACGGTTTCGTTACCTACAGGTGCAGCCAGTGCTGCCAAGGTATTCAAGCAGAACCTCAAGTGGCTCGACAAGTGGGACGAGGTGATACTTATGTTTGATGAGGATGAGCCGGGACGGAAAGCAGTAGAGGATGTTGTTGGTATCCTTCCAAGCGGTAAAGCTAAGGTCGCCCGGTTACCCTTAAAAGATGCCAACGAATGTCTTATAAACAAGCGCAGCCGGGATGTTATTCACGCTATCTTTCAAGCCAACGCATGGAGGCCAGATGCTATCATCTCTGGAACGGACATCCACGACCGCCTGACCAATCCGAAGAACACCGCAAGCATCCCGTATCCGTTCGACGGGCTGAATGAGATGACACGTGGTATTCGTAAGGGAGAGATTGTTACCTTCTGTGCCGGTTCTGGGATCGGAAAGTCACAGGTGTGTCGCATCATTGCTCACCACATCCTTACCACCACTGAACACAGCGTAGGTTACATAGCATTGGAGGAATCCATTGAGCGCACAGCACTCGGCATCGTTGGTCTTGAGATGGGTAAGCTTCTGCACCTTGATCCCGAAGTTAACTATACCGACACCAACTTCGATGAAGCCTATGTCAACACGGTCGGGTCAGGTCGCATGTGGCTTTATGATCACTGGGGTAGCCTTGATGCGGATCGTTTACTGTCGCACGTGATGCACATGGCGAAGGCGATGGATGTCGAGTATGTTATTCTTGATCACATCAGCATTGTTGTCAGTGGTATGCAAGATGGAGACGAACGCCGGATGATTGATAATGTTATGACCAAGCTACGTGCTTTGGTTGAGGAGTGCGGCATTGCATTGATCCTGGTGTCACACCTTAAGCGTCCATCGGAAGGCCGAGGTCACGAAGAGGGTAACAAAACTTCTCTTGCTCACCTCCGTGGTTCCGCTGCGATTGCACAACTCTCTGACATGGTGATCGGCTTGGAGCGAAACCAGCAAGACACTGAGCATAAGCATGTTACAACGGTTCGTGTGTTAAAGAATAGATTCTCAGGTGACACCGGAGTGGCCACTAACCTTGCATTTAATCCTGTTACCGGACGCATGAGTGAGTATACTTTTGAAGAGTTATGAAAGTCTTGGTAGCGTGTGAGTTCTCGGGTGTTGTTAGGGACGCTTTCATTAAGCGTGGTCACGATGCGATTAGCTGTGACATACTTCCTAGTGAAGCTCCCGGCCCACACCACATGGGTGATGTTAGTGAATTGTTAAACCAAAGATTTGATTTGATGATCGCTCACCCGCCTTGCACCTACCTAACTAACTCAGGAGTCAAGCACTTACATACTGACATTACTCGTTGGTTTAAATTGTTCGACGCTGCTGAGTTCTTTAAGAAGTTACTTAACGCTCCTAACATAACTCACATTGCTGTTGAGAACCCTATCATGCACCGCTATGCTCGCGAGATCATCGGAAGTAAGCAGTCACAGATCGTGCAGCCGTGGATGTTTGGTCACACCGAAAGCAAGGCGACAGGTTTTTGGTTAAAAAATTTACCGCCACTTTTCGAAACGATGAATGTAAAGCAAGAGATGTTATCCCTCCCCAAGAATCAGACACACAAAGTTCACTATGCTTCACCCGGTAAAGATCGGTGGAAGAATAGGTCGGTCACTTGTCAAGGCATTGCGGATGCTATGGCTGAACAGTGGGGCGAGATGTTAATTTAATGGCTAGGTATCCTTACTCCCTCTTCCTTTGGACGAAGTAAAACAAACCATGACAGCCGGGAATAGACCGGCACCCAACATTAACAACAACTAAGAATGAAAAAACATAAGATGCTCTACTTTGATATAGAGACCAACGCTATTGACTTCTGGCCTACCCTTGCTGGGTTAAAAGATCTCCACTGTATTTCTATCTACGACCCGGATGCACGTAAGATGCACTCGTTTAGTAGCAACGCTAACAACCTAGATGAAGGGGTGTCCATGTTGAACGCAAGCCATAACATCTGTGGTCACAACGCGATCAACTTTGATGCACCGGCCCTACGCAAGCTAGGCTATGAGATCACAGCACGGGTCGTGGACACCAAGGTCATGTCCCAAGTCATGCACCCGGATCTCTTTACGGAAGACTGTAGACGTGGCGAAGAGTTCCCGAAGAACCTTAGAGGACGCCACAGCTTGAAGGCGTGGGGTCTCCGCTTGGGTAACGAAAAGGATGACCACGGTGCCACCGAAGACTGGACCCAGTGGAGTCAAGAGATGCAAGACTACTGCGAGCAGGATGTTAATGTGGTGGTGGACTTGTTCCTTCACTTTTTGTCCCAGAAACCATCCGCCGATATGTTATTTATCGAGCATGACTTTGCTGAGTTGATGACACAACAGGAGATGAACGGGTGGCCCTTTGACATAAAGAAAGCCAACGAGCTTGCCGAAGAACTTATGGCACGTCGGGCTGAACTCCGGGACGAACTACAAGACATGTTCCCGTCAACCACCGAGGAGATGAAGACACCTAAAGGGTGGACCGTTGAGGTAGACGGTAAGACATACACGGCTGCAACCAAGGGTGGCCTTAAGCTAGTCCTCAAGGAAAACAAGTTGAAGCAAGTCCTAGCCGACAAGGCGGTCAAGACTGGTAACAAAACCAAGACCATTCCATTCAACCCTAACAGCCGGGACCAGATAGCAGAACGCCTTATGAAGATGGGGTGGGAGCCAGAGGCTTACGAAGGAAAGCGACCTAAGATTGATGAGGCAGTCCTTAAGGAGATAGATAAACCCGAGGCTAAGTTGTTATTGGAGTATCTGTTAATTAGTAAACGCCTAGGACAAGTGGCCGAGGGTCGCCAAGGTTGGTTAACACTAGTCAAGGACGGACGCATCCACGGTGAGGTCAATACAAACGGCGCAGTCACCGGACGATGCACCCACAGCAAACCTAACGTGGCTCAAGTGCCAGCGTCGAGAGCAGTCTACGGTTCCCAGTGTCGCGATCTGTTCACAGCACCGGAGGGTAAAGTGTTAGTAGGTGCAGATGCCAGTGGCTTAGAACTCAGGTGCCTCGCTCACTACCTCTATCCTTATGACAACGGTGTGTATGGTAAGACAATTATTGAAGGAGACATTCACACAGCTAACCAACAGGCGGCAGGCTTACCTACACGTGACCACGCTAAGACTTTCATCTATGCTTTCCTTTACGGAGCCGGTGACCAGAAGATTGGTTCTATTGTAGGTGGAAGTAGACGAGAGGGTAAACGATTGAAGGCCGAGTTCATGCGTAAGACTCCGGCGATCAAGAAACTACAACATGCTATTGAGCAAGCTCTCAAAGGTAAGCAGTGGCTAGGTGGTATTGATGGAAGACGACTCCCGGTTCGCTCGGCACACTCTGCTCTTAATTTGTTATTACAATCCAGCGGCGCTGTCCTGATGAAGAAGGCACTCATTGTATTTAACGAGTCGGCCTCTCACCCTTACGAACTCCACGGTAACATCCACGATGAGGTCCAGTTCAGCTGCCTTGAGGAACACGCAGAGGAACTAGGTCAACTCTTCTGTGACTCACTAGCACGGGCTGGTAAGTTGTTAAGCTTCCGATGCCCACTCGATGGTGAGTATAGCATTGGTAAAACCTGGAAAGACACACACTAAAAAGACTTATGAAAAAAATATACATAGACGGCGACATGCTTCTTTACCGTGCTGCCTTTGCAGCCGAGAAGGAGATCCGATGGGACGATGACATCTTCACAGTCCACTCTGACTTCAGTGACCTCAAGGATTCCTACATCATGGTGACTGATTGTATCTGTGAGATCCTTGACGCATACGAAGACAACGGTGATGAGATAACAATGGTGTTCTCGGATCGCTACACGTTCCGCCATGAGATCAACCTACTTTACAAAGCCCACCGCCGGGACAAGCGATCACCCTTAGGCATCAATGACCTTCGTGAGTGGGCTTGTGATGAGTGGAAGTCTCTCCGGGTGGACCGCTTGGAAGCTGACGATGTCCTAGGTATCATTGGTAGCCGTGACCCCGATGGTTCGGTTATTGTTAGTGGCGACAAGGACTTCGCGACCGTCCCTTGCACTTGGTATAACTTCCTTAAGGATGACCTACGAAAGATAACAACAGAGGAAGCTGACTTCCAACACCTAGTGCAAACCCTTGCTGGTGACGCAACCGATGGATACTTTGGTGTCCCACGGGTGGGCCTAAAGACAGCCGAAAAGATCCTTAACAAAGATGGTGCCGAGTGGCAGACTGTTGTTAACACCTATGAGAAAGCTGGGATGACCGAGGAGGATGCCCTACTCAATGCCCGGATGGCCTTCATCCTTAGGGATGGTTACTACAACAAAGAAACAAAGGAGATAAAGCTATGGACCCCAACACAATAACAATCGAAGGCACCGCCGAGGAGCGCAAACAGATCCCATTGTATCGTGGGTTGATGTGTTATTTTCCCCATGCCTTGGTGGAAGTAGCCAAACAAAGTTACAAAGGTAACATCCAACACCACCCCGAAGATGAGATATGGTGGGACATGAGTAAGTCCAAGGATGAGCTTGATGCCTTGCTCCGACACATGCTTGAGGGGGAGTGGGCGGCTGTTGCTTGGCGTGCTTTAGCTCACCTTGAACGAAGTTGTATAGAGAATAAGGCCCATAGTAGGAAAGTTAAACATGAATGATTACATTCCGAGCATACCAGATGACCTCATAAAGTTCTTGGACGAACGCGTGCCAAGCAAAGATTTCTCCCCTAGCGATTCGCTTCGGGAGATTGATTTTTATAGTGGGAAGCGAGAACTTGTTAACTTTCTAAAGACCCTTCACGAAGACCAGTTAGAGAACCAATTCCTTACCCCCGAATAACCCATGTGCATGTCTGTCAAGACCCCCAAGCCCCCGGAGCCACCCGCATCTCCACCACCCCCAACAGCCGTAGCTGAAACAGTTAAACAACCTGAGCAAGAGGCTCCGATGAAAAAGAAGAGGCGTGGTGCGGCATCCCTTGTGTTACGCAGGCCAACAATGGGTGGCTTAGGAACTAGCACTGGTGTTAACACTTCTACCTACCCTCAATAACCCAACATCAGCATCATGCCAAACTTTAGCACAGACATAACAATCGCCAACTCCAACCTAACTGGTGGTGCTGGTGCCTTTGATTCAACAACCACACCCGCAGTCAACACAGGGACCGGGACACCTAGTGGATTCTTTGTAGCCGGGACATTCGACGGAGCCACCGTCAGCCTTGAGCAAAAGATCGGGACCACTTGGGTAGCCCTTGGTGACGACACAACTCTTACTGGTAACGGTGGTGGATTGTTCACTACTCCCTTGTCAGACATCCGCGCAAATGTTACAGGTGCCGGTAGCTCCTTCAGTGTGAAGGTTGTTATCAAACCAATCTATCTATAGAGAATATGTCGAAGAAGAAGGACAGCTTGAAACCTTGGCTGAGTAGACCTACCGTCAACAGGAGTGTTACGCTTCCGTTAACGAGGCCGCTTACGCAAAGGTTAAGTAACTTGAATGAGTTTCACCCCAACGAGCTTGATCCCTATCTTCTTTTTGACGCCCAGGATTCCATGATTGGAACTCTGGAGAACCCAACGCTTGACCTAGA
>UEXN01000259.1_pt1 | contig 38443 bp, 53 predicted proteins | sample 1796711 | NCBI WGS metagenome assembly UEXN01 (sample SAMEA4772470, study PRJEB27181) | metagenome | reverse complement strand
AAGGATCCTGCACCGGTTGTTAAGAGCGGTGGTGGCGATAAGCCGCCGAAGGATCCGCCGCCGACTGCTAAGGGTCCTGATGAGGATCCCAAGCCCGGCAGGCGGGATGCTGCTAAGCTTACTGCGGATGAGAAGAAGCGTAAGGCTCTCATCAAGTTCCGCACGAAGGTTGGTGGGTCGGCACTTGATCGTATCCTCAAGCAGGGTACTGTTCAGCCTCCCCTGATTCCTGGTAAGCTTAACGCAAACAGTAGGCACTTCGGTGATGACCTCACGAGTGCTTACGATAATGCTATTGACGGTGTTGGTGTTGAAGAAGACGGGGTCGCTAAGCGCACCCGTCAGTATGTTAACACTAATGCCATGAACATGGCTGAGGCACGTGCGAACGCTGCCGACGGCCGTGACGTAGATATTCTGGTGAACCGTTCGGGTGAACGGATCGACAACACCATGCAGCGGCGGTTCTCTGATGCTGACCTCGAAACCGAGGACGGACAGAACATCGCCCGACTGTTCGCAGAGAACATGGACCTCGCAGAAAATCTTGATGGGTACTCCCGAGGTATCGGCTCTAAGGTCAAGATACAGACGGCGCTCAACCAGATCTTCGGCGTTAAGGGTATGACCATGGCTGACCTGTTTAAGGAAGGCACTGATGCGATTCATGCTGTGTTGGAGACCGATGTCAACTCTGGACGTCGTACCATGCGGAAGACTGAAGCTGAGCGTAAGTATGCCGACGAGGCTATGAAGCAGCTCAAGATGATGTACCTCCACACTATCGGTGTGCCGGTAACTCAGTTCGACCGTAAGTCCGGCCTCGGCCGGGCGATGCAGATCGCTACCAACCTCGTGTACTCGAAGCTCGGTGGTACCTTCTCCCAGGCTGTTGCTTTGGTGGAAGCTCCGTTTAGTATTCTCCGTACTGGAGGTATGGGTCCAACGCAGATTCTCAAGAATGCTACCCAGATGTTGGGTGGTATTACGCAGATGGCTGCAGGTGTGGCCCAGCGTAACACTGGTCCCGCTGGACGTATGGCAGCTCAGTTCGGCCTCGATGCCGAGCGTATGGGTTACCTGTCTGACGACCTTGTTACGTACCTAGATAACTTTGATGGTGGAGGTGGTCTTGCCCGATTCGGTATGAACGATCAGGATGGTGGACATATGTCTGCCGCCACGATCGGTGACCGAGTGAAGGCTAACTTCCGCCGCGTTGCTCAGGCTGGCCAAGACGAAAGTGAAGATGCCTCGTGGCTGGCAAGCCGTGTCGAGGCTAGCACGGCCGCACTCGCAGACATGACCGGCGCACTGTCGGGCATGGAGCAGGTGACCGGCATTGCTCGCTCGGTTGGCGCAGGCGTTGGACGTGAATCACTGGTGAAGCATGGAGACAAGCTTCGCCAGCTCGCGCAGCAGATAGATGGTAAGGATGTATCTGATAAGGAGCTGATCTCAATGGCTCGTAGTCTTGGCATCCCCCGCGCTATTGCTTCCCGCGCCGGTTCCTCCGGACTGCTGCGTAACGGTGGGCATGCCCTCAATATTCTTGAGGAAATGCTTAACATCCGCTACGGCAAGCGTGGTTCAAGGGGCAACGCAATTAATCTGACTGCTCTTTCTGACAGCGTAGCCGAACGGCATCAGCTGCAGCGCAGCCAGTTCCTGGGTACGTCCGCTGAAGAGCGGGCCGCCCAGCAGTTGGATAACCAGGCTATCGGTCAGGTACAGGACTACCTGATGACCTTCGTTAAGACGGCATCACCTGAACTTAAGGGCTCTTTGGCTCTTGGCCGCGGTAACCCGCTGGCACAGTTCATGTTCTCGATGACTTCTTACCCGATGGCAGCTTTCCAGCACCTGGTGTCCAACGGTGCTAAGTTCAATGGAGTGGCAGCAACGGCTGGTACGTTGTCGCTGCTTATGGCATTTGAGTTTAATCATCGTATGATCCGTACCATTACGTCCTCCCGAGATGAGGATCGGCGTAATGAAGCCCTGGAGACTCTCCAGAAGGCTTACACGGGTCAGCTGAGTATGGACGAGTACGCTACCGTGCTTGCCACCTACGGATCACAGTCGCCGCTCTTCGGCCACTGGGGTAAGTGGGCAGGCGAAGCCGCAGCACTCGCAGGTCCGTTTGCTGGCTTCGATGTCGAGCAAGGGTTCCCGAACAAGCCGTTCGCCTCGCCCGTGGTCGGTACCTTTGGTGGTACCGTGGGTAAGATGACTGGTTTGGCCCGCGAAGCGGGTAAGGAAGCTCTCGGCAAGTCGCCTAGAACGCGAAGTGAGCTCGAGACTCGTAGTAATAGGTTGGCTAAGGGCATGGCTGAGCTGATTGATGTTGGTACCCCGTTTAACTCTGGCGCCATTCAGGTGCTGAGTCAGGCGGCAACCGGCAACAAGCTCGGTGATGCTATCGGTACCGCCATGTTTATGGGCGACCGTGGTTTCCAGACCAATGGTACTGGTGCTACGCCTCCGGCTATGCTGGAAGGCCGATCCAATCGACTGTGGAATCAGACGGTACAGCATGACCAGACGGCGCAGGCTCCTGACTATAAGGAGTTTGCCCGCGATATTTTGTCGCCGTCTCCTGCTCCTCCGTCCGGTGAGACTGTCCCCGAGGCTAAGCCCCCGGTTATTTCTCCGTCCAGTCCCCCGCCGAACGCTAGTGCGGGTCTGGCTGACTCCCTCAGCAAGCGTAAGTAAATCTCCTTGGTGCTCGTCGGCTCCCCCTCACGGGGGAGTCGGCGGGCTTTGCCGTAGAAGGGCTCTTTTTGCTGTCCACGAGGTAGCCTCGAAACGTCCCTAGATCAGCGAGGATCCTCTCTCTCGCGCAGGAAGGCCAACTCCTTCTAGAAGCCATGCAACCTTACCCTTTGCTCTAAAGTAGGTACTCTCTGTCTCTCTATGAAGGGGTAATAGATAGTGATAATAGTAGTATCTTATGGTACTCATGGATCCAAGTATACATAGGCAGTCCACCTTTTGTATTCTAGAGCTAACGAAAGAAAACTAAGTACCTAAGGTACTCCTAAGGATCCTAAGCGTGTTGGGATTCCTATGGATCTTAAGCGTGTTGGGGATCCTAAGCGTGTTAGATGACACCTTATTATCATCATCCTATTATATATTCCCTAGATGCTTATGATCCCCCGGTAGGGAGAGTGCTGACTTTGGCATGTTGGCATGGCCCTCGGGAATACATGAGAGGCCTTGATGATGATTCGTCCCCTCAACTCCCCCCTCACGCCGTTCACTGGTGGCCCTCCGATCTGATCAGATTTCAGCAAATGAAAAAAGTTGTGATGAAAAAGCTATTAATGTACGCTGAAACGTTCAGCACTTAAGACTCTAATGATTGGAAATGACTATGGAAAACGTGAACTTTGCAGAACTCTGTGTGACCGCTGGTGGCCGCCACAAGGCATTCGTGCTGGCACGGCTGATGGGACTGAGCAACGGACAGGTCGCGGAGCTGGCGGGTAACGCTGGCGGGGCACCCACGGTGGCCTTCGCGCTGACGCAGATGCGCAAGAAGCACGGCATCAGTGGCCTCGCGGATAAGGATTGCAGCCAACTGGCGGCGGCGCTGGGCCTCGCGGTTGCTGCGGAAGCCTGAGGACACTAGGGGCACCTGCTCCTTTTCGCACACGGGTCTCATGGATGAAATGATAGCCATGGGCACCCTTTGGATAGAGTATCACTAACACGCCTACGACACAGGAGTCTCACATGCGCAAGTCCAACGCCCGCTTCAACACGCTTCAGTCCGCTATGGCTAACGCCAGCACCACGCAGGTCACCAATTGGAAGGGCGTCTACGTGTCACCCAACTGCATCATGCGTGAGACCAAGGGTACACAGGTGCACTACTGCCTGCGTCACGTCACCAAGATGGCTGGCTACGAAGCCGAGTGCATGGTGCGTGGCGTGGATGTGGAGAAGATTGTCACGCTCTGAAGGCTATACATGCCCACTGTTCACACTCACACACAGACTCTCGCACAGGATACACACATCATGACCATCCCTCAGTTCAACAACCGCAATCCCTTCAGCGCTAACAACAAGCAGGTGCACAACATTAAGACTGCAGGCGGTCCCAAGCGGTCTACGCGTCGCAAGATCGCACGACCTACGGCGACTTACACGCCTCGGTGCTCCGGTGCTGGTGAGCGTCCGATGGGTCGCACGGCCATGGAGAACATGTGGACCAAGGCTGACATCGGCTGGTGGAACTACGATCTGTTCACCTATGCGGGTCGGTGGTCGGGTCACGACACTCGTAACGCGGCGTCCAAGTGGACCAGAGGTGAAGAAATCATGGACATGAAGTACAGCGCCAAGAACCCTTCGCCGTGGACGTCTGGCACTGAGTATGTGCCGCAGGGTGTGCAGACGCTTGGTGATAGGACTCACATCGCTAAGACTTCGGCGCGTGATGATGCACGTCGCGACCTGTGTGCACGTGAAGATGTCTTCTGGGACAGCAGCTCCACGCCCACTAAGGCGTATCGCGCTCAGATGGATGCTCAGCAGCACGCCGATGCGGTGGCTAAGCTGCGCGCTGAATGTTCACACTCACAGGCACCCACCGACGAGCAGCGCATGTGGGATAACATCCGCGCTGGCGTCAGCAACGGCAAGGCTACTCGCAAGGGAGGCAACTGATATGACCATCGACGCAATGGACAAGTGGAATGCTGTAGCCGAGCAGTACTATGCTCGACAGTACACGAAGGATGCTGGTGTCTGGGCTGCACTCATGCGGGAAGCGTGGGATGGGATCAGTGAAGACATCTACGAGCAGCATGAGCTTGAGGACATGCGAGATGATGAGGAAAACGGACTCATTCCGCCATTGTACAGCGTTACCATCTCGTGGTCCGGTCCAATGTTCAACACGATGGACGGTGGCGACTACCACTACGGAACCGATACGTTCTATTCGGACAGCGCGCAGGCTATTACGGACTATGTTGCTGCGTGTCTCATTACGTACAAGCTTGACGGCTTCCAGTCGGCCGAAGCTGTCTATAACAAGAGTGGCATAGAAGTCGAGATGAAGGACATCATCGTGCCATGGAAGGATGACCAATGATCACACTCACAATCGTTGGCGGCTTCGTACTGTGGGGCTTCGGATACCACATGGGGCATAAGGCTGGACTCAAGCAGGATCCCAATAAGGTCTACTTGACTCCGTCACAGGCTAGACGCACCGACATTTGGAACTGATGGAAAATATCGTAATGAAAAAGCTAACATTAGTTAAGCTAGTCGTGCTATGCTTCGTGGTACTCTGTTAGTACCGTGATAACACTACAGGGCCCGAGAAAGGGCCGGAATCTCGGAAGGATACGAAATGAAGACGATGCAGATCAAGGTGCGCACGGCTGAGGCGGACCTCTCACGGAAGTGTAAGCAGGCGGCCAAGTGGATCACTAAATACGGCGGCTGTAACCTCGAGGTGTCACGGCAGGCAGGGTCTACGCTCTGCCTCCGCCGTCTTGCCTCCAAGGTGGAGTACTACACAGGCGCCTCGTTCACACTCACTGGCGGCAACAGGAACAAGCTCATTGGAGAACTACGTGATGTATAAGTACGAGGGACTCACCAAGGCGTACTACGTGGAGCAACTACGCGGCACGCAGAACTGGTATCTCGAGGCACTCAGCAAGCAAAGGACTGACAGCGCCAGGCAGCTAGATATGGAAGTTAACAGGCTTACGCACATTCTGGACAACTGGGCCACGTTGGCCTACGAGTCAGAGTGAATCACGCACACGATCAACACACAGGATACACACCATGATTAGTCTTGATGCTACCATTTCCATTACCGACGAGGCCCTCGAGGATGCTGGCTTTGTCACCACCGAGAACATCGAGGATATCGTACAGGAGTACTTTGATAGCAATGAGTTCATGACTCAGTATGATCTCGAGAATGCTGTCCAAGAGTCTTACGACGAGTTGGACAACCGGATCGATGAGCTCGAGGATAAGATGGAAGAGATGGATGACCACGCGGTCATCGATGTGGAACACCTTAGGAATCATCTTGATGTCGCTCGCCGTAGCATCCGTCTGCTCCTCGAGGAGCGCGAGAACTCTCTCAAGCAGCGCGCTAAGCGTCTGTTCACACTCACCCGTAATGCCCTCGAGCGCATGGCTCGCCGCGTTCATTGGCACATGCCGCGACGATGAGATACATCATACCATCCGCAGTGGGTATCCTGTACCTCGTGCAGGGTATCTATCACCTGAGTAAGAAAGAATGGGGCTTCGGCATCATGTGGTGCTGCTACGCCCTCGCCAACTTTGGCGTCATGCTCGCTATGGCCGAAGGCCAAGAAGGAAACCACTGATGTCTGATAACAACACTCCCTATTGGGATGCTCGCAACGCTGGTATCGTGCCCGAGTGGGCGTATCAGATCGACGTTCACGCAACGAAGACCTACACTGGTAACACCATTGACACGGCTGATGACGAGTTCACTCTGCCCAGCGTGGCTCAGCAGTGGAAGCAGGACATGTCGCGCAAGGTGCGCAACGTCCGACGTACTAACCCTGATGCGTATCCGGTGCTGCGTGCATCGGACTCGTTCATCAAGACCGGGAAGGGCAAGAATGAGTAAGTATAGCCGTAACAAGGAGCTCATCGAAGACGTCAACGCCGTGTTCACACTCACCGCGCTCGATACTACGCGAGGGTTCGAGCTGGCCGAGAAGATCTGCATGAACTCTAGTCCGATGGCCCAGGTGTTCTGGGGCACGATGTTCCACAATGCGCTTAATGCGAACCTGGAGAATATTTACGATGCCTGATATTATTACCAATGCAGTCGATGAGTGCGGCTTTGACGAGATGCCCAGCAACACGATCGTCAAGATCATCGTTGCTGCTCTGCTCGAGGACGGACAGCTTGATGCCGACAAGGAGCATGTGGCCGCTGCATATAGGCAGTACCGCAACGACGACACGCTGTATACGGTGGACACCGGTACCATCGACTTCTCCTTCGGATCCCTTGACTACGTTATCGCGCAAGAGGATGCGTACGAGGAGATCTATGAAGAGATGCTTGAGCTGTACATGGATGATGCGGAGTATGAAGGTCGTAAGGCCATTGAAGATGCAGGTCCTTACTGGAAGTTTGACCGTGAGCAGTTCGCTCGAGACCTCGAGTATGGTGGCGAGCGTGGTAGTATCATGAACAGCTATGACGGTGAAGTCTACGAACTCGAGTGGTCCGAGTGGCATGCACGAATTGGTTGCAAGAAGCTTCACAGCCGAGAAACCCTTTACTTCTGGAGGACTAACTGATGAACGATATCAACGTAGACAAGCTTGGCGCCTGTATTCTTAAGTGGACCCTGGTTACTATCGTGGCACTCATCGCCGCGTTCACACTCACCGGCTGCAACACGGTCAAGGGATTCGGTAAGGATCTTACGTCCGTTGCACAAGGAATTCAAGATGAAATGGGTACTGATTCCAGTTCTGATGATAGCAGCAGTCGCTGATGGACGAGATCTTGTGGATGCTATTCACCATGTCGAATCTAGCGGCCGTCTTGGGCCCATCGTTGGTGATGGTGGGGACTCTCTTGGTCCTCTCCAGATCCAGCGTGCCTGCTGGCAGGACGCAGGCGTCCCAGGTAAGTACGAAGATGTCGCAGACCTCGCCTACGCCAAGCGTGTGTTCTCCGCTTACATGGCACGGTACGCCACCGAGCGTCGGTTGGGCAGGCGTGTGACAGACGAAGACAGAGCTCGCATCTGGAATGGCGGGCCTAACGGTTACAAGAAGAAGGCCACTATTAAGTATTGGCTTAAAGTTAAAAAGGAATTAAACAATGAGTGATTCTCCCTCGGACAAGGCAATCAAGGAATCTGCCCAGGATGCCTCGTTCCCATCGCTTAGAAAGTCAGGCACTCCTATTGGACAGGACAACTGGATCTTTGAGGACTGTATCAGTAAGCTCGAAGAGCTGTTCACACTCACCGTTCGCGACCCAAACCTTGTTAAGATGTTCAAGTACACTGATAGGAATGATATTCTGATTAATATCTATACTGAAGTCAAGAAGGATGTGCCTACGGTGATTGCCGAGTACACCATCGAGTCTTTTAGGGCTTACGTCGTGGATCAGCCCAATGAGGCAGACGGTGCCATCATAGGTTCCATTGAGAGGACCTAGTCGCCAACTTTTGTATTCTAGTACGAAGTACGAACGACAAATCTCTCTCCCTAAGTACCTTAAGTATTTAGTATAATAATTAAGATGTTTATCTTAAGCTTCCTAAGAACCCTAAGGACAGAATAATGCAAACGTTTAGTCTTGAACGTCAGAGCTTTACCTTCGCAGGCAGACTCAGCGGTGAGAACCTGCGGATAAAGGTTGTGGTAGATAATGAGATGGGAGACTTCATCGTCATTGATGATAAGACCAATGAGGCGTACTCTGAAACCAACTACTACTACTGGCTGGGTGTCCTACTCTTCCATGCTGAAGATGAAGGTCACGTGTTCACTGATGATGAACTCTCTAAGTTTGCGACCTTCTGTCTAGAACTTGGTTATTACCCTGGATACCCCGAGCTTGTACTCAGGGCTTCATACAAAGGGTCTCCGTACCCACACGCTACGCAGCGTGACATTGCCCGCACCATTAAGCTCCAGCATAAGGATACTACCGATGTGTGATGAATGGAACACCGATGGCGATCAGGACTTCGAGGAAAACGACGACTGGAACGGCGAGTACCCTACCGACAGCAACGCTGACGATCTCGGTATGAGCTTCGACCAGTATCATGGTGATATCAACTCTAGTGAGGTACCGTTCTGATGGAAATGAGACAGACCAACGGTTGGGATCTCGAGCCTATCACTCTTGTCACGCCCATCGATCAGATGGGTACTGACTCTGATATCTGCGATGCGGCCCGAGTGTCCTTCGATAAGCCTGCATCCAAGTTCTCTCGTGAACAGAATCAGAAGCTGCTGTGCTACCTTGCCAAGCACGACCATTGGTCGCCGTTTGCTCATGGTTATATGAAGTTTAAGTTCTCAGCTCCGCTGTTCATTGCCCGCCAATTCCAGAAGCATGTCGTTGGCTTCGCATGGAACGAAATTAGTAGGCGCTACGTTGATGCTGATCCCAAGTTCTTCGTGCCACACTCGTGGCGCAAGCGACCGGACAACGTCAAGCAGGGCTCGACCACCGAGGATGAGGTTACACTCACCAAGGAATCAGTCGAGCTCGGCCGCTACATGGTTCAGTCTCGCGAATGGATGAGGGACTATCGCCAGCTTAAGCTGAGCGGTGTATGTCCCGAGCAAGCACGCATGGTTATGCCGCAAGCTATGATGACTGAATGGATCTGGAGTGGTTCACTGCAGGCATGGAAGCGGTTCGTTGATCAACGTTCCGATTCGCATGCTCAAGCCGAGTGCCATCCCTACGCTAACAAGGTTAAGGGCTTCATCAAGACGATGTACCCTATGTCCGCTAAAGCTTTCTGGAGTAACAACGATGAGTGATACCGCTACCCTCTATCAGGTGCTCGCGTCAGCAGAGAAGCATGTCCAAGAGATCAAGGATATGATTGCTGCTCGCAAGCCTAACGCACCGCTCTTCGAGCGTCACAACGAAGAGTATCGTAACGCAGACACCAACGGAAACTATTGATGCACAAGTTCGAACAAGAAGTCGCTAAGATGTACTCAAAGATGGGTATCCTTCTCTCAAATCCTGGCGTTGGTCTTCCTTCTACGGAAAAAACGCAGAGGATTACCATGATGCAGGAAGAGCTGAACGAGTATCATGAGGCTACGTATCCCGTGGATGAGTATGATGCTCTCATCGATCTCATGGTGTTCACTGTTGGCACTCTTGTCCAGTCGGGCTATCCGCTCGAGCCAGGATGGGATGCCGTCATGGAGGCTAACAACACCAAGCGGGCCGGCAAGACTAAGCGCGGACATGCCAACGATCTGGCTAAGCCCGAAGGTTGGGTTGGCCCTGAACTTAAACTCGAGGCTATCCTCGAAAGGATTGAGACTATGGCTACGTATAAGAACTATGATGACTGTCACCCTCGATTCGGCTGCGATGACTGTCCCAAGCTCGAGGTAATTGATTCACACTCACCGTCCGATGGCGTCGTCAAGGATGATGCCGGCAAGACTCGCTACGAGCTGCTCCCGTGGGAATCGCTCAAGCAGGTCGCTGATGTGTTCGGCTATGGCGCCGAGAAGTACTTCGACAACTCGTGGCGCACGCAAGACAAGGCTACGTATAACCGTACCTTCGGCTCTGTCATGCGTCACCTCACTCAGTGGCAGATGGGCGAAGACAAGGATCCCGAATCCGGTCTCAACCACCTCGCTCACGCCGCGTCTCAGCTGCTCATCCTCATGTTCGTTGAGCAGCACTACCCCGACAAGGATGACCGTATCTACTCTAAGGAATCTACTTGATGGCAGTACACTCAACCCCGCTTGTCATGTTCGATGATACTCAGGTCGCCGATCGCCTCCACCAGGAGTATCTGATCGCCGGTCCTAGTCACGACATGATCGAGCTCACCAACGTCAGCTTCGCTGTCAAGCGTGGCTGGCTGCTCCGTGAGCCCAACCAAGATTACATTGAGCGCGAGCTCGCTTGGTACAAGTCTCAGTCCCGCAATGTCAATGACATTCCTGGCGGTACGCCTGTAATCTGGAAGCATTGCGCAGATCACTTCGGTAACATCAACAGCAACTACGGCTGGTGTACCGATTCAGTTGACAACGGCTATCAGTACGATGCCGTTGCCCAAGAACTGGCTGACAACCCTGACTCGCGTCGCGCTGTTATGTACTACACGCGGCCGACCATGCACGTCGACCAGAACCTTAACGGTATGAACGATCACATGTGTACCTTCGCTGTCCAGTATACTATCCGCAACGACAAGCTCGATGCTATGGTCTACATGCGCAGCAACGATGCCGTGTTCGGCTACAACAACGACGTGGCATGGCAACAGCACGTTCACACTCACCTGCTCGACGACTTGCGCACGGCGCACGACTGGCTCGAGCTCGGTGAACTCTTCTGGAACGTGGGTTCGCTCCACGTCTATCCTCGACACTACTTCCTTCTGGAGCCTGCACGATGAATATCCTCGAGAAGATCGAAAACGCTATTGATGAGCTTAACGAAATCAGGTCTCTTATCATCGACCAAGAGGAGACCGCCTCGATGCTCGAGCATCCGTCTCGACCTGGTTCATATGTCTATCGACATTGGACCGGCGAAGGCAAGGGTCGCCGCTGCGTCTACATCGGTAGTGGCACGGGCGACCGAGCGTGGGCACCTCGCGAGGGCCGCGAAGAAGACTACTCGATCGAGATCATGTTCGACGGTCTCGATCGCGACATGGCTTACAGGCTCGAGTCAACCATGATGGAAGACTACGCCAAGACTCACAAGGGTAGTTACCCCAAGTATAACATCGACGGTCCACCTGAGTACTTCCCGGCGGTCGAAGGTATGGCTGGCCCGTGGCAGCTTGTGTACTACAAGGAAGATGCCGAGGTTGCGAGCACTAGAGTATTCAAGACTGGCATCAACCGAATCGTTGGTTTGCTCAAGTCTGCCGGCAACAACAAGATTGGTTTCAGCAAGGGCCAGTGGGTTCCGGACCTGAGCCGAAGTGACTACGACCAGGTTACTATCCGGATGTCGTCATGACTAACCCAATCAACGCTCACTGTAAGAGACTGTTGGAAGAATTACGTAAGGAGAAAGCTATGCATCCGCACGGACACGATAGTGGTGACGAAGACCCTAACGCCTGGAGTGAGCAATGCGACGACCGCTGAGGATGATTCGCTGGTTCAAGCGTATGAGGCGACGACCTCACTATATTACTGATCTGTTTGCCAGGTACGACGACTGGTGTCGGCCACGGAGACTTCCATGATTGCCAAGAAGATATATATTGCCGGTCCTATGTCCGGCTACGATAATCTTAATTTCCCTCGGTTCTACGAAATCGAGGACAGGTTGAAGGCAGAAGGATGGGACGTAGTTAACCCTGCTCGCCTTGACGAGGAGGTAGGTATTGATCCTGCCAACCCGCCAACTAGCGACTACAACTACACCGAGTGCGCACTACGTGATGTACGTGCTCTGCTCGACTGCGAGGCTATCTACCTTATGGATGGATGGCAACACTCTCGCGGTGCGAGTTGGGAACGGGCGCTGGCTAAGTTTCACAGCATTCGCCGATTCTACGAAACCCCCAGATTGGAAGACTACGCCAATGAATGAAGTTTGGACTGTTAATCGTGTCGAAGACAATCACGTTGTCGCGGTCTATATGAATGAGAAAGATGCCGCAGATTGGTGCAAGTATGACAATGCCACGTTTTACTACTACGAACATCACGAGGTTAACTAGCTATCAATATCTTCTACCTTGATTCATGTCCTACCAAAGCTGCTCAGATGCAATGTGACCGCCATGTGGTCAAGATGATCCTCGAGTCTGCTCAGCTGCTGTCTACCGCTCACCGCGAGCTTGACGGAAACGAGTGGGCCGATTCACACTCACTCTATAAGACGACGCACAAGAACCACCCATCAGCGGTGTGGGCTCGATCGGGCAAGCCTCACTACGATTGGCTGTACGATCACTTCGTCGCTCTGTGTAACGAGTACTCCTACCGATACGGTAAGATCCACCTCTCAGATGAGAAGTTCCGTCGCGTGCTAGACTACGCGCCGCCTTCAATCCTACACACCGAGTTCACCGAGCCACCTCAGTGTATGCCCGATGAGTACAAGCACGACGATACCGTCACCGCCTACCAGGATTACTATCGGCTCGATAAGTCTGTCAATGGTTGGTTCTGCTACAACAAGTCCCGCTCGCGTCCCTCTTTCCTCACTGGAGTAACCAATGGCTAAACAAAAGAAGTTTATGCACGCCAAGATTCCTGCTCAGCATATGTCTTACGAGAAGTATCTCGAGAAGGGCATAAGCGAGGCTAACACTCGCGGCGCAAAGGTTACGATTCATACATACAAGAAGCGTATGCCAGCCGAACTACAGGCTGCATACGAGATTGATTCCAAGTGGATGCGCGATGATGGCTCTATCATCGTGGCACTCAAGAGTGGTGGCAAGATCATTGCCTACTCTATGGTTGACAAGGGTTTCTACCACGGCACAATCCGTAGGGCCCACACCACAGAAGGACGGCTTGAACTAGACTACATGATCGAGTCCGTTGAATGTTCTTTCCTCAGACCTCTCAGGAGCGCTATCGATGTCAAAGTATGCAGTAAGTAATCTCCTCGGTGAAGTGATCGCGATCAGTTTCACACTCACCGCTCTCCGCGATGACGGCTATCTTACCGATGAGGAGTCGAAGTTCGCTACTTCGCTCATTGACGGCCTCACCACCTCGTTTGGCGAAGAGTACCTGGAAGAGTTCCTCGACTCTGACATGTTCCCCGCAATCGATATTCCCACTCAGGCATGGCCAGATGAATGGACTGAAGACGATGAAGAATAAAGAAATCCAGCTGACCGTCAACATCGGCAGCAACGACCGCATCCGCAAGGCTAAGCAAACCGCTAAGTTCCTCGAGAAGGGAAACGGCGTACAGGTTAGGCTTCGGCTTAAGCGAGGCCGTGAGTCTGCTCGCACTAGCGACGCAGCCACCGTCATGGAACAGTTCCTCGAAGAGACAGGCGCTAAGGATAATAAGTACAGCGCGCCTAAGTGGAACGACGTCACGCTCACGACGTTCATTCACCCCTAGTGTTCCACGTTTTGTATTGTAGAGCTTATATGTTATTCCACCACATCACGAAAGGATCATAAGCTGATGAGATACTGGGATACACTTTCTGATACTCAACGCAACAAGCTGCGTAACTTCCAACTTGCCCGTGAGGACGAGTGGAAGGAACGAGCAGTGCTTAAGTATCGCGAGTCCATCTTGAAGGCTAACGAAGCACCTCCGTGCTTAGACAACTTCATTGATGAGACTGCGGCGAGCTTTGCTACTGCTCTTCAGCATTACATTGAGAGTACCGAGAATAAGGGACGATTCCCTGACTGGGTTGTTCAGGTTATGACTATCGGTTACGATGCCATCGCCTACACCTTCGTCAAGGCTGTCCTCGACGTCTCGATCCACTCTCTACTGCTTGGCAATGACACCAAGACGTTTGACAACAACGAGTTCAACCTGCCTCGAGCTCAGAAGCTCGCGCGGGACTTTACCTCGGCTGTTGTTGATCTGAAGCGGTGGTTTGCTGCCAAGGACGCTGAACCTGAGTTCTTCAAGTATCAGACGCGCTTCTTCAAGGCTTGGAATCCCAAGCGGCGTCGAGCCTTCACCAAGAAGGTCGATGCATGGAAGAAGCCAACACAGAAGATGCAGGACTCGTTCGGTAACGTCATGGTTCGGCTCGGTGAGATGTGCGGGCTGATCACGACGATCAATGTACGCGTTGCCACTTCAGGTAACAACTACAAGACTGTTCTCCATGTTGGTATGTCAGAAGACATGCTCAACTTCCTACGACAGCGGGTTGATGAATATCTCCACACGATCGCACCCAGCAAGCTGCCGATGCTATGTCGGCCAGTTGACTGGACTGAAGACTCGTATGGTGGCTTCATGGACTTCACGATGCGCGGCAAGCGCCGCATGTCCCGCATGTCAACGGATGGCGATGATGATCGTCTCGAGGATACCAACCTGCTCGGTGATCTGCAGCTTGCTGCGCTGAATACTCTTCAGCACAACGAGTGGAAGATCAACGCCACGGTGTTCGACACTATGGTCGAGCTGTGGCAGCGAGGTGAGGCGTTCGGTTCGGCTCCTTCATCGGAGTCTGGCGAGATCGAGGACATGGGTCCTCGACCTGACAAGGGTGAAGATCCTGAGGCATATGCCAAATGGATGGACGCTCGAGCCAAAGCATGGGGTAGCTGGTATCAGAACGAGAACGCTCGTATCCAGCACGCCCTCCGTGTTAGAGAAGGTGGCAAGCTCAAGCCGTTTACGTTCTGGCATGCCTACTTCTGTGACTTCCGAGGACGAGCCTACAGTGACTCGTACCTCATCCACCCTCAAGGTGGCGATCTCGATAAGGCTCTGCTGAAGGCAGCAGCGCCACGCGAGGTTACTAGCTCAGGAATCTACTGGATCAAGGTCAACCTCGCTAACCTCTTCGGGGTTGACAAGGTATCCTTCGATGATCGAGTACAGTTCGTGGATGACAACGTAGACAAGTGGCGTCGCATCGCTGCTGACCCAATCGGCACTCGAGCCGAGTGGGAAGATGATGCCAGTAAGAAGAACGCTACGTTCCAGCGGTTGGCTGCCATTGCCGATCTCATCTTGGCACTCGATCAGGGCCTCACAGAGGTTCCTGTTCAGCTTGATGGTTCGTGTAACGGTATCCAGCATTGGGCTGCGTTGACGCGAGATGATAATATCGGCCCTCGTGTTAACCTCACGCCGGGCGATAAGCCTCAGGACGTTTACCAGCTCGTAGCTGATAAGTGTGCTGACATATGTATGAGCATTGATGATGATCATGGTTGGAATAACCGGTTCATCGCTCACTACAGCCAGGAAACTGGTGAGTTCAAGATCCCGCGTAAGGTTCCTAAGCGTTCTGTTATGTGCGATCCTTATGGTATCAGTAACCACTCTGTTACCAAGTACGTGATCAACGAAGGCCATATGAACTGGCTCGATGATCCTAAGGATGTACGTAACGCGGGTACTGCCATGGGTAAGCTAATCGTCTCAGCGAAAGCTGAAGCGATGGAGCACTGCAATCATGGCAAGGAGTATGTGAAACTGCTATGCGGTTGGGTTGCTGGTGAGACCGGCAAGCCGCTCACGTGGGTTACACCAAGCGGCTTTACCGCCGTGAACATGTACAGCGCTTCCGAGCAGCGGAAGTCACGTGATCGCATCTGGGCTAAGGACTTCACGTTCGCTCGTGAGTACGCCCTTAGCTTCGGCAACTTCACACCGGAGTACGATGACAAGGCGGCTATCTCCGCCATGCCACCGAACTTCGTTCACTCGTTGGATGCAGCACATATGTTTCTCGTGCTGTTCACACTCACCAATATGGGCGTCGAATTCTACTCGATGATCCACGACTCATTCGGAGTACTCGCACCTGATGTGCCAATGCTCCGCGACGTTATCAAGGATACCTTCTATGAGATTCATAAAGAAGACCAGCTCGCCAAGCTTCGTGACCATGCCGAAGCAATTGTGGGAAAGCGGCTCCCAGAAGACCATCCAGCCAGGAAGCACGAATGCCGAGGCCAGCTCGACATTGCAGACGTTCTCCGGAGCGACTACATCTTTGGTTAGGATACGATGGGTTGACGCGTCGTCTCATGGTGGACCCGGTTGGGTTGACATTGATGACGCCCTCGAGTTCGCTCAGTCGCCATGCCCAATCATGGAGACTGTTGGACACCTCATCCATGAGGTAGAGGGAGACGAAGGCTACGTGGTTCTCACCGACACGCTCGGTGGCGAAGAGTGTTCAAGTGTTCACAAGATTCCTACTGCTATGATTACCGAAAGGACTTCCCTTTGAAGAATATCAACACCAACCAGCTCGATGAGTACGATGCGTATGTCCTTAATATCTCCAGCCCGTGCGACAGTTGCGACTGCTCCGAACGCTGCGGCGATGATCCGTTTGAATGTCTTGGAGAAGACGGATGAGTAGAGTACTATGTATCGGCGACACTCACTGCCCCGCCATGCTCGATGAGTATCCGACGTTCTTAAGTGAGATGTATGACCAGTGGCAATGCGACAAGGTTGTCCACATCGGTGACCTCGCTGACTTCCATGCCATCAGCTTCCACCAGAAGCAATTCGGCCTGGAGTCAATCGAGAAGGAGCTCGATGAGGCACGTCAGCAGGTCGGTCGTTTGACTGAGCTGTTCCCTGACGTGGAGTACCTGACGGGTAACCATACCGCTCTGCCATCACGGCAAGCAGCAGAGGTAGGCCTTCCGCCTAGTCTTCTCCTGTCCTTGTCTAGCATCCTTGATCTTCCTAGTGGATGGAACGTCCATCCCCGTCATCATGATCTCGAAATTGACGGCGTAATCTACCGCCACGGCGACAAGGGACGCAGCAATCAGATTAACGCTGCCTTCCTTAACGCTCAGAATGAGTTCCAGTCTCTCGTCCAAGGTCACTTCCATGCTCAAGCTGGTGCCGTGTATGGCGCCAACCAGCGTGACCGCTACTTCGGCCTGCAGGTAGGATGTGGTACTGATCCGCGATCCGACTATATGGCCTATTCCAATGTGTATTCCAAGCGCCCTCTGTTGGGCTGTGGTATTGTACTCGATGGTGAGTACGCCACGTTCGAGCCTCTTATGCTCGAGAAGATTCGCTAGTATATTGAACAATGTGCCTGATGGCCAACTACTTAAGGAATTTACAGATGTCTAAGTTCATTACCGAGAAGCTCACCGTTTCGTTCGCCTACCTCAACAAGCCCGATGACAAGTTCGGCGCTGATACCGCCAACTTCAACATCACTGTCCCTCTTACCGAAGCGCTGCAAGCTGAGGTTAAGGCCGCCGTCAAGGCGACCGGAGCAAAGAAGGTCAATGGTGTGTGGGAGAATGACGAAGGCGTTAAGCAGATCAAGTTCAAGAACCGCATCCTTGTCAAGGACGGGATCACCAAGTTCCCGTGTGTCGACTCGCGGAACCAGAAGACTGGTATGACCGCCTCGAGCGGCGACGTGGTTCGGCTCCTGCTCAGCCCCGCGCTGATCGGTCGCGATAACTCGATGAGCATCTATCTCGATGGTGTGCAGATCATTGAGAAGAACTCCAAGTTCGGCGGCGGAGGCCTCGGCTTCGACGTTGTCGAGGACGGCTTCACCGACGATGGCACTGTTGAGCTGCCTGGTGACGAAGATACTACTGCTCTTGATGAGCCGGTTGTCGCTGCGGACGACGACGACGACCTGCCTTTCTGATGTATCTCCCAAGTGGAGAGATCATCGTGCCCGTTAATCCTGTAACAAAGCCTGTATGGAAGGCTCACAGGAACGGGCACGGTGGTCATTGGGGTAGTAAGACGTACTACAAGTGGCTAGAAGACGCTCCGCAGGCGTTAGAGGCCGCGTGTGAAGACGTGGATATCCTGTGGGAACCACTCGATATCCAGATCGACGTACGTCCAGCAAAGCCTAAGACAACGAAGTTGCCCTTCCCTAAGGGCGACGTCGACAACTTCAGCAAGGCTATTCTAGATGCCTGTACTGATATCCTCTGGATTGACGACTGGCAGATAAGAAATGAGCAGATCAACAAGGAGTGGTCTGAAGGAGATGGATACTTCCGTGTATCGTGGAACGTCATCGAAGGGTTGGCCGACGACTGGCGAGTATTCAGCGAGCAACGACTATCTAAGGAGCTCGCAGATGAGTGATATATGGGATAATAAGAAGGCTAAAGCCCAGAAGAAGCACGCCGAGCGAATGCGCGGTGGAGCCGGCAAAGGTGACAGCCCTCGAAACGTTGGGACTGAGGCTTTCAGTCTCGGTATGAAACTCCTTAAGCTCAAGAAGGGCACTAAGGAATATGATCAAACCCTCAAGGCTTGGCAGGCAGCCAAGCAGAATGGACGCTAACAGATGGATGATACTACCCTCTCTGAGAACGTGGTGGTTGGCCGTGAGGCTTGCCCCAAGTGCCGTGCTAACGGCAAGGACAACTCTGGCGACAACCTCGCGCGCTACAGTGATGGTGGTGCCTACTGCTTCGCCTGTCAGCATTTCGAGAAGGGAGACGGGTCGGCCCCAGCGGTCGACTCGTCGCCTGCCTCGTTCAAGGTGTACCGCGGAGCCATTCGTCACCTGGAAGACCGTAAGATCGACACCAAGCCGTGCCGCGTGTACGGCTATCAGACGGCTGAGATCAACGGCAAGGAAGTTCAGATCGCTAACTTCTTCAAGGACGGCACGCTGGTCGCTCAGCACATGCGCGGTCCCGACAAGAAGTTCCACTGGGTTGGCCGACCTCGCAACTGCGAGCTGTTCGGTCAGCACCTGTGGGGTAGCGGTGGCAAGAAGCTGGTCATCACCGAAGGTGAGATCGACTGCTTGACCGTCGCCCAGCTTCAGGACTGCAAGTGGCCGACGGTGTCGCTTACCGGCGGCGCAGCCGGTGCGGTGCGTGACATCAAGGCTAACCTCGAGTTCGTCAACTCCTTCAAGGAGGTCATCCTCATGTTTGACATGGATGACGCTGGACGTGAAGCAGCCAAGGCGGTTGCTGACATCCTTCCTCCTGGCAAGGCTAAGCTCGCCTCGCTTCCGTTCAAGGATGCTAACGAGTGCCTCACTAAGGGCAACTCGAAGGCGATCATCGATGCTATGTGGAACGCTACGGTGTACAGCCCTGACGAGATCCTCCACATCAGCTCAGTCACTTCCCGAGACGCGGATACGTCCAACACCAAGGTGTGGCCGTTCCCGTTCAAGGACCTGACCAAGTTCCTCACGGGACAGCGGTCAGGTGAGATCACGCTGTACGCATCCGGCACTGGCTCCGGTAAGTCTACGTTCCTCCGGGAGCTCGCTTACCACCACGCCAGCAACGGTCGCAGTGTCGGTATGATTATGCTCGAGGAGTCACCTGAGGAGACTATGGATGACATGATCTCACTCATCCTCAACAAGCCTGTCCGCAAGCTGCGGTCGGGCCGGATGATGAACGATCTGCTCGAGCAGATGGGCGAAGACAAGATCGAGATGGACATCATTGATGACCTGACCGATGAAGAGTACGCGAAGGCTAAGGAAGAGCTTGGCAAGACTGGTCTGTACATCTACGACCATCTTGGCAACAACGCTATGTCCAACCTCATGGCTCGTATGGAGTACATGGCGGTTAGCCTCGGCGTTGAGGTTATCCTGCTCGACCACATCACGGCGGCTGCTGCCGGCTTGATGAGCACTAGCGAGAAGGACATCGAGGGTGGCGGCTCTGAGCGGCTCATCATCGATGCTATGATGCGGGACATGCGAGCGCTTGCCGTTCGTACTGGTGTCCACATCGACGTGGTCAGTCAGCTCAAGAAGACGCAGACTGCGTTTGAAGAAGGTGCGAGGATCACCATGCAGGATCTTCGCGGTAGTGGTGCTCTTGCCTCCGTTCCTAATACCGTGATCGCTCTCGAGCGTGACCGACAGAACGCAGACAAGCGTACGGCCAACACGACCACCGTCCGGGTTCTCAAGAACCGGCTCGATGGTCGCTCGGGCGTTGCGACAGGTATCTACTACAACCACGAGACTGGTCGCATGGAACAGACCGAGTTCGTTGAGAACGAGAATGGCGAAGTGTCCTTCTCGCCTGAAGAACCAATGGACTTCTGATATTCACACTCACTCCTTATGAACCGGAGACGTATATGAAGCGCTATGTATTTGATATTGAGGCCAACGGCCTCGTTAACCTCGAGCTCGATAACAAGGGTCGTGCCGCTCAGCGAGCGGACAGGATCCACTGTGTGGTCATCACCGACGTAGATACTGGAGAAGTCTTCTCATCTACGCCTGGTGAGGACGACCTCGCTACTGCCAAGCTCTCAGAAGCTGATATGATTATCGGCCACAACATCATTGGGTACGACCTTCCATGTCTGTATAAGCTGACTGGATGGAGTCCCCGTAAGGATCAGAAGATCGTCGACACACTCGTCGTGGGTCGTCTTATGCATCCCGACCGCACCAATCTCCCCAAGGGGTTGCGCGGTCAGGCACTCAAGGATTGGGGTGCGTACGTCGGAAACGACAAGATGGAATATGATGGTGGCTGGGAAGAGTTCAGCCAGGATATGCTTACCTACTGTATCCAAGACGTAGATGCTAACATCAGCGTCTACAAGTTCCAGGAACCCTGGATCAACGATAACTGGAAGCTCGTGAACTTCGAGCAGAAGGTTGCTACGATCTGCCAGGAGATGACTCGGGTAGGCTTCGGCTTCGATGTCGAGGCTGGTGAAAGGCTTGAGTACGAGATGCGCGCCCGTCGTGCTGAGATCGAGGATGAGCTTCGGGTAGTATTCCCTACCAAGACTATTAAGCGCTGGTCCGAGAAGACCGGCAAGGAGCTTAAGAGTCGTACCGAGGAGTTCAACCCCGCATCGTCCAAGCAGTGGGCGTCACGCCTTGAAGAGATTCATGGTTGGGTAGCCAAGACTTCCGAGAAGGGTTTCCCAATCGTGGACGAAGAGGTGCTGAAGAGCTTGCCATATAAGGAAGCTAAGCTCGGCCTCGAGTTCCGAGAAATCAATAAGAAGATCACGATGGTAGCCGACTGGCTGCAGCGTGTGCAGGACGACGGCCGTATCCACGGTCGTACGAATAGTCAGGGCACGGCGACTGGTCGAGCATCACACTCACAGCCAAACGTCGCTCAGGTACCGTCAGATAGTCGGTGCCGCGCCTTGTTCAAGCCGGGTCCGGATAACTGGGTCCAAGTTGGTTGTGACCTCAGCGGTATTGAGCTTCGATGTCTTGCGCACTATATGCATGCGTACGATAGCGGTGCTTACACCAACGAGATCTTGTCAGGTGATATCCACACCCATAATCAGAAGGCTGCTGGCCTTCCGACGCGGGACAATGCCAAGACGTTCATCTATGCACTGTGCTACGGTGCCGGTGACAAGAAGCTCGGCTCGATCGTGGGCGGTAAGTCTGCCGATGGTGCTCGCCTCAAGTCCGAGTTCTTCACGAAGATCCCGGCTATGGGCAAGCTTACGGCCGCAGCCAAGTTTAAGGCACGCCGTGATGGCAAGCTCCGTCTCGTCGATGGCCGCGAGGTCACCGTACGAGGCGAGCATACCGCTCTCAACACTCTGCTTCAGGGTGCTGGCGCGGTTGTCTCTAAGGCTTGGATCGTGATCGCCAAGCAGATGCTTGATGATCTCGGTATTGAGTATGAGCTCATGGCGTGGGTCCATGATGAGTTTCAGGTGGGTTGTCCGCCTGAGCATGGTGACGCCGTTGGCAACGTGCTGGTCGAATCGGCCCGCATCGCTGGTGAACGTCTCGGATTCAAGTGTCCAGTCGACGCTGAGTATAGCGTAGGCGCAAATTGGGCTGCTACACACTGATGCATTACTATCAACTGGTTGGATATAACGTGGACCACTGGGTTAACCAAGAGGTTACCCGAATAACTGGTTCTCCTATTAATCACGTCGGTATCCGCCTCTGGGAGGATACCGGTAATGGCTACGCTATCAACGAGCTCTATGTCTCGTGGAAGAAGACAGATACGCTTGTGCCTGCTCGAGCAGTAAGGGCCGTTGTTGGTCCTGAGATCTACTCAAGCGAGCGCTTCGCTATCTTCGATGACGAAGTTAACTACCTCAAGGAACAGGCAGCAGAGTTCGCTGCCACGACGCCTGGCACTGTCTGGCGTCCTTACTTTTATCACTACATCGGTAGGCACTTCCAAATGAAGGCTCCGGTAACTTGCACATCTATGTGTAACGATTTCCTCAGGCGCGTAGGCGTTAGAGTTGAGGAAGACTTTTACCCGAGCCGGCTTGTTGCCGACTTTATCAAGGAGGTTCACTGATGCATGTACTAGCTATTGGCGGCATGGGTCGCGTTGGTAAGTCTACTGTTGCTGACTACATTGAAATTGAATCGATCAACCACGACTGCCGGCCTATCCGTCTTTCGTTTGCTGATCCGGTTAAGGTTGAAGCCTGTAAGGAAACGGGCTACGATGATTGGCGTATCCTCAAGCAGGAGAAGCCTGACCTGTATCGTAAGGTATGCCAGGATATTGGCGACGAAGGTCGTCCTAGTTCCTGGGTTGACAAGATGCAGGCTAGCCTCATTGAGCTGCAAATCGATGAGCTCAAGCAGGACACTAATCTCTTCGAGGAGTACCTGGTTATCATTGATGATGTTAGGTATCCCAACGAGCTCGAGATGCTCAAGGACTTCGAGGCTACAACTCTGTTTGTTTACGCTGGCACGCGCGAGCTCCCTAATATGATTGGGCGCGAGCATGAGTCGGAAGAGATGAGCCAGAAGATCGAGATGATGATCCCAGGATACTCTGAGATCTTCGAGTGGAGCATCTTTAACGAGGCAGATAACATCACGCTTGAAGAGAAGCTTGATGAGCGTATGGATTACCTTGTCGGCTCGTCGCCCTCAAGGTTCGGTAAGCCATGCCCCTGCAACTCCTGTAAGGCATTCAAGACTGACATTCGGGTCGAAGAGATCGTCGACACCTTCCAGCGTGCACTTGATAGCATGATGGAAAGCGACGACTATACTGCCGAAGAGAAGGCTGAGATGCGGGAAGAGCTTGAAGCATTCATCCAGAAGATCAAGGATGGCGACATCAAGCCTGAAGATGTCTTCCCAGATGAGCGGTGGACATCCGGCGATGAAGGAGATCCCGATGAAGATGCATGAACCACCTAAGCTTGCAATCCTAGACGCTGACATGATCATGCACCTTACGTCTTACATCTGTGATGATACAGACGAAATGCCTATGCTGCTTCGCCAACGGATTCGTGCTTGGACCCCACCCGGGGTCACGCACGTCTTCATGGCAGTATCGGCTAACCGTGGAGATAACTATCGTCGTACTTGCTGGCCCGAATATAAGGGTCATCGAGATAATAAGGAGAAGGATGAGGTTCTTGAGGCTCGGTTGGCCTACGCGGCCGAGCTCATTAACTCAGATATGTTTCATACCAAGTTTGTGCCCACCCTCGAGGCTGATGACCTGATGGGCATCGCCGCCTCGAGCGGTAAGGCGATTGCCGTCACGCTCGACAAGGACCTCGTGTCCACGCCGGGTTGGCACTATCGTCCCGAGTATAGCCACCCCGGCAAGCGGGACGAGAATGGTAAGAGTTCCAGGGTCACCCACGAGCCTGTGCTCAGGTTCGTCACCCCCTGGGAGGCCGACCTCGAGTTCCACAAGCAGTGGCTCATGGGCGACAAGACCGACAACTACGCCGGCATCTACGGGATGGGGCCCAAGAAGGCTGAGAAGCTTCTCTTGGCTCAGCATCCCCGAGACTGGAACAACGTCTGCGTAGCTGCGTACGATAGAGCTGGACATGACGAGGAATACTGCCTCGCTATGGCCAGATGTGCCCGTATTCTGCGGGAAGGCGAATGGACGCCTGATAATGGGGTGGCCCTCTACGACCCCTGGTCGTGAGGTCCATCTCTTGTATTCTAGAGCTAATGACCAAGTAAACCTAAGCTTTCCCAAGGAGCTTCAACTATGATTAGATATTATAATGCAGGAGACTACTCTCCTGAGACCGGAACCCAAGGATCCGCTGGTTTGGATCTTTTCGTCAACTCCCTCGAGGACTCTAACATGACTATCGGAACTGGTCTCCACGTGGAGATCCCCGCCAACCATGTCGGAATCCTGGTCCCTCGCTCCAGCTGGGGCGCTAAGGGACTTAAGCTGGCTAACACCATCGGGATTATTGATTCTGATTACCGTGGTGAGATCAAGATCGTACGTGATTTTCATCCCACCAAGGGCCACCTCGATCTCAAGCGCGGCGACAAGGTTGCCCAGCTCGTGGTCATGCCGTGCTTCACGGCCCATGAGCCCGTTAACTCTCTCACCGACCTCTCAACGACCGACCGTGGCGATGGCGCCTTCGGCTCGACTGGAGCATAGTCATGGAAATGTCACCGTTTCAGACCTTCATCCATCAAAGCAAATACGCTCGATGGAACGAGGAGGCAGGCCGACGAGAGACATGGGGAGAAACGGTAGACAGATGGTGGGATTGGATGCTTACCAAGGCACCCGAAATCTCCGACCGTATGGACATCCGTGACGCCGTCTACAATCTCGAGGTCATGCCGAGCATGCGTGCTCTCATGACCGCCGGTCCCGCCGCGGACCGAGACAATACCTCTGTTTACAACTGCTCCTTCCTGGAGCTCGACTCACCGATCGCTATGGCTGAACTCCTCTACATTCTGATGAATGGAACTGGTGTTGGCTACTCTGTCGAGAGGCGAGTCATTGATAAGTGGAACACTATCCCTGAGGATATCACCCGCGACGATTCCGTCGTCATCAAGGTGAAGGACTCAAAGGCTGGTTGGGCCGATGCCGTCAAGGCTTTGCTCTCCAACCTGCTGGGTGGAGTGCATCCCACTTGGGACATCACCGCGGTTCGCCCCGCTGGTGCTAAACTTAAGACCTTCGGAGGGCGTGCTTCCGGTCCGGGTCCGTTGGAAGACTGTTTGCGGTTTATTACCAATACTGTCTACAACGCCCGCGGCCGGCGCTTCCGTCCTATTGAGGTGCATGACATCGCGTGTGTCATCGCCAACTCGGTCATCGTCGGTGGCGTCCGCCGCTCGGCTATGATCTCCCTGTCCGACCTGGACGACCACGAGATGGCTCGTGCCAAGTCAGGCAACTGGTGGGAGGCTCACCCGTATAGAGCTCTCTCTAACAATTCAGCTGTTTACACTCACAAGCCAGAGATGGATGTGTTCATGGAGGAGTGGCTCTCGATCTATCGTAGCTACTCCGGCGAGCGAGGTATCTTCAACCGCGAAGCTGCCCAGCAGTGCTCCGCCGACATCGGCCGAGACCCTGAACACCACTTCGGTACCAACCCCTGCGGCGAGATCACGCTGCGTCCTATGTCCTTCTGCAACCTCAGCGAGGTCGTGGTTAGGCCAGATATGGATGCTGCTGAGCTCAACCGACGGGTGGAGATCGCTTCGATCATCGGTACCGTCCAGTCTAAGTGCACCCACTTCCCGTACCTGCGTAAGGCTTGGCAGCGTAATGCTCACGAAGAGCGGCTGCTTGGTGTTTCGCTTACTGGTATTCAGGATAACCGTTCTCTCTCGTTTGACGAGGACGCTATCGCTGAGGCTCGTATGCTGGCTCGTTCTACGAACAAGCTCTGGGCAGACAAGCTGGGTATCGAGGAGTCAAAGGCAGTCACCACGGTCAAGCCTTCGGGCACCGTGTCCTGTCTCGTGGACTCCGCCTCTGGCATCCACCATCGTTACGCTCCGTACTACATCCGTCGAGTCCGCTGTGACAAGAAGGATCCACTGTACCAGCTGATGGTTGATGCTAACGTTCCTGGTGAGGACTGTGTGAACAACCCCACCAACACCTTCGTCTTTGAGTTCGTTATCGGCTACGACGGTCCCGCGACCCGAGGTACGGCCTACGACATGCTCGAAGACTGGGCTATGATTAAGAAGACTTGGACCGACCACAATCCGTCGGTCACTATTGAGTATCGACCTGAAGAGTTTATGGCTCTTGGTGCTGAGCTTTACGGCGAGCACTGGAACATTGCTCAGGGTCTCTCTTTCCTCCCGCGTAGCGAGCATGTGTACAAGCAGGCTCCATACGAGGAGATCTCAAAGGAAGAGTACGATGCCCGGCGACAGATGTTCCCGGATATCGACTGGGCTAAGCTCAGTGACTACGAGAAGGAAGATAACACCAAATCCTCGCAGACGCTTGCCTGTTCTGGCGACTCGTGCGAAGTGGTAGATGTTGAAAACTAACATTCAGCTTGGGATGGTCGGGCTCCCTTCGGGGAGCTCGGCCTTATTTAAGGATTAATTATGATTGATTTGATGAAGGCTAAGCTCGCCAGAGGCGGGCAGATGAACGGTGGTGAGCTCAAGCTCATCGTAAATGACCTTGTAACTCTTCTGGAAACCCAAACGGAGAAGATCAATGAACTCCAAGAAAAGCTCGATGCCCACATTGGAAGAGGCGATCGAGGATCTAAGAAGTCTTCTCCGAAGCCCGAAGTACGACCCGACGCAGACGAGTGAATCCATAGCCCGCGAAGCGGCATACTACGCCGGTCAGCTGTGGGTGCTCGAGAAGCTAAATTCCCTACAAAACAAGTGGAAGTGAGGTAACTATGCCAGAGATGTTTAATGATATCCTGTTTGACTTCATGGCCTCCACTGGCGCATCAAGCACTAGGGAGACTAGCGAGAAAGAGCAGCAGTACATTCAGAACACTATTGGGTTTGGCGGACTAAAGGGTCTCACCAACCTCAGGAGTGGTTATAGCTGGTTGGACCCTGTGCCAACCCAGAATCAGATGTATAACGAATCCCAGTTCTTTGCTGGCAAGGAAGCCTATTACGATATTGGTGCCCTTCAGGGTTCCAAGAAGATGCAGATTGGCCGTGACGCCGGGTTCAACGCCCGCCTATCGGGCATTGCTGATGAGAGTGCAGCCTACCATACCGATGTTGATAATCTTCTATCTGGTATGGAGCAACAAGGCGAGAAGTTCCTTCAAGGCCAAACACAGCTCGAAGGACTTAAGGCGCAAGCTCGGGACAGCGGTGGATCCGCTAGTTCCGTCGGAGCCTATTCTCAGTTGGCTAAATCCGAGATGCAGAATACGAACAGGCTTCTCCAGAACATCAACGCCTTGAAGGCACCCGATGTCCAGGAGGTTGACCTGTTCTTCACGGACCCCGTTACTGGTAAGTCTATGAGCATCAACGACGAGTTCGATCGTGATATGGCCAGTGCTGATAACATTGCGGATTCTGTTCGTACCAGCCTAGAGAATCAGCACACAGCCAGAACTGATGAGATATTCAGTCAGCTGTCTGCCGACAACGCTAAGATGTCTGGATTTACTTACGAAGAGCTCCGTGAAAATCGTGACGAGTTCACGACCATGGCGGAATCTCTTTCGTGGCATGAGGAATACATGTTCCGTAGCGTAAATAACGAGGAGCAACTAGCTAGGCACGATAGCCAGTATGACAACAAGCTCTTTGGCGACTCCGGTTACACTCACCGGCAAGTGAAGGATATTCGAGAAGGTCTCAATAACCTGAACAGTGCTGAAGAGTTTGCCTCATCGCGAGCCATGGCCGAACTGGTCGGGCTACAAGAGGGATTCTCAACTGGCCACCGGCACAACCCTCATATGAAGAACTACCTGACTGGAAGTCAGATCTATATGGACCTGGACTCCGGTAAGGCTATGGATGCACTCGTCAATACGACGGTGGATCGATTTGAAATCGCTAATATCAAGGACGTTACTGCCCTTGAGAACGAGTTCAACGCTCGCCGCGAGACTGCTAAACGAGTCTCAACGGAGCAGATGAGAAGGAATGATCTTAATAAAATGCGCACCCAAGCGCTCGCTGATGAGAAGACAAAGTATACCAAGATGCTGCAAGAGCAGCAAAAGGAATACGCGTCTACTATCAGTTCTTTCGGTGCCTCCGACTCTAAGGGTAGCACCATTACTTTTACTGACACACGACCAGCATAAGGAGACTTACTATGGCCGGTGGAACACCAATTATTCAAGGTGGAATGTCTGATGCCGAGTTCTCCGCGCAGCTTGAGCGACAAGCTCTCGAGAACGATCGCATGCTGGCAGAAGCCGCAGGCAGGACCGCTGATCTTCAGACGGAACTGGACAACAAGGACAGGGAAATGACGAGCTTGCTTGAACAGCAATCTCAACGTAATGAACTGGACTTGGCTAGTGCCCAAAAGGCATTGAACGTAGAACTAGAGAGCCTCAACGAGGATACGGAAGAAGACGGCCTCAAGGCTGACTATTCCGCTCTTGAATCAGCTCTCGCAAAGGGTATGGGCGGCGGACAATCCGGTGCTCGACCCCTGTGAGGTAACCTATGGCGAATCTTGCTAAGCCCTCCGAGGCTACAACGATTGCTGAGAGGTTTCAGCACCTTGATTCCGTCCGGAGCTCCAAGCTCGAGCGGTCAAGGTATATGAGCTCACTCACAATCCCATCACTTTTACCCGTTGACGGTCTCACCAATAACGCCGAGCTTCCGAAGCCTTTTAGCTCGGTCGCCGCCCGTGGTGTTACCAACATGTCGAGCCGTATGCTTTCGGCTCTGCTTCCGCTGAACGATATGCCCTTCTTTAAGTTTGAGCTATCTAACGGCGAGGCACCAGATCCCGAGATGTTCTCCTACATGGAGTCACTGTCTCATCAGATCTACACCAAGCTCACCGCTAATAACCTCCGTGAATCTCTCTTCCTGGCGCTACAGCATCTCATCGTTTCCGGTGATTGTCTGGTTGTCATGGAGGATGATCACACCTTCCGTGTTTACCGTCTCGACCAATACGCGGTCCGACGAGACATTGATGGTTCAGTTGTTGAGCTTATCTACCTGGACTGGGTTCCTAAGGACCCTAACTCCAGCACGTATGAATCGTTTGATAACAACTTCTTCCCCTCATCTTGGAACTCCCTCAACGCTCTTCCTGACTATCAGGCACACTTCTGCCGGGTCGTTAAGAACCGAGAGGAAGACCGCTGGGACTACTACTCAGAAGATGAGGAAGGGAACATGGTTGAAGAAGGCGAATACACTAACACTCCGTTCATGCCGCTCCGCTGGATCGGTGTGACTGGTGAGGACTACGGTCGCTCCCATTGTGAGGAGATCCTGGGTGACATCGAGACTCTCGAAGCGTACACCAAGGCTCTTATCGATGGTATGACCGCCGCCTCAACCTTCTGGATCGCAGTTGATCCCGCTGGCGTCACCGACATCGATGACGTCGCTCAGTCCCCTACCGGCTCCTTTATTGGCGCGCGGCAGGCCGACGTGTTTACAGTATCTCCCGCACAGACCATCAGCCCGCAGCTTAGTGCAGCGCAGAACGCTGTTGAGCAGATGCGACGAGAAGTCGGCGCGGCCTTCCTGTCTGGTGCCCAAGGCGTCCGTCAGGCCGAGCGAGTTACTGCCACCGAAGTCCGAATGCTTGGTATGGAAATCGAGAATGTTCTTGGCGGAGCGTTTAGCGCTATCGCCCGAGCCTTGCTCGAGCCTATTGTCAAGCGTACTATCGCCCTTATGTTCCGTGACGGGGAGCTCGACGAGCGCCTCGCTGACGAGTTCATGACCGATGGACAACTCTCTATTAGTATTGTAACCGGCCTTCAAGCTCTCAGCCGCGACAGCGACCTCACTAAGCTCATGCAAATGGGCGAGATGGTTCGTAACCTTCCGCCTGAGGCGATCCAGCACTTCCGCTGGGATCAATATGGTATTGCCCTTATCTCTTCCCTCGGCTTCGATCCCCGTAACTGGGTTAGAAATGAAGAAGAGACTGATGCCCGTCAGATGGACCAGCAGCAGAAGGCAATGGAAATGCAAGCACAACAGGCTGTCGCAATGGGCGCGGCTCAAGGTGCTGGAGCCGGAATGGGGCAAGCTGCCCAGACTGGCGTCACCGATGCTGCTATGCAGATGATGCAAGGAAATCAAGGTCTAGTTTGATTATCTCTTGGAAAGGAGAACAACATGTCTGAAGAAAATCCCGATTATCGAGAGGAGACTCCGGTCACCTCTGAAACCCCAGGTAATGATGCACCGATGACCACTGAAGCTATGGCTGGTCTCGATGCTGTTAAGGCCGACCCGCTCGCTGATGATACTGCCAGACAGGCCGCCCACGAGCGCGCCATGTTTGAGCGCTACATCCAAGAGCAAGGGCAGAAGATTCCTGAGAACTTCAAGAGTGCTGGCGATTGGTTCGACAGTCTCAAGGGTGCTCAGGCTCAGTACACTCAGTCCCAGCAGGAGATCGCTGCCCTCAAGAAGCAGTATCAAATGGCTGGTAACACCGAAAATCCCGATCATGCAGAAGCACCTGTGGCCGAAGCTGCTCCCGTTCCGGAAGCTGCGACGCCCGATGCACCTGCTATGGACGAGCTCCGTATCCCCTCACCTGAAGCCGCAGAAGAGGTCGTTGAGACCGAAGCTGCTCCAGCTCGGGTCACGGATGCTGACTACGTTAAGTGGGATCAGGAGATCGCCATGTCTGGTGATATCTCCACTGAAACGCGTAACGACATTAAGGCCAAGACTGGCTTTACTGACGCTATGGTTAATGATTATCTCTCCGCCAAGCAAGCCAAGCGCCGCCAGGCATTTACCGAGGCTGCTGATATTGTTGGCGGTGGAGATAAGCTCTCGAAGATTCTGCGTTGGGCGTCGAATAATTTTGCTGGTGAGCAGCTACAGGGCTTGCAAGCAGGACTCGCTGGTCCCAACTCGGAGCTGACACTTCGAGGTCTCACGGCTGCGTTTGATCAGGCTAACCCGGCTAATGCCGAACCTGCTCGAGCGGCTGGTGCCGTTACTCCATCGACGGCTGGTGCCAAGATGGAGCTTCCCGGATATAAGTCTATGGCGGAGTACCGCATGGACATGTCCAACCCTCGTATTAAGCGTGATGACAAATTCCGTCACGCTGTCGAGATGCGAGCAGCTCGTACTGACTGGCGCACGCTTGGCTGATTGAATCAACTCCTCCTCGAGAGCAAGCAATGATTCATGGCCGCCTAAACTATGTAACTGATCCTCTTCAGCAGAGGGCAATCCCTAGCATAGGCATGCGCTCTAAGTAGAGCACCGTTTATTTACTTTTTGATTCACACACAAGGATTCTAACAATGGCTTACTCCCCTAGCTACCCCTCCCTCGTTGATGGCCAGATGGCCTACCGTAACGGTTTCGACGCTACTAACGACACTGCTGGCGCCAACGCCAAGCTGTGGCTTCCGATCTGGTCCGGCGAAGTCCTCCACGCGTACGATGAGTATCGTTCGTTCGAGCCGATGGTCACCTCGCGTACCATCACTAGCGGCCGCGAAGAGCAGTTCCCCATCACCGGTACCGTCGACCTGCAGCCCGCGTGGCGCGCTGGTGAGTACCTCATGGGTGGCGCTGACTCCAAGGCCGGCAACTTCTCGATCACGCTTGACGCGCGACCGATGGCTGCCCACTTCGAGCTCGACAACGTCGACCTTATGATCACCCAGTGGGAGTACCGACAGGAACTCGCGCGACAGGCTGGTCAGACCCTGGCCAACGCCCGCGACAAGCAGATCGGTGCCTTCATCGGCGGCGCTGCGCTCGTCGAGCTTACCAGCCAGGATCCCCGTACTGGTATTAACCTGCCGGAGCCCGCTCAGCTCGTCGGTTCGACCACGGCTGATCGCGCCCTTGAGGTCCTCGAAGCTATCGAAGACTTCATCGTCGACTGCCAGGAAAACAGCGTCCCCGTCGGCCAGACCTTCTGCGCCGTCACCCCGCGCGTCTTCCAGGACATCCGTCGCCTCGGTGTCGCCGAATCGCAGCCGCAGGCCAGTACCATGCAGCCGATGTTCGGTGGCGTTGCTGCTGCCGGTGGTCTCGGTGCTCCTCTGACTCAGGGTATGAACGCCCTTAGCGATAGCCTCACCTACATGGGTGTCACTATCATCAAGAGCAACCACCTTCCGGTTGACAATTACGGCGCCGCCAGCGCTGAGATCGGTGAAGCCCGCTACAACGTCAACGGCGTTGCCGCCGGCGTCAAGGGTCTCATCTGGATGCCCGACTGCGTTGCGTCGCTCCGTAAGACTGGTCTCGTCGTTGACACCGAGGACGACACCCGTCGTAACTCGACGTTCACCGTCGCCTCGATGATGAGCGGTACCGGTATCCTCAAGCCCGAGCTGGCCAAGATGATCGTGGACAGCACGGTCACTGCTGCCGGTGCAGAGCTGGTTCGAGCCGACATTGATGCCGTGTACAAGAACGCGGCCGGCTTCGGTTACGCTACGTCGTGACGACTTACCTTCTGAGCTAATCCGGGAGAATTTTTTCCTCTATAGCAAACAGAAGGTAGGTGATCCTAGCATGAAGAGCTGTATCTACTAGATCCTATGATCTAATCGCGTCGGCCGGGGGAAACCCCGGTCGGCGTCTTCCGCTTATATCCCAGTGATGTGAGCCAGGACTTCAATTGGGACCTGGGCTGCTAACGCAGCTTAGGTCTTTTCTTTTAATAATCTTTATGGAGATTAACCATGGGACAAATGACCCGACTTGAAGCAGTTAACCAGGCACTCCTGGCTGCTGGCGAGGCCATTGTCTCGGACCTCGAGAACCAGAGTGGCGTGGATACCAGCATTGCTGAGTACCTCCTCGACCAGTACGCTCAGGATTTCCAGCTCCGAGGGCTGGCTAATAACGAATACTGTAGTGAGCTCGCGATTGACGCAGCCACCAATAAGATCTTTCTTCCGCAGAACACCATGAGCATTGACTTTGATACCCTTCTCACTAATACTGACGGAGAGGTTATCCGAGTTTCTGTTAAAACCGATGGGCAATCATTTGTCCTGTGGAATGTGACCGATCAGACTAGTGATTGGTCTGCTTACGCTACTGAAACCATCAAGGTGAAGCTTCTTGTTAAGCTTAGCTGGGAAGATATTGATACCCCCGGGCAGCGAGCTATTACGGCTTCGGCTGCCCGCCGTTACCAGATGCTTACGCAGGGTGACGAAGGTATGGATGCTTACCTCCAGCAGGATGAGGCTATCTATAATATGATGGGTAAGTCGCGTGACATTAACAGCAAGCGACGTACCATCTGGGATGCTGCTGACTACTCCAAGAAGCGGTCAGTCTTCCGTCCTAACGGTGGAAATCCCGACTTCCGCCAGTGGCGGGGAAGGACTAGCTAATGAAGAATCCACGACGGGGCAAGTCCCTCTCTACCAAAATCCCGCTCTACACTTTGTCGGGCGGCGTGGGCCGTCAGGCTCCGTCGAAGCGGTTGCCGAGTGAATCGCAAGAACTCATCAACGCTATGATTACCGTAGAGCGCTCAATCGAGAAGCGTCCTGGTACTGATCTCATCAGTGTCACCGATCCCGATAGCAGCGCCTATACTGGCGACAGCTTGGGGCTTCCGACTGATGGTGAGTACGAGTTCTTCTGGCATGCGCTGTCAGATGATGCTCGCTTTCTCATTGTCATCGACCGTAGCGCTTCCGCTGGAAGTTCCCACGGCCGTGACGAGCTCTACTATACCTTCTTCTATGATGCTGCTAACGACGCGATGATTAGGCAACTTCCCTCAGATCAGGACCAGATTCCTGCTGAGGTTCGAGCCTATATCACCTTCGGTTCAGATCCCCTTAAGCTTGTGTCACGAGGACAGAACCTCGTGTTTCTTAACACTGGGGTCAAGGCGGGCTATTCATCCACCTATGATACCGTCAATGATGAGTGGGTCACCCACAACCTGGATGGCTCTCAGAAGGACGGTACCGATCCTGCTAACATTGATGATAAGGGAGCCGAAGAGGTTTTCCTCACCGCTGTTAAGAATGATCCGGGTGGCATTGCTGTGTACTGGGATAAGTACTCTGTGTACGCCCGTGGCACCGAAGTCATGGTTCTTCCCGGGACAGCTGAAATCAATAACTCCCCATCTGGCTCTGCGAACGGTATTTACCAAGCAGAGACTACCGAGCAGGGTGGAAGTCCAAGCGAAACTGTCAAGTACTATATCCTTCGGGCTCAGCGGAGCATTATCGCTGATAGTGCTATCACTGATCTCGATGATTGGATTGTTGTTGCCACCGATAACTCGGCCTGGCAGGAGAACTCTTCTCCCTACAATAACCTTCCTAGCCTTGACCAAGACCGTATTCCAACGCGTATTGCGGTAAAGGACTGGCAGTACCCCGACTCGACTAAGCCTCAGCTTGGGCAGTCGCTACCTACATTTAATGATCTCACCATCCCACCACTGAAGTCAGATGTGGAGTATGGAAACAACAACGCGGTGGATATGTTTGGGGCACTCTATGGCCTCGATGTTAATTCCCCCGTGACAACGGATAGTGCCAACGGTAAGGTGTACTTCATCCAAGCCGGATACCAGGGACAAACCCCTGGGTACTACATTGCCAAGAGCACCACGACACCTTCTTTCGAGAAGGTTCGTACCCCCGACGCTTACTCCCTCCTCGACGCCGATCGTATGCCTATGGAGCTCGAGTTTGTCGGCGGAGATGATGTCACCAAGCGGTGGCAGTGGTCTACCATTGATTGGGCTCCTAGAACCTCAGGAGACAAGAAGATTAACCCCGGACCCACGCCATTCAAGGACGGCCGAATGAGTGCCATCAAGACGATTGCTTTCTTCCGTAATCGCCTGTTCTTGTCTGCTGGAGATGTTGTCTTCTCCTCTAGAGACGGTGACTTCACCGACCTCTGGATTGAAGACCCCGGCATCATCGTTGATACCGATCCGATCGACGTGGCCGCCTCTTCAAATCAGTTTACCCCGATCACCAGCATGGTGCCTTTCAATGAGTATATGTTTATCAACACTAACGCTGACACACAGTACGAGCTGATGGGTTCTGAGAACCAAATCACCCCGTTCACTGCCCAGCTTCAGCCGATGACCTTCTACTCGACGGCCCCTCTGGTTGATCCAGTGACCCTCGGAAACAACATCTTCTTCTATGATGCCGAGCGTCTCTACCTGTACTTTGGCCGCGGCGGGACTCTCGCTACGGCTCAGGAACTCTCGGCTCACTGCCCGAAGTACCTGCCCACCAGCTTTGGCCCTACGGCCGTTGCAGCTGCTCAGGATACCCTTATGGTGGTGGATGCAGACAACACTTCTGACGTATACGCCTATACGACCCGATACCGGGGCGATGAGGTAGTACAGAACGCTTTCTATAGGTATGAGTATGCCGGAGCAGATGTGCAGGCAATGCACTCGTGGGACAACCATGTCTACACTGCGGTAAACCGGAATGGCTCGTTCTTCATTGAGCGGCAGCTTATGCGCTATGATGAGCCGGACATTCCACGGCTCGATCGTAAGCAAAGAATACCCCTGTTCTTCAATCTCGCACTGCAGGATTTTATCGGTGGAACTAACGCTGTATTTAACGCAGCCACTTCGGAGACAACCATCCGGGTTCCCTTCGTTATTCCTCCTGCTGAGCTTGACGAGTATCAGGTCGTTGGAACTGACGGAACTGCCTTTACCCTTTGCGGTATCGCACAAACCTCTACAGACGACTGGACTGATATCTGTGTTTTGGGTAACGTCCAAGCTGCCTCGGTATATGTAGGCCGCAAGTTCACCATGAGCATTCAGCTTAGTCCTCAGTTTGTACGTGACCAACAGAACAATCCCCAAGAAGGTGTCCTCAATCTCGCCAGCATGGTGACGAGGCACTTCGAGACCGGCAACTATGACGTAGTCGCTCAGCGGCGTGGTCGTCCTGTTGCTGATATTCTCTCTGATTACAGAGCCCGTGATACTTCTCTCACGGACTTTACTACGACCTTTAGTGCTATACGGACTGATACCTTTGATGATTCTAATCTGGGTATATCAAACACTGACTACCAAGGAGAATTGGTAAGTAAGATTATGGGCTTTAGTAACAAGGTGGATCTTTACATCCTCTCCGATTACTTTACCCCCGTGAACATTACGAACCTCGAGATCCGAGGAAAGTTCAAAGCAACTTACTCCTCGATTACTTGATGTTCTCCTTTCCTTCCGGCTCTCGGCTGTCGAGAGATAGCCGGGGGCTTTTCACTTTAACATAAGGAGGTTACTATGCCTCAGTTTTCTTCGACTCCTAACCTCGAGGTCTTCTATTCTTCAGATGCCTCAGGCACTAACGAGTATGGATATAACACCCTGTCGATGGTCTCGGGTATCCCCGATGTCTCGCAGCTCCAGATTATCTGGAAGGTGGCTATTGTCCTGAACTCCAGCGGCAACCCTGTCGCCGTCTCGTCCTTCACCGATGCTGAACAGGAGATCCTTCAGACCCTGTCGGCTTCTATGTATAACGTGGACGCTGATTCCAAGAAGGTTACTTTGCTTCCCGACGAGATCAAGGGTGGAGAGGTTACCCTGAACGGGGCCGTCTACACTTACGACAGTTCCTTTGCCGGGGTTTCGTCTGCTGACCCTCTGTACATCAGACGTTCTACTGACGTCACGAGCCGGGCTGTGATCTTCCAGCCTGGTAGCCGTCTCACCGAAGAGCTCCTGAACACGTCCAGTGCTCAGGTCTTTAACGCCATGCAGGAACTGACTGCGTTCGGTTCCGGCGGAGGTGGTGCGGTTGGCTCCATTGATCTTCAAGACAATTCAATCAATGATCTCGGAGATGTTAATCTTACCACTAATGGTATCCTTTACTGGGACGGCTCTGAGGTCACCTCAGATAATTCTTCCGGTGGTTTGGTTCCTGATCCGAACTCAGCTCAAGATGGAATGGTTCTCACTAGGACCAGCCCCGGTTCCTCCCTGTACGATTGGGAGTTCACTCAGTGGGCTAATGTCCTTAGCTCTGGTGGAGTATCTCTTGATTCTCAGATCAGCACCATGTCTGGTAGTATCCAGGCAAATACTAATGCAGTGGCTGCCGCTTCTGCTGAGTCTGTTCCGGCGTACGTGACGATTGCGCCTAATGCTTATCAAAACAGCGCGGGGCAATCCACCTCTGTAGATATCTCCTCAAGTAGTGGTGATTCTTCGGAAAATGTAAACATCTTCCTTTATACCTCTGGTAACAGGTTTAGTGGCCTATCCTCTCTTGCTGACATGTGTCCCGTCGGTGATGTTGCTTATGACGGTGGCAGTGGATTTTCTGCCATCGTTGATTGCAAAGATAGCTCAGGCGCTAACTTCTTCTCGTTTGCTACTACCAGTAATGGCGTCGGTCTCTTCAAGAGAGCGGGCCTGTACCGCGTAGACTTGAGCGGAATCTTTAGCACCAACAATACCTCTAGTGATTCGGCTTCTGGAGGATTCCGTATCCTTAAGGATGGTGTCGGTAGTAATTTCGGCCAGAACCCTATTTCAACTCTCCCTGCTAGCGGAGCTGGAACTGAGTATATTTCAAACTCGTTCCTTATCCCTGTTACTCAGGCTGATGTTGATAATGCTACACAATACGGGTTCTACATTACTAATAACCGACCTGCTTCGGAAACCAGTAAGATGAATGCCTCCCGTATTCAGTTTACTCTGAACCGAGAAGGCGGCATTTGATTAAATAATTTGACTGGGGCTCCCCTTCGCTGGGGAGCTCCGGATTCCAAGGAGAAAATCTTACTTCCCTACTCTTTATGGAGAGAATAATGGCTGATAAAAGAGTTAATGAACTTCCAGCACTTGGTGACGAAAACTTTGGAGAAGACGATCTCCTGATGGTATTTGACTCTGCGACCGGGACTACCAATAGGGCTACGATCAGTACCATTGCTACCGTTTCAGGTACCAAGGGCGGATTTACCTTTTCTGGTGGGTTTGAAAACCGTCAGACTAACCCGGCTGTGGATAATAGAATCGTAATTGATTCCAGCGACGTGGATAAGTGGATTCCCCTCGATCTAAGCGCTACGGCTCAGTCGGCTACCGACGCTCCGTGGTGGCCCGGCGCAGCTCCTTCTAA
>UEXN01000366.1_pt1 | contig 38798 bp, 30 predicted proteins | sample 1796711 | NCBI WGS metagenome assembly UEXN01 (sample SAMEA4772470, study PRJEB27181) | metagenome | reverse complement strand
ATTTTGAAAAGTCTGGAGGAAACAAAGGGCTTAACTACACTAATGATAGTGTTACTTGGCAAGGGGAAACTTATCCAAGAAAAAATGGAAAAATAAAATACAAAGGAACTTGGAAAGTTGAAGGACATCCTAGCTTCCCTTGGGAACAAGAAGCATATAAAACAAAAAATAAGAAATAATGCCTAGCACAAAAGAAAAAAACAAATTCAAAAACAATGTCAAAGCACCTGCAATGAAATACTCTCCGGTGAAAAGAGACAACAGGTCAGAGATTAAAACAACTCCAGCTAAAGAAGAAAACAAATCAAGTGGAGGATCTTATGCAAGCGCAAAGAAAAATGATCCTAAATTAGATTCTTATATTAAAGCTAGAAATGACGCTAAAAAATCTGGCGATAAGTCAGCTCAAAACGCTGCTCAAAATAAAATTAACAAAGCTTACGGCAAAGGCCCTACTAACAGGCCAGTACAAACTAAAGCAGAAGTTGATAAGAAAAACGAAAAGAAAGTTAGCAATACTATGAGAGGTAGTGTTGATAATAAAAAAACAGAAAATCCAAGAACACAAGAAAAAACTAAAAAGCCTAGTTTAAGAACAAATGACCCAAATAAAAAAGTAGGTAAAATTACTTCTTCAGATACAAAGAAAAAACTAGATAATGGAACTTTTAAAGAAGACAAAGAAGCTACTTCGTCAACAAGACAAGAAGTACTAAAAGAAAGAATTAAAGCTGGTGATAAAAAAGCTGGTAAGAAAGCAGGATTAAAAGGTGGTCTTAAAAGAAAAGGTAACAGAGCTGGTAAAAGACAAAATAAATTAGTGACCGGAGGTAAGAAGTCAGAGAGAATTGCAAAAAAAATGGACAAGGTAGATGTGTCAACTGAAAAAGGTTTTGCAAAAGCAGATAAGCTTAATAAGAAAGCTTCTATGGTAGATACTAAAAATAAAAGAAAAAAATCAAAACAAAAATTGAAAGATATAATTCTTACAGCTCCAGAGTCACCTTCGACTTTTAAAGACTTTGATCAAATGGATTCTAAAAACGCTAAGAAAACTGCTGGAGAAAAAGATCCTAAAAAAGACGGGCAAAGAAGTAAAGATAGAAAAACCCAATTAGACAAATATATCGAAAAGGAATCTTCAATGGAAAACAGCCCTATCAATTATTTCAAGCAAGCTATTAAGTATAACGTTAAAGAAGCTTCTAATCCTAGCTTAAGTTCAAGTGCAAGAAAACACTACGCTGAAAATGCTCAACATGACATGAAGTCTATGGGTAAGATGGATAATACAATGGCTTACAAACATGGTGCTATGAAAGGTGATCAGTCTGCTTCTCGTATTGATTATGCAAATTACAAAGGAACTGACAAAGGTTATCATGGTAAAACAGGTGCTTCTCACGGTGATCAATCTGCTTCAAGAGCTGATTATATGGGAAAATCTAAAAAAGGTTCTATACTTTCTAAACACATGAAATCTAACTAATATGGCTTTTAAACTAGGAGACAAAAGAGTAAATCCATTAAAAAGTAAAGGGTTCCTTAATCAGAGCCCTTTTAAAGCTAATGGTAATACTATGGCTTATAATAACGGTGAGCCAAAAACAGAAGAAGAAGCTCAGCAAAAACTAGATAAAAAAGTTGATGCTGGTGTTGATAACCAAAACTGGAGCGTGGTAGATGAATCATCATCTATAACGCAAAATGAAGATGGCACTACAACAACAGATACTACCACGAACTGGAAAAAACACTTTGAAGCTGAGGGTAGTTATGCAGATCTATGGAATCAAAACAAAGATGGTGTTAAAGATAAATATGGTAGTTTAGAAGAGTTTGAAAAAGCGGGCGAACTATGGAAAGAAAAAAACCTTTATAAAACTACTACTGATTCTAATACAACTGGAAAGAAACCAGAGCCAAAAGTAAATCCTAGAAATGTATTAAAAAAGGCTGACGTTAAAGATAAAACTATTGGCACTAAACTTACTACACAAGAGGTTGATAAAGGTGATCAAACACAAGGAGGCATGCAGCCTGTAGAAGAAGTTTATTATGAAACTGGTTATGATCCAGTGACTGGCAAACGAGGTAAAATTAAAAAAACAAGAACTGTCTATAAGAAAGTAGGAAATACTAAAGCAACAACTGAACAGCAAAACAGAGAAGCTGTAGCAACTACTAAAGATGATAAAGCAAATGCAGAGCTAGATCAAAACGTAGTAATAAGTAGTCAAGGTGACGAAGATCAAGTTGATCAAGCTGTAGAAGAGCAATTAGAAGCTCAGAAAAAGCAAGGTAAAACTGTTGATAAATCATAATGGCTGAAAAAAAATCATTTAGAGAAACTAAAGTAGGGGCTTTTCTAGCTAGTAAAGCTCCTAAAGTATTAGATGCTATAGGAGATATATTGCCTAACCAAGGTACTCTTGGTGTGGTAAAAAATCTTATAACAAGTGATAATAAGATTAAGGCGGTAGATAAAGAGCAGGCTATGAAGCTAATAGAACAAGATCTACAAGAATTAAAAGAAGTTTCTAGTAGATGGAGAGCTGATATGAAATCAGACTCATGGCTTAGTAAAAACACTAGACCATTAGCTTTAGTATTTTTAACTGCATCAGCTGTACTAATGATGGCTGTAGATTCATTTCATTTACAATTTGATGTAGATGAGTCATGGATAAACTTATTAAAAACATTACTGGTAACAGTTTATGTAGCATACTTCGGAAGTCGTGGTGCTGAAAAAATAACAAAAATAAATAAATAAAAATGGCGGAATATAACGAGTGGGAACCTGTATTGGATCCCGTAAATGGATTAATGCAACAAGAGCCTAGAGTTTTCGGTCATGATGCTTTAGTTTTAACAGCTGCAACGCTTCAAGGAGCACTTACCGTAACGAATGGTGGTAGTGGATTTGCCTCTTCTGATATTGGTGATACTGTAGGTCAATCAGGAGCTAGTGTACCTTCAGGTGGTTCTGGTGCTACATTTAATATAACAGAAGTAACAGGTGGTGCTGTAACAGGAGTTGAACTTACTAGTAGCGCAACAGGTGGAACTGGATACGTAGCAGGCATGGTAGTAACTTTAGTTGCAGCAGAGTCAGGAGGTTCTGGTTGCCAAATAACAGTTAGTGCAACTGGAGCAGATATACCTAATACAGGTAAAAGAGGAGCTGTTATATATAATGGTAAATCTTCAGCACAAGATATTACAATAGTAACTGAAGCTGGTAATTCAGTTCAATTTAAAAGTTGTCAGCCTGGTACAGTTGTAGGACATAAAGCTCCTATGTTAGCAAAAAAATTAGTTGCTGGTACAGACTGTGTAGCTATATATTAAAACAACAAAACAAACAATCAAATAAAATCAAATAAAATGGCAAATAAAAATAAAATAACTAAAGACGAGTTAGAATTAGTTCTTGATAGTGCAAACAAATATAATGAGATACTAATGCAGTTGGGCGGAGTGCAAGTCACTATACAAGACTTAACCATGCGCGCTGCTAAAGCTAGAGCTGAAATTGAGCAAGTTAAAAAAGATCTACAAGAAAAATATGGAAGCATTAATGTAGATTTAAAAGATGGATCTTATACTAAGTCAGATGTCGAAGATAAGAAAGATTAGTATAGGTTCTGACTATAAAAATGATGCAATGCATTATTCTACAGGTCAGGAAGTATACGGTGGGCATATAATTAGTGATATTCTTTTTGAAGATCAAGACCAATCATATAATATTTTTATAACTAAAAATAATGAAGTCTTGCCTTGGAAAAAGTTTAACTCTAATATGGCTGTATCAGTAGAGTATGATCTTAAGTATTAATGCAAAGCTTATATTACTTTATTGTTAAACCACTAAATGATAGGTATGACAATATACGAAGAGTTGATGATACTAACCTTATTATCAATACTAGCATTGAAAACCATAGATTTATTAGTAAAAAAGCTGTAGTAGTTCAAACTCCTGCAGCTTATACTACTAAAATAAATATAGGTGACGAACTATATGTTCATCATAATATATTTAGAAGATGGTACGATCAAAAAGGCAGAGAACGTAATAGTTCTACTTTTTTTAAAGATGACTTATACTTTGTATCTCCACAGCAAATATATATGTATAACTTAAACACTCACTTAGATTATTGCTTTGTAAAGCCAATTAAAAATAAAAGCATTTTAGAAAACAGGAAAGAACAACCTAATGTTGGTATAATGAAATATACTAATAGTGCCTTAGAAGCCATAGGAATCACACCTGGAACACTTGTAACGTTTACACCAAACTCTGAATTTGAGTTTATTATAGAAGGTGAACGACTTTATTGTATGAAATTAAATGATATAGCTTTAACGCATGAATACCAAGGAAACGAAAAAGAAAATAATCCAAGCTGGGCAAAAAGCCATTGAGGAGCTAATTAAGGTAGCAAAAGAAAAGATCGTAGACTCAGACGACGACGTGAGCGCTGACAGACTTAAAAATGCTGCCGCTACTAAAAAACTAGCTATAATGGATGCTTTTGAAATACTAACTAAGATACAGACAGAAGAAGAGTTATTAAGTGAAAAGCCTAAAAATAAAGTTGAAAAAACATTTAAAGGTTTTGCGGAAGGGAGAAGTAAGTGAGTTACAAGCAAACTCTTTGGAAAGAAATTAAAGACGTTGTAAATCCTAAAATACTAGCTAAAAACAACAGATTAAAAAAATGGGAGTATGGCTATAACTCTGATTATGATTTTATAGTAATAAGTAAAACTGGAACAATTGGACAGATCATTGAAATACAAAATCTCAGGATTGCTTTACCAACAGCAGATAAATCGTTTAAACGAAGCAAAAAGCAAGCGGAACAATATTGGGAAAAATTTGAATATCCAAAAGAATTACAAAGAATAAAAACAAGATTTGATTGGGAGGAATATCCTACAGATTTTAAAGAAAAATGGTACGACTATATAGACAATGAATTTACTAGACGAGAAAAAGGATTTTACTTTTATAACAATGGTATTAATACTTACATTACTGGTACTCATTACATGTACTTGCAATGGTCAAAGATTGACGTTGGAGCGCCAGACTTTAGAGAAGCAAACAGACTCTTCTTTATATTTTGGGAAGCATGTAAAGCAGACACAAGATGCTACGGAATGTGCTATCTTAAAAACAGACGATCTGGATTCAGTTTTATGTCAAGCGCGGAACTTGTCAATCAAGCTACAATATCTTCCGATGCTAGATTCGGGATACTTTCCAAGTCTGGAGCAGATGCCAAGAAAATGTTCACGGATAAAGTTGTACCCATATCAGTTAACTACCCGTTCTTTTTTAAACCCATTCAAGATGGTATGGACCGGCCAAAAACTGAACTGGCTTATAGAGTACCAGCCTCAAAGCTTACTAGAAGAAAGCTTGAGTCGAATGAACAGCTTAGGGAACTAGATGGACTTGATACAACTATTGACTGGAAAAACACTGGTGATAACTCTTATGATGGTGAAAAACTAAAGCTATTAGCTCACGATGAAAGTGGCAAATGGGAAAGACCTGATAATATATTAAATAACTGGAGGGTTACAAAAACTACATTACGTTTAGGATCAAGAATCGTGGGTAAATGTATGATGGGCTCAACTTCAAACGCATTAGACAAAGGTGGAAACAACTTCAAAAAATTATACAACAATTCAGACGTTACGAAAAGAAATAGAAACGGGCAAACATCTTCTGGCCTCTACTCTCTTTTCGTCCCTATGGAATGGAACTACGAAGGATTCATGGATACTTTTGGACTTCCTGTCTTCACTAGACAAGAAGCTCCAGTCAAAGGAGTTGATGGTTACGAAATTACAACAGGAGTTATTGAACACTGGGAAAACGAAGTTGAAGGATTAAAAAACGACCAAGACAGTTTAAATGAATATTACAGACAGTTTCCTAGAACAGAGCAACATGCTTTTAGAGACGAGTCAAAACAAAGCCTGTTTAATCTTACTAGAATTTATCAACAGATAGATTACAATGAAGAGTTTAACAATAGAGCTAGTGTAACTAAAGGTAAGTTTATTTGGCGTAATGGTATTAAAGATACTACTGTAGATTTTATACCAGATAATAATGGAAGATTTTTAATAACTTGGGTTCCACCTAAAAACTTACAAAATCGAGTAATAGTAAAGAATGGTGTTAAATATCCTGCTAATGATCACATTGGATGTTTTGGTTGTGATAGTTATGACATTAGTGGAACTGTTGATGGTAAAGGATCTAATGGCGCTTTACATGGTTTAACTAAGTTTTCAATGGAAGACGCACCACCTAATCATTTCTTTTTAGAATATGTAGCAAGACCACAAACCGCTGAAATATTTTTTGAAGACGTGTTAATGGCAATGGTATTTTATGGTATGCCGATACTGTGTGAAAATAATAAACCTAGACTTTTGTATCATTTAAAAAGAAGAGGTTACAGAGGCTATTCAATGAATAGGCCTGATAAAATTTGGAATAAATTATCCACCACAGAAAAAGAAATAGGTGGCATACCTAACTCAAGCGAGGATATTAAGCAAGCTCACGCAGCTGCTATAGAATCTTACATTGAAGAATATGTAGGATTAAACAACGAAGATTATGGAGACATGTATCTTCAAAAGACATTAGAAGATTGGGCGGTTTTTAATATAAACAACAGAACAAAGCATGATGCTACTATAAGTTCTGGGCTTGCTATTATGGCTTGTAATAAAAACAGGTATAAACCTGTACCCGATTTAAAAGTACAACCTATATATCTTGGAATTAAAAGATATGATAACAAGGGAAGCATTTCAAAAATTATAAAATAAATATGGCGCAAATTTATACTAGTAATAATAGTTCATTTCCAAATCAAGTTGTTCCTGACGCTGAAAAAGCAACAGAAGAGTATGGTTTAGCTGTGGGTAGAGCAATAGAAGGTGAATGGTTTAGAAACTACAGAGGTGGAGCTGGTATGTCTGGTTATGCCGTTAATTACAATCATTATCATACATTAAGACTCTACGCTAGAGGAGAACAACCTGTTCAAAAATATAAAGATGAACTAGCTATAGATGGTGATTTATCATATTTAAATTTAGATTGGAAACCAGTTCCTGTATTATCTAAATTTGTAGACATCGTAGTAAACGGCATTGCTGATAGAAGTTACGAAATAAATGCTTTTGCTCAAGATCCTATATGTTCTCAAAGAAGAACTAAATACGCTCAAGGATTAATGACAGATATAGTAGCTAAAGATTTTTTAAATGAAGCTAAAGCTGTTTTAAATGTTGATGGATTTAACTCAGTTGATCCAGACTCAGCTCCTCAAGACAAAGAAGAGTTAGCCGTACATTTACAAATGGACTTTAAACAAAGTGTAGAAGTAGCTGAAGAAGAAGTTATAAACCAAGTGTTAGACTACAACAAGTATGATTTAACAAGACAGAGAATTTGTTATGACTTAACAGTTCTTGGTATTGGCGCTGTAAAAACTAGATGGGATAGAGCTAGAGGCGTATGTGTAGAATATGTAGATCCAGCTACTTTAGTTTATTCTTATACTGAAGATCCTAATTTTGAAGATTTGTACTATGCTGGTGAAGTTAAGTCTGTTTCTTTACAAGATTTAAAAACACAATTTCCAGGTCTTACTGATCAAGAGATGGAGACTATACAAAAGTATCCAGGAAACGCAGAGTATTTAAGAAACTGGAATGGAAGATCAGATGATCTAACAGTACAAGTATTATACTTTGAATATAAAACATATTCAGACCAAGTATTTAAAATAAAGAAAAATGCTTTTGGTCTTGAAAAAGCTTTAGAAAAACCTGATACTTTTAATCCTGATGCTAATGATAATTTTGAAAGAGTTTCTAGAACTATAGAAACACTTTACAGTGGTGCTAAAATACTAGGACATCCTATGATGTTGCAATGGAAACTATCTGAAAACATGACTAGACCTACTGCTGATACTAATAGAGTATATTTAAATTATGCTATATGTGCACCTAGAATGTACAAAGGAAGAATAGAATCGCTAGTCTCAAGAACTACTGGTTTTGCAGACATGATACAATTAACTCATCTTAAGATACAACAAGTGTTATCTAGAGTGGTTCCTGACGGTGTTTTTTTAGATGTAGATGGTTTAGCTGAAGTAGATTTAGGTAACGGCACTAATTATAATCCTAGGGAAGCTTTAAATATGTACTTTCAAACTGGTAGTGTTGTAGGTAGATCTTCAACAATTGAAGGAGATGCTAATAGAGGTAAAGTTCCTATACAAGAACTTCAATCAGGATCAGGTGGTGCAAAAATACAAAGTCTTATACAAACTTATCAATACTATTTGCAAATGATAAGAGACGTAACAGGGCTTAACGAAGCTAGAGATGGATCTCTTCCTGACAAGCAGTCACTAGTAGGCTTGCAAAAATTAGCTGCAGCTAACTCTAATGTAGCTACAAGACATATATTGCAAGGACAGCTTTTTCTAACTTTAAGAGCTTGTGAAAATATATCATTAAGAGTAGCTGATTCTTTAAAATTTCCACTAACACGAGCTTCTTTAGAAAATAGTATATCTCAATATAACGTAGGTACACTTGATGAATTAACAGAATTAAATATACATGACTTTGGTATATTTTTAAATTTAGAACCAGATGAAGAAGAAAAAGCTAAATTAGAAGAAAATATACAGGTAGCTTTAAAGTCTGGACAAATAGATTTAGAAGATGCTATAGATATTAGAGAAGTTAGAAATATTCAGCTAGCTAATAAATTTTTAAAATACAGAAGAAAGAAAAAAGCTGAAGCTGCTCAAAAAGCTCAACAAGCTAATATTCAAGCTCAAGCTCAAGCTAACCAACAAACAGCTGAAAAAGCAGCACTAGCTGAAATGCAGAAGCAGCAAGCTCTTGCAGAAACTCAAGTTCAAATAGAACAAGCTAAATCTCAGTTTGAAATACAAAGAATGCAAACCGAGTCTCAGCTTAAAAAAGAATTATTGGAATTTCAATTTGGTCACAACGTTCAATTAGAAAAGATGAAAATTGGTAGAGACAAAGAAAGAGAGTCCTTTATAGAAGATCGTAAAGATAAAAGAACTAGAATATCAGGTAGTCAGCAAAGTGAAATGATTAGTCAACGTAAAAATGATAGTGGACCAACTAATTTTACCGAAACTGAAAACCCTGAAGGTCTAGATTTAAGCGCATTTAATATGTCTTAAATATTATTAATTATTATATTATATTATGTCAGAAACAATTCAAGATAAAGAGAAGGCGCCTCTTAAAATTAAAAAGCCTAAAAAGTTAACTAAAAAAGTAGAACAAACTACTAAGGTTGACTTAAATAAAAAACCAGAACCGGAAACTAAAAAAGTAGAATTAAAAGAAAATGCCGTTCAAGAACAAAAAGCAGATGATAGCAATGCTGTTATCGAAGAAAAAGGAAACAAAGAAAGTGGCAAAAGAGTGGTTGAAGAAATACGGGCCACCGAAAAAGTAGCTGAATCTCCTATAAAAGAAGTAGAGCGTATACAACCTGTAGAGCAACCAGTAATTGAAGAGCCAACAGCTCAAGCTCCAGCTCCTGTGATGCCTGAAAATATACAAAAGCTTGTTGATTTCATGAAAGAAACAGGTGGAACTATAGAAGATTATACAAGACTAAATAGAGATTATAGTCAATTAGATGAAGCGGCACTACTAAGAGAATATTATAAAAATACTAAACCACATCTTGATCATGATGAAATATCTTTTATCATGGAAGATAACTTTAAATATGATGAAGAAGTGGATGAAGAGCGAGCTATTAAAAAGAAACAGCTAGCTTATAAAGAAGAAATTGCTAAAGCCAAGGGTTTTTTAGAGGATACTAAAAACAAATATTACGACGAAATCAAGTTGAGGCCGACCGTAAGTAATGAATCCAAAAAAGCGCTAGACTTTTTCAATAGACACAACAAAGAACAAGAGAAAGTAAAACAAATTCGCGATAAGTTTGAAAATAATACTAAAGAGTTACTAAACGAAAATTTTGAAGGTTTCGATTTTAACGTTGGTGATAAAACTTTTAGGTATAATGTTTCAAACCCAAGTGATGTTGTTGAAAAGCAATCAAGCTTAAGTACATTTGTTAAGAAGTTCTTAAACAAAGAAGGTGAGATTAGTGATACTGTCGGCTACCATAAAGCTGTTTACGCAGCTAGAAATGCTGATACAATAGCACAACATTTTTACGAGCAAGGCAAAGCCGATGCTGTTAAAGATGTAATGGCTAAATCTAACAATATAAATGCAGAACCTAGGCCTAGTGCTAATGGTGATGTTTTTATAGGTGGTTTAAAAGTAAAAGCAGTTAATGGTGTTGATAGTTCTAAGTTGAAATTTAAAAAAAGAAAAAAGAACAATTAATAAAAACTAAAAAATAAAAACATGAGTTTTTCAAATACAGGGTCTTTCCCTGCAAGTTTAGTTCCTGCCCAAAATAGAATGGCTTTAAATACCAACTATTTATCGTTTGACGACAGTGATGGTGGAGGAACTTTCGCACAACAATATCTACCTGAGCTTTACGAAGCTGAGATAGAAAGATACGGAAACCGAACTATTGGTGGTTTCTTGAGAATGGTAGGCGCTGAAATGCCTATGACATCTGATCAAGTAATTTGGTCTGAACAAAATAGATTACACATTGCTTACAAAAAAGTAAATGTGCAACTAAATGCTGTAGCTAATCAAAGTGACATTAAAGTAACATTAGATTTATCTGCTACTGGAGCTGACGCGCCTTCTGGAGCTGTTAGAATTGGTCAAACAGTTTTAATATCAGATAACGCAACTGGTCTTATAGTACAAAAAGGTTTAGTACAATCTGTTACTGGAACTACTTCAGAAGTGTTAGAAGTTAAGCTTTATGGAACTGCTACTAATGCTTTGCCTGTTGGAGCTGGATTATGTAATCTATACGTATACGGTTCTGAGTTTGGTAAAGGATCTATTGGAATGGCTGGATCTATTGAGCCAGGTTTCACTCAGTACCACAACAAGCCAATGATATTGAAAGATAACTTTCAAATTAATGGATCTGATACTGCTCAAATTGGTTGGGTAGAAGTTGCTACTGAAGATGGACAATCTGGGTATCTATGGTATTTAAAATCTGAGTCTGAAACAAGATTAAGATTTGAAGATTCTTTAGAAATGGCGATGGTTGAAGCTGAAAACATGAACACTGCTGCTTATACTGCTACTACTAATTTTGCTTTTGGAGCGGAAAATGGTAATGGTACTTTAGGAACAACTGTTACAGTTGATGGTTCTGAAGGTTTATTCGCTGCTATCGAAGCAAGAGGTAATGTATATTCTGGTTTTGCTGGAGCTGCTGCCCCTGGTTCAGGTGCTTTAGGTGATTTTGATGAAATCCTTAAAAACTTAGACAAGCAAGGTGCTATTGAAGAAAACATGCTTTTCTTATCTAGATCTACTGCTCTTGATTTTGACGATATGATTGCTGCTGTTAACGGTGGATTTGCTTCTACTCAAGCTGCTTCTTATGGTTTATTTGAGAATGATGGTGACATGGCGTTAAACTTTGGATTTTCTGGATTCAGAAGAGGTTCTTATGACTTCTATAAAACTGACTGGAAATATTTAAATGATGCTTCATTAAGAGGATTATCTAAAGAGATCGACGGTGTAATGATTCCTGCTGGAACTACTACAGTATACGATCAAATGTTAGGATCTAACATCAGACGCCCTTTCTTACATGTAAGATATAGAGCTTCTGAAACTGAAGACAGAAGAATGAAGTCTTGGGTCACTGGATCTGTAGGTGGTGCTTACACTGACACTTTAGATGCTATGACTGTAAGTTTCTTATCTGAAAGATGTTTAGTAACTCAAGCTGCAAACAATTTTGTATTGTTTAAAGGAGCTTAAATAGTATATAATGAGAGTGGCTTTTGTCACTCTCTTTATTAATCTTTTAAATAATAAAAATTATGGCAAAATTAATAGACATTGACTGGTATGCTGGAGGTAGTTTAGTTATCAACGTTGAAGATGTTTATAGAGTAGATGCTAAAGATGCTGATGAAATGTTTTTATATTACAACATTGCAGCTGGTAGTGGACCAGAAATTTGGGTCGCTACATTAAAGTTTTCTGCTTCTATAACTGATGATGACGTTACTGAATTACAAAAAGCAATATTAAGTATACAACAGTCGCCTCAAGCGATGGTAAAATTTAAACTTCCAAGTGAAGGTAAACTAGATGGAACGACTCCTTTCGCTGTGGCGGCTGCGTCTACTCCATCTTAATTTTTAAATTATGCAAAATATAATTAGAATACCTTTAGGCGGAGTAATAAACGCTAATGGACCAGCTGCTACGATTGGTAACTGGGATATGTCAGCTTTGACAGCTGTTAACAATTCTCAGGGCTCAGGAGCTTTAGCTTCTACTACTACTGGTAGTGGCTCGGGTGCAACGTTTACGTTCGCAACTAGTGGTGCTGGTGTTGTTTCAGTAACAGTGAGCGCTTCAGGTAGTGGTTACCAAGATGGTGACACTATATCTGTAGTGATTGCTGCTGGCAACGCTATAAACAATGGATCTGAAGCTACAGTAACTTTAATAATTGAATCAGACTACCTTGATGGTGGTGGTGATGAAGGTTACATATCTTGTCCAGCTGACGGGATTTTAGCTTTTGTTATTCCTGACACTGCAAGTGCTTATGACACTTGGGTTATAAAGCAACTACAAGATGAGCATGCAAGAAACTGGACTATAAAAATAGCTGGTGGAACTGCTGCAAACTATGTAGACATTACAAAACGTATAAATAACGTTTTAGTTGAAGCTTTACAAAAACCAAATTCACACCCTTTACTAGTTCTCCCTGCAGGAGTAACTGTATCAAACCTATATTTAGGTTAAAACAATAACTAGATCCCGCTTCGGCGGGGTCTTTTTTAATTATTATATTATATTATATTATGGAAAAAACAAAAAAAGCTCCTGCTCCCAAGCAAGAGATTAAAAAAGATACTTGGGAATATAAAGATAGAAACTATTATCTGCTTAGAAACAAAATGCCTTTAACACACACTTTACCATCTAGACATTCTCAAAAATATCCTTTAGTATGGTTTGATGCTGAACAAGGATTTGAAAGAGAACTTAGATATGCTACTAATCACAAAAGCGTATTTGTAGATGAACAAAAAGGTGCTGTAACTTTAAAGCATATTGTTTTTGAAAAAGGACACTTAATGGTTCCAAAAGAAAAAAGAAATTTACAAGAATTTTTACTTCATCACCCTCATAGAGGTATGGTATTTGAAGAACATGATAGCGTAAAAGTTGCTGAAAACCATCATGATTATTTAGAAATGGAATTAGCAGCTATGAATATGGCTTATGAAACAGGCGTAGATCAAGCTGAAGCTATATTAAGAGTTGAGCAAGGGTCTAGTGTTAGAGACTTAACTTCTAAAGAAATAAAAAGAGATTTATTGTTGTTTGCTAAAAATAACCCATCTTTATTTATGGATTTAGTGCAAGATGAAAATGTTGTATTAAGAAATTTCGCTATTGTTGCTACAGAAAGAAGCATATTAGCTTTAGCTGATGATCAAAGAACATTTACATGGGCTTCTAATGGTCGTAAGTTAATGACAGTACCATTTGATGAAAACCCATATTCAGCTATGGCTGCTTGGTTTAAAACAGATGAAGGACTTCAAGTTTATAAGTCTATAGAGAAAAAACTTAAATAACAAGTGATTATAAATAGGGTGGTTAATGCCACCCTTTTTTAAAAATATTAAAATGGCAATAAACGTAAACACGGTATATACAACAGTATTAAGCATTATCAACAAAGAACAGCGTGGTTATTTAACTCCTGATGAGTTTAATAAATTAGCTACTCAAGTTCAATTAGAAATATTTGAGAAGTTTTTTGAAGACTATAACCAGTTTTTACGTATGCCTAAAACAGATGAAGAATTTGCATCTAGAGTAGATCATGTATTAGAAGAGTTTCAAGTTTTTGAAAAAACAGAATCTGCGTCTCAAGCTGCTAACAACGTATACACTCAACCTACAGATCTTCATAGGTTTGGATCTGTTACATATACTAAAGCTGTAGGTCAACCACCTATACAAGTATTAACTTCAAGAGAATATAGAGAGCAAATACTCTCTCCACTGCTACAACCAAGTATGACTTTTCCAGTAGCAAAATATCAACAAGACAAAATTACAGTATTTCCTCCGCTAAGTTCTTTTGACAAAAGTGACGTTAGCTTTAACTATATTAGAAAACCTAAAGATGTTAGATGGGGCTATACAGTTGGAAATCTAGGTCAATACATATATAATGATACTGAATTTAATACAACTTCTTTAGCTGTTGGAGATATAACTGCTCAAACAAGTTTTAACAGCGCAAACGCAACGGCTGGTACTTATAGTGCTTCTCAAGGCTCAGGTCAAGCTGATGTTGCATATTTATCAGCAAGCGGACCTGGTGGAACAGGTGCTGCATTTACAGTAAACATAGTGGGAAGTGGAACTATTAGTTTATCATCTACTACTACTAGCGTATCAATAACATCTGTAGGAAGTGGTTATCAGGTTGGAGATAGATTTGTTTTCAATACAAATAGTTTTATAACTGGTCTAAGTGCTGTCGTTACAGCCACTATAACTTCAGTAAATTTTATGAATGCTACAGGACAAGGTAGTATACAGTTTGAAATTAGTGAAAGTCAACAAGTAGATGCTGTATTAGGAATTTTAAAATATGCAGGTATAATTATAAAAGACACACAAATAATTCAAGCGGCTAGTGGTTTACAAACTTTAGACGAGCAAAATTCAAAAAAATAAAATATGGGTTTAATAGATCAAACATCTTCAGAATATTACACTGGCGAAATAGTTTATACGCCTAACGGCAATGTTGCAAACTCTCTATCTTGGCCTAGCACTATGACACCGTTAATTTGGGACACAGGTGCTACTGCTACTTCTTTTGACAATTTTAAAATATATGTAGATAGTGTAGAGCAAACACCTACTACATCGCCATATTTTTTAACACACGCGTTGACAACTTCTGTAACAAATGGCGTTCAAACTCAAACTTTAGTAGTAACATCTCAACCTAATCCAGTGGGCGGAGTAACAACTCCAATACCTAATACTTCTATACTAACCGTAAGATTGAAAAATCAATCACTATGGGATAATTACAAGGAATATGAATATATAACTTTAAAAGACATTGTTAATAATTTTATGGTAGCTTACGTAGGTACTGACAAAGTTATAAGTAGAGTTAAAAGATCTGATGTTATATTTCACGCAAAAAGAGGATTACAAGAATTTAGTTATGATACTTTGAAAAGTGTTAAAACACAAGAACTTACAGTTCCGGCTAGCTTATCTATAGTTCTTCCACAGGACTATGTTAATTATGTACAGTTATCTTTTATTGACGGTGCTGGTGTTAAGCATATAATATACCCTACTGATTTAACTATAAATCCAACTTTTTTACCAATACAAGATGGTAATGGTATACCTACTCAAGACATATACGGAAATCCTATACAAGCAACTCAATCAGTAGTTAATCAAAGATGGAGAGATGCTAACGATCGTTTAATAAATGGTAATTTAACTAGCAATGAAATTAACAATGGATCAAACGTTTATGATTGGTCTTGGTGGAAAATGGCTTATGGTCAAAGATACGGATTAAATCCTGTTACATCTCAAAAAAATGGTTGGTTTACTATAGATCAAAGAAGAGGAGTTTTTGCTTTTAGTGGAGATTTAAATGGTAAATTAATAACTTTAGAATATATATCAGATGGATTAGCTTATGACGTTGATTCTAAGGTGCCTAAGATGGCCGAGGATGCACTATATTCGTATATGGTATATAATATAATAGCTTACAGACCTAAGACACCAGAGTATATAGTTCAAAGATTTAAAAAAGAAAAATCAGCTAAGTTAAGAAATGCTAAAATAAGATTAAGTAATATAAAAATAGGTGAGTTTACTCAAGTTATGAGAGGTAAATCTAAATGGATTAAACACTAAATTAAATGGCAAAAGTACAAAACACTTTTATTAAGTCTAAAATGAACAAAGACTTAGATGATAGAATATTGTCTAAAGGAGAATATAGAAACGCTCAAAACATTAACGTTAGCAAATCAGAAGGATCTGATGTTGGAGCTATGGAAAATGTTTTAGGTAATAAAATTATTAATTCTTTTGCTGTTGAAAATTTAGAACAAGTAAGTGGATCGGTCATTATTGGTTCTTTAATGGACTACACAAATGAAAGAGTTTTTGTATTTATAACAGATTATACAGATGTTAATGGAAATACTGTTAATGTTAACTATGCTCCTGCTGGCGCTTATTGTTCTATAGCTGTATATGATTTAAATACTAATCAGTCTTTAAATTTAGTTAAAGGTAGTTTTTTAAATTTTTCTACTACTAATCGTATTCTTGATATAAACTTAATAGAAGATCTTTTGTTTTTTACAGACGATCGTAATCAACCTAGAAAAATAAATGTTGATTTAGCTTTAAGTGCCAACGCTGACAGCAGTTCACCACACTATACTAATGAAGATCAAATATCTTTAGCTAAGTATTACCCTTACAAAACTCCTACGTTATTTAACAATATAACAGTTGTAAATTTTAACGGATCAAGTGCTGCAGCAACTATAGGTGGTGGTGCATGTAACAATAATGGAGGTAGTTCTAATGGCGCAACGTCTATTAATATAGATAACCAATCTAATAACATTTTTGCAGGTATGGCAATATCAGGAGGTAATATACCTTCTAACACAACTATAGTTAGCTATAATGGCTCTACTATAGTTTTAAGCAATGCTTTAACAGGTGCTGACGCTGATAATACTGCATACACAATAACATGGAAGTTAACAAGTTCTGCATCACTTATAAAAGCTGGCATGTATTTAGTTTTAGACTCATCAGTTCAAGCACAAAGCCAAAACATACAAATATCTTATGTAGTAAATGACACTACTGTTAATTTATCTTCAACTGGAGCTAGCACTTTTAGTAATCAAACAGTAAAAATATATTACCCAACATCATATACTAAAAATAAAAAGTATTTAACTCCTTCTATGGCTGGTCATATAGCTAGTTCAACTGGCAATATTCCTTATCCTCAACAACTAAGCAACACGTTTGACGCTTACTTCAATGGTGTACCTAGAGTAGGTATGTTAATTAGTTGTAATGTAGGTGGTAGCACTTCTGCAGGTTTAGAGGGACACCTAGCAGATGACACATTAATAGCTACAGTTGCAAGTTCACCTGCGCCTTACACTGGAGCATATCGTATTACAACGAGTAAGAATTTTGAAAAAGATGATTTAAGACCTTTTAACAAGATACTACTTTCAGATCCAAATCCTTATTACGATTTAAATTGGCCAGGTGACCCTGATTATTTAGAAGAAAAATTTGTAAGATTTAGTTATAGATTTAAATATGAAGACGGAGAGTATTCTTTAATAGCTCCTTTTACTCAGCCGTGTTTTATACCTAAACAAGACGGTTATTTAACAACTGGATTAGGTAACAAAAGAGTTGTTCGTAAAAAAGACAAAGGAGATAGTGATTATCAAAATGGAGATAAACGCTATGATATTTATCAGTTCAGTGACTTTGCTTCTCAAGAAGAAAAAATAGCAAAATCTACTATTGTAAGTTTTTTTGAAAATAGAATACAAGAGGTAGATATACAAATTCCATGTGATTATTTAATTAATCAACTTTACTCTGAATTAAAAGTAATTGAAATAGACATATTATATAAAGAGTCTGATGGATTACAAGTTAAAGTTTTAGACACATTTGCTAATACAGATGAAATAATAAGCTCTAATAACACCAATTTGTTAACTTATAATTACCAATCAAGAAAACCTTTTAGAAATCTAACTGATGCTGAAGTTGTTAGAGTTTACGATAAAGTTCCAGTAAGAGCTAAAACACAATCTGTAACAGGTAATAGAGTGGTTTTTGGAAACTTTTATGATAAGCCAACTCCACCTTTAACTCTTAACTACGCTGTAAGTGTATCTGAAAAGTTTAGAATAGACTCTACAAACGGAACCAATAATGGTTTTTCTAATATATCAGCTGCTTTAGCATATCCTAATCATAGTGTAAAACAAAATAGAACTTACCAAATAGGTGTTGTTCTTCAAGATAAATATGGTAGATCATCTGATGTAATTTTATCTTCATTAGGCGATGAAACAATACAGTTTCCTGCTGGATCAGGAGGTGCTCTCTTCTCAGGTTCAACTATATTTCACAATTATAGACTATCTACAGAAGATATTTATAACTGGTTTGGAGATAGTATAAAAATGCTTTGGCAAAATCCTATACCTGAAACTGTTTCATATGCTAGCGGTTATCCAGGTTTATACAGGAGCGGCGTAGTTAATACAACAGTTAATCAAGGCAGCTCTAACAATATATTTACTTTAACAACTTGGGATAACGATATAATAGTCGGAAGTATAATTAAAGGTATTGATAGTGGTGGTATTAATTTTTCAGTATCTATAATAGCTTTAAATAGTGTTTCTAATCCTAAAACAATAACGCTTAGTGACGATGTTGTAATAGATGCTAACACTACTGTAGAAATAATAGGTAATGCTAATCCTTTAGGTTGGTATAGTTATAAGGTAGTAGTAAAAGCATCTGAGGAAGATTATTACAATGCTTATTTACCTAATGCTTTAGCTGGATCTACTCAATACAGTATTGGAGCGGCTTCTGGTTTAAGTCATATAACACTATTAGCAGACAACATAAATAAAATACCTTCTGATGTTACTGGCGCCACGCCTGAACAAACGCAGTTTAGAACTAGTGATGAAGTTTTATTTCCAAGAGTAGCTCAACAAAATTGGACCACTCAAACAAGACAGATAAATGTTTCAGCAGGGGAAAACCCAATAAGAAGTAGGTTTTTTACAGTAGAATCTATAGGTAAAGTATCAGATTTAGGTATAAATACAAACAGTGGCGTAGGGGCTAGTGGCGCTGCGATAAAAGCTGCAGGTATATTCGATGCTCCTAGTAATCCAACTGTAGCTAGGCTTAGTACTTATGGAACTACTTTTGGTGGCTTTTATAATAATCCAGCTAATAATCCACTATTCGTACCTAATTTAAATGGTACTCAATGGGCATCATCAGGCGTTAATTTTTACCAAATGGACGTTCAATATGGAAATCCAATTGATGGTGTAAATGCTACTAATAGAGGTGTTCCTTTAATTGGAAATTTATATCCAAAACCAGACATAAAATGGAAAAATGTTGACGCTAGTGGGTTCACAGGTAGTGTTTCTGCTGGACCTAGTGGTTGGGGTTATTGGAGTAACAATGACACCACAGATCCTAATAACTCTGTAGGTGTTAGTACAGATGGAAATGGCGTTGGCATGAGAGTAAGACTAATGTCAATAGGCCCAAACTCAAATGGGGCTTTTGTTTCTCCATACACATTTGCATCTCCATCTACTCTGTATGTTAGAGTTCAAGTAAGAGGAGTTGGGTATAAAGCTGGTGATCAAATTGAAATACCAGCTAGTACGAGTGGAACTGCTACTTCTTGGAGTGATCCATTAGTTTTTACACTTTTAGAAGCTCACCTAGCAACGCCAGAATCTTCTGAAGCTATAGCTGGACAGCCTATAAGTATTATGGAGGTTAAACCGCCTACTTCTAATTTAGACATATATTGGGAAACTTCTACATCAGGTTTAATTAGAGACTTAAATAATACTATAAATACAGCAGCTGCTCTATCAGCACCTACTAGTTTAAATTTTACTCAACTAGGAGATGCAAAGGGAGATGTGTATTTTCCAGAAACATTACAACCAAACACCTTTATATCTCAATTTACATGCTTAAATGGTGTTAATGGCGCTTTAGGTAATGTTGTATTTAATTTAGATAAAGTTGAAAATAGATCTGGTACAATTGTTTCTGGTGACTTTGGCTTAACTAATACTCCAACAGGAACTGGAAACATATTCAATAATAATGCTAGTTTTTTCCAAAACAATAATAACCTTAATACTTTTACATTCTTTGTTACAGCTACTAATATAAGTCTAGGTATATCATACTCAAACACTTTTAATTTTACAGGTAGCATTATAAATGCAGTACCTACTATAGTTAGACTTGATGGCACGGCGATTCAATCTTCTGATTTAACTACTAGTTCAGCTGGTAGTTTTGTTCAAATAATACTATATGCTAGAAATGGTGCTTATCATACGATAGCTGATGAACAGTTGCTTTGGAATTTAGGTTCAGAATCTAATGGTGGAACTTGGTCTTTAAGAAGTGGTCAAGGTGGGGTTTCTACAGCATCTGTTAACCCACCATCTGGACAATCAGGATTAATGCTTAGTAAACAAATTATAAGATTTACACCACCATCATCTAATGGAACTTACACAAATACTATATCAGTAACAGATGGTTCTGGAAATGGCTTAACTAGCACAGTGCATACACTATCAGTAGTCGTAGCAAGTCCAGAAGGCGGAGGCCCTATAGGTTGAGTATAGTTAATAGTATAAAAAACAAGTGATAATATTAATATGGCAACAGTTATAGAAATAGATTGGTTTAACACGTATTTATTAAAAAAATGCGTAGATGATAATTTCGCATCAGATTTGACAACACCACAATCTTTGCCTAATGCAACAACGGCTCCTGGTGGTATGTTAATACCAGCTGATGGTTATCCATTGGCCCCTGGTATAGCTTATCCTGGTACTATAACTAATTCTGATTTTAATTATTACGTTGAAGAATCTAGAATAAGAGGTGGTTACAATAATAAAGCTACCGATAAAGGTGTAAAAGCATACATAAACGAACCAGAACCTCAGCAACAACATAGGTTTAACTCATTAATATATTCAGGTGTTTATAATTCAAGAACAGGCGTTAATGATACAAATGTTTTTTCTGTAGCTGAAGATTTAATTAGATCAGCAGATCCTCAAAATGGCTCTATACAAAGAATATATGCTGAAGATACTAATTTAATAGTATTTCAAGAAGATAAAGTAAGTAGAGCATTAATAGATAAAGATACTATATATACAACTGAAGGTGGTACGCAAACTCAGGCTGGTCAAAGAATTTTAGGTCAAATAGTTCCTTACAAAGGAGAATATGGTATAAGTAAAAATCCAGAAAGCTTTGCTGTTTATGGTTATAGAAAATATTTTGCAGATAAAGATAGAAACGCTGTAATGAGACTTTCTAACGATGGCTTAACTGAAATAAGCGCGTATGGTATGACAGATTATTTTAGAGATCAACTAGCTTTAATGTCATCTGATAATAGAAATTTTGTTGTTGAGGGCTCTTTAAAGCAAGCTACTGTAGCAGCTAATACTAAAATATTAATATCCAACGGATCATTACAATTGCTTAATAATACGTTTGAGTCTAAATCAATTACGCCTGGCATGATAATTTCTTTTTGTCCAGATATTACTGTTGCTAACCCTGTGTTTCAAAACTTACCAGGATATGTTACTCAAGTTGTGGGAGACAGTGATGTTCAAACTGTTTATACATCTTCTCCATTAGGTGTAACTCAAGCATCAGGATCTAATGTTGTATTTAGGTTTTCATATCCATATAAGACTAGAGTTGTTGGTGGTTGGGATATACATAATAAGAATTATTTAATATCAATGCAAGATACACCAACTCAAATTGATAAGTATAATAAAGACACTTACAGGACTTTAACTTTTGATGAAAGCATAAAAGGTTGGGTTAGTTTTAAAACTTTCAAACCTGCAGCAATGAATAGTTTAAAGAATAATTTTTATTCTTTTACAAATGCAGACTTATATGAACATTATGATGAAACTACTTTAGACAACAGAGGTCTTTATTATAATGTAAGAGAACCTTCTAATGTTACTTTTGTTTTTAACCCTCAACCATCAACAGTTAAAGTGTTTAAAACTATAGATTACGAAGGTAGTAACGGCTGGGAAGTAACTTCATTTGTATCTAGTTTTACAGAACCTAACTTAAATATAACTAATAATTCATATTCTAACGATCAAGATACCTCGTCTTTTATATACAGTTATGATGAAGGTCTTTACACAGACTCTATTACTGGCCAACCTCAAAGAGCTGGTTTTAATAGAAAAGAAGATAGATACGTAGCTAATATAGTTAATAGTTCTACTGTAACTCCAGGTGAAATTAGGTTTGGTACAGACATGACAGGTATAAAAGGTTATTTTGCTACAGTCACTATTGAAACAGATAATAGTACTCAACTAGGTGGCATAAAAGAATTATGGGCTACTGGATCTGAGTATATAGTGTCTTCAACTTAAATATAATTAAATGAATAAAAAAACAAGTGATAATCTTACTGACATTATTTCACTAGCAACTAAAGCTGAAATTGACAAAATAGGATTTAGAGAAAAAATAACTGAGTTTCAAAACAACATGAGAGATTTTGAAGGCTCTGTAGTTAGAAAGTCTTACAAAGAAAATGATGAATTAGATACTTTTAATGGTGGGAAACTAGAGCATGATTTTGGTGAAGGTACTTATATTAGAAAAATAACAATGCCTAAAGGTATGATATACCTTAGTGCTATACATTTAGTAAAGCATCCTTACTTTGTTATGTCAGGTGAATGCACCGTAGTCTCAGACAAAGGTTTAACTAAAATAAAAGCTCCTCATCATGGTATGACAGAGCCAGGAACACAAAGAATTTTATACATTGATGAAGAATGTGTATGGGTAACAGTACATCCAACTGATAAAACAAACGTTGAAGATGTTATTAAAGATGTTACTAGTGAAAATTATAATCATCCAAAACTAGAAATATGATATTAGAAATAGTTTATATGCAGGCTACCGTAGGTGTTGCAGCTGCAGTGGCTGGAGCAACAGCTTTAGTTGCTGGAGTTACATCTGCAGCTATAAATAATAAAAAGAAAAAAGACGCTGCTGAAGAAAGCGCAGAATATGAAGCGCAAGCAAAAGCCATGAGAGCTAATAGACAGCCAGTATTAAATCAAGCTAATGATATTAGAGCTTTAGCAGCTCAAGTGAGTAATCCTTATGAAAACTTAGCAGTGTCAACAGCTGCTGCAGAATTTGAAGCTGAACAAACTGATATGGCCTTGGCAAATACTTTAGATGCTATGACTTCATCAGGAGCTTCAGCAGGTGGAGCAACTGCATTAGCTAGAGCCGCGTTACAAAGTAAAAAAGGTATTGCTTCTAGCATAGAGAAGCAAGAAGTTTCTAATGCTAAACAAAAAGCTCAAGGTGAATCAGACGCTAATAAACAGAGAATAGCTATACAACAAGCTGCTTTTGCTGAAGAAGGAAATGCGTATGCTAGGCAAGAAGATAGAACTAATGCTGATTTATCAAGAGTAGAAGAAAAAGAAGATTTTTATAAACAACAAGAAATAGCCTATGGTGACGCTGCTACAGAAGCACTAGTAGGTGGAATGACCAACGCTGGTATGGCAATTGCCGGAAGTGACATTAGATTAAAACAAAATATAGAGCTAGTAGGTAAAGCTGAAAGCGGATTAAATATATACACTTTTGAATATATAGATAAACTCAAACACGGACGTGGTAAATTTAAAGGCGTTATGTCTTTTGATCCTATGCTTCCTAAAACTGCTATATGGAAAGATAAGTCTGGATATGAATTAGTTGATTATTCTGAAATTGACGTTAACCTAGAACTAGTATAAAATGGCATTAACCTATATAACTAAAGCAGCTGAAATGGCTGCAAGACAAAATCAGTCAACAGCATCGCAAATAAATACTGTGCTTCAAAATCTTGCTAGAGAGCAAGAAAGAAAAAACAAAAAAGCTGACGAAATAGTTAGACAAGGTCAAGCATACACTGATGATTTTTATGAACTATATGGTAAGCAAACAAAGTCAGGTACTGAAGCCTGGAACTCTGGAGCTAGTCAATTAGTAGGTAAGCTAGCTGCTGAGCAAGAAGAATTATACACTAAAGCTTTTGGCGCTGGTGGAACTCCAGAAGACAAACATGCTTGGAGATTAAGACAAATAAGAGATAAACAAATAGTAGCACAAGTTGGTAGTTGGGCAGCTATAAGTAATCAGAACGCTACAGCAATGCAAGAAAATCAATCTGCACATGATCAAGATATTGATCTAGGTAGAATGACAAGAGGTAATGACACAGATAAATATTCTTTTTCTCAAAATATGCAAAATGATCAATATAGCCAATTTAATTTTGACATAGATGAAAAAGGAAATGTTATTTTAAATGCTCAAAACCTTGATGCTGAGGGTAACATTGTAGCTAATGACACTAGAAATTTAAGTGCAGATGTAGCAGATAACAAAGCTGGTAATGAGTGGTATAGTCAAATTAAAAAAGAAGATTTATTAGAGAATAAATTAAATCCTAATTGGACTAATAAAAACAGTGGATATAGTACTTATTTTAAAAAGAAAACTGAAAGTAATAGAACTTACGATGCTACAACTGGTAAATGGACTACTGTAACAAAAGAAGTTTACGATAGAAACGAAGTTAAAGACGCTTTAATGAACACATACTCTAATAGATTAGATTCTGAAATAAAAGGCCCTGGGTTTGAAAAAACTTGGGATCAACTTTGGAGAGGTGGTTATTTAAAAACCGATGATGGTAAAGCTAATCCAGCTTCAGAGATGTCTTGGTCGGAATATAGAAAAATTAAATCAATGACATTTGATCAATTTAAAGAATCATATGGTGATTTAACTGGGGATGGCATTGTTAACGATGATGATAAACAATTTTTAGAAAAACAAGTGATGTCTACAGCTAGAGAAGGTTTAGCTAATTACTACTCAGGAACTATGGTACCGGCTGAAGATCAAATAACAAATACTTCTACGTCTGATGCAGGTACAAATAAACCTGGAACAGCTTCGCCAATAAGCGACGACGATAGAAGAGAATATGAAGCTGAGAAAAGATATTATAATGCCGTTAGAAGTAACTCTCCTAAAATAGTTAAAGATTATCCAATTACAATTGACGAAAAGACTGGCAAAGTAGATCCTAAACAGTATGGCGCTAGAGTAAGAGCTATTACTAAAGAGATGAATAATAATATACCTCAAAAAGATTTAGGCAAAGGATATAATTATGTAACAGGACAAAGAGCTGCAGAGATTTTTAATAAAAATAGCCAAGATGCACCAGTACCTCCTTTGGAATCAATGAATATTTATAGATTAGTTCCTTATAGAGGCAAAACAAAAGACGATCCAGCAGTTGTATACGTACCAAAGCTAATAATGACACAAGAGTATGTAATGACTAGTGATCCAAATGTACTTACAGAAAGAGTTGCTAGTGGTATAGGTATAGATGATGAAGCTCAAAATTATTTAAAAACACAAAAAATAGCAGTTCGACCAAAAAAACAGGGATAATATGTACGAATTAGATGGTATAGAATACAGTTTAGAAGAGTTACAACAAGCCGCTTTAGAGCAAGAAATGCAGTTTGATGAATATATTTCATCACTAACGTCTCAAGGTCTTGTAGAAAAACAAGTTGAAGACCCTACGTTGAATGTTGCCGCTGAGGATGAAGCTGCTTTAGAATCTATAGATACAGACTTAACTTCGGAAACTGTTTTGTCTGATTATGATACAGAAATTAAAAACATTAATTTAAGTTATGATGAACAAATAAGTAATTTAGATGTAACTGAATCTGATAAAGAACTATATAGTAGTTATGTTGTAGATGAAAACGTAGTAGAAACTAAAACAAAACAGTTAAACGAGCAAAGATTAAAAGATCTAGCTTTAGCAGAACAAAAAAGAAATGATAGACAATTACTAGCGGAGAATAAAAATCCTGAAACATCTAGTGGTAGAGGCATACACAATTGGCTAGACAATGAAAGTACTACAGAAACATTTAGGTCTAATGATTATGGAGCTACAGTAAAGGCTTTAAAAACTATGTACCGTGATTATGATTTTGAAGTAGAAACAAGAGGGGATATTTTTGGTTTTGGAGGTTATGATGCTGGTATAAAAATGACAGCCCCTAATGGCGCCACGCAATTAATAAGCCCAAAAGTTTTAGATGATGTAGGTAATAAAGATTCTATAACGAAAATGAAGAGTGATATTATAAAATTTGTAGACACTCATGGTTATGACGCTAAATTATATGATCAAGTAGATAAAGAAATATCAGAAGAAACTAAAAGAATAAATAGTATTGTAAATGTTACAGCTGCTGAAGCTGCTGAAATAAATAAAGAATCTGAACGTATAGATTTATTTGAACCTTACACAGAAGATGTAGCAATATACGGAGGAGGACCAACTGCAATGGGTGACTTTATGGTGCAAGAAACCAAACAAGTTGTTGTAAATCCATATGAAAAAGAATTAGATGCTGCTGAGAAAATGCTTAATGATGCTAGAGCGGTAGCAAATAAAAAAAGATCTATAGATGATCAACTACCAGCCGCTACTAAAGATGAAATAAAAGATGCTGCTAGAAAAATAATATATAACAAGAAGTATGATCAACTTCAAGATGATAAGTGGACTGACTATTTAGAAGCTAATGACGATGAAATGCAAGGTATTCTTAAAGCTTATAAAGCTGTAGAAGAAGATAAGTCATTTAAAAAAGCTGCTGGATTACAAAAACTTCAAGAAGTAGAATTAGCAGATTATAATTCGTCAGCTTCAGAAGGTGATAGAGTTATAGTAGAAGACTTTGAAAAAATATACTCTGATAACAGCAAACAATTTATAATTGAAGAAGGTCAAGAAGCTATAAAACTTAGAAATGGAAAAACTGTTTCTAAAGAAGCTTTTGATAAATACCTTACATCATCTAAGAATTTAAGAGATAAGTACGCTAGACTGCAAGATAGACAGTCTAGAATTAATGTTGAAACAGATAATCTAAAAAACATAGATGCACAGTTTGATTTACTACGTAGAGATTATAACTCTTGGAGTAAGTTTCAATACAATGTAGGTTCAGGGTTTGCTTCTATAGGAGCTGGGATAGCTTATGGAGTTGGTAAAGTTATTCAAGGTGGAACTTATTTAGCTGAAGAAATATCAGGTGATAAAGAACTAGAGGAGAAAAACACTATATCTAGCTCAGTTGGAGATTTTTTAGATGAAACAGCTACTAGATTTACTGACTGGAAAAATATGAGCAGAGATCAGTATGCTAAAGATGTAAGTTTTGATCGTGCTTTTACAAGTGGACCAGCTGCTTTTGGTAGATTTGTTACTCAAGAAATGGGACAACAATTACCTATACTTGCTACTATAATAGCTTCAGGTGGTACAGCTTCACCATATATAATAGGCGCTTATGCCGCTGGAGAAAAGTATATGGAAATGGATCAAGAAGATTTAAGATCTGGTTTTGAAAGAAATGAACTTGTTAAGTTTGGTGTATCAGCAGGCTACGGCGCTGCAGAAGCAGTGTTTGAAGCTTTAACTACCGTTCAAATACTTAAGCGTGGTAAAAGCTATTTACGAGCTTCTGGCACAAGAAATTTATTAGAGTTTAAAGATGCAATGAGAGTTGCATGGCAGGAGCAGGGTTTAAAAACATTTTTGCTTCCAGCTCAAGATGTATTATCAGAGTCTGTGGGTGAAGGATTAACTCAGATGACTCAGAACATGTTAGATGGCGTAGATTTATTAGACAACGTTGGTCACGCTATGTTCTCTGGCGGTATGTTTGGTTTTGGTATGTCAGTATCTCCAGTGATGTACGGTATGGCTTTACAAAAGTTTAGTGATCCTAATAAATATAAAGAATATAATAATACTATAAAAAATATTGTGGAAATAAATGGTATTTTATCGGGAAACTCATTAATTAGTGAAACCTCTAGAAAAATACTTGAACAAAAGAAATTAGATCTTCAGAAAAATTCTGATAAAATGTTAACTGATATGGTTAGCTACATGGAAGATAAAATGGGTAAAGATGGGTGGAAAAGATTTAACCAAGCTACTAAACAGCAAGCAGAACTTCAAATTGAAGCAAAAAGAGTTTTAAATGATGCAAGCATTAGTGAAGATCAAAAACAAAAAATTTTAAAAGATTTAAAAACAAAATTTGACAATCTTCAAAATGCAAGAAAGATTTTTAGAAATGGTAAAGCTTTTAAAAATACTTTTAGTTTATTAGAAGAGACAGATCCAGATAGATATAATTCTATAATGGAAGAAGCTGAAGAAAAAATAAGAGTAAATAAAAATGATAATCCAGATTTTACTCCAGATATTAAAGAAATTAAAGATCTAGCTTATGACATTTACTTAGAGCAAGTTATAGTAGATAAAATAGCTGCTGCTCAAAAAAGTTATGGTGTTGATATACAAGTTGCCAACACAAAGAATGAAGCAGTAGATTTAGTAAAACAAGAAGAAAAAAGACTTACAGAAATTATAGAAAGTGATGTTAACTTAAGCGAAGCAGAAAGACAACAAAAGCTACAACAAGTTAGACAAAATACAGCTAGTCAAGTAAAATCTATAAAAGATGGTACATTAAATGGTTTAGATGATATAAATGGACAGCAATTTGTTATTTTAGAAAACTCTATTAAAAATGATAGAACTTCTATAGGTGTTCATGAACCAGGCCACGCTGTGTTTGAAAAAATATTAGGTACTAAAGATGGAGATTTTAGAGCATTAGAATCAGCTATAACAGAATATTTAAGCAAGACAGATCCTGACATGCTCAACTCTATACTTATGAAAAGATCTGGATCATTATCTGAGAGAAGACTTATTGATTCAGAGGAATTTGTAATAGAATTTTTAGAACAAGTAGATCAAGGTAATATAGATTTTAAACAAAAGAAAAATAAAAGGCTAGCTAGTTTATTTGGTTTTATGACTAACAGTATTACAAAAGAGAAAGGTTTTGAAGTTAATTTTAAAGGAGAAACTGATGCTGTTAATTTTTTAATTGGGCTAGCTAAGAAGATAGGTACTGGAACTTTAACAAAACAAGATATTGCAGACGCTAAATCTTCACAAGCTTTAGCACCAACAATGATAGCTACTATTGCCCAAGACGTAATCAAAGGTCCAAAAAAAGGAAAGGTACAAACATCTAAGAAACAATCTAAAGAGCAAGAAGATAGAAATATAAAGTATAGAGATATATTTAACAAGAGGTTTACTGTAGTTGATCCAGAAGATAAGGAAAAAAGAATACCAATAAGTCAACAAGATTATCTAAATTATATGTTGGTAGATGGTGTGCCTTTAAACAAAGGTGGTAAGCTAACTCCTGAAGGAGCGCAGTTGTTTGAAGATATTAGTAGAGACTGGATAGATCAAGTAATGCAATTATCAAGCTTTGATCCAGAACTAGCAATGACTACCATAACAGGACCCTTCTTAAACCACTTGTTAGCTATGAACCCAGAAATACAAATGACAGCTAAAAATCCTATAGCTGCTTACATGGGTAACTATGCACCATTTAAAGTTGGTGATGCTAGAAAACAAATGGCTAAAGGAGCTGCTCCAAAAAATACTGTAGATATAGACGCTCAAGTAGAAGGAAGAAGACAGTTTGATCCAGTAGCTGCAGAAGAAGTTAACATACCAGAAGAATTAAATTTCACTAGAGAGTCAGGTGTTTTACCAGGTTCTGATATGTACAATGCTATACTTAGGGCTAATGAGTTAGTGCTAGGTACTAAGTTGCCAAAGCTAGAGTATATTAGAAAAAAGAAAGGTCAAGCTGACGTTATAGTTAGTTTAAAAGATGTCAGAGAAATTATTAAAAATCCAGATAACTATACTAGAGCTGAATATAATCAAGCTCAAATAGATTATTCAAGAATAATTAAAGATTTTAAAAATAGTATTGCTGCTCAGTATGAATCAATATTATATGACAATATAAAAGAATCATTAGGCAAAGGTACAGCTGGTTATGATCAAAGATTATTAGATCTTAAAAATGCTATAGTAGATAAACTTTCTATATCTGACTTAGTAGCTATGGAAAGACTATCTAAAGATAAAATATTTACTTCATTAGATCGTAAAAACTTAAACCCAGAAGATATAAAAAGATATGAAGGTACAGGTAGATTAGTATACTCTAATCCAAAATCAGGGCCTAATCTTTATTCGAGGTTAATGCCTAATGATCAAGCTTTTTTAGAGTTTTTTAAGAAAAGAGGTAGAGATGAAGCATTAATAAAAAACCTAGCTAAAACGTATGGCTTTGATGGTACAATGCAAGTGATGACAGAGCAAGACACTATAGACAAGATTACTAATAGAAACCCTGAATTAAACTACTTAGTAGCTGATGAAGTTGTTCAATTAATGGCTTCGTCTATAGACAGAGGTGTTCAGTCTAAGTTATCTAAAGAAGTAGAAAGACAGTTTTCTGAAATTAAAAATCCAACAGCTAACAACTTTGGAATATATATGGAAGATAAAGATAAGTTAATTAATAACTTACTTGACACTGGATATAACGTTGGATTTAATAAAGAAATTAAAGAAACTAAAAAGCAGGTTAGAAGTATTATAGAAGGTATATATAGTGACAAGTTGAGTAAACCTGAAGTAACTAAGCTAGTAAACTTGTATACTCCATTAATAAACAAATTTGGGAAACAAATAGCAGAATATAAAGGTATAACTGATTTTCCTTTAAAGTCTTATATAGACGGAAGTTTAAACGCAGATGAAAATACTACTTTAAATAAGTTCTGGAATTTAAAAGATGCAGAAGGAAAAAATGTTAATGTTGGAGATTTATTTAATGCTGATGGCAGAGATACGCAAAAGGCTTTTATAAATGTATCAATATCACAGCTAGTTAAAGCTTATAAGAAACAAGGTAAAACTGAATTAGATTTAGCTATTGACTTTATATTGTTTAAGGGAGGTTTTGAGGACGGTGGATTAGATAGAAACATGATCTATGGTAATGAAGCTTCTGGTATATATGACACTAAAAAAGAAGCTGAAGATGCTGTTAAAGCGTTAGAAGAATTAAAAGGTTACAAGATAAAAGAAAGCAAGATAACTTATCAAGATAAAGGTAAATACCAAGGAAAATATAGAGTTGGTGGAGGTCACGTTGAAGTTTTCAACAAAGAACTTTTAGAAGAAAACTTTGGTATAACTAGTTATAAGTCTAAAACAACAAAAGACGGTGTTACCACCTGGACTATAGAAGTTGATGGTGTTACTAGAGAAGTTATAGGTCCTAAAAAGTATCCACAAGAGACAACTATGGATATGGTTACTAATAGCATGTCTCAGCAAGAGATAGATGGTAGAAATGAGTATTCTGATAGAGCTTGGAACTTTGTTACAACGTACTACAAAACTGTAGACAAAATGTTAGGTAAAACTGCTACTAAAGAAAATGCAGCAATGTTAATGAAAGGCTTTAATGATAACATGAAAGGGCCTATGAGAGCTGCTGGTAGATTAACTTATGTACCAACAAACATAGATACTAAAGGTTATAATAGCAAGAATGTAGGTAAGCTGTTTGAGTATGAGCATGGCATACCTTCATCTGTAATGAACTTAATGATAGCTGACGCTATATTTGGTAAAAACAAAGAGATTAGTTTAAGCAAACTGAAAGACAGTTATCAAGTTGGTGTCATAGCAAAAGGATTTGATGATAACTTTGGTAACTTCTTTAAAGCTTCTATGCCACTTACTTATCAATATGGTGATACTCCACTTACTAGATGGTTCAACGAGTTTACTATTGGTGGTGAAGTTACAGAGTTATTTAATATACAAACAGGTAAAGTAGTAAAAGAGTCAGTAGGTCCTGCTAGATTATGGAGAAGTACACAGCAAGCGAAGGTAGCTAATGAAATTGCATTAGACAATAATGTTGTTAAAGCTTCTATGGAAACTAATGAAGATATAATAGGTTATGCAGCTACAGTAGATGATGCTTTAAATGTAGGTAGAAATATTAAAGCTCCTGTAAGAAAAATTAGAGTATTTGATTTTGACGATACATTAGCTACTACAGAGTCTGATGTTTTATTTACAGCACCTGACGGAACTAAAGGTAGTTTAAATGCTGAAGAGTTTGCCACGCAAGGTAAAAACTTGTTAGATCAAGGCTATGTGTTTGATTTTTCTGAGTTTAATAAAGTAACTAAAGGTAAGCCTGGTCCACTATTAGACATAGCTAAAAAGATACAAGCTGCAAGAGGAACTGAAGATGTATTTGTATTAACAGCTAGAGCTCCTGAAGCACAAGTAGCTATTAAAGAATTTTTAGATAGCGTAGGTTTAAACTTGCCTTTAAAAAACATAACAGGATTAGGTAATTCTACTGGTGCTGCTAAAGCTAAGTGGATAGTTGAAAAAGCTGCTCAAGGTTATAATGATTTTTATTTTGCTGACGATGCTTTGCAAAATGTTAAAGCGGTTAGAGATGCAATGTCTGTGTTAGATGTCAAATCTAAAGTTCAACAAGCTAAAATGAGTTTAGAAGCTGATATAAACGAAGACTTTAATAGAATAGTTGAAGAAGCCACGGGCATTAGACGTGAAACTAGATATTCAGAATCTAAAGGTAAGATAGTCGGAGCTAAGAAAGGTAGATTTAAATTCTTTATACCTTACTCTGCAGAAGACTTTTTAGGTCTTTTATATCCTATACTACCTAAAGGTGCTAAGGGTGAATCAGCTATGAAGTGGTTTCAAGAAAGGCTATTAAACCCTTATACTAGAGCTACAAATAATCTTTCTACTTTTAGAAAAAATATGTTTGAAGATTTTAAAAAGCTTAAAGAAGATCTAGATGTTCCTAAAGATTTAAAGAAAACCAACGAATCTGGTTTTAGTAATGAGCAAGCTGTAAGAGTATACATATGGAATAAGCAAGGCATGTCTGTTCCAGGTTTATCTAAAACAGATACTAAAGAATTATTAGATATAATAGAAGCTAATCAAACTTTAAAAACTTTTGCTGATGAAATAATGAAGTTAAACAAAAGCTTTGAATACAATCCACCAAGTGAAGGTTGGCTAGCAGGCACAATAACTACTGATCTTATAGATGGAGTAAATAAAGGTGTTAGAAGAAAGTACTTAGAAGAGTGGCAAAGAAATGTTGATGTAATATTTTCACAAGAAAATCTTAATAAATTAGAAGCTGCCTATGGTACTAAATATGTTGAAGCATTGAAAAATGTATTAGAACGTATGAAGCAAGGTAAGAATAGATTATCTACTGGAAATAGATTAAGTAATAAAATACTTGATTATATTAACAACGCTAACGGGGTTGTAATGTTTTTAAATATAAGATCTGCAGTACTTCAAACTTTGTCTAGTGCTAACTTTATAAACTGGAGTTTTAATAATCCTTATAAAGCTGGTAAAGCATTTGCTAATCAAAAACAATATTGGTCTGATTTCATGAGATTAATGAACTCTGATTTTCTAGTTGATCGTAGAAATGGTATGAGAATTAATATAGCTGAAAACGAAATAGCTAACGCAGCTAACACCAGCGGTAATAAAGCTCAAGCAGCAATATCTTATATACTACAAAAAGGTTATGCTCCTACTCAATTTGCTGATAGCTTTGCTATAGCTTTAGGTGGTGCTACTTATTTTCGTAATAGAGTAAATGATTTGATTAAAAATGAAAACATGACTCTTGAACAAGCAGAAGCAAGAGCTTTGATAGAGTTTAGAGAGAAAGCTGAAGAGTCACAGCAGTCTTCTGACCCTATGAGAATATCCCAACAACAAAGTAGTGATGCTGGTCGTTTAATACTTGCTTATGCTAATACACCTATGCAATATGCACGTATGCAAAAAAGAGCTTTTCAAGATTTAGCAGCAGGTAGAGGAGATAATAAAGCTAATGTTAGTAAAATAATATACTATGGTGTAGTACAAAACTTAATATTTAATATGCTTCAACAAGCTGTGTTTGCTTTAGCTGCTAATAGTGAAGATGATGATGAGGAAGAAATTGCAAAAGCTGTAGATGTAGCCAACGGTATGGCTGATTCTATATTAAGAGGTTTAGGCATGGGAGGCGCCGCTGTTGCTGTAGCTAAAAACTTTTTGTTAGATATTTACGAAAGATCTGGAAGAAAAAGACCTGAGTATGTTGATTCCATATACAAGTTGCTACAATTTTCACCACCTATAAGTTCTAAAATATCTAAAGTTAGACAAGCAGCTTGGCAGTTAGATAGTAAAAAGCGTAGAAAAAAAGCTATGGAAGATTTTGGATTAGATAATCCTGGATATGAAGCTACTACTAAAGTTGTATCTGCTGTTACTAATGTTCCGCTAGATAGAGTATTGTTAAAAATGAAAAACATAGAAGCAGCTATGGACGAAGAAACTGAGTGGTGGCAATCTGTTGCTATGTTAGCTGGCTGGCCAGAGTGGCAGATAAATCCAGATGGTAAAAAAGATCCTGCTAAAGCAAAGCCAAAGAAAAAACAAGTCTACGTGGTAGGTCCACAATTTTAGGAACAAGATAAAACTGGGCACCATACCCAAAAGTTCCTGTAACCAAAAAGGGGAAGTCGTAATGACCTCCCCTTTTTATATTTAACACCATGGGCAAAATCCGCCCGGACATCCGTCACACATAACTCATATTTTAATAGTTATACCTATTGACACTATAAAAGCGCCGCTTGCTATCGCAAGTGTGTTCGCGTTAAAATCTGGCTTTTGTTTATGCCAAATCATATTAGTACCAGCCATTGTCATCATACCAATACCTCCTATTATCGCTAATCGTTTCATGTTATTTCACATGCGCCTCCTGCACAAGCTAATTCACCTGAAAGATCTGTCTCATCTTCAGCTTCTGATATTCTAGTTAAGTCAACATTTTTTAAATGTGCCATAGCCATATCATAGTTAACTTTACTTATATCTTCAAAAGGGGCTTGAGTATAAGTACCACCATCATAAGGTAGTACAGACAAGCCGTTATAATGATCCCTGTTTTCCCACATCCACTTACCTGCAGCGTCCCACTCCTCTTGCTTTAAACTAACAGTTGCAGATACATTGTGAGTGTTAGATCCTTTTCTATGACCAGGTACAATCCACTCTTGAGCTACCTTTTTTATTCTTTCAAATAAATCAAATGGTGATTCATCTCTTAGTATAGAACCTTTAGGTGCTTTTTGTGGTATGCTAATCACAGCAGTATCATGAGGTCTAAAGAACTCATCTTCAACTAACTCAGGATGATTTTCTGCTAAGTACTTATACATAGATTCGTTCTTACCAACTCTGATCCTACGCGTATAATAATCATTGTGCCATGCATGAATACCAGATGAAGTTCCTAATGCCAGAGATGTTGTCCCAGCAGGCTTCACGGTTGTACATCTAGCAGCTGGATTAATACCTATTAACTTAGCTGTCTTTGTATTCTCTCTTTTTACTATACTTGCAGCGGCCTTCATATCCAACTGCAGCACAGCGGCACTCCCTATTCCTGTCATTGATACACCGATAAGGGCGTCCTTCTCTGTCGTATCTCTCCATACATCTCTTAAATAATGGAAGTCAGTATAACCTGCTTGTAGTGTACCTATAAAGCTGGCTTTCTTAACTCTATCGTTAAAATCTTCTTGTGATTCAAGATCACTAGCATTTACCTCACATAAGTTACAAAACTGGAAAGGTCTTAATGCTATTTCACAACAAGGGTTTGTACCCCAGTCTTTATCATTGTTAAGGTATATACCAGGCTCACCTGATCCTGATAGCTCTACACGTTTCCATAGATCCATAAAAAACTCTTGAGTTACTTTATGTCTCATTAATACAGCAGAATTATTTGATCTACCTCTTTGTGGATCTGTCTCCCACCAGTTACCAGATTTAGCTGCAATCATTTCATCATCGCCTGCGGAGAACAAACTAATTAAAGCTGCTCTACGAATACCACCTGCTAATACAGCATCGGCAATATGGCAAACAATATCATGTGCTTCTAAAGTTGTTAATGGTGTACCATCTTCTTTACCATCAAATATACCTTTAATTTTAAGTATACATTCTTTTAATGGTTGGGGTCCTGGTGCTTTACCTCCAGATGTTACGAGCTGTGCTCCCTTTGGTCTAATATCAGAAAAATCAAACTGTACGCTAGATGATCTCTTATCACCCATATAGGACTTCATAAGAACTTTAATAGCGTCAGCCCATCCTTCTATACTATCACCAATTAAAAACCTTCTAGTTCTTTTAACATAAGGTTTATTAACTATAGGTAACTTAGCTACGTGGTGTTGTTGTACGGAGTAACCTACTCCAGTTCCACCTAATAGCAAGAACATTATCTCATGAAAACACTCAATGCTATCAATAGGTAAATAAGCACAATTATAAACTCGATTAGGCGAGATCTCAATCGGTTTACCTCCGAACTGTAGCGAGCGCATGCTAGGTAAAATTTTCTTTTCATATACTAATTTATAAGCATCTTCAATTTGATCAGTTAAAGCTGGATACTTTTTAATATGCATATTTTTATTACGCGTTACTAACTCAGCCCAAGTTTCTCTACGGTTCAACTCAGGTACAAATTTAGCATACTTCATATAAACTGTTATATCACTTAGTATCTTGTTGCTTAACTCCATTTTGTTTTACTTTTTGTTTTTCTTTTACATTGTCTTCCATTTGCTTCTTTAAAGCATCAATGGCATCTTGATAATCAGGCATTAACTTTATTGTTTCTAAAGTTCCTACACTTAGCTCTCTAAGATGTGTTATTTCTCCAAGCACTTGTTGCATTATATTAGTTAGCGCTTTTATTTTGTTCTGCATTTCCAGCAGAGTATTTTCTTTCATATTCTATTAATTCTTTATATTTTAAATATCCTTTAGATGTTATACTCCAATCAATAAACTTTTGCAATTGACGTTCAGCATATTTTCTTCTAGCTAGGTCTTTCTTTTCCCAAGAATTAAGTTCACGGTTTCTTCGCATTCCTTTTGATTTTGAGGTTTGTATAACGTAATGTTCGGTAAGTTTTTATGTACGTAAGCTTTAAATAACTTCCAGCGTATGGGAAAAGATTCATTAGCACGTCCTTTACATTCAATGATGAAGTTATCTCCCACAAAATCTGGAGTATACTTAATATTAAGTATTTTCTTATTGCCTCTATTGCGGTATTCACCTTTTCCATTACTTTGTCTTTCATAAGCTTCTTGATCGAAGTTAAAAGAAGGGACAAGCTCGTAAGTTTGTCCCTCGTATTGTGACTTTATCTTAGCTTTTTTAAGAGCTATGTACATATGTTTTTCTAAACCTGATGCAAATTGTATGCCATCGTGTTTAACTTTTTTAGATCTTACCGGACCTTTCTTTCGTTTAAACCGGCGCGACATGATCGTCCCAGTCTAGTTGTGCTGCGTTAGAAGGATGTGGTGGTCTAAAGCTAGCTTTATTAGCTTCAGCTATAGCTATATCAGCATCAAGCTGTTTTTTCATATCTTCATGTGCTTCTTTAGCTGCTTGAATATATAAAATAGCATCCATTAATTCTTCTTGAACATCATTAAGATAACCAGCTAGATCTTTATGTCCACCAGTTCTTTCTTCGTGTAATGTTCTACCATACTTAGCATAGCCAACATCTGATCTTGTAACGAACTTATCGCAGACTCTTTCTACAACAGGATCTCTGAATAATATAGTCTTACTTTTCATCTTTAACAAATGTTCCGTTAACCATTTTACCAGTTCTTTTAGATATAACTTCGTATGCAGCATCGATACACTCTTCAATAGTTGTACCACCAAGATGAGCCATATTAGTTAATACAACTACCATATCTCCTATAGCATCTGCAAACTCTACATCATCTTTTTTAAGTATAGCTTGAGCTAATTCACCAGTTTCTTCTATTAATTTAGCAAACTGTGTTTTAGTATCGCCTTTAGTATATAGACCTCTTTCGCCTGCCCAGTCTCTTATCTTTTGAAACCTTTCACTTTCAGATGAATCATATCTCCAATTGCCATTGCTATTAGCTCTTGTTGTTAGAGTATCTAAATAAGCTTGGTAAGCATCTTTACCAAATGGAAATCTTTCAGCTGCTGTAGCGTGATCTTGAACTTGAAAGTATTTAGCAAATGCTTTATTATATATATAACATCTCTCCATTGTATACTGAGATGTTGTTACGTTTTCCATTATCCACTTAATAGTATCCATATTAATTTCAAATGTTCCGTGTGGTGTTTCCCACGATTTACCCATATTATCCATTAATCTACCTTTTAGTTTAGTAGTTGGACAAGGGAACGTAGAAGTCTGCTCTGTCGCGTTTATGTGCATTGTATTAGATTTTATTTTATTAATATATAGATCTTTATATTTTTGTCTGTCAACTCGATAGCCGTAAGACTGTTGAAGTTCTAACTCGCGGTCAGATATATAATCAATATCTGTACTTTGTTCTAGAACTTCTACTTCGT
>UEXN01000477.1_pt1 | contig 38833 bp, 77 predicted proteins | sample 1796711 | NCBI WGS metagenome assembly UEXN01 (sample SAMEA4772470, study PRJEB27181) | metagenome | reverse complement strand
TCAACACCATTATCAATAGCCCACTGTTCCCCACACGAATCAGCACCCCTAGCTTTACCGCACACTATCACTACCTCTTGTTTAGTATAGTTTTGCAGTAAGTGGTCAAGCCATTGGTTTGCTACGTACTGATCAGTGAAGTCTCTGCCACCTGCTACTATAAGTTTAATCTTCTTGTCTTCATACATACTTCTCTCCTCCAACTATCGTAGCTGTTGTGGTCCAAGAAACCCAAGAGGACGCTTCATAATGTATATTGGTTGCTACCTCTTTTACATAAGCTGCCTCTAACCACAAGATTTTTGTATCACTTAGTCTAGTAGGAAACCAAAAGAACTTCTGTCTAAACCTAGTCTCCCCATCAACATAAGTCTTCTTAGGCTTCTTTGTTTTATTTATTATCACTCTTATCCTCCTTAACCAATACACGACAGTCACTCTTATAACAACCATATATCTCATCTTGTTCTGACAACTTACTATAACGAGTCTTCAACCTAATTGTTTCCTCTAATAGTATAGCAGGGACTAAGAAATACCCGCATATTCCTAAAAATAAACCATAACAAAGTTCGACTAAGCTCCACGCACTCCATAACCAAGGTTTCCACGTTAAGGATTCTGTCTTGTATTCCATTGTCATTACGGTATTGAACCAAGTATAGACTAACCGCTCTTTGACTGTCATATCTTGGAACTCTGACAAGTACACATCTCTAATCTCTGTTTTCATTCTTACTCTCCTTAAACAAAAATACCCCGACAAAGGTCGAGGTTATTAAATATTAACAAAATACAATCTTTATATCTGGGTTATGCAACTTGAACTCTTCATAATCGTCTTGGTCAGGCATATAATCATCAAAGACAACTACTTTATATTCATAACCTCTTTCCCTAGACACATCTAAACTCTTACGGACATGTATGTTACCTGTTTCTTTAGAACAACCAAGTAAGAGATGATGAACCTTTTCTAATTCATCAAATATGTAATCTGTTCGGTAGTTAGATATTACTAAACCATCACCCCTTTCACATAAGGAAGCTGTATAAGCACACATCATCCCTAGAAAGGTTTTACCCTCTGCTCGTCCCCAGTGAGTCACATCAATATTCCCATATTCATTGAAGTTTTTATATTCGGTGGATTGCCTCTCCATTAAATAAGCAGTTAAAGCACTCATATATTCTCCCTAGCTTATCTCTAAGCTATTTTATTTGTTAAGTAGTGTGTTTGCTTACCTATAAGACTTAAACGTCTTATAGGTAAGCCTGTGGGATTATTTCATACGTGCATAGTGTAGTTCGTTCTCTAGGTCATTGCATCGGTTCTGGTACATCTCTTTATTTACTCTTTCCTCACCACATTGATACTCGTAACTTTCAGCTCTTTCATCTGATTCACTTAGTTCTTCTTCAAGTGCCCCTACTTGTTCTTCTAGAGCCTCTATCTTCAAGCTATCTTCTTTGCACATAAAACCTAGGACTTGCATAGGTAATAATCCTTGTGAAAGTATAAAACTTTCTAGTAAACCCTTGTCTGCGTAAGAACGCAATTCCTCTAAATTAATATTCATAATTTTCTCCATCCTCTACTTCAGCTAGGTTATACCACTCATCTTCTACGTTTTGCCTACCACCACCTCTTGTCAACTTACCTAACATCACTTCATCGTTTGACTGCAGTGTAATTTTCAGTTGTTTGAAGGTTGGTTTGTCTTTATATACAGCAACAAAGTATTCACCTTGTTGGTCATACATGTTATATTCTTTAGTTACTACCCACATAATTTTCTCCTATAAATTAGTTATCAACACTTCTTCTGTGTACCCGTTCTTCCTATGATGATTACACCCCTTAGAAGTTTCTTTTAGGGTGGTGACCGAGTACTTACGCATCCAAGATACTAACGACTTGTTCTCTACCCCCTTGCTCCAAGTTTGATTAAAGTATATGAAATCTTTGCCACAATCGTCTATCTTAGAAAAGAGCGCCTTGTCAGTACCTTCGTTCCATCCAGTATTCTCGTTATATGTTGCACATGTGTTGCTGTAGGGTGGATCAAGCAGTAGAAGGTCATATTCTGTAAAATCTAAATTAAACACATTCTCGTTTTTAAACGTCACCTTTCTTTCTTCTAAGCTGCTACTATAATTAATAAGTTTGTTTTTCATGTTAGTACTGAAACTACTACGGTCTTTACCAAAAGGCATGTTAAAACCTCCAGAGTTATTGAACCGTAGTTGATTGTTGAAACTGTTGGTCATCAATAAGTATAGTAAGAACGTATCTTTATTCTCATTGTACTCTTCTCTTAGGGATAAGTATGCCTCTCTATTTCCCTTACTCATACCACGTTTTAGATATTCTGCTGACACCTTATCTGCTGTTATTATTTTAGACTGTACGCCCTTGTGTAAATCCACTACTTCTTTCATGTAGTCATTAGCATGAATATCCCAGCACGTAGGTAGTTTAGATATCAAGTCGCCACCACCTACAAAAGGGTCTAGAACCTTTAGTCCTTCTTTATTAGGTAACTTACTGTAAAATTCTATAAGGTAACGATGTTTACTTCCAACCCAATTAAACGGGTTTGAGTGAGATCTTTTAAACCACTCAGGGTTAGCTTTGTTAATATTCATAATCTTCTCCTATAAATTAGTTATTAATACTTCAATACTTTTCTGCTTATCACTACCACGTTTCTTGTTAGCACTGGAGTTAGTGAAACTCTCACCGATAACGATAACACGATACTTCTCACTCCATAACTTTAAGATAGTATTCTCTACGTCTTTAGTAACCAACTCATTATACATAATGAAGTGTTTGCCGTTATTGTGGAAGTCATCAGCTACACTCATAACATCTAATTGGTCTTTATATTGCCATTGCCCACTAGACTCACTATAAGGTGCAGAAGATTTGCCATTATAAGAATAAGGGCTGTCTAATATAGCTAGGTCAAAGTTTTTCACATCGTAGTCTCTGAAGTCTTTATTGGTATAAGTTATATCACGGACAGCTTGCCTACGTAAGTTGTTCTTTAATTTAGTTTGTAGTCGAGGATTAAGGTATCTATTCCCAAAATTAATATTGAACTCTCCATCACTATTGAACCTAATATAGTTAGAGTTAGATGAGGTAGCTAATGCATAGAGATCCTTTGGTGTCCTGCCACACTCATTGTAATTTTGTTTCAGTGTGTCAAAGCCAAAAACATCTTTATTATCTTTTACTCTAATAAGAAGTTTTTCCTTGATAAACTGGTAAGTGTTCCAAGGTGTATCCTCTGCTAACAGGGACTGCATCCACTTATGAATACCAATAAGCTGTTCACAACTATCATTAGCAGTAACCACGTAATCGTCTGGTAGTGATGTAGCTATAACACCAAAACCACAGAAGGCATCATATGCACGTAACCCCTCCGCAGGTGGTAATAATTCATATAGTTGTTTAAGGTATTTAGCCTTATTACCACAATAGTTGCCAATACAACCGTGTTTCTTGTAGTCTAGTTGTTCCTCCGAAATATATCTCATTTATTCTCCTAGCTTATAAAACATTTGAAATGTGGCAAAACCCATACTATTTGCTGTCGCACCATAGATAGGCGACACACCCTCTTGTAGTGTATCTACCTGACGAAAGAGTACGGGTTTTGTAAGAACTAGGTCACCTACTGAATCTAATTGTAATATCATATTATCCCTCTTTTAGTAATCGTCTTAATGTTTCCGAACCAATACGACTCATGTTGTGGTGCAGGTGAACTTCTATATCTCTGTAAGTTAGAGTTGCACCTACATGATTGGCACTTACTATTTTCAAATCCTCTTTCTCAGCTAGTAGTTCCGTGAAAGCATGTTTTGCAGCAGTAGAATCAAAATCGTTATTCTTTTGTTCTGCTACTAATAAATTACTGTTTACCTCTGAAGCAGCTCTCTGGTATTCTTTCTCCGCTTGAAGCATACGAAGTTGTGCGTCTATTAATTTCTTGTACCTTAGTGAAGTTTCCATATTATTTCTCCTGTATTACCTTATTAAACCCATTATAGTGAAAAACACAAAGAAAGCAATATACACTTTTAGTGTTATACTAGATTCACCTCCCTCGTACTCATTTACACACTCTGCAGTTTTAACTACCCCTTTAGGTCTGTAACCGCAATCAACTGTAGTCACAACATCTTTACTATCCCTTACTAAATCAATACAGATATCTTGTAGCATATTATTTCTCCTTATCTTTATCGAATATATCTACACCTTGACTGATAACATGGTTACAGCAGAAGAACACTAGCATAAATAGGATACTGATAGGTATCCAATGTTTATTGAAGTCTACTTCTAGTGCTTGTAATATTAGATGGAAACTGTAACCTTCTACTATAGCTAGTAATCCTGCCAAGGACTCTTTAACTTTCTCTTTACTTTTCATTATGAGACCTTTATGAAGTCAACTGACTCACTGTAATAGCCATTAGATTCTCCGTTCCATCTTATTTGAACAGAACCCTTATTAGTTTGTATATTATAGAATGTCCAAGTACCTGACTCATCTACATCTACCATTTCCCCAGAATCTTCTCTTGCTGTCAGTATAAGTGAATCTTCTAAGTCAGCTAAGTCTCCACACACATCCGATACATACACCCACTCACAACAATCCTGCTCGTGATAAAGCTTGTACGTTTGACCACACTTGGTTTTGAAAATAACTTCTTCACTATCTTGTTCTAAACCTAAGACTTCTGTTACTGTCAAACCTTCTAAAACTTTAAACTCCATAACCTTTCCCCCCTAATACAATAAAACCCTGCCAAGGCTTATCCTCGACTTCTGGATACATCTTATCAGGGTTATTTCTTATGTCAACACTTTATTGTGTAATTTCTTTAATCTTATTTCTAATCTTCTTAACTAGAGTGCTATCTTTGTTTGACACCTTGTAAGGTATTCCCATAGAGTCACAGATGTATACCAAAACACTGCCCTTTACATCATCGAGTTCCTCAACACCATATACAGAGTCTTCACCTACAAAGATACTCATAGTAGCACCATAATCTCTGATAAGACAGTCACCTATTGCATAATCCTTAAGGTGGTCACCTGCCCCTTCTGCAAAACTAGCTAAGATTGCATCTTCTTCTGGTAATACACTACCCAGAGCTTCTTCAACAGTAGGTGGTCCATTCACTACATAGTCTTCTACCTGTTTCTCTATTGAAGCTAGAAAGTCTTTTTCTGCTTGAGTCAACCCGATATGGACGTAAGCTTCTTCAATGATTGCATCTTGTGCTTTCTCCATTTCATCGAACATAGCTTCTTGTTCAGGGTCTTTAGGAAATAACTTTTCCATTATCTCTTCTTTGGTTAAAGTAGATAATAGGTCTTCTGTGATATCTGGTTCAACAGAATCAAAGCTTTCTATTTGAATCTCACCACCTGTCCCTGTATCTAATGCGATAGCCGCTTGGATAGCCTCTTCTCCTGTAGCCCCTGCATGGACAGCTCCTGCTGCGAAGACTGAACCACTACCTAGGAAAACTGGTTGTTCTACATTATAGAAGTTCTTAGAACCCTCATACATAGTAACTGTTCCGTCAGGGTATAAAATAATACCATGAAAGTCGTCCTCTACCATCTCCTCTGGCATATTGACTTGGACATAAGGGTTAGCTTCTTGGACTGCTGTTGCCTCTATACATTGAGTTACCCAGTCGGTGAAAGCCACCACGTGTGCATAGCGACCTGCTCCTGCAACGATACAAGAGCCTAGATTAGTAATCTTTTTTGTAGTGTATGATGTAATCATCTCTGCTGTAGCTTGACCGTCACCGTATACTACATTATCTACCACACAAATTGTTGTCATATATCTCTCCTGTTATTATTAAATTAAAACCCAATCAATACCTGCAAAAGGGATTACATTGTGTTTCTCTATTATGTAAGTATACATCTTTATACTATCACCTGTTTTATGCCAGTAATACTTAGTCTTACTCCACATATCATAACTGTCAGCGTGATCCACTATGAGGCTAAACACTTCAGGTGTAACTGAAATCTGATATGCACCTAGTTCTTGTATGTGACCTAGTAGGTTAATTGTTTGGTCACTCAGGTTAAACTTATTGCTGTAATCATCTGTCCCTTCCTCGTAGAGGATACAGGTATCATGGTCCATCTTGTGATGCATTATATATCGGATGTTATTCTCCTCTTGAATAAGCCACTCGAAAGTGGCTAGTTGTTACTACTTGCCGTTAGCTATATCTTTCTCTCGTGCTTTAACAGTCATCTTACACAGACCACCACGAACAATATCATCACTAGTGGCTTCAGTGACACCTACAAACTCTTGTAGATCTTCATGCCTGTCAACAAAGTCAACTAACCATTCAATGCCAGTTTCACCTCTCAAGTCGTTTTGGGTTGGATCACCGATAGCTATCAGTATTCCTCCGTCTGCAATACGTGTTAATAGTGTATACATCTCATCTGGGGTAGTATTCTGTGCTTCGTCCACAATCACCACATCCTTGATACTACGCCCACGGATATACTCCATAGGGACGAATTCTATTGTGCCGTTGTTAAGTGCTGATTCATAGAAACCTGCACCATACCTCTCCTTAATAACATCTATAAGGGGTAATAGTAGAGGTTCAAACTTATCTCTCAAGTCACCTTTAAGACTACCCAGAGATTTACCCATACCTACATTAGGTCTTGTCAGATAAATCTTATCAAAGTCTCCACTCTTTAACCAATCACAAGCTTCTGATGCAGCTATAAAAGATTTTCCCGCCCCCGCAGGGGCCATAAAGACAGCTAGGGACTTCTCTCTCATATCATTGAGAAACTCGGACTGGACTTGGTTCATAGGCTCTATAGCTTCTGCTACATAAGAGTGGTCTTCATCACGAACTTGTCTACCATTTTGGTGTTTACATTCCCAACGGTCATTAGAGACTGACTTCTGATTACGTTTACCCCCTCCGTTACGTTTACTCTCATTACGTGCTTTCTTAGCTGCGTTAGCTCTACGTTCTTTACGGTTCTGACCACTAAACTGTTGTGAGTTATTATTACCACGTTTGTTTCTAGACATACTGTATCTCCACTAATTAAAAAGGTGTATAATCTACTCGGTTAGCAATCCAACCCCAAGCAAATGTTTCGTTCTTTTCACGTTTCTCAGTTAACTCTATATACCTTACTGTCTGTAAGGCATTCAAACAGTTGTAAACTACATTCTCTGTTACAGTACTACCTCTCTTAGCACATAACGAATTGTAAGCAGCTACCGTCTTACTCCCCATCAAACCATCTACGACAAGATCATCATAATAGTCCTCCTTATTATTAAAACTATTCAATACTCGTTGTAAGAACTTAGTAGAAGTGCCTGTCCCACAGTTAACACCTGTATCTGTTAATTCTTTTACAATAAGTGGTGAATAGTCCTCTAGTAAGTAAAACTTAGGGCTATAGTAATACTCTTCAAGGTAGATAGCCCTTGCTAGGTCAACAGGCAGAGTTTTCATATCACCGTCCCAGTTGAAAGTGTGCCACCAATCCGAATACATGCGTGATACTCTTTTGGTAATACCCCAAGTTGTTTCACCACCCGTATCATCAGGGTTATTGGTATAGCCGCCTTCTACTTCGATAATATGTTTTATTGTCTCCTGTATAGCATCTGGTGTAGATAGATATATATTTCTCATTCTGCCTCCGTTAATAAGGGTGGTATTTCACACCCTTGGTTTGTTAGGTTAATCCCAAAGTTCTTCTTGTAAGTTAAATAACGGGTCGTTCGTCTTTAAATACTTTGTTGTTCATACTAAACTCCTGTTGTTTCGTTATATGGTGGTTTATATCACTCATGGTCCTGTCATCTCACCTAGAGGACAAAATCTTACAGGTGAATCAAAATAAGCTTCATCATTTTTCATTATTACTTCCTTCTTTGTGTTGTTGTAATTTCTTTTGTAGTAATAGGATAGCCATTCTGCGTTTAGAATCATTACCCCGTTTACGTTTCTTACTATGTCTTTTGTTTATGGTTTTTACCTCCAAGGTTGTTATAGTTCGAAGTCTAAATCTAATTCCATATCATCATCTACGTTCTTGGAGATAGCACCTACCATATAGTTAGTGGCATCACTTTCCATATTAGCATTCTGCTGTTTATTCAAGTCTAACCAATCCTCTTTTATCCAAGGTAACGGGTCGCTTGTTACTTTCTTAAAAGGAGGTTTAAGGTCAATATTAGTGTAAACATCTTGAGCGTTATACCTTGTCCAAGAGTTAAGTAAAGATACATTAAGACCTACAAGACTACGACCTTCGCTGAATATATACTTATTCCAAGTCTCCTCTCCTTGAACAACTTCATCAACTACTTGCTGCATAACTTCTTTGTTTTCATCAAATATACGTTTCCACTTAGTGTCTTTAAGGAGTATATCCTGTAATGTATACCTCCCTGCCTCAAAATGTATCATCTCATCTATGTTTATCTTTTGGACTAACCTTGCTGCACCTACAAAGTATTCTTGTTCTGCTAAAGCATACGTGCAAGCAAAGCTAGACATAAACGAAATACGTTCAAGGGCGTATATAGCTACCAAACCCTTAAGCAAGGCAGGTTCACACTCTTCTTGAGTAACTAAACCTAAAGTGTACTTAGCCCCATAAACTTTGAGTTCACCTAAGACCTTAGATACAGTTTCAGCTCGGTCTAACACCTGATCGTGCTTGAAAACCATATCAAACACTTCCTGTGGGTCAGAAACACAATGTCTCACTATATTAGAGTAAGTATCTGCATGGTTATTCTCATTCTCAGCTATACGAGCTATAAGGTGACCATACTCACTGTTAGTTATAAAGGGGGCTAAAAGTGTAGCTATTGAAGTTGCTATACTATCTAGCTCCCACTGATAGGCTAAGTTAAATAACATAAGCTTACGTGTATTGGTGTCACAACGTAGTAAGTCCATACGAGTCTGACCTAAATCAACATCATCAGGCGACCAGTCTAGTTGTTTTAACTTCTCCATCAAGTCGTATAAATAAGGGTAAGGTTTATTAACACTGTCATACAGTGAGTTTTCTTCTCCGAAGAACAAAGGGTAATCCCCTGTCTTATGTGCCTTACTCTCTTTATTAAAAACTGTTGTCATTTATTCTCCTATTATGTATTTAAAGTTAGAGGGCTTTCACCCTCTGAACAATGATTATAGACTACAACCACCGCCTGCACAACCTTTATCTTCTATTTCATCCACGGTATTTAAATCATTACCGCTATTAGTTTTACTATTAACGTAATACCTAGTCTTCATACCTACAGCAACCATGTAAAGTAAGTTACTTAGAAGCTTCTTACTATCATAGGTATTCTTTGTGAAATCTAAATACTCGTCTGCGGAGATACTTTGGTCACAAAACCTTTGAAAGATAGCATAGACATCTAGCATATCCTTATTCTTAATATCCCAAGCTAACTCGTAATGCTCCGCTAGACTATCACTGTTAGGGACTAAGAATCTAGTCTTCTTACCTGCGTTGGTCTTAACTGTCTTAATACTCCTTGCAGGTAGTATACTGTTTGTTCCGTTTGTAGCAACAGAACTACTCTCGTTCGGCATATAATTTACGTGAACAGAGAAACGTGTTCCTCCTGTAGCTACTATCTCCTTCCTAAGACCTTCCCAATCTTGCAGTAACTCTTGGTTAACCACCTTACCGATATTCTCATTCATAGTATCAATAGGTAGGTAACCCTCTGCCCACTTAGTTCTGTCACTCCACTCACATACACCTCTTTCATTAGCTAAACGAACAGAGGCTTTTAATAGGCTAAACATGTGTAGTTCCGCCAGAGTGTGCATATACTTCTTACCCTCAAGAGAAGAATAAGGTAGTTTCATCTCTGCCATGTGACCTGCTAAATCAGTGATACCCACCCCTATATTCCTACGTGCTTGTGCAGTATATTTAAGACTAGGGAACGGGTAGTCCATTATATCTAAGACATTATCAATCATAAGGGCAGAATAGTAAGCTACATCACCCCACTCTTCTTTACTTACCCTCCTAGCTACTACCGCGGATAAGGAGCATAAGCCTATCTCTGGTGTTGAACCATCTTGGTTTATTGCCTTAACATCATATAATTGATCTACTCTGTCAAAACCTACCGTAGGGAACGCTGTCTCTTGACACTGGCCTGTTAAGATACCGTTAAACATGCCTAGATTTCTTTTGTGTTCCGTAAAACAATAAGTGTCATCTAACCTGCCTTGGTCAGTTACAGACTCTATTTTTACAAACTGCTTAGCGTCTCTTTGTGGCTTACGCTCTTTTATTTTAAGTCTGTGTAGTTTTAGACCCAGTTGTAGTAGTTTATAGGAATCACAACTACTTATCAGTAATCTGTAACTCTTACGACACCAATAATCTTTACTCTCCCCAGAACCGTTATTAGCAGGTAGTGGTTTCATTCCTTCCTCTGTGAAGTCAGTAACTTTAGCACTGACACCCAGTGTCTGTAACATTAATTGAACTTCTTTAAGAAATTCTTTCTCTACAGAACTGCCTGTAATTGCTTGGTTAGTTCCATTATTGAAAACACAGCCGTCTCCATCTAACCACCCTGCAAGCCAAGCCAATCTAGTTTCTACAGTGTAGTCACTGTTAGGTACAAAGAACTTGTCTTTAAGACCTTTAATCCTTGCAATTTGCCTATTCGTGTCTTCTTGTATGTTCCACTTCACATCCCCGAACAGATGCTCCAATTTTCTCTTTTCGTGATAAAGGTAAACTAAAGACCTCCCTTTAGAGCAAGTTCCATCTGCGGTATAGAAACCATTAATGTAAGCCTTATCTAGTTCTAGGCTACCTTCTGTAACAGGTAGGTCGAACTTCATAAGCTTATCTCCAACTTGTAGCTCCTTGGCACGAACCTCCTTATAAGGTTTACCATAAGCTGTATGTATATAGAACTTATGGTCGGGTGTACAATCCAAGCTGTAGCCTGATGTAGTTTCCACTTTCAGGAGTTTACGTTCCACACCTGTCTTCACTACATCCACTTCTGACCACTCGAAGCCGTTCCATATATCCAAAGACTCTCCCTCTAGCTCAGCTATCGGTAAGTAGCCTTGCTTGGTTAAAATCTGTGTCTCTGGAGCTACGCATAGATTAGACGAGTAGATTTTATCTTTAAAAGGAGTGTGCCTATTAAGTTCATCTGTTCGATGCAAGTAAATCTGACCACTCTCTTGTCCTTGAACTAGCATTTCAATAGCTATAGTCCTTGCAGGAACTAGACTACAAACACCTTCGTAGGATTCAAACAAATCTTCAAAAGTTGTCTGGTCTCCATCATACAGAGCTTCGTATATTTCAGGACTATCTGAGTAAGATATTAACTTCCATTCCTTGCCTTCCTTAACATACTTTGCGAATAGTTTATTAAAACCTATTGAATAATGTATCCCATCTACACGAACCTTTGATGCGGTCTTCTTACTCTTCCAAGTAAGTATATCCATAATCTCGGGGTCTAAAACATTAAGGTGCATAGTTGCACTGCCACCACGAGAAGATTGTAGGTTTGCAGCTACCACACTCTCTGTCACCTTATAATAAGGTCGTTTACCTTGGTGAATAGTAGTCCCACCACGAACTTTATCACCTTTACTTCGTGTCTTTAAATGAGAACCGATACCCGCAGATGCACAAGTCAACATATATGCAATGTGGTCACCTGCAGCTAAAGACTCTGCGGTATCGTTCGTAGTAAAGGTAGCACACGAAGCATAACTACGTGACGGTGTTCTTAAGTTAGTCATAAAGGGTGTAGGTGCACAAATCTTCTTGTCACTCAGGTAATGGTATAATTTTATAACATCCTCTAGTCTACGGTCATCTGGCATATTCTTCATATTAGCCATAGCCATACCCATATACATCATTTGCGGAGATTCTAAACTCTTCTCCGCAACACGGTCACGTATCACATACTTATCATTAATTTGCTTTATCTCAGGATACGAATAATCTAGATCCTTAGAGTGGTCAAGCTCTTTTTCTAACTTAATGAAGTCCTCTTTACTATAAGGTAGGTTTTCCCAATAACCTCTAAACACCATACTATTGTGATGGTCTTCTAGTGTAGGTATATTCTTAAAACCACCATAAGCTTCTTTGTAGATCATACCTGCTAAGATTCTACCTGCAAGTCGGAAATGCTTTTCATCGAAAGCTTCTACACAAGTGTCAAGCAGAGCTTTATCTATATCTTTTGTGGTGCAATTATCGTGTAGACGTTTAAATGCAGCAAGTGAAATAGAAGACCAGTTAACTTTACGATCAGATGCCCATCGAGCCTTCTTATTAAGTTTCTCTGCATCGAAAGGAACTTTCTCACCTGAACCCTTGATTACGTTACGGACAGGGTTACTTTCTTCTTTAAACAGTTCAAGGACAGAAGTGATATTATCAAGACCACCAAACTCTACCTCATCTACACTGATCTGAGGAACACTACGTATACCTTTGCTCAAGTATCGTTCTTGGAACTCTAACATATAAGCTTCTTGACTAATATCTTTATACTCGTAAGAGATGTTGTTCTCTTCTAAATAAACCTTAGCATTCTCACAATAAGGACAAACAGGGTTACTACGACCAAACACTACTACTTTCTTATTTTCCAATTCTTATTCCCCTTTATCTGCTGTTAATACTCGAACCACTTCACTCGCTACTTTTTCCATCATCTGCTCACTAGCAAATGGAATACTACTAGCTTCTTTCTCACTCATTCCAATCAATGACTCTACCGTATCATATCCCGCTAACACTAATGATGTCCTAATCTTCTCTGGAACATCTAACTCTGCAATTGCTGTCATATCGTACCTCCTAAGCTTGTTGTGTTAAAATAGCTACAATGTCATTACCTAACTTCTTATCAATATAAGTAGTCTTACGTTGATTATGATTAAGTTCTGTAATTACTGCATTAAACTCTTTCCCGTAAGTATATACTAGTTGTGTATCTACAGCAAGTTGTCTCTCTAAAGCTTTCTTAAACTCTCGATTACCTTCTGCGGAGATTTCCCAACCACGGTCACCCTTAACACAGAACTTGTCATCTGATAATGGTGTTAACTCTTCTTTAGAACTAGTCATACCTTGTTGGTCTGTCAGTGCTTCGTTTAATTCTTTATGTTCAGGTTGGTCATCTTGGACAATAACTTCTACATTAGCTAGGTCTGCGAAACCACCGATTTTAATTTCTTTCATTATGTATTCTCCTATACAACATTAATCTTAATTATTCACCGAATCCGATATCATCTTTAAGGCATCCATATTCATCAAACAGGTCTTCGTGTTGTTTATTAACAGCCCAATACCCATTTAACTCTCTTTCAGACCTATTATGAAGTTCATAATCTGGTGTGTTTCTTAGGTTTGTATTCTCTCCTATTATGTAAGGAGTGTCAACACTTAATTTCTTTTTATTTGCTTTTCTTCGTTTACCCTTTATGGTCTGTCTCAGTGATGTAGCTACTTTAACGTCTTTAGTTTTATGTGTCAACAAGTTTCTCCTGATATTATTTATCTTTAATAAACACTTTAGCTGTAGCTTTGATTGTATCGGAGCTTACATCTACTCTCTTTGACTCATCTTCTGTATAACCTGTAAGGTTAGGTTTATAGAAGGTGTCAGCATACCCAAGATAAGATTGTTCTACCTCAGTAACGTGTATCTCGTCAGCTAGGTGTTCAAAAGCTTCATAGACCCCCTTTCCACCTGCAATCCATCCATCACGGACATTGCTACAATGTTTAGTATACTTAATTGCATGTTTCATATCAGTGAATAGAACCCAAGCTAAAGTGTCTGCATTATCAACATCCTTCTTATCTTTTTCAGAGGTTACTACTAGAGTCTCTCTTCTTGGTAGCCCGTAGGGGTATGTTGGTAATGACTCGTATGTCTTACGACCTATGATAAGTCCACTCCAATCGGTTTTATACTTAAACAGTTTAAGGTCCTCAGGAAGAGACCAGAGTAGTTTATTATCACCACCGATCTCTCCGTTAATACCGTGTGCTACAATCAGTTTAATCATTTAGTCTCTCCTATAACTCTCTATATCAATATCCCACCTATCAAATAACATAGTTAGTGCATCAAAAGGTTCATCTGCTAGGTAAGCCTCTGCCAGTTGTTCTTTAAAACGTGACCAGTCTTCATTATCCATTATTTTCTCCTATTGTCACACATCAAACAGATACTCACTGTAATCCTCTACAGGTTCTTTGGGAGGTAAAACCTTCCTCAATAACCCAAACTTACCTATTGTCCAGTATTCATTACCTACCTTAGCCAACTTATAGTCTAAACGGTATTGTTTAAAGTCTACATACACTTCCCAAGGTTCTTCTGGGTTACCGCAGGGTAAGATTGTTACGAAGCTTTTAGCATCTTCTATCTTTTGTGTTAGATCTATAATATCTTCATTATCCATTATTTGCTCCTATCTTGAGTAGTGCTATACCGAATAAACTTTTAAACTCACAAAGAAAGTATGCATCTACGGGTGATGTCTTACCTCCGTCTTTTCTCTTCTTTAATATGTACATATTTTCTCCTAAGCAACTAAATCAAAACCTATCTTACCTAAATGCTCATACCCTGTCAAACTGAAATAATCTCTTGCGTGGTTATCCGCACAGGTGATATCTTCTAAATACTCAACCCAACCCTTTATACGGAACTCTGTGTCCAACTCCAAAGGTTTTCTACTTAACTGCTCTTTGATACCATCTATATGAGAATCATAAATATGAACATTAGTTAAATTGTGTGTAACCTGTTCGGGTTTTAAACCTGATAACTTAGCTGCTATGTGTAATAAGAAATAACTTTGTATTGAGTTGAAGTTCAAACCACAAGCACTATCAACACTGCGACTATTACTGGTAATACTGATTGTATCTTCAACAATACTAAAAGTATGTTCTTTCATACAAGGTCTTAAACAACCAAGATGAAACTTTTCAGGTTTCCAGAAATCTAGAGTAAGTCCCCTGTCGTCATCTTGGCTTATAATACGAGAGAATAAATCTTCTAGTTCACCATCTTCTAATGCTGCACCATACACTGCACCGATATCATTAAGGCCTTTACGTGCTTTGTTCTCCAACCACCACTTAGTTTCGTTTGCATTCACGAACCAAGTTGGACTCCCGATATCAGCAAACTGTTGTGCATTAGTGTATTTACGTAAGTAACCTACTATTTCAGCTACAGCACTTACTGGGTAACTTTGTTTAGTTGTCAGTAGTGGTGGTGTTTTACTACTACCTGAGAACTTCATTTGTTCTCCTATCAGAGTAAGACACTTGCGTCCTGTTCTTTTATTATAAACCCACTTACCTCTTGTCAGGATATTATCCATCAGAGATAAGTATTGATCTTCGTAATTATTCAATAGTTATTCCTTTTATTTTCTTAGTTAGAATGGAGTTCATTATAAACTCTTTAGCCCTATAGTCAACAGGTAATATCGAAATACCTAAATTAATCAATCCGTAAGCTAATCTAATCTTCATACTGACCATTCTTCATACCCCATTCCACTATTGCACCACTTAATACATTCTGCATTAAAGCTAGACCCTTACCGTCCATCTTAACAGGTTCACCTTTTACCTCTTTGGTTAATTTGTAAGTTAGACTATCTTGAAGACTCCTACGGTAATATAAGGCTTCAAAGTCTGGTGATATATCTTTCATCATCTGAATAAGTCTTTTACCTTTCATATTACCTCCTAGAACCACTGACTACAAAGATGTAACTTACATTCAGTGCAGTTCTCGATATACTTACCTAGGATAACTCTTGCATCTGCAAGTTTACCATTTAGTGTAGCTAAGTCAACCTCTACCGAACCCCAAGCAACACTTGATATCTCAATACCTATTATTTGTTCACCTATCCCACAAGAATCATAATGCACACATCGTTCAATACCATCAAGACTTTCTATATTCTGGATATACTCATAGGTGTCTGATTCGAACATTTCTTGAATTTCTAATTTTGTTAGGTGTTCAAGGTATCCCTCCCGAATAACCACTTCACTACAAGGCATGCCGAATATTAATTTTGCACTTGAATCACTACTCATTACATACACTCCTCAACATACCTTTCTACTTCAGAGAATAAGTCTTTATATTTAACCCGCCACACAACATCTAACATATCGTAAATATAGATAATCTCGTCTTGAGTCAGTGCGTCATCTATCCAAGACTCGTGTTCTTCTACCATAATAGAATACTTCTGGAAAACTAGTCTAGCTAGTATCTCTTTAATTTCTAAACCTACATCCCATTCAAACTTATCTCTCCAAGGACTACTCATCAGATGTCTCCTGTTTCAAACTGTTTAATACCTGTCACGTAGAAGAAGTCTTCAGTTTCGTAATACGTGTTTGTTTCTATATCAACCACAAAGAGTTGTTCTTCATCTTCAACTTGTTTTGCCATAGGGTGGTTACTGTCTGCTTGAACCATTACAACTTTAAAAGAACTCATCAGATTTCATCTCCATTAAGATAAGCATATTGTAAACCCATTAGTAGGTTACTAGCTTTGCTTATAGTTTTACAACGTCTAACTACTACTTTTGTATCTTTATCTAATATTTCGATAAGACCATTAACTTTCTTATCTTTGATTATATACTGGTATTCTGAGACAGGTGTTGATAAGACCTGATCACGTATATCTTTCTTCATTGGTTCCATTACTTATCTTCCTTATATTCTTCTTCTGTTATAAGAGTGACACCTGATTTATGTACTAGGTGTTCTTGTCTATGCATCACTAAACACAAAAAAGATATTACAATACATAACAGGCTTTTAACTTCGTCTGGTTCAACAAGGGAGTCTATAAACCACACAATAGCCATGTAACCTAGGAGGTGACTCCAGACATGGCTTAATAGTTTACGTGAGACAGTGATACTATACCTAAGACCCTTAACTACATAAGTTGCACCTTTCAATATACCCACGCCTATATTTTCTAATAACGGCATATTACTTCTCCTCTTGTAAACGGTAGCCTGCTTCATATAATCTATTAGCAAAGTCAATACTTTTCATACCACTACTAGCGAACTTCATCATACTATCGACAGCTTCTCTCTTAGCTGAATGGATAGGTCGGAACTCTATACGGTCTAATGTAACACTTACTTCTGGTGATGTCTTAGTTTCAAATACAGCTACATTACTACCCATGAAAGTAATCTTACACCAACGGAAAGGACTACCTTCTACACTGTATTCACAAACACTACCTGTATCTGGGTTACAACCTAACTCATACTCCTCTACAGCATATTTATTATCTTTTACTGTAGCAGGTTCTTCCTTAATATAAGTCTCTATAGCCTCGTGGAAATTAGGTTTAGGACTGATGGTTGATTTGTATTCAGAAACCTTCCACCAATTATCTAGTTTACCTTTAAGACGATTAACTGATTTAAGTAGTTGTAGCATACTCTTTAATGAATCTTCATTCCAATACTTCTCTTCACCGTGGATCACGGATTTGATAGAAGAGAGTGGGGAGTTTTTAGCTGCAAGACCTGCCACTTTACGTTTCTTCTTACTAATATTAAACTTATAACCTAGCATAATAAGGATATCAGCAGCGTTGAAGTATAATGTATCATTGATGTGGATATGAGACATTTGGTATTGGTTACTTTGACTATCTACAAACTGTGTATTCTTCTTTTCCATTTATTTCTCCTGTATTTAAATAAGAGTGCAGATGGTACCACACTCATTTTATGTGTCAACTAATTATTTAATAGTTTTCATTTAACCAAGCTTCTACATAAAGCCTCACTAACTCAGCTTTATCACCGTTACTCACAATACCATACTCTCTTAACAACTTTTCAGCTATTTTAGGTTTCAACATACGGTTAACCTTCTTACGGAAGTCTTCCATGTGCCTGTGATGTATTAAGTTATCAGAGTAATCTTGTTTAAGATATTCACCCATATTAACAAGAAACGTAGGGAAGTCAATACCGTATTTCTCTTTTAATTTAAGTTTATTGAATAACTTTAGGTATCGGCCTTCGAGTAAATTAGCTTCGTTAAGTAAGACACCTCTTATGTAACCTGTGGCATGGTCGTGGTCTAAAGCCCCTGTTAATAATGGGACTCCTGAGATAGCACACTTCCCGCCTTGTTCGGAGAGTAGTTGTTCTCTATGGTTTTTAATTTCCTTAGAGTTACGTAACCAACCTTCCTCGGGGAGTGTGATACCTTTTGACCTTACCTTACGTCTTGGCATTTTCTTCCGTTAGCTTAAGAGCTAGTAGGGTAGAATCTGCTAAGTCATCTAGGCCACTAGAGTAATTGTATCCACTAAGGTAACTTTCACCGTAGATATTCTTTACAGCCTTAACCATAAGCTTCTTATCCATCTTAACCTTCTTAGGTTTCTTGGACTTGAGGTAAACAATATTACCTTGGTCATCTTTCTCATACTGATCAGTTATGTTTAACTTCTCTCGTGCATAAGATTTAAGACTTGTAGGTGCATACTCTGTCACAGGTATCTCAGGGTAATGTTCCTGCATAACATCCCTCATAGCACCATAAAGACAAGCGAGGTCGCGGCTTGCCGAGCCACTACTCCCGAAAGATAGTGCTTCAAACACTACCTGTTCTGGTTGGAAATCTTCCACTGTTTTGTGTAACTGTTCACATATATGTCGTATCTGTTTATGCAAGCAGTCAAAATAGAGGGTATCTTTACGTACTGTCTTGATACCTAGTTTGCCTGTTTTAACCAGTATTTGTTCTTTAGGGACTCCATCAACCATAGGTGTCATTGCACATTTGGATAACGATTGGTCTATTCCTAATATTTTCATTAATACTCCTCGTAATGTTGTGGTAAGACTAATATTCTTTTTGAGAGATAATAAGCATCAAGTAACCCTGTCTTAGTATTGCCTTTACCTAAAACCTCTACACCTTTTTCAGTCACAGATACAACCTTACCTAGATTGAATGGATTGTTGCGGTTAGATTTACCATAGGCAATAAAATCACCTACTTCAATCTCTACACCTCTTATATCTTTTGGCATCAGAAGTCTTCTCCAAACTGGTCTTCAAAAGTATTATTGTCTAGTTCAAAAAACTTAACAAAGACTTTAGTTAATGTCATGCCGCAGCCATCATCAATATTTATAAACACTGCATCGTTTTGTGCATGAGAACCTTCTCTTAGCTCACCGTTGTAAACTTCACCATCTTCTTCCCAACGAACTTCTTCGTCACAACGTGTCCATTTACCTTGAACCACTTCAAGTAAGATTGGGTAATCTACCCGATCTGTTAATTTCTCACATTCATAAAATAAACTCATAATTACTCTCCTAGTTCAAATACACGTTTCAAGTGGTCAATGATATCTGCCGCTTGACTCTTGTTTATATAAGTATAAGTGTAGTTCTGATGAGTCTCCATATCAACACAGACAGTTTTCTCAGCTTCACCATCGTACAAGTTTGCCTCTCCGCCTATCACCAACCTGTCAACAAGTAAATCATCCATTCTATACCTCCAATACTAGATAAGTGTACGTTAGTATTTTACTGCACCGAGATATACGGCATACCGTACCATCAGTATCTTTGACTGTCCAGACAGCCCTACCTTTGTACCTGTTTGCATAAGCCACTGTTCTACCCTTACATGATCTAGTTGTTATAGCTCTCTTCAATTTATAAAGCTCAGTTATTCTAGTGTGTGTCACCATTCGGTCATAGAATCCCCTACTACACCACATAGTAGGTATATAGGAACTCATATCACACCTTTAACTTAGGAGCTACGAAGAATCCCGTAGGTTTAACAATCTTAGGTGATGAGAAAGCTTTCTTCTCTTTAGTATCATACGTAGCAGTGAATACATATACTTCTTCCCCCTCAATATTCTTACTTGTATGGTAATCAACACCTGTATAACGACCCTCATCAGTGATAGCATCAGCTACATCATCTGGTGACTTAACATCCGAGACAAGAGGGAACTTGCTTAGGTTTGATTTCCAAACTTGTTCAATATTATATAAGGTATCACCTTCCATTTCATAACAGATATCTTCTAAGTAGTTAAGTAGTTCAATCCAATCTTCATCAAGGATCGCTGTAGTTGCTCTACCAATAAGTTCATTAAGTGACAAACCCTCGTGGTTAAGATACATAGGTGCATCAGCTAATAGCGCTGTATTACCTTCAAGTAGCATGACTAGGTTTGAACAGGTCACAAGACCGTCTAGGCAACCATCTACTTTCTCAATATTATCTTTCTCTAGGGCTGCTAACACCATTTCTTTAGTTTCTTCTAACACTAGGTTACTTTGTGGTTGGATACGAACAGGGTCAATTGTATTACCTGCGATAAGGTTAAAAGAGTGTGTTTGTTTGTATAATTCTAAGATAGCTGCCGAGATGTTTGCTTTCTTTGTAGCCTGTGCGTTAGTATTTGTAGTCATATATGTATTCTCCTGTATTGCTTATAAAGTAAAAAAGATACCGATAGGTTTATCTTGTTTTGTGACGGATATATCACGTTCCTCTAGGAAATTCTTAACACCTTCTAGGTATAATCCCTCTGCCTTACAACGGTCTTGTAGTATAGTTATAACTGTAGACCCTTGTTGTGCATTATGATGGATAGTGTTCAGTATAAACTGTTCTATCTTCTCATTAGCTTCGTCTGCTGACTCTTGGTATTGATATTTAAGTTCGTCTAAGTAACTCATTTATTTCTCCTCTTCTATAACCACTATAAAGTAATCTAAATCCAGAGATGAATCTTCTGCTTCCACCTCTTTTTCTTTCTGCAGAGTTAACATCTCCTCGTAGTTTGAAGATTCAGCAAGAACCTTATAACTCAGACAGCAAAAATTACACTCTAATACACCAAACATCATATTATTTCTCCAGTTGTTTCATAGTATAGAAGGTTTCAATTTGTTGGCGCATATTATCCACCTTAGTGTTTATATTGTCAAGTCTTTCTACTAACTCATTTTTCTTAAGACTTTTATAGCTTTTCAGTTCAGGTTGTATCTGTTCTGTAAGTATAGTTTTAAGTTCTAATACTTTCTGTTCAGCTTCCTCGTTATCTATGAATACAGGGACTGGTGCTGATAGTTTGTTATTACCTGTTATCTTGGACGTATCCACCTTGAACGCATTACAGAGTTTATAGAAGTCCATAGTATCGTTCATCTTACGTTTCATGTATACACATAAGAATAACGTATTACACCAATGCATTGTATCTACATCTTGGTCAACACCGTGGCAATCTGTATACTTCAACCCATAAGGGAAGAAACTGTGCATAACATCAACTACTTTCTGTAAACCCTCTAATGGTGTCTTAAGGTTACAGAAGTCCTTAAAGAAAGATGTATCTGCATAACTACCTTCTGGTTGCATCTCTTTAGGGAAACGTAAGTATGGGTGATAGTGATCACTAGAATCACCAGTCAACATCTGCTTACAAACCTGCATCATACCAGAACATTTAGCTTGGTCACTAACAAATTCAATAGTTCCAAGACCGCCTTTATCTGTGGCTTCTATAAGATAAGTTTGTGGTTGTTTAAAGAAGATACCGTTCATATCATAGTTACCTGATAAAGATGGTACTTGCCAAGAGTCCTTATCTACAGCTAACTGGACCTTATTAAACTTACCTGTCTTACGGTAATGTATATAACCTTCGTATGCTCTGATTGAACACAGATCATCAGTCTCAAGACCCGTCTCAGCACCAGATGTTACATTGTGACGAAAATTACCAACAATATATTCCCGAGATTCAGAAAGTAACATAGGTCGGTCTTCTTCATTACGGTTACCTTTATAAGGCTCAGGTAATGGTAGTGCGTGTCTAAATACGTCACCCGAACCAAGTTCCCACTGAACATCGTCAATTTCAAACTGGAATTTAATAGCTTCAGAGTATTCATCAATGTAAGACTTAATCCCGTCAATACCACCATCAGGTTTGAGTCGTTTCTTTGGTTCGATAGTGAACATATCTAAAGTGTAGGCTTCTTCGCCAGAAGCTACCCGCTTCATATTCTCAATACCTAGCCAAGATTTATCGGTAATCTTACCTTCTTTACGTGCTGCACCTTTAAACTCTGTTTTAGTCTTGAAGTCCTTAGTCCAACCTGTAGACATATTGGTTACTGTAACATAAGCCTCTTCTTGAACCTGTGCTGCTTTGAATGCAATAGTATCACTGTCTAGGTAAACTACACAATCGTCTGTGATAATATCTTTAATGTTTTTAACTTGGATTTCTTTAAAGAATTTATTATCTTTACTATCCCGTGGATAACCTCTTGAGTTAAGTGGCTTCCCGTTAGTTGGATTACTTTGGTTTCCTGTATTACTTGTATCTACTGTAAATCCCATAATTATCTCTCCTGTTCAAGTTTAATCAAATCTTCTTTACGAACTTCCATAAGTCTATTCATTGTCTTTTTAGATATGCCAAGAGTCTTAACTTTAGGATTTCTCTCAACACTATCCCACAACCAAGCACTATCAGACTCATACGGATCTTCTTTACCAATCACAGTACACTCATCACCTACGTAATGGTAACCTCCTTGTAAATCAGGGATACAATAGTCCCCTGAACAACATAGGACTGTACCATCTTTATTCTTATACACAAGAGACGGGATATCGCCTAGTTGCGACATACCAATATAGGTTTTACCAAAAGCCTCTAATATAAAGAAGTCATAGGTGAGGTACCCTTCATCTTCGTATTCAGCTAAACACTCTAAAGATAACTCGCAATCACAAGGGTCAAGGTATACATCCTCTATGAGCTTACCTACATTAATAACTTGTAATTCTTGATAATAATCATTATTCATCTTATTACCAAGGATACGTACTAAACTGTTTTCTTCAATTGACATAATTACCTCCAAACCTCTGTTCCTTTCAACCCTTCAACTTTACTCATAAAACCTTGAACACTCAACTGTTGTTGTGCAATCCTAGCTTCTGATAAAGTTAAATAGTTATTACGAACATTTAAACTATAATACCCTGCAAGATTATCCTCATAACGAAATAACTGTTTCTCAACTATCACCCCGTTCTGGTCTTTAATCTTACTCTCCAATAATCGTTTACGTAGGTTATCATATGCTTTAAGACAAACACTTTGACAGTTAATCTTAAACACACCAAGCTTTAAACGATATTCTTGGTAACCTACTATACTCTTTTTCTTAGGCTTTGCAACAACTTTCTCAGTTTTCTTTGCTAACATCAATTGACGTTGTGCTTCTGTAAACTGTTTAGGTTGCTCTTTCTTCATAATACGGAAGTGGTCACACATAGCTAGTGCAGGGTATTGTTTCTTAATCTGGTCACTCATAACAACACCGTTCTGCACCATTGTAATACACACTGACACTTTCTTATCTAACGCATTATACCGTAATATCTCTGCTTGGTAACCAATCATTAGGTAAGACGAGTCTAAGGCTTTTAAACAGGTGGAGTCTGCATCACCGAAAGAACCACTTAGTCCTGCGTTCACCCCGTAGTTATGCCCACGCACACCAATACCATCTTGAATATTATTAGTATGTTGTTTGCCATTATAGCCACCGACATTCCAAGAGGTATTACCACATTGGACATCACCGATACGACTTACATTATCCATTACGTTATTGATATTAGTATTACTACCCTGCATAACTGATGTTGGGTTTGAGTAGAAGTTAGGACTATTAACATCGGTCATATTGCCCTGCTGCGTTACGTCAGTGGTGCTATCTCCGCAACCCCCTGAACTACAGTCATCTGCGATTACATAGCTTCCTGTTAAGGCGTAGGCGCTCAGTGTTGCTATCATTAATTTCTTCATTTGTTTCTCTCCGTTGTTTGCTTTAATAACTCCATATTATCAGGTTAAAGATTAAATACAAGCATTATTTCAATTTATTTTCATATATATTTAAACGAGAAAATCCCCATCTCCGCTAAGAGACAGGGATTTGGTATTATCTTCTAAAGGCCGATTGAAGATGTAAAGGTAAGTATTGTGCTACCACCTGAGAAAGTTGTGTATGTGCTTTCATCTACGTTAGTTTTAGACTTCTCAAACTTGTAAGCATAACCAATTTCATTATTATCACCTTGTGATTGTGACCAAGTTTTAGTCTTATTAACAACAGTGCCAGATACGTCAGTATTAGAATAACCTGAGTTAGAAGCTACAATACTGCTACGACCTTCTTGATTACCAAGGCCATTCACATCACTACCCGAGAAACAGCTTTGAACTGCAGTGTTAGTAATATTCTGACCTGTAGTCTTAATAACAAGGTCTGTCTTATTATATGTAAGTTCTAAGAAAGATACACTATTATCTGATGGAGAACAATCTAAACCAATACAACGGTTAGGATCAGAAAGGCCACCTGTTGTTGAGTCAGAAGCATAACCTTTCTCACGGATTTTAAGAACTGTTACATTGTTAGTATCTGTTACAGACTTAGAGTTAGAGTAGCTATCACCATAAGATTGAACTACAGTACCTGCTTGAGCTGTAGATGCAAATAAAAGTGAACCTGCTGTTACTGCTGCGATTGTTGATAATTTCATATTATATTTTCCTTCTTTTGTTTATTAAAGAGGTTGACGGAATTGCCAACCTTTGATTAATTTGTTTAAGTTATTCAGTGTCGTCTTCGTAGATACGGTGAAAATACCTCTCGTACCAAGTTCCCATATTATCTGGATGTGGGTCAAACATCTCTGCTAGGTAATCTACTACAAACAACAGTGCAGTTGTCATATATGCAAAACTTTCACTTACTATCCCTAAGAACTGTAAGACGGTTATACCTATAAATACTAAAGCCCCTATATGATAGAAAGCTGACCTTACTCTGTGTTTACCAAATAATTGCACTATTCCTCCCTAGTATCTACAAGAAGTTGTCCACCACTTACGATCTTAGAACGAACACCATCCCATCGTTGAGCCTCGATGTATGCAGTAAGTTCAGGAGTAATTGACTTACTTAATACCGTGTTACCCTCCGCAGTTTTCTCCATATCATAAAGTTTAGCATCCGAGACGTTCTGTGCTGCCTTCTTATCGAATATAGAAGCTTGTTCTTTTGCTTGTGCTACCTTAGTAACCTCTTGTGCTTTTAAGTCTGCTATCTTAAGTGAAGATACTTGTTGTTCTTCCTGTTCCTGTCGCTGCTTAGTCGTTACCATGAACTCTTTCACGATAGGGTCAAGACTGATGTTTGTAAACTGCACCTGTGTTAACCGAAAACCATCCCCTACTTCATCACTCGACAGATAATCATTTACACAATCAAGAACGAACCTAGTCATCTCTACTTGAGTTTTTTCCTCAAAGAAAGCTTGTGAGTTAGCTACTCGTGTTCCTGCACCGATAGCACAACTTCTAACTTTCTTATCTACGTGAGTAGTTTTAAACTGGTCAGATGTTCCTGTAGAGGATCTAATCTTATCCGCATAACCTTTTACAAACTGGCCTGTGTAACTAATATCCATCTCAGTCTTAAACTTATCTTGTGATGGGATACCACGGTTCTCTAACGTAACAGTCTCTAACAGGTTATTATATTCATCTATACTCCACCAAGGAGCTACTAGGTTAAAACCTGTTAGGATTTTACCTTTCTTAACTTCACCAAAAGAAGTTACACTACCCTCCGACTCCGCAGTTATTACAGTAAAACTATTAAGTCCTACCACCGCTGTCAGGATACCCCCTGCAATAGCACCTACAGTCCATTTCTCTTTTGTTGAAAACTTCATATTATTTCTCCTTTATTTAAATCTTAGTTTGTTCAAGTTCACCAGTGATATCAGATAACATCTGACTAACCACGGGCATAATAGGTAACCACTCAGCTACAAAGTTCAATGTCTCTGTCATCTCATGATTATACACATAATTCAAAATACTACCATCTTCACCTTTAGGGAACTTTATACCTTTGAATTCAGCCTTATTACTCAATTGCATGTTAAAGAAAGCATCGCCTTCTGCTGTGCAACCCCCTGAGTAAATTAAATCTAACTGATGTGGTTTATAGTTATCTTTAACAATACGTGTAGTAGCTAACTCAACAAAATCTTGTTCTTTAGTGTGAGCAGCTTTACCCTTCTTAACCGAAGGCTTCTTACCTACAATAGTCCCTGCTGATAAGATACCACCATCATTGAATTCAATATTCTCTAAAGGTTCTTTAGCAAGACACCACTTCATCATCATCTTTTCAATGATAGCAGGTTCTTGTTTATATAACTCTACACCCAAACCGTCAGGTATAATTTTCAACACATCACTGAATACTTTATCTGAGTTAGCCATAGTATCAGCAGAGATGAATCGGTTATTATTGATATCAAACCACACTAATAATTCAGTATCCTTAGAAGAAGCTAATTGCATAGCAGCATAACGAAGTTTCTCGTACTCTTCATTAACATCGAAAGGTAAACCTTCTCGTGCTAGTCGAGCTACTTTCTTCTCGTGCAGTTCAGTAAGCTTACCTTCATCTAGGTCATCACGTTTAGTATAACGTAGTTTAAAGGTCATGAAGTTCTCTACTGACAGAGAGTATATGTCTTCTTCGTGAACTGGGATAAAGCCCCAAGTTTCCATTTGTTCTTCGCCTAGTGGTTTGTATGCTAGTTCGTTTAGCTTATCTAGGTCGAAGTCTTCTACGTTAAGTTGTTCTTGGATTGTGTAAAGTGTTACTGCTTTCATTTGTGTCTGCATTAATTTATTTCTCCTCTATTTACCTTATACTTATGATTGTGTTTAGAATGAAAACTACCATTCTGCTAAAGCTGCATTCATCTGAACTAGGTGGATAGCAACCCAATCCTCTTTAGCACCCTTTCGTTTTAGTTCAGATTTAAAATCAGTAAGGCGTTGCTTTAGCACCTTTCCTTGATTGAACTTGGCAGTATATTCGTTATATAAATCTACATTAAAGGTTGTTAAGTCTTGCATTAATTTGTTTCTCCTGCATTATTAAAATTAATCATTATGTGTTTCGTGGTCATAATCTACATCGTAAGTTGTTTCATGTTCCTCCTCGTTGTTATCGTAATCTTTATCCCATTGTTTATTTTGTTGTGAAGCATTGTAGATGAATAACCAACTAAATGCAATACCTAATATAAAAATAGTTGTAATTATAATTCCTGTTGTTGACATTATAAGTTCTCCTATTTAATGTTTTAATTGTTTCTCTTAACAAGGAGGTCCATTATAGAACCACCTGAGTAAAAGTCAACAGTTAATTTAAGTTAATTTATTGCTCTCCATTTACCATTCTTCAATGTAACTATAGCTCGCTTACCATTTGAATAAGTAACTATATGTGACTGATTCCAAGACGAGCCTCCCGAGTTGTATCCCATGTCTAAACAACCACTAACACCTGCTTGATAAACACCGTCTTTTATTGTTGAGCTGTGAGAGTGACCTATGTTGAATCTAGCACCCTGCATCTGGTACGCTCTTACAGTCCCTCTGGCCCCATTGTTGCCTAAATGTGAGTGTGATCCACACTCTATGTCACCACAGATGGTGTAACTCTCATCTGTCTTAAGGAATGAAACACCCTCAAGTCCTTCTGTAGTTTGTCTACAAGCATATTCGAACACAGAGAAAGGTTTCTTATCTCTCATAGCCTCGTATGTTGCTAATTGCAGCTCCAAGAAGAATACAGCATTAACAGGGTCGTAACGGTAGTCTTGTTCCTTTAACCATTTTTGTAAAGCTAAATCGTGATTAGATTCTACAACTACAACCTTAGTTCCTCTGCCATTCATACTAGCAATAAGTTCTGCTGTTTGTTCAACTTCTTCTTTGACACACTCAGTGTTGCCCTGTTGCATCATAAACCTGAAATAAGGGTCTTTGATATTATGATGGTTACGTCTAGCTTGGTCAAGTACATCGTGTAAGAATACGTGTTCAGGTTGAAGCATATCCATCATGCAACCTTCATCACCCCAAGAAGCAGCAGCAACCACATCGTCAATCTTAGCTTGATGTATGTCACCCCAGTTAATAGCTTCAACACTACAAGGTTCACCATTGAATCCTAGGCCATCTGGTGTGTAGTAGTATTCAAGGTCAAAGAAACAACCTGATTCTGTCTCACTTACTAGTTGACGAACAAACCATTCACCATCGGCATCAACCTCTACAACTAAAGCACCGAATACGTGATGATGTGCAGCTTTCTGACCTGCTTTCATATCCACATAGTTACGTTGTGTAACTGTCCCTGTTGTATACAGCATACGTGCAGGTTCGTGTTTAGGTGTTGGTAGGCTTTCTAATTGCACCTTAGCGTGTGGGATGATACCACTATCACGATTAGTGTAATTATGTAGCCCTGCAATAGGATTAACTGCAGTAGGTAATATATTAAGTTCACCACACCATAGTAAGCCTTCTGCAATACCAAGACTTTCGTTATTGATATAATCTCGTATCTTAGGGTCATACCAAATATCATCTTTACTGTTGTTCTGGAAACCATTAGTATTATACTTGTATGTCCCGACTACCAGTTCAGCATCGTTTATACTACAGTATTGTTCTAAGCTACGCAAGAACTTTTCGTGGACATATGTATTATTCTGAGCTGATGTGAACACGAACCGTTTACCTGAGAAACTCCCACGTAATCGTGTTGGACAGTGAAGACTTCCAGATACTACTGGCTTATCAGAATCCTCTGTAGCCTTAGCACCTAGACTACGGTTAAGTAGTCCAATACTGATCTTATGTCGTAGTGTCGATTCACGTTTCTCATTACCTAGGATATCTCGTGCTATACTACGAACACTCATACCCATATTAAGCAGTTTTTGTATTTCTACTAGTTGTTCATCTGTGATCTTATCGTAATTGCTCAAATGTCTCTCCTTCAATTAGTAGTGATTAATAATTAATAATATCTGATGCTTGTGTCTCTGTAATACCATAACGAGGTGCATCAAAGTAGTTGATCTTACCTACCTCATCACCTAAGTTCTTAGCCTTGAATAACTGTAAGGCTTCTAAAACCTCTGTGATATACTCAGACTCAGAAGTGAATGTATATTGCTTACCTGTCTTAATAACTGAAATTTCAATCTTTGTACTCATACTATTTCTCCTTAACCGAAGTGTTGATTTATTGTAATAGTGTCTTCACCATAACCAAATATGTCTACGTTATGTGTCAGTGCTATACTATTTTCTTTAGTGTAAAGGTATATTGCATCATTACCTGTTATTTCTTGGTCTGCAAAGGTATAACCTAGTCGCTCTAAGATAAGCCTAACCTTCAGTGGTCGTTGGTGACCTGTATTGATACTAGACTCTAAAGTTAGGTCTGCTATCTTATCTCGCCACTCTCGTATATCCATTATTTCTCCTCTTTTATTTGTTCATGCATAGCCTGTGCATAACCTAGTTCTTTTATCTTACCCATAAAGTAATAAAGTTGGACATGGTTATATGTGCTCCGCAGTTCTTTACAAAGTAACTGTAGTAGACCACAAAATATTAAATATACACTGAACAATGTTACCAGTAAACCTAAACTTATTAAGGTTACCACCCCTGTCCAGTATATTATTAATTCTATCATTACGTAACATCCTCACGTTTAAAAGTTCTTACTACTTGAACAACTTCTTTCTCAGATTCAACTTCTACAAACTTAGCATCATTGATCCAATCAAAAGCTTCAGGTTCTCCGTATTTACCACCACCTGAATAGTAGTGCCACCCAATCCACTTATCATCAATCTTACGAACTACGTAATCAATTTCATAGTGTCGTGAGTAATGTTCTGGTGAGAGGTTACATTCTTCACCTGAATCACGGAAACAGTATGTAGCATCATGATGGCAACCCACGTTGTCAGTGAAGTATTCAAAATCTTCAAGTATTTCTTGACTATTTTCGTAAGTTAATACAAAATCCTCTGTTTCGTCTGATCCTACCAATTCAGCGTTCTCTAACTGGTCGTATTTCCAAGAAAAGGATTGGTCTTCCACAGAATAACGTACAGCTTCTTCTATAATAGCTTTTGCAATGTAATCCTGTGCTGTGGGTTTATAAGTCATTTACTCTACCTCTGTATTTGTAAGTTTAAAATTAACCTCATTAGAGATGTGTGTTTCTTTCTCTTCGTAGTAAGAACTACCATAACGACACTTAGCCTCTTCTAGGTAATTACACATTCGAAGGAAGTCTTCAGGAAAAGCATCGTAACCCATTTCTTCACTAACTTCAACTGTAAATGTCTCAACCCTTTCAAATGTCAAGAATATCTTTTTTGGCATTTTAGTCATCCTAAGCTAACTCCCAACTTAAAGGGTCTGCTGTAATGGCATGAGCCTCTTCATACGCTAAACCTTTCTCGTGTAGGTATTGGTCTAAAGCTGTAGCAAATAGTTCCTGTAGTTCATTAGTCATCTGTCGCATACTTGGCATAACAGATTCATCCTCTACAGGGATAGTCATGTCTAAATGAAAATCTCCTGAGATGTTGTAATACTCTTTATTTGACATCTATCTCCCTCCCTATTAAGGTTAATCTGTCTGACTCCACGAGTGCATGGTTTGTTTTATCTTTAGTGGAAAGATATACTACACGTTCTTGTGGGTGTTGGTCCTCTAATACCATTACAACCTGATCTTGGTGATCGTGGACAAAGTTAATAGAATCTTCTATATCCATCTCTGTTATCTCATCTCCGTGATCTTGCCCCCTCTCCAAAGCCGAGTAGTGTGGGCACATTGTAACTAGATCACCTCTTCTAAATACTTTACTCAAATCCGTACTCCTCTTCAAATCGTTCTATGTTAGCTAGAGATTCTTTATGGTCACGTTGTGCTTCTTCTAATGAAACACTGGTGATTTTAAGATTCTCAACAAGTTCTCTATATTCTTCTGTTAGTGTATCATCTCCTTTATAGAGAGGGCTACGTTCACAGTGCTTAGTTTCAGCAAGACCGAGAGGGTAGTTGTTAGCTCTACTCCACTCATCTTGTATATCATCATAATGTGCCATGAGTATGCTCCTCTATATCATCCACCCCGTAAGCATTTACAGTTACGTTAGACTCTATGTAAGTAGATATGATATCCATGAGTCCATTCTTTGAAGCTTCAGACATAATTATATTACCTTCTGCTACCTCACCAACTTCATCATATAGTGCCTCTTCCATATCTTCAAGTAATCTATCTACAAGATACTGTGAATCTAATAACCTACTTGGGGGTATAATCCTTTTGTTACCAGAGAAGTAAGTATCCCCATCTTCACACTCCTCTGGTGAATCAAGGTTAAAAGTGATACCATCTTCACTGTAAACTGTTTCTTGCATACTACTCTCCTTCTTTCTTGATAACAACTTCTGTATCAGTTTCTTGAGACTTATAATACAAGTCTACACGTTGATAGAAATCATCAGTTATAGGCATTTGATTAATAGTCTCCTCAGAGCTTCCTAGGCTTACCTGTGAGGCATCTTCTATATGTTCTGATGAAAGTGTATCGGTAATAGTCCACTCTTCTTGTAGGTCGTTGAGAACCTTCTTAGAGAATGTAGCTATTTGGTCTTCATTGAACAAACCTTGTCGTTCTTTAAGTGCTCCTGCTAGTATACATCGTTCTGCGTATTCAGCAACTCTTTTTTGTAATAAATCAGTCATTATTTATTTTCTCCTTAATATCTTTAATTTCTTTACCTGTATCAATTATAACTTGCTTCATACCACCTGTTTCTTCTATAGAATGGTTTACGTATGTAATTAATCCCGCTACGGATAGAAGGCATAGAAGTGTTGCAACCACCATGCCCTTTTCAAACTTAGTCATTTTATTTCTCCATCTCAGCTTTTTGTTCAGCTATATCTTTATCAATCCTATCTCTTAACGCTCTTATGTCTGCTATGAGTTTACCACTAGCTTCCATAAAATCCTCGTGTGAGAGAGTACCTTCTTTAGTAGCTTCGTGTGCCTCGTGCATAAGGGCTTTAAGCTTACCTGTATCTTTATAAAACTGGTCGTCTTTATTATCAGTCATTATTATTTCTCCTCTTGTAATTGAATAAGTTCATCGTAGTCTACACCTGATGCCTCTATGATGTCAACGGCTTTATCAAGTTCTTTTCTTAGGTCTAGTATCTCTTGCATGGCAGCTAGGATGAAATTATCACCTGTGGTGTTCCTCCAATACTCACCGTTACGTGTTATTTCAGAAGTGTAGTTATCTGCCAATACCCATTCATATTTACCATTATCTAATTTTACACTCTTTTTACCAGACATAATTATAATTCTCCTTATGGACTTCTAGTGCTTCCCCTAAAGTAAGTGTTATATATTCATTTTCTGGGTTCTCGAATATAACCAGTGGTTGATTTGGGTGTTGAGCGATAAAGATGTGTTCTACCTCATCTATTTCATAAATACGTTTCCAGAACAAAGGTGTTAGTTCGTAATCATACATATTATCTTCTAACCAGTCAATACCCTCTGGCATATTTAAAACATCTTGTATCTTCATGATCTGTTTCATACTGTCTCCTTAACTAACTTACGCAACCTTTCTGTAAACCCATAAGTCACACCTTGGCGTGAAGAACCTAACTCACTGTACTCTCTAAAGGTTAGCAGATTAGCTATATCCTCTGCACAAACGCTGTAAGGTTTGACATTGTAGTCTGGAAAATATTTAACCATCTTATCTACGTGTAACTCTTTAGCAGAATAATCGTCTTTGACATATAGTGTTTTAGTAAGGATACTAATCAGTGCATCATTAGTTGGAACTACATCACGACCTTTCCACCAGAACTTACATATACTAACACCAAAGTCTTGAACAACACAATCAAAAGTGGATTGTCGCATACACATTATTTGTATATCCATACCCATAAACTTCAATTCAAAGATACGAAACATTTTAGGCATGATACCATAAGCTTTCCACTTAGTTGAGTTATAATCTATGTGTTTAACTTCTAAACCTAGACGTTTAAAACGTAACTCTGTGTGGTGAAGTGTCTCATCTAAGTGTATATAGAAATCTAGGTCATTAGCGGTTTTGTTCATAAACCAGTTTCTAGGTGCACCGCCTGCTAGAATACAAGCGGGGTCTATAATTTCTAATTTCTCTAGTACTTGCCTAGCAACCCATTGTTGTTCTTCAATTTTCATACTAGCTCCTCAAATGTTCCCCATAAGTGTATACGGTTGCCTTTAAAAGCTTCAGGGCAACCACCTAGTTTGATAAACTCATCACCACGGACATAAATACCACGTTTACGTGAGTCTTGATATTCACCATCTACGATACCCTCCCACTGAAAGGTGTCTACGGGCATACCCAGATATACACCTGCGTCCCCTGAAGTAGGTTTGATTATTTTAAACTTCATTATGACCACTCCAATTTTCTGCCTTTAAGTTCTTTAATTTCATTATACATTTGTGTTACTTCCGCTTCACTAAGTACAACAATATACCTAGCTGTCTCACCAATACAACCTTTAGTTTCAACGTGATATGTTAAACCTCCTTGATCTATTACACAAGGTTGCACGTAACCAATATCTAAACAATTATCTCTAAACTTCATTAATATTAACTCCGTGTAATTGAGCGAGAAGTTTAGACTGTTTATAGATGGCTGTCAACTCTCTTTCAAAACTATTCTTATCATTGGACAAGCGTGTAAGTGTCTTCAACAAATGAAAAGCAGCTCCTGTATCGTCCTTAGAGTTAAGTTTCCACATACGATTAACAAAATAAGCATCTACTCTGATTTCACCTTTTTCAAGGTCTTCTGGTGTTAGCTTATAATTGAAATCATAATGTGAAGCTGTCCAGTCACCCTTACCGCCCTCAGATTCAACCTTGATTGGTTTATATACTAGTTCTTCTTTTACGAACTTATCTAGATCTGTTACATCACCGTTCTTGATATCATCTTCTCCTTGTTTAATAGAAGCTATAAGATCACTTTCTTTCAACGGTAAGATGTATTCAAAATACTCTTTAAAGTCTTCATCTTTAAGACCCAATACGTGACTTTCTATTTCTTCTGAGTCAAAAGTGATAGTATATCCATTTTTTGTTTTCACGGGATACTTTTTACCTTCTGTCGCTATCATACAATCTTTGATACAAAGTAGGTAACCTAGGTCTTCTTTAGTTTCTTCTTCTTCTTCTTCTACTTCTGTATCAACCCAACCGAGATCATTTAAGGAGAGTAACCTGATACCCTTATCCCACCAATTACTTATGCTCCAACTACAGTCTAACATTAAGAAGTTATCTAGTTTAGAGTGGTGTAAGTCTGTTCTTCTCTCTAAAGGGTTAAGTTTACCTAGCACAAAAGCTAACTTCTCTTCATTATCTATTTCCTTGGTGCAAATGTAATCACCTACTTGTGGTTTATAGTTTTCAATCATAGGGTTGTCTCCTTATTTTATTCTAACTTTATCAAGTATGTCTTGGTATGTATCTGCAGTAAGTTTATCATAACGTGGGCGTTTGTAAATAGGTAAGAACAAACTTTCTTGTTTTGTTTTCTTATCCTTAGTAATACTATCATACTCAGACTCTATGATAGGTGGTGCATCACCTTCCCAGAAAGCTATACGTTCTTCTTCTGAGAAACCACTACCCACGTTAACCTTGATACGACCACATTCAGATTCACAATGTAAACCTCCTAGCATACCCTCCGCTTTACTACCTTTCTTACCCTCATATTTACCGACCACTTTAAGGTCAGCAGGTTCCTTCCTTTTCAACTTGATACAATGTGCAGGTTTAGCGGTATCAGACCAAGGGGCATCCATATCTTTAGCAATAGCACCCTCAAAACCGTCTTTAACATAGCTCTCGAAGATTTCCATAGCCTCATCTACAGATACGTTCTCTTTTCTTTCGATAACCTGAACCTTAACAGCAAGACCGTTAACCTTGCAATAGGTATTATACATCTCTACCATTCTTTCTAGGTCTGACCTTCTATCTTGGTTAGATAATGGGTATTTGCCTTTAGGCGAGTAATAGTCTTGGTGGATACAATCCCACACTTGATATATTGCACCGTTCTTTTCCTCGTGGGATGCAGTACCTTTCACTATCTTAGTAATTATACCATTACCTGCTTCTCGTGTAGCTTTTGTTAGGTCATATACTAACTCTCCTTCAAGAGCAAAACCATCAAAAGCACCACAGGATAGGTGTGCAGATAACATTTCAATCTCTAGTGGGTTTCCATTACGAGACATCATAGTAGAGTTCTCACCACAAACAGATGCTGCGTAGCTACCATCAGACTTAAGTTCTATGGTTAGGTTTTTGATCGAGTGTAGTTTCTTCAAAGACTTTTCATTCATAGATGCTGCACCCATGCGGGGCGGCACTACAACTAAACCTTTCCAGATCTTATTGACGATAGTCTTACCTACACCACATTTCATATCACCATTAACTACACGGTTTAAGACTACTTGATCTTCATAAGTTAATTCCCCTAAAAGGCTTGCATAGAAATCCTTTGCACGATTACCTGTAATCTTACGTGAAGCTATCTGTTCAAGTACTGTAACTAACGCTGAACCAAGCGTGGTAACACTAAATACCCGTTCCTGTGGTTCAGGTAATTTCTTCATATAGAAGTTTATTGTTGGTGAATAAGCTAGGCGGAAGCACTCTTTTAATACCTCATCAGCTTTGTAGTTATCTAGGATCGATTCTTTCTCGTTCTTACTACTGGTGTTTTCTAGTTCAGATAATATACTATATATGTTGTTGCTTGTAATCATTTATCTCTCCTGTCTATAGTTTAATACTTGGAAAAGGCACTGCACTGGGCGCGTATAGATTACAAGGCACAGGAATACCTTTCTGGTAATCAGAATACTTATCACAACGATTGCCACCATCATGTTGGTCTAATATTACATCAATCAAATACTCTTTGTCAATACAATTATTAAATAATTTTCCTTTCATATCATTAGGTAATAACTTATCAACCTGATCCATCATCTCCTCCAGACTAAACTCTTTAGTAGTATCAAAAACTTTATCGTAATCGTACCCATAAAGACCACCGATTGCTTCTGCAGCTTCTTCCCAAGTTTCGATAGTCATATTAGCAACTGCTAGACTAAGTTTAACAAACTCTTTACGGGAGATATGATAACCTCGTTCTTTGTATTTAGCAATACGTAATTGAGAAATAATTGGATAACTTGTATTAGTGTTAACTGTCAAACGCCTAGCTGCCAAGTCTTGTAAGAAGTTTTCATCTAATACAAACTGTTTAAGTTTAAAGTCGTAAGCTCCCATATTGATACTGAAATCAAAACTATCGAATATTTCTTGACTATTTTCATAGAAGTCACAATGGATCAGTTGAATCTGTGTCCCTTCTCGGTCAGTGAACATAACAGACTTCTTAGTATGACCTGAGTATCGAACAGCAAACTGACTCATGGCATCAACCCACTTATCCCTGTGGATATCAACACACACTTCTTCTCCATAACAAGCCTTGATGAAAGTGACCATATCTTCAATATCACGGAAGTAGATATCTAGGTCATTGACTTCCTTATTTGTGAAGATAGAAGTGATAGCACCACCTGCTATGATAGCTTTAGTTTCTGTGAGTAATGGCCACAGTTCATCTGTCCCTGCACCGACTAGACGTTCGAGTTGTTCTAGTTGTCGTGGGTAACGGCTCTGTTCTTGTTGAGTTATCTTCTGTTGTAATTCTTCTATTAATAATTTATTCATCTATATTTCTCCATTCTTTTACAACTACTTCTACTTGTTCACAACGAACCCATTCATCTTTCATGATAGCCTCGTCTACTCGGAGGTACTCTAGGTCTGTTGCATATCGCATTTTATATGTACCAACCAGATTAGCAGGGACGGTTATATATTTGTAAATCTTATGACATAAGTATTCTGCACCCTCATGCACTTCTATAACATACTTATCAAGTGAGGTACCTTTTCGTGTATCAGTGTGAACCTCATCAACCCACTTAGATGCTTCTCTAACAATAAGTCTTTCTTCTTCTGTCCAGTTCATTAGTAATCTCCATACTCTTTAAGTATTAACTCGTATAATTTATCAATAGCCTCTTCTGCAGTATCGCCACCACAGTCAAGTTTATAAAAGTGAGTGAACTCATCGTTCTCTCCTTCATCTGTTTTGTGGTACTCAACCCACCACCGTAGATGTGTATTCAAAGATTTATCATCTTCAATCGCCCCTGTCACAGAATTAACCATGTGAGGTGTCAGTTCTATCGACCCTTCTACCCAAGCTTTACCGATCTTCTCGTGGTCAATACACCAGTAATATTTCTCCGTAGTGTTCATAGTATTTCTCCTTTATTTAGTTTTATGTTTAAATAAATCGCTTTTTAATAGTGGTGGATAACGTAATCGGTTTCCACCAACTACTCTGTTATCCCACTTCTTGTATGTATTGTCCGTAGGTTTAGTTAAAGAATACAAAACCTGACCCATAGTTACATCCGGTGAATTTTTAAGTGACACAATAGACCAGTCGTGATAATCATCATCATCACTATTAACCAATTCCACTAAACTATCTTCCGCTAATGCTAAGCTTTCGTAGAACCATACCCCTTGTAAGTATACCCCATGTTTAACCACTGCAAAAAATTCATTGTTCATTAACATCCCCTTTATTTAGTTTTAGGTGTAATCATACTGATCTCTTGCCAACTAAGCAAGCATTTATCGTATCCACCCATCTTACACTGACTTATATAATCTTGTAAAGCAATATATTTATATAAATCCTGATCACCATAAAACTTCTTCTTACGATTAAGTGTCTTAGTCAAAGCCTCGTCTACATCTTTAACATACCTTACTTTATCATAGTTAATTTCAGGTGGTGGTTTTATTACCTGATCTACTTCACCCTTTTTCTTAGGCGAGGATTTAGTAAAGAAACTTATAACCTTGGCTATAGGTGCTTCACCATGTTTATATTCAGGACAATCCCTCCATAAGAGTTTCCAACCTTCTTCTTCTATGAATCTATACTTTTCCATAGGTTTCATTTATCGTTCATCCCAATTGTACATAGCGAAATCGTCATGTGTCTCACCATAGAATAATTCATATAGATCTTCCCTATCAATCGTGTGGTCTACGAATCCGTATACATCTTTATCTAACATTATACAATCTCCTTATCTAGGTCAATAAAATCCCAATCACTAATAACTACTTTGTCCACAGAAGCCTGTAGCGCAGGTGAGAGGCGGGTAACATACTTTGATACATACTTAACTGTATCATCTTGTAAGCTCTCAGGGCGGCTCTCTGTTCGTTTATAACGACCTACTTTAGATGGGCGATAGTATGGTTCATCTGTCATAAAAGATAAGTAGAAGTTAGTTTCGTCCGTAGTTACTGAGATTGAACTCTCTTCTGATACATCGTTACGTCTAAGTAGGTGATCGATATTGTCCTTAGTATAACGGGTATGCTTCATCTGCA
>UEXN01000451.1_pt1 | contig 40480 bp, 53 predicted proteins | sample 1796711 | NCBI WGS metagenome assembly UEXN01 (sample SAMEA4772470, study PRJEB27181) | metagenome | reverse complement strand
TACTTTTTATCGTCGTTTCAGTTGAACCGGGTTCTATGAAGACATTACCGAGAGTGTCCCCGTAAATATTGGAGACACCCCCAGTGGTCTTGAACTCTATAATGGCATTACTCGAAGAGTCCTCCACTCGTGCCACACCATCATACACATGGAATTGGGTCATTGGGTTTTCTGTACCTACACCAACGTTACTCGTATGAACAATGTGAAGTCCATCAGCTTCGACACTATTGTCGGTCGCACCAATTGTGATACCCGAGGTTGTGTGTGTTGAATTCCTAAAACCTCTCACGTAACCACCGTAATTGTCAGTCGTGTACAGAAGCATTCCAGTTTTCTTATTTGTTCCAGGACTCTCAAGTTTGAGCATATCGAGGTCTGTCGTTATGGGGTCATATAGATGAATGTTAGATGTTGGCGATTCTGTACCTATCCCGAGACGACCAACATCGTCGAAACGAGCGAATTCCACATCAGATGCTGCACCGACTTTATGTGTAAAAGTGAGAGGACGTTTTGTACCACCATTAGAAATGTTACGAATGATATTCACAGATGGAGTGTCAGATGTTGTTAAGAAGGCTAAACCTGTAATGATAAACGAACCACCCGCGGCGAACTCAATGTCACCATTCACCTTAAGTTTCGTCGCAACACTACTCACTGTTGCATCTGTACCACCGACGACGACGACACCGCTGGGTGCAATAGACATTGCGAGATTTGTATTGATTGAATCATCTGGATCGACGACGACGTTAGAGGATGTAAATGTTTTGAAAAGGTGTTGTGGTGCAAGGTAATGGATACGATCAGGGCCTTCTTGTGCGTCACCACCACCATCATTACCCTTGAAAATGAGAAGTTCTGTTTTTCTAAAAGTTGGGTCGTAGACTCGTTCCTGTAAGTAACAGTTGCCAAAGATGTCATTTTCTAAGCCCCCGAACGTTATTTTTTCACCGATGGCGACATTACCATTGACTTCCAATTTTTCACGTGGTGCATCCGTACTTATACCCACATTACGGGCCGTGCCACTAATATATAAAGCTGTCGAAGCCGGTTCAGAAACCTTTTGGTAATTTTCAGTGATTCTGAAGTCACCCGAACCAGAAATACCACTTGACCACCCAGTTAAAGCTGTATCATTGTCACTTTGAATATAAGACGTGAATGCATTACCTTCTGCAAGATTAGTCTGCATCGCCACGATGGCATCTCCAGATGGAGAGTCGTGATTGTGTACTAAGACACCATTTTCTGTTGGATTACCGACACCTGTACAGAATACTTCAAGGTGTGCAGCGGGTTGTGTAGTGCCTATTCCAACACGCCCATCTGCCCTCAAAGTTAGAACTTCAGTTTCAGTGGTATAGCGATCATCAGACAAGAATATATCAAGTTTTGTCTTTGACTTTCCGACAGTGTTGTCATACTTCCCCATTTTAAACGTGGCTCTGACCCCATCACGATCAGCATTACCTTCACGAGAAAGATGCATGACATCCACTATATCAAGTGTAGCACCAGCAATTGGTTGTGTGTTGGACACAATGAGAGGTGTACCCGCGGTGTCGAAACTATTGTCATATTGGATTGGGTCATTTATGAACACAGTCCCACCCGAAGTGTGGAGACGACCTTGGGGTGTCGCTGTTCCCACACCCACATTACTCGACTCAAGAATTGTCATCTTTGGTCCACCCATCACATTCGAAGTACTCGCATAGAAGTTAAGACCCTTCCCACTTTTGACGATGTTCTCCACTTTGTTCTCACCCGTGACAGGGTTGGAATAGATGCGCATCGATGTATTTCCCTCAATTCCATTCCAGGTGTTTCCATACACAGTGGCGTTACTTCCCAACACGTGAACATTTCCAGAGACGGTGAGTGATTCAGTGGGCACTGTCGTCGATATACCAACTTTACCATCTGAAGTAATACGTACTCTTTCAGCGTTTTTGGTTTTTAGGCGAATGTTTTGATGTGAACTCGAAGTGCTCGCACCATACACTTCGACCGCGCTCACATTTGAAGCAGTTGGCCCGGATTTAAGAGACAGAAACTCTGTTGTACTATCTCCACCGTATCTATCTGCATGAACTGTAACACCTGTCTCTGATGAAACGACATCTGTCACAAGATTTGTCGTCGCCACGTTTCCGAGAACCGTGAGGACGTTCTCCGCGTTAATGTTCGCAAAGATCTTAGCACCTATAGAAAGTGTATCTGTTGGTGTTAGATTCGATATACCCGACGGTGCCGTTCCGGTCGTACGCAAAGCATTCATTTGAACGTTACTATTGATGATCACAGGTGCTTCGGCTCCGGGGCTCATCGTAAGTAAACCACCGACCTGTAAACCCCCAGGACCCACCAGAAGACGCTGTGTGAAGAGATTGCCACTCGAATGGAATACATTCGAGCCAGTATCTTCCAAGAATACATTCGATCCCACATCGATCGTGTGCACGGGATTTATATTCGAAAAACCAACGTTTCCATCCGTATACATCTGACCATATACGTGAAGGTTCACGGTGTTTGAGTCAAAGGTGATCAATGTATCTTCAGGTCCAATAAAGGAGCGTGTCAATACAAATTCATTCTCAGACATGTCGTAGCCAAAGACTAGATTCGCTTCATTTACATCTTCAGACATAATCAGAGCTGTATCGAACGTACCCGCACCATTATTTTTACCCATAAGAATCACTGGATCTTGGACGACGAGGTTTTGTACCGTTTGGTAAATTGTCGTATCCGAAACGAAGACGTTACCAAAAACATTCATATCACCGAACAATTTGAACCGACCATCCTCTATAATCACATCACCATTTTTGAAAACAGCGACGTTCGATCCAACATTCGTGGATGTCCCAACTGTAAGTTTCGTATCGATGTTCACATTGGTTGCTACCATATCACCAGTGACAGAGAGAACATTGGACCCAATACTATCCACCTTAAATTTCTCGTTAGTGGTTTGTAATACATTCGAGGCGATCACATTCGTTGTGGCTAAATTACCACGAACTGTCATGAGGTTTGTGGCATTTCTATTAATCACGACATTGCTCGTACCAACTTGAAAATCGTTCACAGGAATTGCACCTACACCAATTTGTGTACTCGTCATACGAACGACATTACTGAGTCCAGTCACCTTAAAATCCGTCTCGTTCGCTGTAATCTTGCCAGGTACAGTAAGAATTTTGGTTTCAATACTATTCGATGCAGTAAGGTCATCGACTTCAATCTCTGAAGTGATAATACTTCTGACAGATGTCAAGACGTCTTGCTCTACTGGGTCTGCATCAAGACTCGACACAAAAATTTGGTCGAAACGAACTGTTCTACCCATATACTTTAGTTACCGAATAAAATTCCAGCTAATCCATCCTTGATTCTGAGAACATTATAGTTCACAGCGTATACGAAAATGGGTTGGTTGTCGGGTCTATTGAGACCCTTCTCTACACCACGTAAAACAAGTTTCGCATTATCCAGACGACTGAAATTACAGCTTCCAGATGGATTATACTCAGAAGCATTCAGACAGAAATGGTAGCCGAAGTATCGTGTATAAAGAAGCACCTCGGTTTCTGGAACATATTCACTCGTACCATAAGAAGATTTGTAATAGTTTTGAACTGTGTGGAAATAAAGTGGTGTCATATTCTCGAGTAAGGGTGTACCGTTGATTTGGATGTCAGCGTTCAGAAAGGTGAAACGATCGTTCGCAAAATCATCACTAAGAGCACCGAAACCCCAGAACAAGGACTTGACTGGATGATTAAAGCTTGAGATGTCTATGACGTTGTACCCACCACCCTGAGTGTTATCTGATACAGTCACCAGTTCATTCTCAATTTTTTGGGTTTGTGTGATTATAAAATCGATACTGCGTTTTGTGAGAGATTCTCGCTCTTCCTTATCAAGGTAAATATAGTTTCCATACACCTTAGCCTGTTTATCCGCTTCTTGTATAGATGCGGAGTTTGCTTCATCAAAGTCAATCCTGATTTCGACTTGATGATTTTGGAGGGCGACAAGGGGTAAGAATGCCTTGTGGTCACAGAAAAAGAAGTGAAGTGGCACGAAGGCTCTGTTCGCGGTCGAAGTTTTATTATTGAGTTCTTGAGACTTATTCTGTGTATCCGCCATATAATTTGGCCAGATGTCACTGTAGTAATCATAATGTTGAGAATCAACCTTTTGACCACCTATAAAGAGATTTATGGTGGAGTTATAAAAAAGGTTCGAAGATATATTGGCATCTCTAGAAGTCGCTTCAAACCATAAACCATTAATCACATCACCCAACACAGGGATCGTTATGGAAGTATCCGTGGAACTGATGGTTTTGATAAATTTAGGAGCTTGTGAAAAGTTTGTATGCCGAGCAAACTTCATACGGAAAAAAGAATGTCCCTCTTCACTTGTGAGGTACAGATCTTGAACACCTTTAGACACGAGCTGTATTAATGCACCAGACATTTAATAGATGTTCAGATTATAAAAACAGACACTTTCCCTGAGGGAACTCACTCTTTTTTTCGTCCATAGACTTCCCATGAATCTTAAACCCACCTTGTCTGTATATTTTTGTCCGTTTGTAATACATCGCTGTAAACACTGACCAAGGGTCGTGTACATCGTAGATATGAGGTTCGTTTTTCTTTCCCTTCGTCTCTCTCATGATTCTTCCAATACTTTGGGTAATATCAGACTTAGGACTGGCCAATATGACCGTATCAAGGGTTGGAATGTCGAGACCTTCATGAGCCTGACTGAACGTCGCAAAGATGATCTTCTTCTTTGAAGATTCCTGGAGAGCAGCCTCCTTCATACCACCCATGTAAAGTCCTGATGTCTTGGGAAAACATTGGTGGAGGAGTTCACAGTGTTGTCGACGATCACTGAGGACTAAGAGTTGTCTCGTCCCAGCCGAAGCCTTCTTTACGAGTTCGACAAGCATTTTGTTTCTTTGGCGGTCTTCGACGAGTTCTGTAATCATGTTGGGCATTGAAATCTTACCATTCCGCATAGAAGGTGGTGGGTTTCGATAGTTGGGTGAATCAAAAGTTACAGGAAACACTTCAACTTGTCCCTGATTCTTTCTCTCAACTGCGAAGAATGTTGGACCCATAAACCAATGGAGCACCTTCGTGAGACCATCTTTCCTTTCAGGAGTTGCCGAAAGTCCAAAGATGTGTCGAGGACATAACTTGAAGAGACTCTGACTGAACACCTTCGCACAGATGTGATGGGCTTCGTCAACAATTAGGGTTCCGACACTTTCAAAGTCTGTGAATGAGTATTCTTTGAGGGAGAGTGACTGGAGCATCGCGATGACAAAGTCGCAATTGACCTCTTTTTTGTTCTGTTGCACAACACCGATTGTGGCACCTGGGCAAAATTGTTGTATCCGCTCACGCCATTGATCTGCCAGGAACTGCTTGTGTACGACAATCATCGTCCTATATCCCAACTTACAAGCTATGGCCAGGGAAACCGTCGTCTTGCCGTAGCCACATGGTAGAGAAAGGATGCCATGACCTGCTTTGATTGCTGCTGCCATTGCTTCATTCTGATGGGTGGCATCTCTGAGCTGTCCAGCGAATTTGGTTTTGATTCGAGCGGGCTCAGGTCTCTTGTCCTCTCGAGGCTCTCCAAGTTTAGAAGTTCCGTAGAATCTTGGAACACAGACTCCATTCTTAGTTGGTCTGAAAACTTTGAAAGGTGGTGGAGGAAATCCATAATCACCATTGACCACGGGTCTTACCGTTAATTCCTTTTTAATTTCTTGGATTGGACCCTCACCTATGAGGTACCCGGTCCTAGTGAGTGTAGTCATACTTAAATAATGTGTACAAACTTTAATTGGCTGAGTATCCATGAGAATCCAGAATAATTTCCAACATTCCAAACACCCTTGAAGTCCACCACAACTTCCGCTTCATCCCCTTTTATAAGAGACTGCACAGGTTTTCCTTTGACCTCACACATCACTCTCCTATAACGGAATGGAACTTTTACAGTAAGGATGTTACCATCGAGGGGGTTGTCCACATTTTGATTCTTGATTAGATATTGCTTCAATGTATGCGTTCGTTCTATAATTTCCGAGACCTTGGCAGGAATTATAAAGCGGATATACTTTTTATCGTTGAAATCGTAGATAGGTTCATGGACTTTCGCCATGAACTTCATTGATTCCTATTACGATAGACTAAGACTAAAACTATAAGTAAGACGATGGTGATCAATATCACTTGGGAGAGAAGTATGGGTCGAAGAGGTTCCCGTGTTCCAAAGCATTCATGACTGAGGGTCCTAGAAACCTCTATACCCGCCTCTATACTTGAGTACGGTGTATGCCTGTGAGACATCATACCACACATGGCCACCTTGGAACACTTTCCGAAAAAGGGGAGTTGTCCATAGAGGCTGAGAACACCCGAGGATTGAGAGAACTCCCACTTCTCTCCATTCCACTCTGCACCCCAACCTATGCGTATTTCGATGGGTTCGGGAACACCCAACTGCTTCACAACTTCAGTCTTTAGCGTTTCTGGATCCGTGGAAAGGATTTCATCGGTAAGATGACAGATGACACAAGAAATTGTTTTGGTTCCATACAAAAGTTTAGGTTGAAGATTCCACCTGGTGGTTGCAGCGACTTCGAGGTCTGATTTGATTTTTGGAACACTTTCATAATCCAGAAGAACATTGATTGCTCCGTAAGTACTATCTCGTACATTCTTAATCAGGTCAGGTCCCCAGTTGTCTCCCATCAACTTGAAAGCTGGGCTATTGTCGAGACAAAGGAAAAGCATACCATCATCAATCACAGTTCCATTGGAAAATGATGCATTAAAACTATCTTCACCGTAGTCAATCCCATTCAACTCCGTCCCGAAAACAAAATTCACGCCTGCCTCGAGAAGTTCCTTTTCCATCGCATCACACATGACTTTTCCAGAAACCCTCTGTGTACAGGGGTGTGAGAGTGCCACATGATTCAAGTTCTGTACAAATTCATACGCGGTCATGACATCCCAGGTCACACCATCCATAATAAGTGGAAGGTGTTCAATACACGCTCGTCCACTTTCAGATAGAGATCCTACGGCATCTTTGACTGAAATAGTCTTGTATTTCTCACCTTGTGTAAGCACTTTTGAGAAAAATGAAATGAGTACACCATAGTCTTTTGGCTTGAGTGAACGGAAAACAAACTTCATATGGTCACCATTATCTATGGGTCGAAACATTTCGTCCCATGAAATACCCATCTCACTGAAAAGTGATTGTGTGTTAATAAACGCGCGATCAAAAACAATTCGGTGGGCGTGAAGGTCACGAGTCTCTACATCAGGTTCCCACCAAGAACCACCTGCTGAGAGTTTTCGGTCATAAATTGTAACATCATGTTCACCTGTCTGGATAATTTCCCACGCAAGCGACATACCTGTTGGACCAGCACCAACTATATGAATCTTCATTCTACATTTATCTGACAAATTAAATCAGACCAGTCTTCTTACGCTCCTCAGGAGTTTTGAGAGCATATAGGAGACCCAGGAAAATTAATGTAGAAAAGAGTGCGTACTCAATGTCTTGTGTGGCACTGAAGGCGATGAGCATGAGAGATCCAAGACGAAACGCTTTGTTATCGAAAAAAGCTCGGAGTCTCTCGGGAATCTGTATAGCGTTACCAGAAAATAGACCCTGATACAATATGATAAGGGAGAATACAATGGGCTGTGTCTTGACTAACATTTCCACAGGTCCCGTGACAGGTTTAAATACATTTGCAAGCTTTGTCATTTATATAAATTAAGAAATAAAAACTCTGTAGGTATTAGAATGTTATGTGTTGCCCAACATGTACCAGTCAAGGTTCCAAGTAGGAAGTTGAAAACGTGGAAGTTTGCTGGTAAGTTTCTATGGAAGAACGCTACTGTACAGAATAAATCAGAACTTGGTCGATGGACAAAGGGGGAACTCCTCGAACTCGGACCAACATTTGTAAAATTAGGTCAAATCGCTTCGACGAGAGGGGATCTCTATCCACCAGAATTTACAAAAGAGTTGGAATCATTACAAGATGAAGTCCCTCCCGTGGAATTCGATACCACTGTAGACTATGATATTTTCAAAGAATTTGACCCTGTACCATTTAAATCCGCGAGTATCGGCCAAGTCCATATGGCCGTACTCCAAAACGGTCAAAAAGTTGTTGTAAAATTAAAACGTCCAGGGATCCTGGATATTATGAAAGAGGATACGGATACTATACGAGGTATCGTACAGGTACTGGAAAAAGTTGGTATCGATACTGGGAATAGTTCGGGTTCCGTCCTAGATGAGTCTATAGAGTATCTCCTAGGAGAGGCTGACTACAGACAAGAGATCGACAATGCTATCAAGTTTCGAAAAAGTATGAAAGAGGTCGACTGGGTGAAAGTTCCGAGGGTCTATAAAAAGTATTCAAATGATGAGATGATTGTCATGGAGTATGTACCTTCGGTGAAATTGACTGAGATTACAGACAAGAAGGTGAACAAGAAGAAGATATGTGAAGCTCTTATAAATGCGTATGTTATTCAAACTATGGACAACGGACTCTTCCACGCCGACCCGCATCCTGGTAACTTGGGATTTTCACCCAATGGGAAGCTTGTATTTTATGACTTTGGGCTACTTGTACCACTGTCTGAAGAATTGAGAGATGGATTTACAAAACTCTTTGGGTTTATAATCATGAGGGATACTGCCGGTATAGTCGATACCCTAGTCAAGTTAGGTGTGATTGTCCCAACTTCTTCTGATGTTTCTGATATCGAACTGTTCTTTGAAACCATACTTGGATACTTAGAAACCCTCGATGGTTCTGGAATCGTGAATGATGATCTCGCTGCACAACTCGCTGTTGAGAAACCGTTTGTCGTTCCCAGTAGCTTCGTGTACCTCGCTAAAGCCTTTTCAACGATTGAAGGTATTTGTCTCAAACTGGATCCAGACTTCAACTACTTCACCTACCTGGAACCCCTCATCCAACAACAGATCATAGAATCTGTAGATGTTGGGGATATATTTATGAAGACGACAGAGATACCCGGTACGATCAGTAAGATAAATACAGCCGTGTCAGGTCTTCAGAAGTCGAGGGGGTCTATGAAACGATCGATGGTCAAAACACAACAGGAAATTAGGCTCGTCCAGTACAGTGTGGTATGCGCTCTACTGGCTGAGAAGTTTGGGGATAATCCACCCGTGGCAATGTTTTTTGTTTTATGTACCTTATGGTTTACTTTTCGTAAAAGTCAATAGACTTCTTACCACTCTTCTTGGGCTTGTCATCCTTCTTGACCAACTTGTTATGCTCCTCAAAGTACCCCTTCAAACGGCGCTGCTCATCACGGAAAATATCAGAGAACTTCTCTTTGATCTTCTCCACGTCAGTGTCACGCTCCTTCTGGATCTTCTTACTCAACCTCTTGAACCCCTTGTTCCTCTTCTCGGTAGCGAATACGGTCATCGTGTTTGTAATGGCAAGCATTTACTTTGTGTCGACATTTAATTTTAAGCGTTTCAACTTTTCCTGAAACTCGCGACGCTCTCCGGGAGATTCAATCTCCTTCCCGGTAGCGATAGCCTCAATCTCAGGGCCAGTCAACTGCATCGCATTTACCCTGAAGTCCATGAACGCCTCCATCGTGATGGGGACGAGGGGCTTCACCAAGTCGAAAATGGCTGTGGCATAGTCTCGAATTTCCTGTTGAGCATGGGCATCCATGCGGAGGTGAAGGTAGTGGAGGAGGTTGTGTAGGTTAATTTTCCAGTAAAATTCAGTGTAGGTCGATTGGGGGAGGGTTCCTCGCGCCTGTTCACGACAGGCACCATTCTCAAGAAGTTCTTCGTAGACATCGAAGGATTGACTCAGCTGCTGAGCCACTTTGTTGTCTAGATCACCCTTGAGTTCAACCACACCCTCTGAACCCTGATGATTCACTTGGGACTGTCCCCGATACGTGTCGGGTTCGTAGTACTCCTTGGGAACAACCGAGTACCGAGCGGAGAGTTCGTTTACACTGGCGGTGCGATGACGAAGGTGTTGTCGGGCAATGTAGATGGGCATCTTGATGTGAAACTTGAAGTCGACCATTTCAAAAGGGGTTGTGTGCCAATGGCGTAGGAGGTAACGAATGAGACCGCGATCTCCGCGAGAGGTTTTGGTACCGTCACCGTATGAGACGCGCGCTGATTGGACAATGGACGAATCCAAGTCTTTCTGAGGCATGTGATCCACGAGACGAACGAATCCATGATCGAGAACTTTTTGCATTATAACAATCTATCCGTTCTAATCTTTAATAATCACAACTATCATCCATCGGAACTTCTCCACAAAAGTCGTAGAGCTCATAAAGCTTCTCTTGGGTCTTTTCAATTTCAATTGTAGTGTCATTCATGGCATCGATGGCATTATCGATGAGATGCAAAAACGTATCAAGTTCATCGAGTGCTACACGATGCGTTTTTCTATGCTTTTTCTGAGAATGAGACGCAAGTTTGAGACGCTTGTTGTTCTTGATAACCTTGTCGATGTTAGGTTTGTTGACATGGGCGGACATACGGATGACGAGAGACATTATGTTTAATGTTCACTTTAATTCTTTAACAAACTCACTTAGGTCTCGGTAGTACCGTTTGAGGTCCTTCATAAACCTTTTATTGTTTTCAAGACACTCACACTCAGGTTTGTTTAGATAAATCCAAGCCAAGTTTGACTTTGAATACTTTGTCATCTTTTGATTTTCGTTAGGACGACGAGCGACCAACTTTGTCATCTTTTTCTTTTTGGAAGCTGGTGTAACCTCAACCCTATTGACAAAAGAGAGTGCCTGCATCACAGTGTCCGCGAGATCATCCTTCTTTTTAGACTTTAGGAATACATCTAACCAATGTGCGTTCGTAGTACCAGTGCGAATAAACTCTTCACATCTTTGAATGGCAACCTTCTTCCTCTTGTTGTATTGTGCCTTCCCAGGGCCGGCGACATCTGGAATCTTGTGGCGTGCATCATAGAGGATCGTCTCAGCCTTTGGACATCTGATGATGAAGTACGCGTGGAGAAAATGCATCACAGAAACCATCTTCTTGTTACGATCTGGTTGTTTCTCTATGAGAATTGTGTCAGCAGTAAGTACCCAAGGTCGAGCATCGAGGTGGTTACGGAGCGACACATATACCCCATCCGCATGTTGTGGTGGAATACCATCAACATCCCATTGTCTCACGAGGTTCCCAGCTTTGTCATCAAGAAGACATAGTGCTAAATTCTTTGTACCAACGTCGATCGAGAGAATCATTGGTATAAAGGACGGACACCCCTTTAAGTCAATCCGAGAAACTCAGGGTTACTCTCGGTTCGTGTATAATTGGGTGATGATACACACCAGCTGGAATGAATAGACTATCACCGGGTGATAACATACACGTTTTACCATTATCAAACCTGTATGACATTTTTCCTATACTCTGTACGATTAATACATCATCTTCATCATTGTGTCTACCGAAAGTTTCTGCAGTATCGGAAAATGAAATGTATATGTGCATCTCTTCCATACCAACTTCTTGATAGGCGGGCTTGAGTGATCCTGGAAGATAGTCGTTATGACAAACGAATGAATACCTATTTCCGTTAATCATCAATCCAGAATCTCGTCTGATTTCATCTGAAACTTTCAGTTTGACATCCTTCCAAGAAACATTTTTGACTGTATCATAATTATTTCTCGTGTAGATTACTCGTTTATTGTCGACCGTTTCAAAAATAACCTCTTTATGATACATGTATTGTAGTAATAGTTTAATCTATAAGTTATCGCCCCTTACCAGCACTCTTGACTGCATTTTGACCCGCGGGGGACATCGCGAACGCCGCGGCTCCAACAATAAGAACGCAGCACACCGAGGCGGAGGCAATTGAAGGCATCGAACCACCTTGGAAGGCGTTGCCAATACCCGAACCGATACCTTCACCGGCATCACCAATACCCCCACCAACACCACCAACGGAACCGTCGGCACCCTTACCACCGACGGCGGTGCCAACGCCCTCACCCATACCCCTCGCAACATCACCAATAGCATCACCTACACCTTGTTGTTCCTGCTCCTGCTTAGACGCAATATCCTGCTTGAGTTTCTGGACCGTTTTGTTTTCAGCAATTGTTTCATTGATTTTGGAGCCAACCTGCTCAGATACAAACTTAATCTGTACATCCTGACTAATTTCACCACATTCCGCGTCACACGCGTCTTTTGTAGCTTCCATAAAGTCCTTGAACGATAATTTACCCTGTTCCAATAATTTTTCAGCCATTTTAAGACCTGGTCCCTTACCACAAGGATCTACAATCAAGTTCTGAATTTTAAGTTTTTGACCAACCGCAATCTCGGCAGCAAGTTTATTAAGGGTTTTATTTGTGATATTTTTCTTCAAATCATTTGTGACACTAGTTTTAACATTTGTTTTCATTTCAGATTCGTTTCCACCACCAATTCCCAGGAAACCAGACGCCTGCTTAAGTTCTTCATCCAGTTTAGTATCCAAATCATTCATGATATTATCAACCAGATTGGCGGAATCTTTACCTTCGAATTTAGCCATAACCTTCACATCGAGGTTTGCGATCTGTTTTATTTGAGGTTTTTTACATATGAATGTAGCACCGTTAATGTCGATCCGCTGTTTGGATATAACCCGCGACGAAGAAACATTTTCAGTTTGGTTCAGGACATTGAATGTTGTTGAATTTACAACCGTATTTTCGATGGTAGTCTCCTTACTGGATTTATTTTTACCAAAAAGACCGAGTACCATTTGTTATTCCCTGAGAAAAAAATATACAGTAAATTATAATGAAGACCGGTAACCTCAATCGGAATATTTTGCTCGTCGCTGTCATCCTCGTATGTGTGTGGATGGTTATGAAATATATGCAGGGTCGTAAACTCAGGGAAAATTATGAAATGAGTAAAGAGGATTTACTCGCCTATGCCGAAAAAGAAAAGTTGGTTCCCCTCGAAGTGATGTCACGCGCGGAACAACTCACGGATGATGAAGATTTTATTCGGGCTGCCTATACTCTAGCGAAAACGGGTAAAAGGGATGAGCTCGTGGAACTTGTCAAGACTCTCTAATTATTTTCCACTTCTATACTATAATGAATAACTATCTTATCATAGTTCTAGCGATCCTGATTGTGCTTGTGGGTATGAAGCGTGTCGAAGGTATGAAGGAGCAGGAAAAGAAGAAAAAGGTGGAATCCTTAAAAAAGTTTCTTATTTAAAATGTCAGTTACATATAAATCATGAAGCGATTCCCACTTTTTTTAGCTGTAGTCGCACTCGTCATATGGGTGTATTTCAACAATCGTCAGGAGAAGGTTGAGTTCTACTCCACTGAAGATGTGGATAAACTAGTAAAATATATAGAGCGTGATGGTGACATTGAACCAGACTATGTAAAAACCAAACTCGAAGAATTCTCGAACGATAAAGATTTTATTTTGATCGCATACAATTTAGCAAAAGCTGACAATAGAGTCGAACTTAGTGATTTAATATATTCATTCCTCTTAAACGAGACCCCTGCATGATATCTACGTACGACATATCTCCAAAATCATTTTCATACTACAAGTAGATGAAACTGGATGTTTGGGGATTCCCCGTATTTAAATATTCATTTGAAAATCAGGATAAAGCACTAGAAGAAGTATTGAAGACGATAGAACTGATAAAACCGGTAGATACTTCCGATGAATGGAATGCGACATCCATGACTTCAACCCCCGAAGAACGGAATATGTACGTAGAAGAAGAGATAAATAAATGTATTGAAAAGTTTTCAAAAGATTTGAATATTCCGGGTGAAATGTTGACACTAAATGAATGTGGCAACAACAATTGTGATCACACTATGTCTAAGGCATATTGGCTAAACATCTATAAAACAGGACAGGGTCAGGATGTGCACTGTCATACAAATCTAGATGATGACCATAGACTGTCAAATTCCCAAGTTATGTTCAGTTTTACATACTTCGCAAAGTATGATCCTGAAAAAGACGCCAAGTTTGTATTTGTAAATCCCTCACCCGCCCCCGATATATTTCGAGATTTGGTGGAAATGGTACCAGAGTTTCGCCCAGCTTTTATACCAGAAGTTCAACAGGGGGATATCATCATATTTCCTTGTTTCATGATGCACTACGTCGATATACAGACTTCAGAAGACCAAAGAATAACAGTTTCAGGAAATTTCCATAAAAAAATTGAAAATGTGTGTAAATGTGATACGATATTTGGGGAAATATCTACAGGACCACTGATGAAAAAAAAATCTACATAAATAGTAATGGGTTATACTGTATTTTATGGTGGTCACAATCCAAAAAAACTAAATGACCGGGGCTCGTGGAATGCTTGTGGTACAGATTATCAAACTGATAACAACGTTGAAAAGACAAGTGGTGGCTTCCGACGCAGGCGAAGATACTGGTGTGTTAACCCCACAAGTTCAAAGATCGGGTGGAAATCTGATGGTACAGGGGGGCAGGCGTGCTTAGGAGTAGGATCAGTGTCTGGACTCGGTGGGGGACAAGCTGGTTTCTCAGGTAAAGACCAACATTTCCCTGGTAAGTTCGCGGGGTACAAGTGTGCCGTGGCTACCCCGAGAAAGTGTGTGGAACCAGGGATGCGTGGCTGGAGGCCATACTGTAAAAAATACGAAAATATACCATTTGGCCCCAAATTAAAAACCTGGTCGGGTGATTCTAAGATGACCACAGCTGGTGCTAAGGACAATGATGGTAAATTCAAAAGTCTTTATGATCAAATTCTTTTCGGAATCAAAACACGATACGATACTTCAACTGGATTTTGTGCAGATGCGAAAAACCTGTCGACTGTGGTTCATAAGGATGGACGTACCTGTTATCAAATGTTAAAAGGTGCTGGTCAGCAGGCTTTGGCTGATACAAAAACGGCAACATATTGTGCAACTGCGGAAGGACGAAAAGATGAAAAGTGTAAATGCTATAATGTCGCGGGTTCGGGGTTTTTGAATAGGTGTAAAGCCAACCCAACGTGGGCAGGGTGTAAAGAAATAATGCCGAGAATTAATGATTTGCAAAAACTACTGAAAGGTTCAAACCTTAAGGAGGATGACTTTGGTAATGCCGACTGTATTGTTCCTGATATATGTGGCGGCTCTGGTATATACATACCAAGTGGAGGTAAACCAAATTGTGCAAAGAAGATGGAAGTGTGTAACCAAGTTATGAATCAAGACAATGTAAAAGCGTATGGGGACTTGAAAGCTATCCAGTCTTGTAACTTTACTGGTGCAAACTCTTTAGAAAATGTACAGAAGAGGAGGGACGCCGAGAAGGCTGCGGCTGCTAAGGCAGCTCTGGACGCCGCTGCTAAGAAGAAGAGGGACGCCGCTGCTAAGAAGAAGAGGGACGCCGCTGCTAAGAAGAAGAGGGACGCCGCTGCTAAGAAGAAGAGGGACGCCGCTGCTAAGAAGAAGGCACCCTCACCCGCACCTGCATCTAAGAAATCCCCCGCGGCTTCCCCCACCCCTTCTGGGTCTCCTGCTCCCGCGGCTGGGGGTGGTTTAGCGAAACCTGGGGGTATGCCCCAAAATACTAAGATTGCGATCGGTGTTGGTGGAGCTGTCGTTTTATGCTGTTGCTTATTACTTATGATGATGATGATGGGCGGAGGTGGAAGTGGAGGTGGTCGCCGAAGACGGTAATTAAAATGTCGAGTTAAACTATAATGAAGAATAGAATCAGAAATATCCTCATAGTAGTAGCTGTACTCGTCGCTCTCATCCTACTCTTCAGGATGCGAGAATCTTATGAAGGTGATGTGGGTCCTTCCGCTGGCCCCACCCCCGAACAGGAAGTCGAAGAAAATCTCGAGATTAAAAAGGAAATTGAGGAAAAGGGTATCAGTCAGGAAGATGTTGATGCTTTAATGAGTATAATTTGAAAGGCTTAAAGACTTAGACATTTTTTTAAAGTATGTGGTGTTGGTGGTGTTGTCACGATTTCACTGAAACACCCTTAAAATTACCCGTCAAACATGACGATAGAAGAAACACATTTCATACAACTGGTAACTTTTGTTCGTGGAGTTGTATGAAATCTTATGCATTAGAAAAGTACGGTCTCAGTCGAGGGGGTCTCATTTGTGGAAACATTGTGATGATGCGGAAGAAGATGTACAATCAAATTGGGTCCATAAAACCTGCTCCGTACAGGTTTAGTCTCAAAGAGTTTGGTGGTGACCTAACCATAGAAGAGTTCAGAAAGAATAATACAGTTGATTTGGAAAAGCCAAAAGATGTGAACGCGTGTCCAGCTGTAAACAATTTAATACCCATTATTTCAAACACAAAAAAGATGGATGAAATAAAGAATTCGAGTTCAAATAACAACGCACTAAAACTCAAGCGAACAAAGCCACTTAAGAGGAGTCACAACAATCTAGAATCGGCTTTGGGTCTAATTATTACTCCCAAAACCTAGATTCCTTTTCTGTTTAGCGGTTGGTAATGAAGGTGGAATATGTTCCGATTTTTTACTGTGAACCCACTGTTCACCGTCGTGTGCTGCCCAACAAATATTCAACCTCTCCAGAGCTTTCCTACATAGGACACAAGGTAATGACACCGCATCTCCGTATACAGTTTTGCGTTCAATGACCATTCCACCATGTTTCCGATGGAGCCATTCCGTAAATTGATGGGATTTGTAACCCTTTTTCATACACTCTCGGTAAAGACGTCTTATAAGTTGCCTCTCTGCACACATATGATTGTTGCTGATGACGACCGGTCCTTTGGACATATAGCTCGTCACCTGACAGTATTTCATGGGTGGCAATTCAAGCACATTTGTCCGTCGTATACAAAATCACATTTTGTACACTCACTTAGGATGTTAATATTTCTTTTTGGGGTAAGTCCTTTAGCGAAACGTTCGAGTTCCTTCACTGTATATATCCCATAGCGAATCATAACCTCCAATGAAGGAAATCGCATTCTATTATGAGTACGTGGGTAGTCCTTAAGCGAGGCAGGGCAGACACTTGGCGATAGCCTTTTGAGTTTTCAACATAGTGGCAAAGCTATCAACCATAGGTGGCACGATACTCTTGAGAACAATTTCAAATTCAGAATCCTTCTCACCATCATCAATCTGTTCGATGAAATGGTTGAGTACACCGATGACAAGTTTCTTCTTCTGGGGACCAGGGAGTTTCTTGAACTTCATAGACTCCATCATGAGGCGACCAAGAATTGGGGGAATATCTTCCTTTGTGAGACCATCATCGATGTATTCCATCTTGAGTTCTTCAACAGTCTTGACGAGGCTTTGGGTATCAATCTTGCCAGCGAATTTCTGCAACAGGGTTTCCATTTTATTATGTGTGCACATAATAAATGATGGATACAAACGACATTATAGCGAGTATCGCGTTTGGAATCGGATTCGTCCTGATGTACAGAGATATAGAGCATTCGGATAAGATCGATGTCGAACGAAAGAGTGTAATACTATTGGGTCTCATTTCAAGTCTATTGTGGTTTGTACATCAGTACAGGAGATATGGTCTTAACATGACAACTGTGTACACGTCAACTGGTATAATTGTCCAGCTGTACATTCTGAACAAGATCTTACTTAAGGAAAAGGATCCCAAGTAAATCAGTAATGAGCCTTCTCATTCGTGCGTCCGCTAAGCCTTCCCTCACACCCAATAAGATTGCGAAGAAGACCACGTCTTCTTCTGCTGTTAGGCCACCTAAGCTCACTCCAATTGAGCGCCCCAATGATTTCCTTTCTGTAGCCGAGCGTGTAAATGGTCGTGCTGCGATGATTGGTTTTACCTCTGCCGTGATTGATGAGATCATGACTGGTAACTCCATCAGTACCCAGTTCCATGATAACGTCGGTCTTTCTGTCGCTGTTGCCAGTTTGGCGTTTCTCGGAACAGCGGCGAACTCTAAGGATGAAGGTTATGTACAAGGCTTTTGGAAGCCTGAGACAGAGCTAGTAAATGGTCGACTTGCGATGGTTGGCATCGCATCGCTTCTCTTAACCGAATCTCTGCACCCCCACGTTCCTCTATTCTAGAGTTGGGGTTGAGTGCCATGTAACTTAAAAATTCTATCATTTTAACTTTTTCATCCATCGAAAATGTCCCTGCTCTACGCATCACGTAGGCCAAGAACATCATGAGGACGTAGACATTATAGGCAATGGGCTTCATGCCTTCTTATTCTTTTTCACGAATAAAAATAGAGATATGAGCAGCACACATGAGAATGATGCTACGTTGAGACCGCTATAGATAAGCTTGGGTTTATCATCCTTAGTGACTTTACAGTTACGAATCCAGTTTAGGGCTGCAGCGCTACCGATGAGACCCATGATCGCATAGATGAGTGTGAACGCACCGAGCTTCTTTGTTCCAGCAACCTTGGTGACAAAGAGAGTGAATGGAATCGCGAGAGCGATCGCGAGTGTGGCGATGAGCCATTTGTTCAGGTTCTCTTGAACAGCCTTACCCTGTAGCTCATCACACTTTGAGAATGTATCGATGCCTAGGGAGGCGATGACCATATAGAAGAAACCGAGGAAGAGGATAATACCTATGGTACCCCAGTTGATATCTAATTCAACCTTCTGACCTGCCGTTTTGGCAGCACTCTGGTACGCGGCTGTGCCCTGCATGGCGGTACCCGCTCGACCAGCGGTGCCGTACATAGATGTACCCATTTGACCAGCCATCGAACGCATTGCCCCAAAACGAGACATTGTCTTATTATATTACTTAGAGAAAATACTGACCTACCCTGTAGATGAAAGTACCTAAAGTTCTATTCGTGAAACATTGTCCAAATCTTTCACCTGAGCGAAAGGTATTTCTAGTTGAACATCTAAAGGAGCGTGTTCCCATCGAGGATATTCGTTGGTTCGAGGATTACAATCATGATCACCCATTTGTAGAATGGTTCAACACAAAATTGAAACTTCCTTATGGTACGAAACTTACAAGTAATCTGGTTAAGACCCTCTTCATGCTCAAACAGATGATAGATGAACGCATTGAATCTGCACTACTTATCGACGACGACGTTGTATTTCACAAAGACTGGGTTGAAATATTCGAGAGTATCCCAGATGAGGTCGGGGCGAATGGTTTTATAAACATGGGAACTTCCCACTTTTTTGATCTCAAACCACAAAAGGGGGCTGTCTACAAACTACCTAATAACGGTGGATGTGAAGGTGCTTGGTTTTCTTTGGAGTGTGCTTTGAAGTTCATGACGAATCTCAATGTTGAACAAGCCGTAGACATCATCTGGCATGGCTTCATGATGGCACAGGGTAAACCTATCTTGAATGTTCCTATATGTCATCAGACATCCCAAATCGAAAAATTCACGACACTGGATCATGATACACGAAAGACGAGTAATTGGGTGGCATATGTACAAAGTTATGAATCTTTACCCAAGATAAACTTCAATACACTTCTGAAAGACTTTGAAACATTCTTAGAGAGGAAGAAGAAGGTTGATGAAAAGTTTTACGAGTTATATGGAAAAAGGGTTGACATCAAGAACATAAACTATATCGTCGATGACGACCCTGAGTATCACCTAAACATTTTGAACTTTAATTGAAGACGAAGTGGATGTTAGATCTCCCATATGCACCTGCACTGTATCCGAAAGTTGAAAGATCACTCATATCTTGGTTACCAGCTGTGATATAGAGTTCTCTACATTTAGTGAGTAAAAACCAATCAAGGTATGCACCATAACGCACCTCCTTTGGTATTCCGTGGTTTTTTAAAAAGTCGCAATCATAGGTCAGTGCGATTTCGTGATCGAGAGTGACGATCTTATCCGGAAAACGTTCTTTGAACATTTCCTTTACTTCCCGACTATCACTCGCCAGAAAAAACTTCGCATCCGTGTTTTGAACAATTTCAACAAACTTGTTCAATGCACTATCCTTAGCAAAGTAAGCTGGTTTGATGTCACCATTTTCATCTAGGCCGTGACATCCGATTTCTGCAGAATCTTTGGAGCATGCACCACGTCTTATATGTATTCCGTGGGTAAGACCATGTTCGTACTTTTTGATGAGTTCTTCGAGGTCCTTGTTGGGTTTTATGATTTGGATGAGATTTGAATGAACGAGGTGGTAGTATTGTGGATTTACAATGCATCTAGGTTCAAATCGTTCTTCATTGGGGTCGTCAGTCACTTCAAAACCTGAAAACTCTACACCACGATCGACATCATTTAGGTTCTTAAATACGCGTGGTCTAGGACTCCTGTGTACGAGGTCAGATATACATAGAGCGACATTGCCCCATCCCACAGAATCGGGAAGGTAGTATGTCATTATGTGTATACGATTGATCTTTTCTTTAAACACTCAAAAACTTTTTCAAATCTTCTCTTGTCTTCTTTTGCTTCCACCCAAGACTCTTCAACTTATTGGCGCAGATGTAATACCTCTGATCATTGAATGGTCGATCATCGATGTACCTAATCCATTTATCATAGTCGGTAGTTTCCTTGATGGTCTCGATGATGAGCTTTGTCACTTCCATGACAGTGAGTTCATCATCAGATGCGATGTTGTAGATTTCACCTGGACTACCATTCTTCCACACAATTTCCACCGCATCAACAACATCTTCGACATGCATAAAGGCCCGCTTAATTGTCGCGCATCTAGAACCATGGATGGTACACTGTTTATCCTCCTTCAGAAGTCTCTTAAACTTTGGTATGAGTTTTTCTGGGTACTGATTGGGACCATAGACGTTATTGCAACGAATTACTTTGATGTTCAAACCAAAGGATTCAATATAGGAACGAACAATCATTTCGGCAGCCGCCTTAGAGGCTGAATAAGGGTTGGTCGGTCGAAGGACACCCTCCTCTTCTGTAAAAGGAACATCTGTCTTCGATTCACCATACACTTCATCAGTACTAAAGTGAATGAACTCTACATCAGGAATAAATTGACGACACGCTTCTATGAGTACATGAGTCGCATGTGTGTTGTCCATTGTGAAAGAAATCGCATTTTCAAACGAGTTATCGACGTGACTTTGGGCTGCGAAATGAAAGACTGCATCAAACTTATACTCTTTAATCAGATTCTCAACGAGTTCAGTGTTACCAACATTCCCCTTGATAAAGGTGGCTACACCTGGTTCTACGTTTTGAACATTTGAACAGTAATCAAGTTTATCGATATTGACGAAATGAGTTTCGGGATATCTCTTCTTCATGATATTTAGGAAATTAGATGCGATGAAACCACATCCACCAGTGACCATCACATTAGAATACATTTCCCGTTTAACTTATGGTCGGCAAATTTTTTAAGTAGATTACACACACGATCAACATCGTCGATAGTCATACCATGGTGAGCTCCAAGAAGGAAACCGTCCTTCATAATCGTATCAGCAGTTTCGTACTCACCGAGATACTCCCTAAAGGCTGGGTGCCTCGTAATGTTTCCAGCAAATGTGACACGTGTCTGAACACCATTCTTTTCCAGATATTTTAGGAGTTGAAGACGGTCTGGGCATTGGAAGGGAATGGCAAGCCAGTTGGGTGCCATCGAATCATCGGGAAGTGTGTAATAGGGGCAATCCTTGAGATTATCCAAGTACCTCTCCACATTCTGACGCCTCTTCTTGAGGAAACCATCCAACTTGTCGAGCTGTACGAGGCCAAAGGCGGCATTCATTTCACAAGCCTTGAGGTGGTACCCGGCGACGCCATAGAGGAACTTCCAATCATAGGGAATGCCATCTACTGAGTGATTGAAGCGTTCACTGGGCTCTTCGATGTTATCACCGATGCGACCCCAATCCCTAAACATTAGGGCCCTCTTGAGATGCTTCTCTTTGTTGAACATAACCATACCACCCACACCACCCGCGGTGATAACATGACTCGCGTAAAAACTCGTCGTGCTGATATCAGTGCAGTCTGTCCGAGTAATGGTATCGGCAGAATCTTCGAAAAGGATCAAGTTGGGGAAAGCCTCGTGAATCGCTTTCCAATCGGGGACATTCCCAATCAAGTTGGGGAGGAGGAGGCACTTTGTCTCGGGTGTCACAACCTTCTTAAGATGATCAACAGTGGGTACATAGGTGGTGAGACCAACATCACAGAACACTGGTTTGAGACCTAGCTGCATAAGAGGGGCGACAGTTGTGGCAAATCCACAAGCGGGTGTGACAACCTCAGAACCTTTGGGGAGGTCAAGGGCACAAAGACCGAGGAGAATCGCACTACTTCCGGAGTTTACAAAGAGACCGTGCTTCTTTCCGAAGAGTTTGGCGACTCTCTTCTCAAACTCAACAGTACGATCACCAAAGCCAGCGAGCCAGCCGTCGCGAAGACAATTCTCGACAGCCTTGATTTCCTCTTCACCATACGATTCGAAGCGGTTTGGAGCATACCAGACCTTTTTCGGCATATTACTATTTACAGAGCTGGATTCTTTAAATCATATAGCAGCAATGCGTTCGAATGTATTTTCTATATCATTCATGATTTTAGAAGCTTGGGGACACTCTGTGACAACTTCCCCAACGAAACCAGACTCAACTTTATCCAATTCTCTCGCGAATGGTTCATATGCATTGTGACTGCAGTGTACAAAAGTGTTTCCGATGATATATGGGTAGATGTATTGTCCGAGAAAAATTTGGTCTATATTGTAAGTGTCCCGCTCAGTGGGTAAAGAGTCGACAAAACGATGCATGAATGCGAGCCCTTTTTCAAAGTGCATAGGAGGACGGTTAATGTTTCGGTTTCCATTTGGTCCACCGATATATTCTAGACAATTATTTCGGCACCCAAACATTCCAGCCATAATTGGTACAAGGTGATGTTTGTGATCTCGTATGATATGAAAATCTTGAGATGAATTCAGCCATTCTTCAACACACTTCACTTCACGTTTACTAAAGCGTGAATCAACGTCTCTCACTAGAACTGTAGCATCTTTTATAAACAAATCTTCGAAACGCCAGAAAGTGTTAGATGCTTTAGATTTTTGTGAATTGTGATGAACGAGTTCAACATTATCCTGACTTTTCAGCCACTCTACGATATTCTCAGGTACGGTGTTATTGTAATGTACTCTAACAATCCATCCTTCATAAAACTTTTTCGCATCTAAAACATTTTCAATAACACCATAAATATACACCTTATTTTCTCCCCATAGTGAATATGATATGTATCGTTTCATGTGATTTAAAGACTGAGCAACTCTTTAAACCAAATGAAGGTGTGTGTGCTCGGTGCGGGTGGTTTCATTGGTAAGAACTTACTTCGAGATACGGATTGGGTAGGTGTCACTCGCCAAGAACTCGATCTTACAGACCTGGGAGCAGTTGAGAAGTACTTTGAAGAGCATGAGTATGATGTAGTTATCCACTGTGCAGTTATCGGTGGAAGTCGGTTGAAGCCTGATAATGGGGAAGTGTTTTACAAAAATATCTTAATGTTTGAGAGTGTTACTCGCGCATTCAAAGGGAGGATACTTTACTTTTCCAGTGGTGCAGCGTTACGAGGAGATCCACCTACGGATCCGTATGGACTTTCAAAGCGTCTAATTGAACATAGGATAGACACAATTCCAAATGCACACGTACTCCGCATTTGGGGGTGTTATGGACCCGGGGAACTACCAACACGATTCAGTGCTGTATGTAAGCGTGAGGGACATGTCGTCATCGATCAAGACAGATATTTTGACTTCATCGACATTGAGGATGTTAAAAAAATTGTTGATGAGTATGCGTCGTGTAAATGGAAAATGCCCAAGGTATGTAATCTCGTCTATCCCGAGAAACTTCTACTCTCTCAATGGGCTGAAAAGTTTGGAGCTACTTGGGAAGTAAAAGATCCGAGTAGTTTGGGTGAAAGTTACACTTCAGTTCCACCCTAAACTTTTTTTAGGTGGAACTGGTACAATCATATCCTTCTCGAAATCTATGTATGGAGTCATATTTTCAAGAGAGTTTCCGAACTCTAATTTGGGGTAAATCTTTTGTGTCTCTGGTATGGGAATGTCTCGCAGAGTTTTCACACCATAGGCTTCTGCTATCTTCACAAAGTCTACTTCGTCCCCAAATACTTCCGACTTGGATGTCGCCACGTATTTGGAGTCAAAGTAACTGTCTTGAAACTGTTTGATGATACCGTAGCCACTGTTGTTTAGGATTATGATTTCGACGGGAAGACCATACTTCTTAACAGTGAGAAGTTCTTGGATGTTCATCTGAAATCCTCCATCTCCATCGATACAGTAAACCTTCTTACCCGAACCAATCGCTGCACCTATCGCACATGGAAGGGCAAAGCCCATAGAGGAGTTTCCAAAGTTTGTGAAAAGCTTCTGACCCTCCTTGAGTTTGGCGGATTGCATTGTCCAAACTAAGTTTCCACCTTGGTCTGGGATGACGATACAGTCATCGGGAAGATCTTCGAAAAATGTGGTAAGATAATCATAAACAGCCGAATCACCTTCACGTGTCTTCTCTTCACCATACACATCTTTCCACCTATTAATTCTACTGACCCATAATCCAATACGAGTTCCCATTGTGTCATCGTCAGCATATCCATCGATGATGACGTTATCAAAGAAATTCTTAGCATCTGAGACGATGGGATGATCAATTTCAACACCCTTTTCGGGCATCTTGTTAATTTCTTCAGTATCAATGTCCACCATAATCTTTTTTGAATGTACAGAGAACATATGTCCATTTCCACCGATTTGACGGCTATCAAGGCGGCTTCCTATGGATATGACAAGATCCGCATTTTGAATAGAGTAGTTCGCAACTCTATCACCGTAAACACCTGGAGAGCCGATACGAAGTGGGTGATCGGTTGCACACAGATCAAATGCACCCCATGAAACAAGAAATGGAATCTGTGTCTTTTCGACAAAGTCCATAGCTTCCTTTTCCGCACCAGATAGTTTTACACCATGACCAAATACGATAACAGGTCTCTTACTTTTGTAAATATATTCCGAAATGTCGTATTGTGAAGTGATTCGACGACTATGTGTGATGAGGTTAATGTTCACGTCTTCAATCGTGGTCATCTGGAGGTTCACTGGTAAGTCCATGAGAACTGGTCCGTACCTAGGCGTTTTGAGTTCTGTTAACAATTCCTTGAGAGTGCCTTCGAGTTGAGAAAGTTCTGGAACGTGTAAGGACTTTTTAGTGACATCTTCAAATAATTTGGCAACAGGCATCTCTTGGAATCCAGTTTGTCTGGGTTTCGATTGAAAGTTAGAGAGATCCTCTTTTGTGTTCACTTGTCCACTGATGAAAAAAGCTGGGACGGAATCATACCAGCACCCACATACACCATTTAGAATGTTTTGAACACCTGGACCGCTCGTCACAACTACAGCAGCCGTTTTACCCGACGCTCGATAATATCCTTCGGCAGCCATCGCAGCGGACTGCTCATGCTGAAAACAGTAATACTTAAGCTTCGGGTTGCGAGCGATCGCGTTTATAAATGGGACAATAGCTCCACCGGTTATTACAAAATACGTGTCTATACCATTCAGGTATAATGTCTCTATGATGTAATCACAAGTGTTCATATATACATACTATTTACAAATCTTTAATCGTATTTCCACGAACTCCCCGACATCCCCAACAATTTTTCGAGTTCTTCTTCTTTCATTTTATAACTATGTTCATCATCTGGGAACTTTTTCAAATGAACTTCGTTCGCGTATTCGTTGATCGCGTTATGAAACATTTGTTCACCATTGATATACTGTTTAATAAATTTGGGTTTGAAATCCCAAAACATTCCTAGAATATCATGGACAATGACAAGTTGTCCGTCTACACAAGGACCAGCTCCGATTCCATAAACAGGTATCTTGAGTTCGTTCTTGACAATTTTAGATACTTCCTTGGGCACGGCTTCAAGGAGTAATAGTGACGCACCATTACTCTCAACTTCTTTCGCTTGTGTCACAAGTTCATCAACCCCTTCCCTCGTTTTGGCTTGAATCCTGTATCCACCCAATCTCGCTTGTGTTTGTGGTGTAAGACCGAGGTGTGACATTACAACTGTACCAGAGTCTACAATCGATTTAATTCTATCTGGGAAATAACCTTCAAGTTTAACTGCATCCATACCCTCTTGTAAGAACTTACCAGCATTTTCTATAGCCACTTTATTAGAAGGTTGATATGACATATAGGGCATATCACCGATTAGAAATTGATTCTGAGAACCCTTTTTAACAGATCTACAATGGGTAAGCATCATGTCCATAGAAACTTCATTTAGATTTTTGATACCATGAACAGTTGAACCAGCTGTATCTCCAACGATGATAAAATCAACATTACAATTGTTAATTATCCTTGATGTTGGGTAATCGTATGATGTAATACCAATACTTTTGATGTTATTGACTTTGTTCTTGAACAAGTTCAGAATGGTTCTTTTCATTACAAGATTAAAGAACATCCTCTTTAATTCCGTAAATGCTTGTCACACCTTTCGGATCGTGTCGCGTTGAACATGTGGCACACTCTACATACCTCAATAAATTGACATCATATACACACTGCACTAAGGAGACTATACAGTTGATCAAATATGTAAGGGGTGATCTCAAGTTTGATGCACCCCACGATATGTTTTGTCTTCGAGCATCCATAAAGAATGGTAAACCCCTTGAATATGACCCAAAGTTCAAGGAACTCTTGGATAATACAGGTGTTTTTGTGGTTGAGATTTCATCGATGAAAAAGTACATCTATGAGGACAAGTATCTTACCCATATGGCAGTGGACAAGCGCCTTTTCGACCAGGACTATAAGAAAACACCCCAACATATCATTGATGAAACGAAAGTTGTTCTACAAACAGATCAGGAAATTGAAGATGACATCCTAGAAATTCAAAAACTTCTGGGTCCTAAACCGATGATCGTGGTGTCGCACGTCAATGTAACTCACCATGGTGACAAACTTGATAAGAGGGATCATCTCATCAAGCTTCTCGAAACGGTATGTAAAAGGAATCGTATCATGTTTATCAACCCCACGACCCTAATGACACAATTTGAGCAGGGAGACTTAATTGAACCAGACCTAGGACATCACCTCCCAATCGCGAAGCATGTGCTGTACAATCACATCAATATGTGTGTCTCCTACCTCACGAAGAAGGGAGACTTCTATAAAAGATATCCTGATACTCCTGTTTTTCTACACTCTTGATGTGCCATAGTGACATATCCGGTGCGGCATCGAGTCCTTTTGTATTTGTGGACCCTGCAATGGTCTCGTGTAAACCTTTATTCCATTTCACGATACCGTTGTTTTTATAGACACGACCCTGGTAATCTGGCCAATTGATCCAACCCACTTCATTCACTTTGAAGGAATGTTTATCGAGCCACTTTTGAGTATACCCGGGACAAATATTGATTCGAGGGATGTACAGTAGTTCGGCACTTGTATCTGTGATCATCTGTTTGATGTTTTTGATGAGGGTCTCACGAGGCATCTCATCTGCGTCAATCACAAAGATGTAATCACCTGTACATTTGGATGCGTGATAGTTTCTGTGTTCAGAAAAGTTTCCACAGAATGTGCGTTCAGAAACTACGAGTCCATCATACTTCGACAACACCTTTCGAACATCCTCGGTCACTTTGGATGCGTCGAGAAGAATGTTAATTTCATCTTCATCATCTTTGACACGCTTTAGAAAGGCGAGTAAATCATTGAGTTCACGCGCCTCTGTACATACACAAATAGCGTAAGACAGTTTCATACTTCATAACTTTAAAGAATACTCTTTAATAATGTATAATGTTCGGTAAGATTGTAGGTCGATTTTATTTGAAACAGGATCTTGGCCTCGAAGATGATGAAACACTTGATACGGTCACAGTATCCGAACTGATTGAAACATTTCCACTATGGCCTCAATGGATACAACAACTTCCACAAGGAAAGAAACAATTGTTCACAATGTTTGAAACTTCTGATGTTCATCCAGACATCATTGAGAATATGAAACTGTTTGACAAGGTTATTGTTCCGTATGAGTATCTCAAGAACATCTTGACTCGTCATGGGGTAAAGTGTGAAGCTCTGAACTGGTATACATCACCTCTTATTCAGAATGCACCACAAGTTGTACAAAAGAAAGAACAAAAGGATAAAAAGGTGTTCCTCTACATTGGGACGAATGATGTTCGAAAAAATCTCGTGAAACTTTCTGAAACTTTCAAAGAAGTTCTCGAAGGGACTGGTCACAAACTCATCGTCAAAACAAATAAGATGGATAACCTACCCAAATCCAAAAACATAAAATATATCACACGTCGTTTGAGTTACGGTGAAATGGCTGGCCTCTATAATATGTGTGACTATGTTGTATCCTTTTCTCATGGAGAAGGAGTCGGTCTTCCGATGCTTGAGGCAAAGTATTTTGGTAAACCGGTTATTTCCCACGACAGTGGTGTTCTTTCTACTATCAAGGATGACACATGGATCGTTCTTCCACATGAAGAAGTTCCTATAGATAAGACGGATGTTCCGAATTTTCTCGAAAAAGTGTTTCATGGAACTTGGTGGGAAGTCGAGACTAAAGGAACTTTAAGAATTTTAAATAATCTTATCCAAGAGTAACGATGGAAGAAATCAAAGACTCTTACCAAGGTATGGAAGTGCAACTCGAAGAAATTGCCGTTGATCTTCAAGATCTTCCTACAGATTATAAACTTGCTGAGCGATATAGTGAAATCGATCAGGAAATCTATGAGATATCAGAGTGGTATGAACGGGTGAAGAAGCAACGGAGGATTATTGAAGGCCGTGTGGAAAAGACGAAACAAGATCTCAGATCACTCAACCATGAAGTCAAAAATCTTAAATTACGAGAGTTTTCTCGTGACCAACACGGAGGGTCGTATTCACTATTATCTCAATACCCGCCTCAATGAGGTTTTTACAGAAAGCGACATCTTCAGAACATACATCCCTTAACAGAGTCCCATCTTCAGCCTCCATCTCTATGAGTGGATAGCTAAAGTATGGATATTTCATCTTCTCGAAAACCTCCTTGCGACACGCGAAGAATCCCATACCATTATACGCCACAGATGTGTACTTGTCCAAATCCTTCGTTGAATCGGCTCGCATGAATTCAAATGACCCATTCTTTTTGAAATAATCCAAGTTCCAGTCTTTGACACACGCGAGGTGTGTCATATCTTGCATTCGGTAGAGACCTGAGACGACTGGAAACTTCTTTGTATCTTCGAGAAGTTCTATGACTTGTTCAGTCGTGAAAACAATATCAGAATCTATAGTCAGCCACACATCATAATCAACTTTATCACCGAAAGGTTTTTGATCTGCACCCCGAAGAACATCAAGACCTAGGGTCCTCATTCGCGAGAAGGTCACGAAACTGGAATACTCATTAGAGACCATGACCTGATAACCCCGCCCCACAAGTTCAAGAAGTGTTTCCGACCACCGAGTTAGGAATGTACCAGAGAAAGTTCTACCTGGGAGGGCAACAATGACTTTCATTTTATAATGTTGGATTTAAGACTTTAAGTTAAAGACACTTTTACAAAAATTACTAGATGATTGTTGTAACGAGTCTTCATAATGAGGCTTACGAACCTCTGGCTGAATGGACTCTTTACAAAAACAAGAAGGTATACTGTGAAAAGCACGGATACAAACTTCATTATGCGACGGATGGTGGTAATGAAGTCAGTGGTCTTGATATGATTGCGTTGAGTAAACCCCCCGTTCCAGAATCAAAGGTCGTTATTGGCTGGGGAAAGATATATCTTATGAAAGATGCTATGGAAAAGTATCCTGAAGCAGAATGGATTTTTAATGCTGACTGTGACACTATGATCACCAATATGGAAATCAAACTTGAAGATATCATCAAAGATCAAGCACATTCAAATACACACATTCTCGTCCCCTCAGATAACAGTGGTATCAATTGTGGTGTCATGATGGTTCGCAACTCTCCAATTGGGCGAGCATTTTTGAATACAGTCATAGCTGGAGAACCTCTTTATCGTCATTGGTATTTGTACGAAAATCAACTCATCCAAGATATGTTGGTCGGAACATATATCTGGGATCGTGAGAAAAAACCTGGGGGTTCTTGTTGGTCAGATGTGAGCAATGTTCTTCGACAACGGGTTATGAATTCTTATGACTACAAGAATTTACCGATAGTTCAGAATGAATCTCATAATGACATCTGGGGTGAAAGTGGTCAATGGGAGGAAGGTGATTTTTTGATTCAGTGGCCAGCAACTAGTTTGGAGTATAGAATTAATGCAGCCAAAGAATTGTGTGCTAAAGGATTTTAAGCACTTCTTTAACAGCTGGATGACGAACAATATCTTCATCTTCCATTTCAACGTGTGTAATATAATCAAGATCTTGACACTGCATTTTATACACGAGGTCTGCTAGACCGTTATCCGGACCGAGGTCAGACTGTTCGAGGTCTCCTGTCACGATGACTTTTGTACCTTCACCAACCCTTGTAAGAAGCATTTTCATTTGGTTTGGTGTGGCGTTTTGCATCTCATCGGCGATGATAAGAGTATTATTAAATGTCCGACCTCTCATGTATCCGAGAGGTTCTATGTTGACAAATCTGTCAATCTGATTATATGAAAAGTACTTCTCAAAAATATCAAACATTGGTTTCGTCCACGGTTCCATCTTTTGGTCCATATCACCCGGCAGGTATCCCATGTCTTCATCAGCAGCCACAATAGGACGGGTCAAAACAATCTTAGGACGTTGATATTTAGCTACATGCTCTAGAGCAATCTGACACGCAAGCATCGTTTTACCAGATCCCGCCGGTCCAGTACCAATCACAATTGGTTTTGATGACCTAAGAGCAAGCATATATCTACATTGACCAGGTGTCTTTGGGAAGTTCATATACTGTATTTAAAGTTTTTTTCCTTATATAGTTTAGATGGAGTTCCACTTTGTAAAATTAAATGTTAATGGAACCTACTTGAGTTTGGTTGATCCAACGAGTAAAACTAGATTTATGTGTTTTGCTGAAAAGGATAAGGCTCAGGATTGTGTAAATTATGTATCAATATTTAGATCTAAATACGGTGTTTGGCCGGCATTTGATATGTCACGGGGACAGAGACAACTTAGCGCTACATCCGTAAAATTGCGAACACCTGAACAGGTGAGTCGTTATCTCGAAATAGAAAGCTATGACTTCAATACTATTGATAGAATTGCAGCTCGAACAAACTCGTCGTTCTATTGTGTGTTACGGTTTGATACCGAAGAAATGAATGGTTTGGAATCTATATCGATGGCTGGTCAAGAAATGGATGCTGAAGTGGATGATAAACTTTACAGAGACATTCTTGAATGTAGCTTAAAAATAACATAGTCTGTAACAATAATGTGTGGCATCCTAGCCCTCTTCGGTGAAGAAGTAGACGTCCCTTCTTATCTTCTTTCTCACCGAGGTCCCGATGACTATAGAAGTAGATCTCTGGGTAAATGTCGTATGGACTTTTATCGTCTCGCGATCAATGACTTAACTGATGCGGGTATGCAGCCATTTAGAAAGGATGATGAGATGCTCATCTGCAATGGTGAAATCTACAATTATCGAGACTTTCTCAGAGGTGATGAAGTGAGTAAAAGTGATTGTGAAGTTTTACTTCCATTGATCAAAAGTTTCGGTATTGAGAAAGCTGTTAACAATATTAACGGGGATTTTGCACTCGTATGGACGAATGGAAAACGTGTCATCGCTGCCCGTGATCCTGTCGGAGTACGGCCATTGTTTTACACCCGATACGATGATAATTCGATCGCCTTTGCGAGCGAAGTGAAAGCACTCCTCTTTTTGAACTCAGAGATTCACATCTTTCCACCCGGACATATTTACGACTCATACGTTAATGACTTTGTGTGTTACCACAATGGATACTGGCCAGTGAACAAGTATATCAAGACCCGGTACCATAAAAAAATCCGGGATGCCCTCGAAAGTTCTGTTTACGAACGCATTGAAAACACTGAGCGTGACATTGGATTTCTCCTATCTGGTGGTCTTGACAGTAGTCTAATTGCGTCAATCGCCACACGTAAACTTGGAAAGATTAAGACCTTCTCCATTGGTCTAGAGGGAAGTCCAGATCTCAAAGCTGCCCGTAAAGTGGCTGACTATTTGGGGAGTGAACATACAGAAGTGAAGTTCACAACACAAGAAGGTGTCGCACACATCAACAATGTGATTCATAGCCTAGAGTCATATGATACTACAACGGTGAGAGCGAGTACACCAATGTGGCTTCTCTGTAAGTACATCAAGCAACACACCTCGTGTCGTTACATCTTTTCGGGAGAAGGAGCTGATGAGATCCTAGGCGGATACCTCTATTTCCATAACGCACCAAATGTTGATGAATTTGCTTGTGAAAACATGCGTCGTCTTCGTCTAATTCATCAGTTTGATGGGTTAAGGGCGGATAGATGTGCGGGTGCGCATGGCCTTGATCTGATTGTACCATTTCTTGACAAGAACTTCGTTGATGTCTGTATGTCTGTGAATCAGACAATCAAGATTGATAAGATTGAGAAACGTATACTTCGTGAGGCGTTCGAGGGGTATCTTCCCACGGATGTTTTGTGGAGACAGAAGGATGGAATGAGTGATGCTGTCGGTACAAATTGGGTTGATGAGATTAAAAAGTATGCTGAGAGTGAAGTAGACGATAAACTCTTTAGGGAGACACGAGCAAAAACGCGTACGTATAACACTCCTTTGACGAAAGAAGAGGCTATGTACAGAAATATCTTTTGGACGATGTACGGAAAAGACAACGATCATTTAATCACTGAGATATGGAGACCAAAATGGACTAGCATAACCGATCCGAGTGCGCGTCTACTTATAGAAAAGAATCCTAACTAATACAAATGGCGCATTTCGTTCGCAGTTTCGATTGTAAAGATGAAAAACATGCAATGTGGTTGAAGAGGGTGGGTAACGTCACTGTAAAGTCAATGACTGGTGAAAAGGTTGACATCATCGCGATAGTTAATGACAATCCTCTACCAGGAAAACCATCTGTCGACATGCCTACGGATTGGGCATATGTACACTTCCAACTCTGCATGAAATATGCAAACGCGGTATTAAATCGAGAGGCATTTGTGCCCAAGTAAAAACGAATTATATTCTTCTAAAGTGAAATCCTGTGGCTCAGAGTTTTCATCCATTCGCACAAGTAAAATTTTTCCGTATACATCTTCAACATCAAATGGGTTTGGTAAAGTGTTCTCGTTCTTCAGTTTACCATCCTCAGGTTTCATAATCACAACATCGATCTCAGGCCACTGACCTATAAATGTTTGTCTTCCTTCTAACAAATTGAAAATTTCATTCTTATGCGGGGCTATATCCAGGTCTATTTCTTGTATATGACCTTCCTTTTCAAGGATAAGTATTGCCTTTGTCATCTTGAATTGTATCTACAAAAAAATATCCGTAAGTTATAAATGAAAAATACACCAGGTAATCTCCTATTGATTGCTTCTGTATGCGCATTCATTGTGTACGTTATTTACTGCGTTCGCGAGGGATACACCAGTGGACGCACCGATTACCGTTATGGGTTTGTAGACACGAACCCTTCTCGCAGGGTTTCTGATGCATTTGACTCCCCTGAGCGTTCTGATATTTATTCAGGCCTTCCTCTGCCCTAAGTACAGAGAAACATAAAGAATTATCACCAGAATTGAATATGGATAATCCAACTCGTACGTTTGTTATCGAGAAACTTGCTGAGATTTTACATTTGACACCTACAGAGGATTTATGTACAGATTTGGAAAAATGTATTGTTCGTCATTCCGAGAAACGAAGTATGCTTAGAGGTTTCCAACCCGCCTGGGACAATCATAAGTTTACGAATATTTACAAACACAAGTTCTTGTCTCTGAAGACGAACCTGATTGACAACCCCAAATTGAGGAGTCAGCTTTTAGATAGACGTATTTCTGTTTTAGATATTGTCGACATGCGTCCAGAAGAGTTGTGCCCCAGTGGGAATTATGCGAATCAAATGGAGGAGCTCATCCACAAAGAATTACGAAAAGAATACATTGCGAAAGAAGTGAAGAATCAAGACGGTTTTTTCAAATGTGGTCGATGTAAATCTGTGAAGACGACGTATTATCAAATGCAGACGAGATCGGCAGATGAACCGATGACTGTATTCGTGAGTTGTCTCAATTGTGGTAGAAATTGGAAATGTTGAGAACGTGTTGAGAATCGGTTAGATCGGTTGGTAGATCACCGACAGATAGAATGAAGTTGTAAGGTAACTGTTGTTTCATAAGAGTTTTTGTCGCCGCACTCGTAAACCCTAAATAGTCGAACCCGATTCCATATTCTCCCAACTGTTTTATTGTCCAATTAATAACAGGTCCCAAACCTGGTCGAGCTGTTATTATGACAATCTTGTAACCCATAGACCTAGCTTCATGTAAGAGTTCGATGATAGGTGTATTAGCTTTACCATTTGTGAATATAAGTGTGTCATCTATGTCGAACATGACAGCATCCGTGGGCCCCACATCTCTGTATGAGATATAGCGTACACCCCAAGCCTTAAGGTTATCCATTAATGTTATTAAAGATTTAAAAATCATTCTGTATAGTTATGATCGTTGATATCGATTGTGAAGATGGTACAACCCAAATCGCTACTACTGTTTCAGAGAATCAAGATACGTACACCGTTAAATTCCTTGAACGTAATAAGTTTAAATTCTACGATTTCGTACCTCAAGAAGAAGAAGTGAATAAGAGTTCTATATCAGGATTCTACGATGTGGACTCTCTCGAAGAAACTGGTCTCTTTGCTAAGCACCCACAGGGGTATGAACTCATTGATGACAGTGAGGATGAGGATTTCGAGTGTTCCACCAGTGACGAAGAAGACACCGACGATGACGTTTCACTTGTCGATGAAGAGGAAGCCTAAGTTAAAAGGGATATTCCAAATATCTAAAGATGGAGTTTAAAGAACCGAAAAAACGTGTGACTAAGAATGATAAGAAAAATAAAAAACAGGTATATTCACAAAAACACATACGAAACATGCTTAAACAAAAGGAGGCATCTTTAGCAAAGAAGAACGATGGCCCCATACACCCCCCCAACAACTCACTACTCTCAAATGGACGTCTCCGAGTATGATGAGGATCAGGTGTTTGCTTTCGTCGGTAAGACGGGTAAGAGATTCTACTGGCTCACTAAGAAGCTGGGACTTGATTACCTTTGGTATGACAAAGAGCGTAAAGTCATTGAGATATGGGGCCCGTATTACACACACCTCAACCAACAATCGGCGCACGTGATTCGATGTGAGCTCGATTATTTTATCAAACCTAAGTTAGAAGAGAAAATCATTGAAAAACAAGATGAGCATGTTCAAGCGACCGTCGCAGCGTGTTAGATGTCCTCCTCCTATTCGTGGGGACAAACCCAAAGAAGGGACATATTTGTATGATATAATCACTAATAAACCTAGTAAAGTATTCAAGTTTGTGAAACAGCCAGTGTATATGCAAGAATCGTATCTGAAGGAGTTAAAGGTTCATTATCAAAAATTGGGTATTCCTTATACAGAACCCACATTTCCTGAACTAACAGCTAGACCTGTACCCAAACAAACGGACGAACCTGAACTAGAATTCGGGGATCGTATTCAAGTTGTTCTACGTGTTCTTAAGAATGGTACTGTGCGTGTCAAAGTGAATGGAGCTATCGCGACTATGTATGAAAAATACTATCACAAAGGAACTCAAGCTCCTTTCAAGGTTGTACTCCAAGCTTACAAGGCACACGGGTTTAGTAAGGAGTTCTTGGAAAAAATTAAAAAATCTAACGATAAAAAGATGGAATTTGCTAAGAAAGTTCCCGGAATCTTAGCGAAGCTATTTGACAAGGAACCTACAAAGAAAGTCAAAAAGAAAAAGGAAGAGAAGAAGATTGAAGATGCAGTCATTGCAGATGAAATACCTGAAGAAGAAGAGCTTGAAGAAGATCAGGTTCCAGTAGAAGAGGGTGAACTTGATGTTGAACCAGATGAAGAAGACGTAGTAGATGACGAAGAGTATATGTCTGATCCCGAAACCTAAGTAGAAAACACATTTGTAATTAAACATCTTGAAATGTTTGTAACCAACGTTGTCCTCGCCAACCAAATTCTCGATCGTGGCTTCTTTCATACTCTGAAGGACGCGACATATCACGCCAAAGAACAGACAAAGGAGAAAATCTGGAAACTCCCTAACAACTCAGTCTACTTCGGAGACATTGAAGTGAGAGTCTACGATACCGACGACTACAAGAATGAATATTTTCTTTCTTTCATTGAATCCCAGTGAGATTGCAGAGATGTCATGTGATCAACATGTTGTCAAGATTCAATTGGAAATATGTCAGATGTTATACACTGCTTGGTACTTCTCCAACGAGGAAGAATATCTACAAGAAAATGCACCCTTTACGAAGGATGGAAAACGACGAGGGTATCGTCCCGCACACCGAAAACATCCCATGACGATGTGGGTTGGTTCAAGTCTTGAAAACTATATGTACGCGTGTAAGATTGGGATGGCTCTAACTTTTGAATACACGCGTAGATATGGCAAAGTGCACACTTGTGCAGAACATTTGGTATGGTTGATGCATCATCATCCATCTCACTTTGAAGAACACAGAAGTGAAACAGCATACTACTCGGTGGAGGGTATCCCCGAGTGTATGCCCGAACAGTATAGAAGCTCCAGTATCACAGATGCCTATCAGATGTATTATATGATGGAAAAAATGTCTTTTGCTCGATATAAAATCCCAGTGGATACTAAATGATTGTAGCGACAAGCTTTTTTAATCATCTAAGCATCAAAGGTGTTGTAGAGTTTGAAGAGAGAGGGAGTAAAGTTTTAATCAAAGGAATGCTCAAATCAACAAAATATAAGAATAGTACTCACGGATTCCACATCCATGAAGCTGGTGATCTTAGTGACAATTGTATGGGTGCTTGCGGTCATTTCAATCCATACGGTAAGAAACATGGTGGACCGGGGTCGAAGGAGAGACATGTTGGAGACCTTGGAAACATTAGATTTGATTCAAAGGGTGTTGCCAAGTTTGTCATGGAAGACAACCTCGTAAAGTTGCGAGGAACAAAAGCAAATGTCATTGGTCGATCTCTCGTCATTCACGAAGACCCTGATGACCTCGGGATGGGTGGTCATTCGGATAGTTTAAAAACTGGACACGCGGGAAAGCGAATCACGTGTGCAGTTATTGGGTATTCTAAGCGGATGTGTGAGTAAAAACGAATACAGCTTCTGGTCTTTCTACTGGTTCACCATATCCCATTTCTTCAAGAAGGGTTCTCACCTTCTTCGAGTCTTCGACATGTGGAAGAAGTTCAATCATGATCACAGGCTTATGTTTTTCGATGGTTTCTTTGGCACCTTCAAGAACACGAAGTTCGTGCCCTTCAACATCGATCTTTACAACCGAGGGTGTACCCTTATACACATCATCTAGGCGTGCACATTGAACTGACATACTTGTACCTTGCATATCACCCTCGTGGTGAAAACTCGTACCTCCATAGTTGATGAAAGTGTTTGAAACCCTTTCGCGTGGTGGAAGAAAAATCTGTTTGACTTCTTCTTTGTCTGAAAGGGCACAAGGATACACTGAAACTTTGTGTTTGAGGTTATTACTTTGACAATTCTTGCTCACGATTTGGTTGTACACTGGTTCAAAACTGTGAACAGGACCATAATCGGAAAACATTAGAGTGTTGTACCCAATGTTTGCACCGATGTCTAAGATATCAGTATCAGGTTTATAATGTTTCTGTACATCTGTACGCATCCATCCATCCCATTCATAGCCTCGAGCTATAAGTGGTCCGATATACTCATCATCTTTAATCACGAAGACATTGTATTTACCATTGTTGACACCAACGAGTTCAATCTCCATTGCTGTTATCACTCTACAAAACTTTAACTACTATAAGTAAGATGTGTCCTCATGGCATTGACATAGTTCAGTGCAAAGTATGCAATGGTCATTTGATTTGTGTCCATGGGAACATAAAGGATATGTGTGAAGATTGTATCTATTCTGAAATTTGTGAACATAACAGGAAAAAACAACGTTGCACTTTATGTCGAAAAAGTGGTTTAAAACAATGCCACGTGTACTATACAATATGTTCAGCATTGGAAAAAGTTTTGCCGCTCCCAATGTCAAAGTTGATACCAAAGAACGAAAGGTGGAATATCATCCAAGGACGTATAGCCAGTTTATCAAGGGTTTAAAAAACAAAGAACTCCCTGCCGTTATCATAAAACCGAGTGAGAATGTCGCCCAGTTTCAAGAGGAGAATGGTGACTATGGAGATGTCCGTATTGTTCAAACCGAACAGTTGTGGCAGACCCTAATGGAGAGTGACGCCGAGGTTCTTGTGGATACCTCTGGACCTCCAATGTCCCTAGCTGAAACAGGAATTATGTTAATCTTGGGTATCTACCTCTTCTCTGTACTTCGAGCTCTATTCACTGCTCGCAATGGTGGAGGTATGGGAATGCCTAACCCCTTCGGAAAGTCCACCGAGTTTACTATGGACCAAGATGTTGAGACACGTTTCACAGACGTTGAGGGTATCGACTCTGCCAAGGAGGAGCTCGAGGAAATTGTTGATTTCCTCAAGAAACCTGAGCGCTACTTTGGAAGTGGTGCTAAGATTCCCCGTGGTGCCCTTCTCGCCGGCGCTCCAGGTACTGGTAAGACTCTCCTCGCTCGAGCGATCGCTGGTGAATCCAACGTCCCGTTCATTCAGTGCTCTGCCGCGAACTTTGTTGAGATGTTCGTAGGTGTTGGAGCCAAGCGCGTACGCGAACTTTTCCAACAGGCACGAGAGAATCAACCGTGTATCGTCTTCATCGATGAGATTGATGCCGTCGGTAAGCAGCGTTCGGGTGGTGGTATGCCTGCCAATGATGAGCGCGAACAGACCATCAACCAACTTCTCACCGAGATGGACGGTTTCGACAACGAGACTGGTATCGTAGTCATCGCTGCGACGAACCGCATCGACATCCTCGATGATGCCCTTTTGAGACCGGGTCGCTTCGATCGTAAGATTCAGGTTAGTCTCCCAAGTGTGGGTGGTCGTAAGAAGATCTTGGGTGTTCACGCGAGGGACAAGAACTTAGATGAGACTGTTGACCTCGCGACAATCGCGAAGCAGACAACGGGTTTCTCGGGTGCTGACCTCGCCAACCTTCTCAACGAGTGTGCCATTCGTGCGGTAAGGGATGCTGGTGGAACCATCAACAATGAAATCGTCGAGGATGTGTATCAGCGCCTCGTCGTGGGTGCTAAGGGTGATGTGAAATTCTCCCTTCGCAAGAAGGAACTCGTAGCGTACCACGAGGCTGGACATGCCATCATGGGTGTTCTCGTCCCCGACTATGACATGGTGCGCAAAGTCTCGATCATTCCTCGAGGTGCTGCGGGTGGTATCACCTTCTTCCAACCCAACGAGGAGAATGCTGACTCTGCGATGTACACCAAGGAGTACCTCTTGTCCCAAATCAAGGTGGCTCTCGGGGGTCGTGCAGCTGAGGAGATTATCTACGGTAAGGACAAGATTACCACGGGTGCGTCTTCAGACTATGCCCTCGTGTACCAGATTGCTCGCGAGATGGTTACGACATATGGGTTTGGTCAGAACTTCTTTGATTACCGCAAGATGTCCGAGGAGGCTTCAGCCCTAGTGGATAACGAGATTGACCTCATCGTCGGGGACTGTTACGACGAGACTGTCGCTATGTTGAAGAACAATATGCCCCAATTGGAGCGACTCAAGGAAAAACTCATCGAAGAGGAGATCGTCGATGGGGAATGGGTCTATGAGTTGTTTGGGCAACCGTTCCGTGACGAATTTTACCCCTCAGCTAGTTTCGATTAACATACGTTTTAAATTCCTCGAATAGATTACTTAAAAGCCTAAAATCTTCGTTAGTACCACCTTTATTTGGGTGAAGTTTAACGGATGCCTTTCTATAAATTGTAGTACCCTTCTTTTTCTTTTCGGTTCTGTTCAAGGTACTGGATAGGACGTTTATCCACTGTCTCTTTATATTCTGAATC
>UEXN01000326.1_pt1 | contig 40926 bp, 47 predicted proteins | sample 1796711 | NCBI WGS metagenome assembly UEXN01 (sample SAMEA4772470, study PRJEB27181) | metagenome | reverse complement strand
TGACAAGCGGGTGTTAGGTTTTATTCAGTCTTTATAAAAGACATCATTAGAACCTACAGAGATTGAAAGAAGAATGTTATTGATTGCTTGGAATTTACCAGCATCTCTTGCCCATGCCATAGTCATACCAAGATCTTCAGCTTCTATTGCTTTCTCAGCTATATCACTATGCCAAGAAATCATATTAGATGCTGCATGAATAATGATAGCTTTAAAAATGACTGGATCCTTAATACGCTCAGCTGCTTGAGACAGTATGTCTATAGCAACATAATTGATTTCTTCTGGAAATGAATTATCAGAAGGATCACATGTACACTCTTTATGTAGGCCCTCTTCTTGAGGTGCTGTATTTAATGCAGCAGTTAATTGATCCATATTAAATGAATCAGGAACAGACGTGGTCATTTATGACGACTGAAGAACATGAGTAAAGAAAGCCGCAGACAAGCGGCTTGTGAAGTAGTTACATATAGAGTTAACTCAGACGTAGCTGCAGGCCAGATGAGCCCACTCAGCGTCGTTAATAAAGTCACTGACTTTATCTGTATCAAGCGGAGAACAACCATTCTCAAGAATAGTCATCTCCATTTCCTCATGGAGGTAGCTGAAGGCATCTTCATTCTGAGCTAACACTAACGAGATACCAGGGATTGCATCGGCAACAATGGTGAAGTCGTAAGTGATGCTCATAGACGAGATGTTGAAGAACACGAGAAAAAAACCCCGCAGACAAGCGGGGATTGTGTTCAAACCTTGGCTAGAAACTCACCAAAGGTGTAAAGCTTCTCGCCACATACTGCTAGGACAAGGCCAACATTATTGATGCCACCACGGCATCGTTGACCGACGTCAGTCCAGTCAATCTCTTTGATAAACACAATAGTGTCATCAAGAGGAGGAAAGGACTTGAGCTCTTTAGTTTCAAGCGACCATTGAGGATCACCAGAAACAAGACGAGCATTTTCCTCAAATTCTTCAGGAGTTTGAGCAGTAGAGATGATTGTCATGGAATTATTCCAAAGGACATTGTTGACAAAAGCCACCGACCGGTGGCAATTGATCAGGCTTCTGCCTTACTCAGATTTTGAGTTTGATCGCGCATCTTCTCACGTGTCTGCCGCAGTAATGCTGCTTGGATACGGTGAGCTGCGCGGATTTCTACTAGTGTCATTTATGTAAGTCAAAGGACAGTAGTTTTAATACCGGGTGACAGCCCGGTAAAAGGGTTACTTACCCTGCCCTCGCATCATTTTACGGTCGCCTTTAGGACGGCTGTTCTTACCTTGGCCTTGTTTAGTAGTTTTACGGCCAGATGTAGATGAGATGAGGGAGTTAGTAGATTTAGTCTTTGACATTGTTCTTAGTAGTTGAAGTGGTAGATGAAGGTTCTAGTTTCTGTAGATCTGCTTGTAACAGATCACGGGTTTCTGTAAGACGCTCAATTGCTTGGTTATGACCGTCAATGAGCTTATTCAATTCAGCAATCTCAGCATGAGTCTGCGATTGTTTATAGGCGGCCAACTGTGAGTCACTAATGACATAGACAGAGGGCCGTGAGATTAGATCAAATGTGTCGAATAATGAGTACATATGCCTCCTGCTTATTTATATAACCGACCCCCCTACTTTATGAAAAATAGGGTGCCCGACGTAGTCGGATAACACTGCAATAGTTGGCAGTATGTCCGTACAGAGTAAGGATATTAAATCGGCGTAGTCATTTTGACAGTGATACACAGTACGCCTAGGAGGAGTACGATTATTGACACAATGAACGTATCGAATGTATTCATAGTTACCCACAGTGTGAGGATTATTGATACCTACCGTTGTAGTTACGATTCCGTTTGAAGGAATACGTAAGGACGGTCAGTGTACTGAATAGTCCAATCATTCCTACGACAGCGAGGATGATGGAAGAGTTGGTCCAAGTAATCATTTAGTTGATGGAGTAGTGGTCTTTTTAAAGGTAAGGGAGTTACATATGAAGTATGGATAACTCATGTTTATCAGCTAGGAAGGGGAGCAATACGATTCCACCCTGAGGAGCTTCAAAGTTGAAAGCTACAGTGAGGAACGTGAAGATTAGAAGGGTCATTCTTCAGTGTTAAGGACACGGAAGATGGTAGCCGTTGATAGACGGCAAAGGGTCTTAATTATTGCTTAATGTGCCAACGTCAGTCCAGTTGGTTGCCGACGACATTGCCAAGGGAGGCAGTAAGAATTGGGGCAGCTAAGTAGGACATAAGCCCGCCAGCCAATTTGCCACGTTGGCCAAGAGTAGCCCGCAGTCCTGCTTTATCCATGATGGCTAAACCCTGACGGGTGGCGAGCGCTTCGTCAGCCAGAGTGGGGGCAGAGGCCAGGGCGGCGAGGGCGATGGAGGTGTCGAGGTCATCGTCACCAACCTCTACCGCAGAAGCAACAGCAGGAGCGGCAAACATTGCAGCACCGAGGGCCGTAGCAAGCTTTGGATTAGCCCTAAGAGCAGCAATAAATTGACCGACGTCAGACTGTTGAGAGGCCAGATGCCCCATTTCGTGGGCAAGGTAGGCACGGTCAGCATGGGGGTTGAAGTGAATAGTTGGATCAGCACCAGCAGGTGAACTACTCATGTACGTCAGAGGATCAGCAGCAGCTGCTACAGCAGCGTCCAATCGAGTGTCACCAGGTGGTACATGTTGTACGTAATTAACAGGTACAGATGCACCAGGTTTCATATCATCAACCTGCTTATCCATACCTTTGTCAAGGCGAGTAAGAGCACGCTTGGCACTACGTTTGTTAGGAGTAGTACCGCCAAGTTCAACACCTGCGTATGCACGTACAGGGTCTAACATTGTCGCGTACTCAAGCACCTTAGCTATACGTGGTGATATTTTCACAGTCAACAATGTATATAGTATTCCTATTGTAGAAACAATAAAAAACCCCCCGCAATAGCGAGGGGAGGGGATCTCAGACAGCTCGATAGACATCAACAGTTTGAATCCTATCGGGTACACCGGAGTTCTTTAAAAGATACTCCTGGTAATAGGAACAATCGAGTTGATTAGATTCACGATTTGAATACTCGGAGACACCAATAAGTGACCCATAGGTCCACTGAGGGTTCTCTTCAATGAGTTCATACATGAACATGTGCTTAAGAAAGCGAAGGACATGTATGAGAAAACCCCGCGACAGCGGGGATAGGTAGTTAGTAGGAGCGAAGGCTGGTATCAGCAGCACTAAGGATGCGGTAACTGTAGAAGTTGCCCCACTCCCCTTTGTAGTAGTCGATAATGCTTTCGCAGTCATCGTAACTACGCGGTCCATAGGGCATATCAACCCAGTAACCAGCTTCGGGTCCTTCACGTCTGGTAGCCCAGACTTTGCAGAGACCAGGAATTAAATTCATCAGTGAACTGAGGAAAGTACACAGAGGAATAAACCCCGCGACAGCGGGGAAGGAGTTAGAGACCTGAAAGGTACTCATGCATCTCATTGATATAGTCATCGTGAGTTTCGAACCGACGACCATGGATAACGCATGGGAAGGTCCGAACATATAACGATGGCATCATCGAAGTGATAACCTCACGTTCGCTAGCACCAGTCTGCTCGCAGATCTGTGAGATGTAGGGATTAATAGTCATTGTGAATTTAAAAAAGAACACAATGAGAAAAACCCCGTGTTAACGGGGTAGGGAGATCACTTGAGGCACTCCAGTTCTTGCTGCATGTGTGCAGGTAACTGTGAGGCCCAAGGATCAGATAGGAAGGGGGACTTCTTAGCTTTCTCAGGAACTAGTCCTGGTTGATAGCCGTAAGAAATCCAGTTCTTATAGCAAGTCCGTAGCTCGTCCAAGGAGGTGAACTCCTTACAAGCAGGCTTACATCCACCGAAGGCAAAGAACTTGCCGTCCTCGGTTTGAATGAAGCGCCAGACGCTAAGCCCGTGCTTGGTGGACTTACTAACGATTGCGAGAGTTGTCATTGTGTAACTGAAGTTAAAAGCACAATGAAAAAACCCCTCCGTTAGGAGGGGAAGGGATCTACCACCAACAGGCAGGACCACGTGTGACTGCCCAATAAAGAGGAGTCATAGGTCCATGGAGAGCAGGCCCTAAATAAACCTCTTCACCTAATTTAAGGGAGTCAATGATTTGAAACCAAAGCATGATCAATAAGATAAAGAACACACAGGAAAAACCCTCCGTTAGGAGGGGAGAGTGATTAAGCAGCAGCTACAGCTACTACTGCAGACTTGGCAGACTTAGCAGTCTTGGTAGTCTTGGCAGTATCGGTAGATGCATCATCTTTGCCAGCAAATGGGTTAAGACCCATGCCCTTGTCCTGACGGTCACCCATGTAGAGGAGACCAGCGGAAAGGCCAGTGAAGGTCGCCATTTGTACAGGCAAAGCAGCTGACACGAGAGCAAGTGAAGCGACACCAGTACCAAGTCCGATGCATACACCGGCAGTGGTCATGGTGTTCTTGTTGAACAGCTCAGAACCGACAGCACCAGAAACATTCTGGGCAGATTCGGTAGAAGTGGTCAGTGATTTGATGGACATAATGAAACAAAGTGAAATTGAACACAGAAAGTAAAACCGCGCAACAGCGCGGTAATACGTAAGTAATCAGAAGGGCAGTATGTCCTCTGATGGAGTGCCTACGTAGTCGAGGCGAACTTCTTCCCAAGGTTCAAAGGTATTGATTAAATCCTTTGCATCTTGATAGGATCTGCAAGTCAGAGTTGTAGTGTTGAGACTACAGTCCTCAGCAATACCTTCGAAGTAAGTAACTGTGAACATCGTGATGATGTGAAGAACACAGTGAAATAAACCCCGCGACAGCGGGGATATATTGATTCAACGAAGCGAACGTTCGTCTTCAATACGCTCAACTGAAGTTGTACGTATCGAGATCCTCACTCCTACTTCAGGATAAATATCCTGCAGTCGGTTGGCGCATGTCCTTGCGTCGTCCATTTCATGGAGATAGAAATGCACGTACTGAGTGTCAGCGAGGCTATTCTCAGGGACGTAGACACAGAGCGCCTCAGTTAGTTCAACAGTGAACATCGTGATGATGTAAAGAACACAGTGAGGTAAACCCCGCGACAGCGGGGAAGGAGGGCGAAGCCCTCAAACAACGAACACCGAGCAACCCCGAGGGGAAAGCCGAAGCCACCAGAAGGCAAAGACGAAGGGAAGCAGAGGCAAAGCCACGCGAGAGGCGCAGACGCCAGGGCAACCAGAGGGAGACTCGGCAAAGACCGAGCGACGAGGAGCGAAAGCGAGACCAAAGCCAACGAGAAACGAGGCGGAGAAAACAGCGAGCACGAGAAACGAGCAAAGAACACTATGAAATAAACCCCGCGTCAGCGGGGAATAAACATCAGCTAATACGATCGAGGTAACCGAAGGTAAAGGAGAGACAGAAGATTCCGCCCAACATAAGGATGGGAGGAACTCCGAAGGGAGCAAGGATGAACGGAGTGAGACCGCCGATGATGCAAACGATTGCAATCTTCGCAAGGAAGTTCATAGTGAATATATAAGAACGTAAATAAAAAGACCACACAACAGTGTGGGATAAGTGGTTACAACCAAGGCTCAATCATTGGGGTATGAAGATGAGACAGGTGTAACTAAAGAATACACATAAGATAATCACGAACGCTTCAAACAAAAGAGAGTATTGGAGAAGCTGAAGTGATATCTGAAGTGATACGCAAGTAATAAACATAAGTAACTTAAATGTAAAGTAACTTTAAGATTACTTAAGTTAACTTGCGTAAAAGAATCCCTGAAACCAGAACTTAAGTTAAAAACATTTGAAACAACTAACGTTTCAATACAGCAATTACTTTCAATCGAAGCAACTTAAGTTACATTCAATCGAAGCAAGCAACTGTTACTCGCTAACGTTACAACGAAGCAGGTAACTTTAGTACAAGCGAGCGAAGCGAGCGTGAGTTATTGCAGTCTATTTTTTTTGTTCCACCACAAGTTCGGGTACAGAGGGGATTAGACGTCTAAATCGCGATGCAGCATTTTTAGGGTCATATAGCGGTTTTATATACCCCAAATTGCCAAGGTTTGGAGCCGTTAAATCATATATAAAATTATTTCAGAAATTACGCCACATATAGCGTTTTTTGTCGGACTCAGCGCTACTGATATTTGTTAATTTCAAGATAAATATAAGATCCATATCTTCAGAGGCTGTGTCAACTGGTATAAGCGCACATTAACCCTGCTTATTACCTCTGTTCAAAAGGAATCAGAGCAGAAAACTACATAACTACGCAAACTACGGCAGTTTCCTATATACCTTGCTTTAAATACAGAAGCTACGGTACTCCCTATACCTTTTTAAATAAACATATAATAGGTTGTAGCGTAGTTAGTGTAGTTTTTGTAGTTATGAAGAAAAGCGAACAACAATCAAAGGATGAAGAGAAGTGTCGTCCTGGATATCGCTGGAATGACACACTAGAACAGTGCATTGGTGCATACGGACCAATTGAAATCGAAGAAGGTAATACTGATGCTCCAAAAGTCCCACCAGTTCCTGAACCCGTGCCTGTTGATACTCCAACAGTAAGTAAAGCTCAAGGAAAATCTGGCGGTCGTGGTAATATGCGTATGAATGCAAATGGCATCATTCAAGTTGGTACAAAAATGGGTAATAGCTTAAAAATTACGTAGTCCCTAATAGATCTTAATTTTTTAAAGCAGTACTATAAAAAAATAATGGAATATTTCTGATTTGTAGAATAATAAAAGGTTTAAACAAAAATGAGATGGCTGATTCACCTAGAGTTGCTTATGAAAAAGCAGTAGGTCAGAAACTACTACAACAAAGATTAGATCGAGCAAGAGAAAATGGATATAGAGATAAGGAAGAGCTTCGTCAAGAACGAGTAGCACAACAAAAGGTAAACACAAATAAACTTTTAACAGAAGGAACAACTGTAAAAGGATTACGTGGAAATAATACTGCTCCATTCGATGCAGTTTCAACAACAATAAATGGTTTACCAGCTCTTTCTGCAAAAGGTTCCTTTATTGAAAAAGGTAATCAGTTTGGTATGGAAGGTTATCTACCCAAAACAGTACAGTTTGCAGGAACAACTTTACAAGGTAAGCAAAAAGGGGACACTATCTACTATGTTGCTCAAAATAAGACACCTCTAATGGAGAGTTTCAATAAAGGCGCATCAGTAAAAGATCCCAAAATTAAGTTCTCAGACTTAAGGGGATCAGTAACTCCTGGATCAATGGAATCAGCAGCAAGTAACTTAGGAGAAGGTGCATCTATGGATGCAGCTGAGCGATTCAGAAAGGGTTCTGGATATCCATCAGGTGTAGTACGTCCAGTTGATTATCCTATTGGTATTGATTTACGAACCGGAGGATTAAGACCAGAAACAGATTTAGGTGCAAGATTAGATCCGAATGCTACTGAACAGTATGCATCAGACTTTAAAGCTGGTCAGGCAAACATGGATCAGATCCAAGATATGTATTCTGGGGAAACCAAATATAAGGACACTGACAAAACAGCTCTTCAACTATGGGCTAAAGCTAACCCTGCTCTTGCACAAAAGGAATTTGCAAAAGCTGAAACAAGGGCATTAAAACCAGGAGGGGAACTCTATGGTTATGACACTATGGATACCTTTAAACCAATTGATATTCCAGAGGCGGATCGTCAAAATCCAATTGACCAAGCTACAGCCCTTGGTGGTAATTTAACAATAGATGCACAAACATTTGCAGACAAAAAAATCGAGGATACCATGGCTCAAATAAGGAATGAAGAGATAACTGATATGTCACTAAGTGATACTCTTAATTTAGATATTCCAAGTAAATCATTTTTAAGTGATGAAGACATGGAAAGATTGAACACCGGATTTGATTCGAACTCTCTTCCATTGACTGGGTTAGATCCATCTGGTTTTGACATGAAAGGATCATTCCCTCAACCTGATATCGCTCCGTCTCTATACGGATCATATCCAACCGTAGATCGACCGTATTTAATGAAATAAGTATAAACAGAAAGTATCTACAATAGTTGTAGGTTTACGCTGTAGAAATAGTGGCTCTTGAAAGAATTCAAGCTAACAATAATGCATTTGATAGTAATGCTGCCAATGTGTCAGCTAGCACTGACCCACGTCAGATGCGGCATGACACAAATGAGATGTTAATCCGTGGAGCAGCAGCTGCTTCTGCAATGGATGAGCTGGGATTAACAGTAGAAGAAACGATGACAGCGCTTAATCGAAAGAATAGGCGGAAGAATGAGCGTAAAACAAGGAATGAGGAAGAGAAAAGACGGTTAGCACAGTGGAACCAAAGCCAAAAATCAGTATTTGACCAAGAATTTAAGCAAGAATTAGATGATGCCAGGGTAATTTCTAATGATGAGGCTGCTGTATTAGGGGATAAGGGTGAAATCGCCCAAGATATGCTGCAGAACTTCGGTGGTGTAGACCCAATTACAGGTAGAACAAAGAGTGCAGAGATTGCTCAAGCTGAAAGAGCAGGTGCTCGTGGTAAATCCTACGCAGATCCAAACGAATTCACAGTATTTAGAAAGCGACGTGACGGATCTTCTGTGCCAGAAACGATCTATGTACCAGAAGGGCAGAAAACTCCTAAGTCAGCCGCAGATGAAGCCATATTAAAGTCATATGGTTTACGAAAGTTTAAAACCGGGCAAGAAGAAGTACTTGATAAGCGAGGTGAGCAGGTATATGCAAAAGATGGGACACCGATGTTCCGTAATACGTATGATGCTGCACCAATCCTTAGTGAAACAGGACGACAACAAACAAGTGTTGCTCAGAATTCACTCAATAGGATTTATGAGAAGTTAAATACTGGTGAATTGACACTTGAGACATTAATTCCAGGATCAAACGTAAGTGTTGCTAATTTAATTAGCAAACTTGAGGATGAGCTTGATCCAGGATCAACCATTCGCAATATGAAATCAGAAGCTGAGATATTAGCAAGAAGTGATCGTGCATTGCCTAGAAAAGGAGATGTAGTTATTGCAAATGAACGTGGTGCTCGTGATGCTCGTAGAAGAAGTGAACTAGTACGCCGTGTATTCCCGGATAATGTGAGTGCTATCCCACGTCAAGGTGAAACAGGTGTTGAAAGTCCTAGACAGTTCATGGCGAGGCCACAAGCAGTTCAGTTGAATGAAGATGCTGCATTAATTGCACAAGCATTAGGTGACGATGTCAGTTCATATGTCGATATGGCCTCAGGTCAACCCATACCTGGTGTAGATCGTACACGGGATACTGGTGTTAACACACCAGATACAGCACAGCAACTAAATGCACCACAAATCGGTACTGGTGGTCAATTTGTTGCAGATCGAGTATTTGAAACGGACAATACAGGTCAATACAGACAAGTAGATCTCATAGGAACAACAGGATCGTTCCAGAAACAACTGGCAAAGCTATCACCACAGTTGGCCGGAACTCCTGTACGAAATGTTCAGCAATTTAATGCCGCTGTTCAATCTGCAATTGGTGCAATAAGACAGAAAGGGGGTAAGGCACAGAACTTCTATCTAAAAGATCCCAACACAGGTAGAAACGTATTTATTGCAGAACCTGGCGCAGAAGAAGTGCTTCAGAAGATGAGGTATTCAGAACCAGAGAAGGAGGTACTTGCAAATGCCTTGTATCAACTGCAGATGGCACAACAATCAGGAATTGGAGTTGGTCCACAGCAAGCTGGATCTGTTGGAGCAAATAAATCGTTATTCTTTGTTGGAGACGGTCCTCGGACTACACCCGTATCTCAAGGAGTTCAACTTAATTATGGCGAAATGCCTGAGGAGTCCGCAACACAGTTTGGGAAGGTAGGTAGTAGTACAAGGCAAGCACAATTTCGCGCACTAGCAGATCCAGACGCACAGCAACCATTTATCGGCCTAGAACGTGGAGTTAAGGATACCCCTGCACGTCAGGTAATGAGAGGTCGCACTCCTGAGCAATTAGAAGCAGTGATGCGAGAGCAAGCAGCTGATAATAACAAACCAATTGATATGGTCAAGCTTGAACGATACAAAAGAGAAAACGCTGAACTAAGAGCTGATCAAGGACGTACAGATGAGGATCAGTCAATCAGACGTGTGATGGCTCAAGCTGATGCTCCAATGTCACCAACACAGCAACGTGCTTATGACGCTAGCCAATACCCAGCAGATACCACTGGTGGATCAATGCCTGAAGCTGAGAGGCGTCTATTGTTCTCTTTAGATGGTCCAGAGCAAGGGCCTAGTTATAGAGGCTCTACAGAAGATCGACGACGTCAAAATGTTATTGAGGCAATCAATACACAAAACAAACGTCGTAGAATTGGAGGGTATTCTGCATTAGGTCTTGGAGCTAGTGCTCTTATAGGCAATGAAATTAACAAGCGTAACCAAGAGGAGATTTACGTCTAATGAAGCATAAACATTCCAACAGTAATATTGCAGATTCTCTAGTACGTCAGGGAAGAAATGAGCAGAGGACCGGGTCAGTAACTCCAACTAAATTTGGAAAGCTAAATAGCGCTGACAAAGTTTCTCAAGTAAAGAGGCTAGATAAAACGACAAGAATGGCAGGTGATTTATATGATACATATCCAGCAATGACTGAATATATTAAAAATCCCAATGGTATTGATACTTGGCTAGCCCTGTTTGAAAAGTCAAATGAGGGTAGAACATTTAATCAAGCTAAACTAGCATAAGGACAGGAGTAAGTAAGAGATTATGATCAAGCCAGCAGGTCAGGCATTACGATGGCTCTTTAGTCGTCCAAATATGATTAAAGGGAAACCTGATGAATTAATGAAAGCTGGTGAGATTGCATTTAGGTTAATGCCTGATACGATTGCTGCTGGAATAAATGTAGCAACAACTCAAGGTGATGTAGTTGATAAAGGACTTGCTGGTGCAGCTGATATTGTTTTAGGTGCTGGATCTGGATTACTTGCAGGTCGAATGGGTGGTAGGAATAGAGTTGTATCAGATATGTTGGATTTAAGTGCAAGTATGGGTGGAGGAATGGCAGCATATCCAGTTGGTGATGCACTTATTCGAATGAAAGATAAAGCAACAGGTGGTTTGGGGCAAACAGGTTATGAGAAGATGAGTTATCAACAACAGAAAGCATTAGAACAACAGATTACTGAGCAAGTAATGAATGCATATGGATACCTGCCTGGTACAAGGGAAATGTATCTTAACCCTCAAATGGATGATAGAGGAATGGCATAATGGTAACTGAGAACAGGCGGAATCAAATTGGAAAAATACTTGCAGGAATTAATCCGTTTGATCAACAAGTGCGAGAAGATTTTGTCAAAGGATTAAAGGATGACTATTCAATTGGTAGAGAAGATTCTACCAAGATGTATTACAGACAAAGAGACCTAGAAGGATCAACACCAGAATCCACCAGAGCAGCAAATATGCTAAATACTCATACTGGATTGATCAGGGCAAAAGAAGCAGCTGGAATGATGTCTGGTCCTGCTCTACAAGCGTTAAATGAAAGTGACATGGCCTTACGTGGGTCACAGGCACACAAAGCAGGACAAATGGTAGGAACAGGTCTAAATGATCTTACACAGGATAGAAGCCGAAGTATTTACTGGTTATTAAATGCGTTACAGGCAACGGGTGAAGTGATTAATGAAGCAACCCTTGCCAAGTTCGCCCCAAGCTTATATCAACGAAGCACTGTCAATCATCCCACACTTCAGAGGAGAAATGATGCTGGTGTCAAAGAACCAATGCCTATGTCATTTAAGAATGCTGCTCATCGAGAGTTAATGCTTCGAAAAGGAATGGCTAAGCAGGTTGATGACAAAGTAGTTCCTGCTCGTGGCTACAGTTCAAATAATCAAAACGAATTACAAAGACAAAACTATTCACCAGGGATGGTTCAATCCTTAGCTATACCAACTGGAATTGCAATCAACTCAGGATTGGGATTATTGACACCCTTTGGAGGAGCGGAAGGATATAAAGCTGCTTTACCATCAGAAGATGATCCAACCAAAACCTCAAACGTAATCGGTGAAGTTGGAATGAAGTACATACTGGGAAGAACAGGACAACTCTTACCTTATAACGAGTTTGTCAAAGTCAGACCAGATGTAAGCCGAGATGAGTATGAAAGGTATCAGGCATTTAAATATGACAAACGTGAAGACTATAACCCTGCCGATGGTGACATAACGATTGGCGGTGGAGCACTTAAAGCAACTGATGAAGGCATTCATGGACCAGAAATACAGTTCCTAGGTAGAAGTCTTCCAGTAACAACTGGTATTGTTCCATATGCATCAGCATTAGCTGGAGGTGTTATTGGAGCAAGACGTGGAGTAAGAAACAACAAGGCTGCTGGATATGGTTTAATAGGAGGTATGGCAGGTTTAGCTACAGGTCAAGTAACAGGTCATGTGATTGAAGCTGAACGGCGACGTCGCAACATTAACGAAAATCTTCAGCAGGGGACGCTATGACTTTTAATCCGTCAGATTATATAAGAGACAGAGGCTTTGGTGATATTTCAGCAGCTGCTGTGGATCCAAGAGTAGAAAATGCAATTTTATATGGCAATGCGAATTTATTAAAAGCAGCTGATATGGCAGATTTCTTAAGGGACTCGGCTAAATTAACTGGTTCGGCAATGAGAGAGTCTGCACAGCGAATGGCAGGTGCAAATATGTTTGATGGAGCGTCGGAAGGTCTAAGTCGTTTAGCAATGGGTGCTTCTTCTTCCTTTGGAGGAAAAACTGAATTTAGTCAACCAGTCCCTGGGAACCCTGGTGCAAGAGAAACTATTGGAGGATATGGAGGCAATGAATACTTTACTCCAAGCGAAGTACCTGGATTCACTACGCCAGACTTTAGCCTAAACACGCCAAGAGATGTTGTTAAATATCCGTATAAATAGTAAATTACAATAATTGATACACTAAATAAAGACTGACAACAATACATATGGCTAGAAGTTTCTCAAGTTATGGATCAGGGTTTAGTCCCAAAAGTGGTCTTGTTGGGCGATTTACGATGCCCCAATTTAGTGGTTCAGGATCAAGAGCCGGTAATGCTGCTGGTATTGTTAATCTTGGATCAACTTATGGTGCACTAAGAAGAAGTAAAACTAAGTACTCAAGTATTAGTGCAAATGCAATTGCTTCACGTGCCTCACAACGAGCAACTGCTATATCAGCTAGAGCAAGTGTTGATGCATCAAAGGCAGTTAATAAGGGTAGATTAAAGGCAGCAAAGATTCAAGCAAGCGCACAAAAATCTGCAGCAAAATCTAAAGCACGGGGATCTATGTGGGGATCTGCGTTTAAAGCTATTGGTACAATCGGCGGATTAGCTTTAATGGCATCAGACGAATCAATTAAAGATAATATTCAAACCATTGATGATGCACTCACAAAGCTACGTGCATTAAAACCAGTTACCTTTAACTACAAGGAAGAGTGGTCAACTAATCCAGAGATATTACACCACGGATTCATTGCTCAGGACTATATGAAAGTAATGCCTGATGCAACCTATTATGATGAGAGTAGTGGAAAATACTGTATTGACACTAGTGAATTAATCGGACTACTTGTGCGTGCGATTCAACAGCTTGAGGTTAAGGTCACAAGCCTCGAAGTAAAACATGCATTAGCAGGAGTTAAGTGATGATTTACGGGACTAGCGGTAATGCTTTATTTGGAAAGGAAGATGAGCTTCGAAGAATCTTAGAACTTGCCAAAAGAGAACAATTAAATCCAGACATTTCATTTAGAGCTAACCCAGCAAACTATCGAAATGATCCTCGGGGAAGTGTTCTGGGAGATGCAGCACTCACGGCAGCAGAATTAGGTGGAACAGCACACGGTAAGTATTTAAATTCTGTAGACAATATGTACCGGAGCCTGGGTTCGGCATATCCTGAAATGGCTACTAAAGCTAGTAATGCACAGAAAGCAATTGCTGGGTTAAAAGTAGGTGGCCGGACAGGCGCTCGATTAGCTGGCATGGCATCAAAAGCATTACCAATTATGGGAACAGTAGCCGGCGTAACAGGAGCTGCTGATATTCTTATGGGTAAAGATAGTGCAGCAAATAAGGTTATGGACACAGCAGCAATGATAGGAGGAGCTACCTTATGTTCTCCAGGCGGCCCATTAGCAATGACTGCATGTGCGGGCATAGCTAAATCACTAAGTGATGGGACTCAGTGGTTATTTGGTGATAAGAAGTCTCCAGAAGAACGTAGAATGGAAGAAGCATTAATTGCATTACGTGGAGGTCAAATCTGATGGCAATATTTGGATGGGTTCCTGGGATGGGTGTTGAAGATGCTGCTAACAGGGAAATCTTAGCAGGGCAATTAAAGGATGATGGTACAGGAATTAAGGAAGGTAAATATAATTGGCAGGATAAATTTGGTGGATTGCTAGGAGGCTACGATCGAGAAGCAGTTGAGGCTACTGCTCAACGATTAAGAGATGAAGCTTTAAGTAAAAAATTGAATAGAGAGTATGCAATTACTGGTACAAACTTAAAAGGACTAGGGCTAAATCCTGAGTACATAGGTAATGTTACTGGTATTGAAGAGCAGAAATTAAGTAATCAAATTAATTCAGATATCGAGCGATTAACTGCCGCAGAAGGATACTATAATACGAAAAATGCAAAGGGGGGATCATTAGATCCGGATGCGTCAGCAAGCCAAATAACATCAGCAGCATCCACTTTAAGAGATGCAAATGTAATAGCAAAGGAAAAAAAGATTCAACGAGAGGTTGAACGACAAGAAGGTAGATCGGATGATTTACTTACAATGCAGATGTTACAAAATCAAGCTGAAAATGATAGAGCTTATAACTTTCAAATGAACCAAATGAATTATAATAATCGAGCTTTAGATCTTAAAGAGGCACGTTTAGATCGTAGAGATCGTCAAGCTGCTATTGCTCAGTTAATGGCCGGATTAAGTCAACTAGGAACTTCAATTGCTGCTTAAACTTGCCAGGAATAATGAAAGAAGTTGCCTTTAGGGTCAAACATAGGATCCATCATTCCATCCTTATTACCCTTATTTGAACGATGTTCTAATTGAGTTTGACCCTTAAAGTCGGTACGTCCATCTAAAATAGTTAAGGCATTCATAATTTCCTTTTGACCGGTTGGGGATTGAAGATCAGATGATATATTTTGATCATAATTAGAAAGTCCTTTATAGACACCTTCATACTGCCCTGGTTGGTTAATAACCTCGGAAACTGTATTGGGGAAATCAGGAGAATTAACTCGATTAATAATTGATGCAGCAACAGCATATCTATCAAGTCCAGGTCCAGCTTCAGATGAAATTGCGTAAGATAATTCATCAAAATCTTTAGGTGTAAATTTAGATAATTCCACGGGTTGGATAGTTGCAGTTGAATCCAATGAAGTATTTCCTGGTAAGTCTTCTGCACCTGGAGGTGTGCCTTGTCTACCAGATTTAATCCAGTCTATACGAGCTTCATTTTTAGCTTTAGATTCACTATATTGACGCTGGATATCAGACAACTGCTCAGTACGTAAATTACGTAATTCAAGTCTCTCAACTCTATCTGCATCATTCATTTTCTTCGTCATATATGCAGAGGACATAAGACCTAATCCCCCAACAACCCCCGCCATTCGTTTAGAAGGCCTAAGAATATCGCTTACTTGTTCTTTTGTCTTTGCTTGCCTCTTATTAAGAGCTAAAGACGTGTCAACAGCATCCTTCGTCTTTTCCCCTAGTGCCTTTGCATTAGTAACTGCATTACGTTTTTTTGCTCTTGCTTGAATTGCTGCATTAGATACAGCAGTTGTATTAAAAGAATAATCACGAGATGCTTTGAAAACAGCATTCATATTATTAACAACTGCACGGGCAGATGTTGAATAGTCTCCAATAGGAAATACCATTGATATGATTACTTATATATTCTCTATTGTATAGTTCGATAGAATAGTTTTGATAGGGACAAGAATTTAAAAATGGCTGCAGATCCTGGGAATTACGAATTCATGCAGATGATGAATGGTTTTATGGCGTTGGATCCTACAGAAACGGATAGTGAAGGTAGATCATACAAGTTAGGCACTGCTGCAGATATGGTAAGTGCTGCTTTTGATGCCGATCTTGCAAAATCGATGGGCGCGGAACAGGCTGTAATATCTAAAGATTTGATGCAAGAGCAGGCAACATTAGAGCGTGAATCCGGGAATATCTCAAGGCAAGATGAGTTTGACAAAAGCCTATCAATGCTGGGTGCACAGCAAGAACTACAAAATACCTCTGCTAACCAACAACATACACGTGACTTAGGAATGTTGAGTGCAACAGGTCAACAGGATCGAATGAATATAGCTAAACAGGGGAATCAGAATAGACTTCAAAGTATTACCGATGGTGAACAGTCAAGATTAAATATCGGAGCCCAAGGTCAACAAACTAGATTAAATATTGGCGCCGAAGGTCAACAAACTAGAATGAATATTGGCGCCCAAGGCCTACAAGACCGATTATTAGTAAATGCTCAAGGTACTCAAGAAAGGGCTAATATCAAGACTCAACAATCAGCACAAGGAGCTAGAGAAAGGGCTAACATTGGAGCCGAAGGCTTACAAAACCGATTATTAGTAAATGCTCAAGGTACTCAAGATAGAGCTAGTATCAATACTCAACAATCAGCACAAGGAGCTAGAGAAAGGGGTAACATTGGAGCCGAAGGCTTACAAAACCGATTATTAGTAAATGCTCAAGGTACTCAAGATAGAGCTAATATTAGAGCTCAGGGTGATCAGGATGTAAGAAAGATTGGAGATCAAGGTACACAAGATCGCTTAAGTATGACTCAGCAAGCGACAGAAGATTTACGCAGGATCAAATCACAAGGTGAAGTTGACAGTGGATTAATTGATGATCAAGGTAATGTTGATGTCACCAAAATTGAATCGCAGGGTAGTGTTGATGTAACTAAAATTCAAGAACAAGAGACTCAACAAGCTGTACGTGAAAAAGCAAATATTGATGCTCAAGGTTATCAAGAAAGACAAAATATTGCACAACAAGAAAAATATCAAGCGGCACGTGAGCTCGCTAACATTGCACAACAAGGCACAAATACCACGGATGCTATTGAAGAACAAGAAACGTTACAAGCAGATCGAGAGAAACAAAATATTGAATCACAAGGTTCTGTAGATGTTGCAAATATCCAAGCTCAAGGTACTGCAGATACCGGACGCATAACAACACAAGGAAGTGAGGATCGCTCTACAATTGGTACACAAGGGACAGAAACAAGAAAAACATTATCTGATCAAGCATCAGAAGATAGAACAACTATTGGTGCACAAGGAGATGATACTCGCAAGACAATGGATAAAGAGTTTGAAATTTTATCTGCCAAAAAGAAAGCGGATGCACATTCAGCTGCAGCGTTGCGACAAGCCTTCTAATGAACACTCACATTAAAACAGGAAAAGTTTATCTAACTGTTGTTGATCAATGGCTAGATAAACTGCCAGCATCAGAAGCAGAAGACTTCAGAGAATTTGCTGAGGTAACTCCTTCTGTAATTGAAATTTGGGTATATGCCGGAATCATCGGCTATACAGGATCATTCAACGATCTAAGTCGTTGGATCAAGATGAAATTCAAAAAACTAAATCGCCGTGAAATCCTTAATAGTGAAATTGCTGCTCTACACTCCGATATACAAGAACTGCGAATGGCAGTTACCTCCGGTGAAATCAAGGGTTCAGATGGTGCTGCTCGGTTGGCAGCGCTTGAAAAGGAGCTTAGGTCTCATATTGAAACCTCAGAAAGAATGAACCGCACAACAGATAAACGAGGTTTGATCATGGCAGGTGCTGATCGTGTAATGCGTGAGATGACAGCAATCTTTAAAGATGATCCACAGTTCGCTGAACCAATTGATAATGCAATGAATGCTGTTTGGGCCAAAATTTATAGTGAGTTAACGTCAAGCTAATGGCATACGGATATCCAGTAACAGGGCCAATGATGATTCCCTACGAGGAATATCACAGTCCAAATGCTCCACCGATACCGGCATTAAATGAGTTACCTGGAATAGATGATTCAAGTGTATCTGGGTTAAGGTTACAAGGAACTTTAGCTAAATCACTTCCAGGTATTAAACAAGCGGGCACTATGACAAACTCTAAAGCTCAGGAAGTAGAGCAGTATGCTAGAGAAATGGGTGCCGCATTTGATATAACAAAAGCCTATCAAGCTAGAAGTAAAGCAATAGCACGAGCAAAGGATCGTATGTTAGATAAAGCTGCTAAGTATCATGGTGCAGTGTAGACTGTATTTAAAGAGATTAATGTATGGCAGTATCAAGTATTGCACTAGCTTATAGACGATCTGCATTAATGACAGCAACGAAAGTTACTGTCAAACCTCCAAGTGAAGAAGTTCTAAAAGCGAGAGACAATTTCCAAGACTTCTGTAAAGCAATGGGGAAACCCCCTGCAAAGCATATGCTGGAGTGGCATACAGAGCTTTGTACAGGGGAAGATTCTGAATGTCTGTTAGGGGTTGCTGGACCAAATACATCGATATTGGCTCCACGTGGTTCTGCTAAAAGTACAGTCCTTGGTTTATTTGCAGCCTGGATGATTGGACGACATGCAGCTGCCAAGCAGATGTTACGTATACTATATATTGCTTATATGGTAGATATTAGTCGAGCCAAGTCAGCAACAATCAAAGGAATATTAACAAGCAAAATATATCGAGAGATTTTTCCAATGGTAAGACTCTCAAAAATTAAACGTTCAGATGAATATTGGTCAATTGATTATGAATTTGCAGGAATTGATACAGCAGGTGAAGAAGCTTTCACAGTTGCGTGTGGTGGTCTCAAAGGTGCAATCACCTCTAAACGATCACAGTTGGTGCTTATTGATGACCCTATCAAATCTGCCGCTTCAATTAACAACCCAGACATTCGCCGTGAGATGGAGCAAACGTGGTCTAACGTTATCGCACCAACGATGTTCCAAGGTGCACGGGCTATCTGTTTGGGAACCCGCTTTCACTTCAACGATATACACGCCACATTATTTCTGCCCAAAAATAATTGGAAGCAGATAGTTCAAAAAGCTGTTATCACCGATGCTGAAGGGAGGCAACGTTCTTATTGGCCAGAGTTTTGGTCAATGAAATACTTAAATGAGCGTAAACTAGAGGATCGAGTTGCCTTCGCTTATCAATACTTAAATACTGCAGTCAAGTCAACTGATGTTGGAATCTCACCAGAGTTAATCATTAAAGGTGAAATACCTGAAGATTACGATTGCCTAGGTGTAGGAATAGATTTGAGTGCGGGATTACGTGAGAAAAACGATTGGACCGTAATGACACTCGGCGGAATTAAAGAAGGGAAGATCTATTTGATTGATCAGAAAAGAGCACGCACATTAGGTAATCTTGAAAAGATGGATGCATTGTGTGAGATGTTAGCCGATTGGAATATCCTGCTTGAAAATGATGAAGGTCAATATTTCCCAACAATGTCACCATGCATCATTTGGCCTGAAGCGGTTGCATATCAGAACTCGTTTGAGGGAGACTTCAAAAGAGTAATGCATCAGAACCGAGCGTTATACAACCTAACTGTTTCACCAGTAAAGGGATTTAAAGGAGATAAGTTAGCAAGACTACGGGGTGTACTTGGTTTGTATGAACACAAAAAGGTTATATGGAATAAATGGCGTAAATGGAATGTACTAGAAGATGAGCTTTTAAATTTTGGTCATTCAACACATGATGATGCTGTAGACAGCATGGTATTAACAATGGGTGGATTATTAAAAAGAGGTCGCTTGCAAATTGACTACAATAGTGACAGCTTTGATTTATAAATAACCTGATGTTTCTGTCACAAGAAGAGCGGTTAGCTCGGCGCAAACGTAATCGCATGGCTGGCGCTGCCTTAAATGAAGGTACAAAAGAATCTGCTGATGCTTTAGAAGCGTTAAGTCAATCTGAAAGAAATAAAGAAACTCGTGAACGTATTGGAAATAATCCTGAACGTTTAGCAGAACGAATTGGTGTTGTTGATCGGGATAAGTATGATTTATCAGGCTTTAGTGATAAAGAAATCAACATGGCCCTACAAGGTGGCACGTTCGATAAGAACGATTATGCGCGTCTGACAGGTAAGCCAATTGGTGGTGGAGATGACGACAATTCAATTCCTACACCAACTCCAGAGCCTGAAATGGATGCTCCAAAAATTGCACCTCCAAGTAATGGTGGTGGAGATGGTCCCACACAAACAATTAATCCTCCTGGCCTGATGCCTGGCATTCCTACTGGTGGCGGTATGGGTATCAACTTCAATCAGATCCAAGACAATGATCAGACCATTACTAATAATGGGGATAATAATGTTAACAATCAGATCGCAGATAATAGAAATACAATTAATCAAAGCGGGGCTGCTGGCTTCTCTAAAGATTGGATGAACAAGTACTTTAACTTCGTAGGCTAGAGAAATGAGTAAAGTATCTGAAGCAATCAAAGCAAAGCGTAAGCAGCACCGTCAGGATCATTTCACCGATGCCGACCGTGAAGTAATTCGAAACAATAGGGGTGACCAACAAGGTCGCAAAGCTGCACGTAAAGACAATTTTAGTGCTCAAGGTAATAAAGGTGCCTCTGACTTTAATTTTGATCAACATGGCAAAGGTCACATAAGCCAGCAAGAGATCACACACTTGCGTGAATCTGGTCAGTCAAAAGATCAGATTATGGCTGCCGTTAATGCACATGGTGGAGAGCTTAGTGAGCGTGTACAGAAAAGGTTTGACCGCTGGGATGCACGCGCCGCTGCTAAAGAAAAAGCACAGGCCGTAAAAGATAATCCAGTAGCTCCAACTCCAACTCCAGCTCCAGTGACTAATAATAATGGCAGCAATAACGATGTAGATGGAACTGGTAATGCTGTTGGTGTTGGAAACACTGCTACCACTGGTAATACTGGAGATGTCACAGATTCACCAGGAGCTGCTGTTGGTATTGGAAATGCGACCAATAAGCAGCAGGTAGATAATACGATAGACTTCAATCAGGTCCAAGACAGTGATCAGGAGATTGTAAACAACGGAAATAACAACTATAACGATCAACGTATCGATAACTCAAATCGTATTTATGGTGCCAGTACTAACGTATTCAACTATCAAGGAGGCAGCGGTGAGAATTCACTCTATGATTCTCCAGTATCAGCTGCAACGATGGGTGGATTTTATGATGTCGATGATAGTCCTGCAGCTCAAGCCAAATTTATGGGCTTACACACTGATTTAAATGCAGACGCTCAAAAACGTTTTGCTGGTGATGCAATGTCAATTGTCAATAAATACAAAACAATGGGTCAAGGCACGCGAAAGGATTATGAAGCAGAGAATCAAAAAAGACTTCAGGCGTCTAAGGATGCAGCAGCAATTGCAAATAATAATATTTTTGGAGATCAAGCACTTTGGAGGGGTAACCTTGGAGAATATAAATTTGGTGCAAGTCCAAAACCAATTGATGACCCATTTGAAAAAGACAAAGATGACGATGATGATTGATTCTTAGCCTAAGAAAATAATTGACATACTAAACTATAAGGAGGAACGCTAAAGCATAATGGACAATAGCAGTATTCAAGGGCAATTTTCACAGATACTTACAGCTGCTAAACAACGTCGTGGAGATTTATCAGTAGACTCAATGATTGTCTCGTCTCATCTTGCACAGATGAGGACATTCATGTTGCGCCGTGGAGTTGAATTTTACGCAAAGCAAGATTCATTCGGTACTCGTAAAGAATTCATCAGTAAGGTTGTAGAAGACAACATGCTGGAAATGAAACTAGAAAGTATTGTTGATTACTTCTTATGTGATGGACAAGGGTTATTTTATTTCAGACCAACAGGAGATAACTACCAATTACTATTTTTCCCCAAAGATAGTTACCGTGCATATCGAGGGCAGAGTGGTGAACTAGAATCAGTTGTATTGATCTATTCATTTAATATTCAACGATCAAATGTGCTCAATAGCTATCCATCACAGAATGGAAGAGGTGGAACCAAAAAATGGATTCAACTAAAAGTTTTTAAAGACAAGATTGAACAGACGATATCAGATGAAAAGATCGAATTTGATAACAATATGAATGGTGGTTTAATGCCATTCAAAATGCCAGGATCAACTGAAACGCTAGTAAACACTCTAGGTTATATTCCAGCAGTAGAAGTATTCAATCATATGGATTGTACTGGTGAATCTACTGGTAATGGAGAATTTGACTGGTTGGCAAATCAAATTCTTTATCATGATGAACTTGTAAGAAATATTCGTAAGAACTTAAAGTTCTTTGGTAATCCCACATTGGTATCTAGTCGTCCCAAGCATGACATCGTAGAAAGTGGGGATGAAAGTACCTTCCGCCCTACCATTAGTTCTCAAGCAGGATTTGCACCAATAGCAGGATTAGGTGGAAGCACTAGAACAAGTCAGCCATTTGGTACTAGTGGTATTGATGGACAGATCAAAGTACCAAGAGTTATTGCTAATTTAGAGCCGACTGATCGTGTTCAGTATATGACACCTGACTCAGTATCAGGTGATCAAAATTTATACGTGAAGCAGTACCGATCTGAAATACGCCTAGCCCTCGGAGGAGTTGATGATATTGACATTACTACAGCACAAACTGCTTATGAGATTAAAACACTTTATGGACGTGTAGCTGCAACAGCAGAGAAGAAAGCAAGAGCATTATTTACCTACGGGTTATGTCGTCTATTCTCAATGATGATCTATACAGAGGAAGAATTATTTAAAAAGTCATTTGCAGCAGCAGAAGGATTAACTGAACCTCCAATTCCACTACAAGAAGACTTTCAAGATGTAAATGAATTTGAAATTGCAAGTGCAGATTATCAAGAAGCAATCGCTATATTTACCAAAACTAGGGACGAATTAATGCGTGTTAAACTAGATTCAGGAGAAATCCCTGCTGGAGTCACAGGATTAATCCCCGATGGCAGCTCAAGTGTTGACTGGCGTTGGATGGGAGAAGTATTTGAAGAAAGTACAGACGATATTCTAAACAACAGTATTGTCGTTCGAAATCTTCAAGAATTAGGTGTTGATTCAATTGAAGCACTTAAATATTTATTCCCAGCAAAAACCGATGAAGAAAGAGCCGCCATGTTAAGTGGTTATCCTTTCAGAATGGTTCAGCAGACTCAACAAAGTATTAACAGTTTTATTGGATTACTTGGTAATCTATATCAATTGCCACATCCACAGATGCCAGATAAACCATTGGCAGCTGACCCGAATCTTGATCTAACAGGGTTCCTTTATCGATCTTTAGAATTCTTACGTAAGGAGTTAAGTTACAGTGGAAGTTACAAACCAGACAGCGCCGGTCCAACCCCAACAGAGCTCAGCGCCGCAGACCAGTTACGCGCCGCAAGGGGTACCCCAGTACGCGACGAACCAGAGCTCAGCATCCCAGGCATCAATGGCACAGCCGGTGATTCCTCAAATGCCGACTTACCAGGCACCGGCCCAGGCAGCGCAGGCTTCGGCTCCGGCGGGGAATCCATGGCAGCAGGCGTTCCAGGCACTCAGCGCAAGTTTGAATACAAGCAGCCCCTCCCAGGCCCAGGTTTCACCCTCCGCATACCAGACAACTCCAACACCGCAGGCCCAAACGCAACCCAATTGGGCTTCAACGGTTCCTTCGGCAGCCCCGACTTACAGTCCCCAAGTTTCAACCCAGGGTTACTCGGAATCGGAAGTGAGCCAGCTGGTTCAGCAGGCAGCTCAACAAGGAGCAGCACAGGCGAGCGACGGGTACCTAAACGGAGTAAGCGACGCAAGTCTTGAAGTTCTTGAGCACTTCGGTGCTGAAGCACCTGCCCTTCTCAATACATATGCTTGTGCCGTAGAAGATGCACTAATTGAGCAAGTCCAGCGTGGTAATTCCATGACTCATATGCTTGAAGCAGCATCAGAAGAGCGTGGTGCGATGAACATCATGTTGACCAATCCTGACGTTCTTGCTGATTACGTTAATGAGTTCTTTGGTCCTACAGGTCCATACCCAACAGAGACTGCTGAAGAGACACAAGTCCGTCAGCAACATGAAGCCCGTGCTCAATTCGAAGCTGAAATCGAAGCCCAAGAGCAAGGTCGTGTTCCTCAGCAATTCCAACGTCCACAGATGGAAATGCCTACACCAGGTCGTCAGGCAAGCGCTGTAAATGATTTCTGGGGCAGCTTTAGTGAAATGATGGATTCATCTCCTGAAAACGCTTGGAAGTATCTCTCCCAAGCTCCTCAGGGTGCATTGCAGGCTAAGGCTTTAGTTCAAGACCTCTGATAAATAATGTAGGGGGATTCATTAACGAATCCCCTACAATATAAATAACGCTTGAGTGTTAAAGATGAAATCAAACTTAGGAATGAATCCTTTTGCAGAAGAAGCCCTGCATCTAGCAGCAATGGGACAAGGTAATGCTGGAATGTCACGTACAGCAGCAGCGGTTGGCCCTAATCTAGCGGTTGGTGGTCCATTGTCTCAACCCTTAGTTAATGCTCAGGGATATTCAAATGATGTTAAAAGGCAACAGAATATTCAACAAAATGTAAGTACAGCCATTCCTCAATCGCAGGCACAGGCTCTTGGACAATTAAAAATAGCTGAATCCGCATCATCCCAGGCTGATTATAAAGCTCAAACAGGTTTACTGGAAAAGATTTCACTAATGATGTATGCCAATGATGCTGGCAATGCAACATTTCAGTTAGGTATTCCAGAGGTTGCACAGCAAGTGAAGCAACATTTAGCTGAGCAAAAACTTATGGCATACGGAATCAATCCACAGGTTCCATATACGTCAAACAATTTTGCTGCTTGATACAATTAAGTGAGGTAACTTGATAATCTAAAGTGGCATTACGTAAGGCTGGATGTGCGTGCAGCCAAGATGAAAATCCTGAAGTTTATCAAGCTATTTGGAAGCATCTGCGTTCTGATGGCATTCCTGATCAAGCTGCCAATCAAATGACAGCAGAGATGTTGACGCATGGTGATGATTTCGAAAGCAGTGTCGAAAAATATCAACAGTACGAAGAGTTATATAAATCGAAAGGGTTTAACGAACATGCTGCACAAGCGATGGCCGTTGAAGCATTAGAAGGTAGAGAAGAACCCCCTTCGCAATCAACTAGATACGCAAGAGTATTCATGTAAGTCAACATTAGTTCAATTAATTGATTGACAAAGTATTATCTAACCATTTATGATTAAGTAATAAAAGTTGCTATTGATATGCAAAAAAATAAAGTTTCAGGTGATTCAGTAAGGTCATATTTACGTGATATCGGAAGAATCCCTCTGCTTGAACATGATGAGGAAATTCTATTAGGCCGAAAAGTTCAACGCCTAATGGAAATTAAAGCAGTAGAGGTATTACTGAATAATCCATCAAGTGAAGAGTTAGCTCAATCACTTGATATCTCACTAAAGGAACTTAAACGTGAACTTCGAGCAGGTGAAAAAGCGAAAGATCAGATGGTTACGGCTAACCTTCGTCTCGTGGTTTCAGTTGCCAAAAAATATACCAAACGAAACATGGAACTACTGGATATCATCCAAGAAGGCACCATTGGCTTGGTCCGTGGTGTGGAAAAGTTTGACCCTGGTCGTGGTTACAAGTTTTCTACTTACGCCTACTGGTGGATCCGTCAAGGGATCACTCGCGCGATCGCTGAAAAGTCGAGGGCGATCCGCTTACCAATCCATGTTACTGAGAACCTCAACAAACTTAAGAAAGCCCAGCGTGAATTAAGTCAAATCAACGGTGAAATCCCAAATGTATTTCAGTTAGCAGAACATCTATCTTTTACGATTGATGAGATTAAGGATTTAATGTGCAAAGCACGTCAACCAACATCTTTAGAAATTAAAATAGGTGAGAACAGAGATACTGCTTTAATCGATCTGCTTGAGGATGAGGACCAATTACCAGACAGACTTCTTGAACAACAATTCATCAAAGAAGATATTAGAGAGTTAATTAATGACCTTCCAGAAATGCAAGCAGCAGTAGTAAGTATGAGATATGGGATTGGCAATGAAATGCTTGAGCCAATGTCAATGACAGCTATTGGTCAAGTATTGAACATGAGTAGAGATCGTGTGCGAACGTTAGAGAATAAAGCTCTTAAAACACTTCGCTCTCAATCCAGTTCAATTAACGAATATTTGTAAATTACAATAGTTATATAACTTGTTAATTGCGATATGAATGATAGTGTTAAGGACATATCACAACAGATCCTTGATAGGCACATAATCTATGGTGGAAGTGATAACACAAACCCTAGATATGCATCGGCAAATAAGTCGTTAAATTATGGAGGCGGCAGCTCAATAACTAAGCCAGAGCAAGATAAAGTATCGATCATTCCTTTCACTCTAAATTACAATGACACCGTAGGCTTGTTTGGGTCTGAAAATCATTTTGTAAAAGTCACTGTAAATATTGATCCTAATAATTCAAATAAATGCTTTGAAGAGATTGATTGGGAATGCAGTGTTATTACTGATGCTGATTTAACTACGGTCAACAGTTATGCCCCAGTAATAATTGATACAACAGCTGATTTAAGTGTAGTCAATACATATGAACCAGCGCAGTTGATTCAGAATAATCTTGGCAATCTGTTTGATGCTTTTATTAGCGTAGATCTATCCAACTTGAAGACCAATAATAAATTCATTGATAATTGGTTTGACGTTAGACTTTACAACAAAAATAGACAAGAACATCCTTACGATAAAATGTATGTCAGATTGACTGACTACTTTTATATAGGATTTCATGCACGTAATACAAGACGATTGCCCTATAACGTACAGTGTACTATCGGGCAAGAATATATTTCAGGGCTAGATGAACAAACAAGGAGATATGAAAATATCTAGACAGGTGAGACCTTCAACGAAGAAGTAATACGTCCATCAGTAACATCTTTATCTGTTGATGAAATTACACACATAATTGAACTGACTGTAGTTTTGGTCCAATCAATGTCTACAGTACTTCCAGTATTATCACCATTAATAGAACCTGCTTTGTTGACAGACCAGACATAGCTGAGATTACCAGCATCACCACTAATTGATACAGTATATGTTTCAGTTTCACCCTTATCTGGTGATTTATTTCCAGTAATAGTTGCCGTACCAATTGTTGTAGGAGTTACAAGAGCTGGACGAATAGCAGCATTGGCAGGAGTAACGACCATAGTTTTTCCACCGCTAATAGCTGGGAAAACATAATGCTCAATCAATTGAAAATCTGCTGTGAATAAAGCAGCCCTACGAATATTACTCATTCCATAAAACATAAAGTTAAAAGATCCATCGTGATCTACACGAACATTAGTCCCTCTAGATGCACCTAAAGCAAGCTTGACAGTACCTGCTTCAGTAGTCACATTGAATACTGTGAATTCCGAATAACAAGTATTCGAACCATTTCCACGCCACCATTCTTTTAATTGATGTGTAACTCCACCACGCTTTGAACGAGTTAAAGCCATTTCACTACCAATATGCTTTTTTACTGTTGATTCACCAGAAAGCACAAGACTATCAGACATGTAATTAATTATCGCTTTCTTCTATTTTAGTCCATTTAAGATTATCAACTTTATTGTTAGTTTTAACTCCATCAAGGTGCTGAATTCGGCTGCAACCCTTTAATTTTCCTGGATTAGCAAGGGGTGTATCAAGAAACGCAAGAGCAACTAATTTATGAACAGTAGTAGTAATAGTTTGTTTTCTACCGATGCGTTGCGTAAGGTTTACTTGTGCATAGCCATTTTTATTCACACGTTGCTTTAATAACCGCTCAATAACACCTTTGGTGCTTTTAACTTGACCGGCATCATTTATATAGTATTCAATACAGCATTCAAACCCTGCAAGAGTATGAATAGGCTTCCATATATCATCATTAATAAAATCCATACCATAAGATATTAGGGTACATATGCATAAGTATAACATTTAATATTAACATCGATATATGTGACTAAGTCGAAGTCACTTATAAACCTTTTAGCTTACGGAGTTACGATCCAATGTGGATTGATAATGATTTTCCGAAGCTTCTTGGTGCTGAACTTTACCGTCCTCATCCTGCCTACATCATTGAGATGGCAGTTGAGCCAGTGGTAGTACACGATTTCTCTAAGCAGCCTGGTCAGACAGTGCAGCTGGATCGTTACCGCTTCTGGGGTAAGCCAGGTACTAAGGAGTCCCGTGAGCGGACTGCTGATCAAACTCTTGGATCCGCCTCCGCACGCAACATCGTCAAGGACAAGGTGCTCGTTACTCTGCGTGAGTACACCGGCCCCGCTGATTCCCGTGACGCATCTCAGCCTTCCACCTTCAAGGTGGCTCGTGAAACCCTGATCACTGCTCAGCGTCTGCTGCTTGATACAGGCAACCTTAATGTTTTCCACCAATCCATCGGTAGCCTTACGCTGCTTGATGACTATCGCCGCTGGCGCGATCGTGTGTTTGCCAACGAACTTCTGAAAGCAGAAGCAGCTGGTCAAGCAACTTCTGATCAAGGTGGTTATTACTTACCTGGCGACAAAGCCAAAGGCGGATCTGGTGGCACCCTTGGTGTTACTTACGCTACTGGTGAATCCGGTAAGTTCGATGTCAAAACTGACCTTCTCGAAGTAGTTAAGGACATGCGTAAGCGCAACGTTCCTACCTTCGCTGATGGTTACTACCGTTGCATCGTGGATCCAACCGCAATGATGCATTTGCGTCAGAACTCTGACTTCCGCGAGATCGCTCGCTATCCGGGTACTGGGATGGTTAATCCTATGAACCCTGCGGAAGCTCCTAACGCCAACTTCTATCAAGGCATGGGTCCCGCTTACGGTCAAGCTGGCTTTGTTGCTGGTCAACCCGTGATGCCGACTGGCTTCCTGTTTGAGGGTGTCCGTTGGTTCGAGTCCACCAACCTGCCTGAAACTTCCTACAACTTGATCATTGCCGACCAAGCTGCTGGTGCTGCTGATTACGGTGCAGCTCAGTTAGTGTTCTTCGGCCCACAAGCTGTTGGTGTTGGTATTGGTGGTAACAATGCTCAAATCTTGCTGAATAACAACGACGACTTCAGCCGTTTCATCATCATGATTTGGAGCTTGTTCGCCGGTTTTGAAACCCTTAATAGGGATTTCATCACGGTTGGTTACTCCTTCGTATATTGAGGTAACTAATCATGAGTACTATTTTTCCCGGTAACTACGTAGCCCACCTGAACGCATATCGCGAACAGGGTGTTGTGGCTCTTCCTGGTGTTGAGTTCTACCGCATCGTCGGTGCTTTAGTTCTTAACCCAGACAATGACAGTAATCTGTCAGGTGGTTCTTTATCCGCCGCTACTTACAATCTGAAGGTGCTGTCTCCTGACATGCGCCAAGATGACAAGCCACGTCTGGATAAAGCATTTGAGATCCCTGCAAATTCTGTTGTATATCGCACATCTATTTCAGCACCTGGTGTCAAAGCCAATGCTGCATCAGATACCATCAAAATTGTTGCCCTTGGTGCAAACGCACCTGGTAACACTGGAAGTGAGATCACCCTGACTGCAGGTGCAGATAAGTTCTACCCTGCTAATGGTTCAACATCACCAATGCTCAGTCTGCTGAATGGAACTCCCATCAGTACTTCTGCAGCTACTGCTGTTCAAGTGATTACTTCTGCCGCTAATATCGCAGAACAGAATCCTTCTGTTGGTGCTGATCGTTTGTCACCTTCTGCCATCTTGGTTGAAGTTTGCTACTATCGCCCCGCAGCAGCTCCTGACATTGAGGACGCACATGTTCCTTATGCAACAGAAGCTGGTCAAGGCACCTGATATTAAATTATCAGTAACTAAAGCGTCTCTAACGGGACGCTTTTTTTGTGCCTATAATGAAAGAAGTGTACCCTAAAAATATGGCTGATCACAAATTATACCAGGATTCTAAAACAGGTAAACTTGTAGAGTTCGTTAGCAAACATGATAAAGAATTTGCAATGGTAAAAGATGCTGCTGGTCTAGTAACCTTTATGACACTGGAACAGCTAGTACCTTATGACAAAGATAAAGGACGTATGGCAAAGATTGTTGCTCCCGAATTAGAAGTGATAGAAGAAGAAATCCCTTCTGCTGTTGTACCAATTGAAGATACACGGTTGAACTTGAATTCAGCACCTGCAGAACAGATTGCCAAACGTCTACCTGGAGTAGGATTTGCCACAGCTAAAAAGATTGTTGAATTACGAATGTCGCTAAGTGGCGAGCGTTTCGCAAACCTCAAGCAACTAGAAAATATTCCACGAGTTAATTGGGATCAACTTATTGAAGAAGACTTAATCTTTATTAGTTAAACTAGGAAGAGTAACGATAATAAATTGCAATGGCTCCAAGCATCGAAGATATTCTGTTAGCTAGGGCGCAGCAAAAGGAGGAAGAACAACTTTCCCCAGAAACTGCTGCAATTATTGGAGCTGGCTTAGGTGGTTCATTAGGAATCACAGGCGGTCATGTATTACATAAAGGTGGTAAATTAATAAACAAAATTAAAGATGGACTTGCAGCAGGGCAAGGATTAACACGTAGTCCAGGTCAGATATTACGTACTGCAGTGAAGCCGGGTCCAAGGTTTGCTGGAGGCTTGGTAGGTGCAATCCTTGGTGGAGCATTAGGCCCAGGCACAAGAGATCTAATGATTCAGGAATCACCAGAAGCTCAAATGCTGGCAAAAATTCAAATGGGTCAGGAATTAGATGATGCAGAAACTCAGGAATTAGAAAGACTTTTAACTACTGCTTACACCAACACCATAGGTTAAAAGAATGGAACTTGATGAAAATCTAAAATCAAAAGTACGTTATCACTTGGGGTTTAATGCAGGTGCTCAAATCCCTGCTGGTGATCGATCACGAGTAGAGGAAGCAATGGCGTTAGTGCCTGATGAGCTTTGGTACAACGAGATTGTTTATCACGTTAAACGCTGTGACATTGCATGGAAAGCAAGTGCTGCAATACCCGATGATTACTTTGAGCCTGGAGGCAACAGAATTCTTAACCCGTCAAGACAGGAACTAATTAGTGGTGACGTTGAACGGACAATCAGCACATCGGATCCGCTCAAAGGTGATGAGTATTTTAGGGAAATCTACCTTAGAGAATGCGATCGTTTGGCAGAGACATTATATGTACCAAACTACAGACGACCCGAAGTGCGACGGTATGCATTTGAAAGAGCTGGTGCAGAATTTATATTAGCTGTACCAGGTCCAGCAGACACGGCTGTCGGAAGTAGAATGTTCCTTAATACTAATTGGCGTTAAGTGTAGAATAGTTGTAGAGAATTTAATAAGTCATTATGAGACCAGTAAGTGGTGGAACTCAAAAACTCACCATGGATAGCCAAGAAAGAGATTATCAACAACGTAAGCGGCAAGCAATTGCTCAAGGTGATGGTAATCCTTCTGTATTTGGTATCCAGGGAGGATATGGTGATGCAGTAAAACAAAGCCGTAATCAGCAATACGGTAATGTGAATAACATGCCACAGGACTATGAGTCTGATAGTAACTTCTCTCAAGGGTCAGAAGTAGCTAATAATCCAGCCAGTCAAGAGAGGAATCAAACAGGTTCTATTGAATCAGGCACCTCTCAGACAGATACTCCACAGGAGAATCCTGAAGATATGGCAACTGATGCTCTAGAAAGGAGATTAGCTTTATATCGAGAAGCAGGTAATGCTGCAGCTGGGAACAACAATCGTGCACAAACAATGAGGATGAGCTAATGATTAAAGGAGGAAATCACGGACTAATGGGACCAAACTTTGAACTAGGGAAAATTGTTAAATCAACAGCTATGATCCCAGGTGCTCCCGGTGGTATGGGAGGAGATTCAAACAATCCTTATCCAGTACAGCAAGCAACAAGTGCACCTGTTAATCCAACAAGTCTTTACGGAGACTTAAGCTTAAACAACCTTACTCAGGTTGGAACGGGAATTTTAGATCCAGAAGGAATCCCCCGCTCGCCGCTCCAACAAAATCAACCACCAGGTATAGGGAATAATGCTGGTGCTCAATATGGACTTCAGCCACAAAACATTAGTGGTGACATCCCAGCAGCGATGGAAAGTGGCCGATTAGCTCAAATACCTTCCTTTAAAGGAATGCCTGTAGGACCCATGGGGATGACAGGACAACCAGCAGTTCCAGGATCATTACCTCCCAATATGCCAGGGACAACAGGTGGGCAAATGATGGCAAATCTAAATATAACACCTGGAACTGATCTATTAAAAACTGGACAAAGAAAAAAACCAAACAAAGGTAAGGCATAATGGCTTCAACTTCTACAAATAAACAACCTTTACTAGTTGACCAGGTTCTACATTATGTAGTTCAGCTGGATAGCTCAATCAACAATGGATTAGATATTGTTGGTACAAACACTGCTTTGTTATTAGTAGATGCTGTATCAACCGATGGTGCAATCATTGAAGATATTTATGCTATTGCTAGAAGCACAACAGCCTATAAGATTAATCTCTATATTAGTTCTGCAAGAGACTACTTACGTCCATCTGAAGCTAATTATATTGGCACCTTAACTTCTGCAACAACGATTGGAAACGTTGTTCGTTATGCTGACATGCCAAAGACACTAACTCCTGTACCTCAGGTAGGAAGTGACGCACAAAATCGCGCTTTGTACCTTCCCAAAGGTTACTCACTATGGGCAGCACGTGACTCTAATAGTAATGTCACAGATGGTCCACTTTTAGGATGCCAGGGCGGCTGGTTCTAATTAAGCCATGCCACGTAAGCAGAACGGTTTTGGTAATTCCAAGGCGCTCAGTTTTAAAGGAAGTGGAAGAGTAGATAAAGGAAAAGGAGTAGGTGCGCCAGGTACTTATCCAAGTAATCGACAATATGGTACGTCAGTTCATAGAACAGTCATCGAAAAATATAACTTGGATAGCGACTGGGTTAAATGGCGTAAGGGATTTGAGTACTATGTTAAAACAGCATGGTCAAAGCTGTTGACATACAACAAAAAAGAGAAAACATATTCTGATACTAAAATTGAAACAAAGCTGTATCAAGGGACAGACTATGAAATAGATGTAGAGTTTGAAGGCTATAAATTTTCAACTAAAAATGCAGACAGTAACAACCATTATGTACTCAAACGTACAACAGTTTCTCAACCAGATATTGGACAGATTTCTGCGGTTTACAATGACACAACTCAATATGTTCAGCAGAGAAAATACAGAGAAATATGGGCAAAGTTTACAGCAGGTCAAGCTGCTCGTTTATTACTCAGGATGAACGGAGAGCGATTGACAGATGGTGAAACTGAGGCAACATTAAAAAATGTACTTACCTCTGTAAATCATCCTGCTGTATTTATTGGTAAAAGTGCTAATAAATCATCAACGGTTAAAGTTACGATACCTAAGTCAAGTCTGACGTATGCCGCAGGCGTGACACCACTTAATTCATATCAATCATTGATTGATAAAATTATATACGTCAACAACTTCTATAAAGAAAAAAATATCAGTTCGATCAGCTCATTGAATTGGATAGATAGTGATTATTATTTTGAGACAGATGTAAGTGACACAACAACTTCTCAAACAATTGACATACTTGATCCAGGTACTACAGAACTAACAACTGCTCTTTATGACATTGCTGAACTTCCAAAGATAGTTTCGTCGTCAAATGGAGTATGTGAATTAAAAGGCAGATACTCTTTTCAAAAAGATGATTACCAAAGATTCTATGGCCAACAGTATTTAACAGCTGAGGTTGTACAAGCTGAGGTTTCAACAGCGTCATACACAGTGCTGCCATTCACAGTTCTTGGAGTAGAGGAAACATCTACAGATATTATATTGACGTCAATTCCATTTAAATCTGAGTTTAGAGTAACCTCTTCAATCAATAATGGGACATTGATATTTGCAGATTGGAGTTTCACTAAAAAATCAATCGACTCATATGACGGCAACTATTATCACCCTCCCGGTGCCCCTGGCCTTGCTTCATGGCAAAGGATTGATACTGATATAAATCCTTGGATGGATGAGATATTTACAGCTGGTACAGCACTAGTACCCGCAACTGTTTACGCTTGTAGTTGCCCAAATCATTCACAGGCTATTTTGCGAGCACCTCAGTCAACTCAGGACGAAGGTCTGCGTAAAATAAATAGACAACGGCAGTACCCTTTACCTACTGTAATGGGAAAATCAAACTATGAAGGTTCAGGCATTTTTAAAGCAGCTGGTTTAATAGAAAGTTGGGAATCGAACGAACATAGGATGAGTTTTAAAATGTGCAAGCATAGTATTGCATCAATGTTTATTGAACGAATAAAAATAAAAGAGCCAAGCAGTTATCCAACACTTGAAGCAAGAGAAGAATTTGAAGAAAAACTAACATCAGAAATGAATGATGTCAGTGACGAATTTAACCTTTCTTATAAACGCGGAGGCATCACGGGATTAGAAATTATCTTTGCATTAGCTCAAGGATTAAATCTGGACGACGTAGAACTTGCCTATGTTGTTTTTAACAACCACTTCTAAGACAAGTATTTAAATACTCTCCGCAATATTGTGTCTAAAATAATAGCATGATATAAATAAAAGGAAAGGCTATGTTTAATCCAGATGATTTTATAATGCCTCTTGAAAAAGAGTTAAAGCTCAAAATTATAAACACAGAGGTTGATGAATGTTCAGATTTGGATGTATTAAAAGTAAACTTAAAAAGCTGCGCAAAAAGCTTACTTCATTATCAACATCTTCTAGCAAAAATATGTGAGCGTCAATTAGAAGAAGAAATACTGCTTGCGTTTATCGATAAAGACATACATAACCATTAGCTAGAATAGTAAAGTGGTTTATTAACCATGATCAAGCTTTTTAGCTGGAGGTAGAAAATTGAAGATTCAACTAAAACGTAGTAATGTCCTAGAAGGTAGTGTTGCAAAACAACCTTCATCTGACCAAATGGAGTATGGTGAAGTAGCAATTAATTATAGTCAGACAGATCCTGCAATTTTTTTAAAAAATTCGAACAACGACATTATTAGAATCGCTGGAGCAGGTCCTAAAATTGGTGATCTGACTGGCAATGTTACAGGTAATGTAACTGGTGCTTTAACTGGCAATGCAGATACAGCTACAAAATTAGCAACTGGTAGAACAATTGCTATTTCAGGTGATGCTACATATACCTCAGCTGCATTTGATGGTTCAAGTAATGTAACTGGTGCACTAACACTAGCAAACAGTGGCGTGACTGCCAATAATTATGGAAGTAGTACAGCAATCCCAGTTGTAACAGTAGATGCAAAAGGTAGAGTTACGGCAGCAACTACAGCAGCAATTAACACATCATTTACTTTAAGTGATGGTACAAACACTCAAACTATTAATGGTGGAGACACTTTAACAGTGACAGGTGGAAGTAACCTTACTTCAGTAGTAGGAGCAAATGACACAGTAACATTAAACTTAGATAGCACATTAACTGGCTTAACAAGCATTACTTCAACAAACTTTGTTGGTAATCTTACTGGTGATGTTACTGGAAGTATTGATCTAGATTCAGATCTAGATATGAAAACATTTTCCATAATTACATCGCAAAGCAATAGGGACGTTAATTTAAATCCTCATGGATCAGGTGTAGTAGTAATCAAAGGTAATGCAACTAGAGGTTCAGGACAATTAGCTTTAAACTGTGAAAATAATAGTCACGGTGTTAAAATCAAGGGACCAGCACATTCAGCTGGAGCGACATATACATTAACTCTGCCGACTGCTCTACCGACCGTGACAGGTCAATCACTTGTTAGTGATACAAGTGGAGTTCTATCATTTAGCACTATTGATACTGGTAATCCAGGCTTTCTGGAAACACCAGCACTTCTGTCAACAAATACAACCATATCTGCAAACGTCAATGCAGGTGGAATGGGAACAATGGCTATTGCATCTGGAATAGTTTTTACAGTTCCGTCAACATCAACTTATACAGTAATCAAAGGTTAATTCAATGGCTTACGGAAAAATTAAATCAGATGTTATTATCTACGACAATAGTGGAAGTGATGTTGAAATTGCAGTTAGTGGTATTCCTTCAGCTACAGATGTAGCAGCAAAAGCACCACTTGCTAGCCCTGCATTTACTGGTATTCCCACTGCACCAACTGCAACAAGTGGGACAAATACAACGCAATTAGCAACGACAGCGTTTGTTCAATCTGCATCTGGTGGAAGTGGAAGTGTTAGTTCAGTTAATACTTGGACCGCAGGCCAACGTGCAGAAATAACAACTGTAACCGATGCTACTAGTCTCGATATTAACTTAGATGATAGTAATAATTTCCAAATTACGCTCGGTGGTAATCGTACATTAAACGCTCCTACAAACCAAGTAGCAGGGCAAAGTGGATCTATATTTATTATTCAAGATAGTACAGGTAGCAGAACATTAACCTATAACACAGCGTGGGATTTTGCAGGAGGAGCTGCGCCTGTATTAACAACAGCAGCAGGATCATGTGATCGTATTGATTACATCGTTAAGGCTTCTGGTGATATCCATGCAGTATTTACTGGTAATTATTCATGAGCTTTGTAGGAAGCAATATACTCGCTGGTGCCTCAGGACAAGGAGGTGGTGGCCACGAGATTGAACGTAGTCTTAGGTTTAACTCGGGAGACTCAGCTTCACTTTCAAAAGTTTTTGGAGTTGGCAATAGAAAAACTTGGACTTTATCCCTCTGGATTAAGCGTAGTAGTATTGGATCTAATCAGACAATTTGGGCTGCAGATGATTTAAGTACCATTAGATTTAGTGGTGGAAATATGATTGAATGGCTTGTTGCTGGTAACTACGGCCTCTTAACCAGCCAAGTTTTTAGAGATACCGCTGCTTGGTATCACTTTATGTTTGTTCTTGATACCACTCAAAGTACAACAAATGATAGGATGAAAATCTATATCAATGGTAGTTTGGTTGATTCTTATGGACAACGTACTAATCCTAGTCAAAACGCTGATTTAGCTTGGAATAATTCATCAACACATTATATTGGTCGAAAGCCTAATAATAGTGTGTATGTTGACTTAATGCTAGCCGACGTACATTTCATCGATGGTCAAGCATTAGCACCAACAGATTTTGGTGAGACTGATGACAACGGTGTCTGGCAGCCAAAGGAGTTTGCTGGGACGTATGGAACAAATGGTTTCCACCTCGACTTCAAAGACAACAGTTCATCGGCTGCTCTTGGGTATGATGCTGCTGGTAGCAACAACTGGACTGTTAATAACATAAGTGCAATAGCACCTGGTCTCTCGACTGCTAATCAAGGGATGGATGTGGTTACATATACTGGCAATGGTGGAACGCAGTCAATATCATCGCTGGCTTTCCAGCCAGATTTTGTCTGGACATCCGTCAGGGACCAAACTGGTTATAACAAGTACTTAGTTGATTCTGTTCGTGGCTCTACTAAGGTTTTAATTAGCCACAAAGCTGACGCTGAGTCAACTAAGTCTACTGGTATCACTTCATTTAATTCTAATGGTTTCAGCATAGGGAGCGACGGTCAGGTCAATGAAAGCGGTCGGAGCATGGTTGCATGGTGCTGGAAGGCCGGTGGCGCAGCGTCGTCAAATACCGACGGAAGTGTGACAAGCCAAGTATCTGCAAATAGTACTTATGGGTTTAGCATCGTTTCCTATGTTGGCGATGGAGCAAACCCACCGAGCACTTTGGGGCATGGTCTCGGAGCAACGCCTAAAATGATATTTTTCAAAAATCGTACCGATGCAGACGATTGGATTGTTTATCATTCCGCCATTGGTGCTACTAAAATTCTTGAATTAAATCAAACTGCAGCGGCGTCTACAGAGTCAAATCCTTTTAATAATACTGCACCAACAAATAACGTATTTACAGTAGGAGGCGAAAGTCGAAATAACGGTCCAAATGACAATATTATCGCATATTGCTGGGCTGAAGTTGCTGGATTTTCTAAGTTTGGATCGTACACAGGTAATGGTTCTGCTGATGGTCCTGTAATTACAACAGGATTTAAGCCAAGATGGATAATGGTGAAAAGTTCAAGCAATGCCAGACACTGGGATATTATGGATTCCGCTAGGAGCCCTACTAACCCTCAAGATAAAACGCTACGTGCTGATTCTAATAATGCAGAGTTTTCGGATACATCCTCTGGATACGGAATTGTTTGGGAGGTTACAGATAACGGTTTTAAGATTCTTAGAGGTGGTTCTAATCACGATATAAATACAACTGGCGAGACCTACATCTACGCAGCATTTGCGGCTAAGCCTGATGAGTCTGGCATTGATTCATTAGTTGACTCACCATCACAAACTGCAACTCCTACAGACACTGGAGCGGGCGGCGAAGTCGTGGGCAATTATGCGACTCTCAACCCATTAAATATTCACTCTGGTTCTGATACGTTTTCAAATGGAAATTTAGAGAATACTGTTTCATCGGGTGCCGGAATTAATGAGTCAACTATCGCAATGTCGTCTGGCAAATATTATTTTGAAGTTGTTTTTTCTGGCGGGCAAGGCACTGGTCAGTTTGCAGGTATTCGTAAACCCGGAAGTCGAAACTACAATGATTCATACCTATACGTTGGCACTGGAAATAAATACATTAATGCTGCCAGCGGCGCAAACTACGGAGCAACTCTTTCTAATGGTGATGTAATCGGTACTGCTTTTGATGCAACAAATGGAACGCTAACTTTTTATAAAAACGGAGTAAGTCAAGGAACAGCTTATACCGGAATTACTGGAACCTATGCTTTTGTTGTTGGTTCGTTTAGTACTGCACCTACATATATTGTCAACTTCGGCCAACGTGCTTTCGCGTATACCGCACCAAGCGGCTACAAGGCTTTAAACACCGCAAACTTACCTGAGCCAACAATTGCGGATGGCAGTCAGTATTTTGATACGAAGTTATACACCGGCAATGGCTCTACGCAAACAATTAGCGGAATTGGTTTTAGCCCTGATCTTGCATGGCTAAAGTCAAGATCTGAAACTGGCCGTAGTCATTCTCTTTACGACACTGTTCGCGGAACAACAAAAGTTCTTAAGTCTGACAGCACCGACGCCGAGTCGACGATGTCAGGACTTACAGCATTTAACTCTGACGGGTTTGCTCTAGGATCTCACGTCAACTCCAACAACAATAATGTCACTTACGTTGGCTGGGCGTGGGACGCCGGATCTTCCACGGTATCTAACACTGACGGCAGCATTGCTTCAAGCGTAAGAGCCAACCCAAGTGCTGGGTTCTCGATTGTGTCCTACTCAGGAAACTCAACATCTGGAGCAACCGTCGGCCATTCACTCAACAGCAAACCGGAGCTAATTATTATCAAGGCGACCAACACCGCACAAGGTTGGGCTACATACCACGGATCAGTGGGAGCTAATAAGTATTTACAGTTAAATGCAACTGGAGCTGCAGCTTCATATAGTGGTTTCATGAATGGTACAGAGCCGACAACCTCTGTATTTAGCCTGGGTAACGACAATTTTGTCAATACTGGTTCTAATTACATCGCCTACTGCTTCGCACCTGTCGCGGGCTACAGCGCAATGGGTAGTTACACCGGCAATGGATCCACTGATGGTCCGTTTGTGTTCACCGGAATGCGTCCGGCCTTTATCTTGGTCAAGTCTTCTACAAATGCTGAGCATTGGGTAATTTGGGATACAAGTCGCAGCACTTTTAACCACGCCGATGATATTCTCCGACCCAACGACAGTGCTGCTGAGCTTTCTAATTACTCAGATGGAGAAGTTGACATTTTGTCTAATGGATTCAAACTTCGCGGAAATTGGGGAGCTACAAACGGCAGCGGACAAGCGTATATTTATCTCGCATTTGCCTCTCACCCCTTTAGAACTGCACGCGCACGCTAACTAATTAATTAAATTTAAAACGCTAAAATAGTAACATCAGAGAAATTGTCATGCTTATCTTAGACGGACGTCCACTATCTTACGATCGTGCATTCACACATGCAGGTATTCAGTATCCAGCCAATTGGCTTAGGTTATCTTCATTTGAAGAAAAGACAGCTATTGGAATTTCAGAAGTCCCAGGACCTACACCTTTTGACCAACGCTTCTACTGGGGACCAGATCTTCCTAAAGATCACGAAGGTTTAGTTACTCTTTGGATTGATAACACCAATCAAACAGCATATACATTGCTTGCTCCTAGCGATTGGTATGTCATTCGTAAGCAAGAAACAGACGTAGCAGTCCCTCAAGATATCCTTGATCGTCGCGGTGAGATTCGTACTTACTGTGACACCAAGCGTGAAGCTATAAATGCAACAACAACTACTGATGAACTAGCTGTATATATTACATCTGCTGCTTATTCAGAGTGGGAGCCGCCCGCACCTACACCTGAACCAACACCAGAAGAAATCGTTGAAACTCCTGAAGTTGAGGATAGAGTGATCTTGAGTGGTGGAGTTACATCAGATGTTCTTATTGATTCATCATCCAGTGATACTCTTATTTCCTTTGACTAATCACCAGGATACGGTAGACCTAGTACTTCAAAAGCTTTCTTAGAATAC
>UEXN01000439.1_pt1 | contig 41243 bp, 68 predicted proteins | sample 1796711 | NCBI WGS metagenome assembly UEXN01 (sample SAMEA4772470, study PRJEB27181) | metagenome | reverse complement strand
AGAAAGATGCCATGATGCGTACTGCTGATATGATGAAGAAGGGTCAGATTAAAGATCTCAATATGTTCATGAAAGCTATGGACAAATCAACACACAAAGCAGTAATGCCTTTCTTCGATAAGAAGCATGATAAAGCTCTGCATGAAGACATTGAGGATCTCAATGAAGCTAATCCTACTGGTTTAAAAATCTATCATAAAGACAATCGAGGCAAAACTGGTAGTGCAATTGTCTTCACAGCTCAAGATGCACAACGTCGACACAACGAGTTGAAGAAAGCTGGACACAAGGCAACACATCATGCATTGATGTACGGCACAAAGGAAGGCCCCAAGAAGCCTATAAAAGAAGAGCTTGATCTCAGCTTTCTTGAAGAAAAGAAATTGACTCCGGCAGAACTTAAGAAGCGTGAAGATGTTGCAAAAGCAATAGAGCGAGATGATCCTGACATGCCAATGGATAAGAAGATGGCTATTGCGACAGCCACAGCTAAGAAAGTAGCTGAAGAAACAGAAGAAACTAATGAAGCTGTTGGCACTGCAGCCAAGTATGCTGGTCGATCTGGTTTCATGGGAGGTAAGTTTCAATCTCACGATCGCGCAATGGAATTACCTCGTCAAAAACTTGACCAGTATCGAGCTAAACAACAAGGTAAAAAAGACGCTGCTCACAAGGCACAAGATCCTAGTATGGCAAAAAGAGGTTATGCTCAGAATGTAGTGGATCGTAATAAAGCACAGAAAAAAGCTGCTAACAAAGGCCTTGGGCATCAGAGTATCTCATATCAGCAAGGTAACAGTATAAGACGTGGTAAGCTGCCTGAAGCAAATGATGTAAACGAAGTTCGAGGCGGTGCTGATGAGCCAGATAAGCATATTGTAATGCAACTAAGAAAGGCTCAGGACGTCGACGGTAATCATCCTGTAACCTTTAGAGGTGGTAAGCAGGCCAAGGTAGCTAAGAAGCATATTGACAAGATTCTGAAGATTCATGATCATCCTTCAATGAAACCTGATCACAAGAGAAAGATCAGAGTAGCTATCAGCAAGTCGCCTAAACATCTCGCTACTTTCGCTGACAGACTAAAAGAAGATTTCACCCTTGATGAAGCCACACAGCTGATTGAAATGAATATTGATACTGATGTCCGTACTCCACGAGCAGACTATAAGCTCGGTAAAGTACGACTGCCTGATGGTAGAACAGTATACCGAAAAGTCAAGAGAGAAATCAAAGTAGAAAAGTAAGCTACGAAAACAGATAAATAGAATATAAAACTCAAAGGAGAGAACAATGTTCACAAAGAATGGTATCTCTGATAGCTTACTGGATGCTGTCAAAGACGTTACAAAAGAAAACAAAGAAGTACGTCAGTACCGTGCTTTTGGTCTAACCACAGAAAGCAAAAATGCACCGTCAAAAGAGAATGGTGGTATTGCTCATATGTGTGCTTCTCATGTTCAGCATGCAACGTATGGTGAAGGTGTTTGTGTTCCTGGCGAACACACGATTGTTGAAACAGCACCTGGTGAAGGATATGTGACGCACTACGATGTCGACTTCAGCGGTAACATTGTTGAAGATGTCCCCGTAGAAGATCTCAAAGTCATCAAGGAAGGCAGTCACATGCATTCTAATGTCAAGAAAGACAAGAAGAAGATGATTGCTGGCCAGAAGATGGATGAGAAGATGTCTTCAAAAGAGAAAATGAAGCGTGGTCTCTACAATGGTAAAATGGATCCAGTCGGTAAGGCGGATGCAGATATCGACAATGATGGCGATGTAGATGACTCAGATGATTATCTGAAGAATCGTCGTAAGGCTATCAAGAAGTCAATGGGTAAAGAAAAAGTTGAAATTAACCCAGAAGTTAAAGAAGAATATACAAATACTCACTTTCTGGGTGGAAATAAAGTTGTCAAAGTTAAAAGCACAGGTGCAACAGGAGAAGTTGTAGGGAGACATCGACAGGATGATGGAGATATTCATTTTACTGTACGCCACGATGGAGGTAAGACATCTAAGCATCCTGGAAGCAATCTTAAAGTGCATAAAGAAGAAACAAAGGTTGATTCTGGGTTAGAAAACCCGCATAATTGTGCTACGCATGTTTATAGTGAGTCGTGGGGCGATGGTAGAACTGTTCCAACTATGCACGCTGATCCAGATGAAATGGGCAATGTAGCATGGTATGATGTTATGTTTGAGCATGGTGTCGAGAAGGGCGTACCTATCGAAGAACTTAAAGTTTTAAAATCAAGCCATCACGGTCATAAGAAAAGAGGATCAAAATAATGTCTGCATGGGGAAATAAAGACGATGTTGCATCACCTGGCACAGTTGCTGTCAGTGGTACAACACTTACAGGTACTGGTACCTTCTTTGCAAATAACTATACATCGGGTATGGTTGTCGATGTTGCAACTTTAGGAACTGGTGTAATTAATGTAATTGCAAGCGAAACTTCAATGACAATTACTTCAGCTGTTGAAATGAGTGACGGTTCTGGTAAACAGTATACGGTTAGTGAGAAGCCTGGCTACGTTGTTGATTCTGATACCAACACACTTGGTACTGAAGTTTTCGGTGTGTCAGTAGCTGAGCAAGGTGTTACAACAGCAAACACTCATCACGCTGGTTGGGTAAAGATTGGCGATCGCTACACTGACGCGAATGGCGTTGTTCGTCAGAAGAGTGAAGTTCTTGTAGCTATGTCTACAATTACAGGCGATGCTGATGACGATGGCCAGTTGCCTGATTCATAAACAATAGGATTTGAATAATGGCTGACAGAAAGATAACAGAGCTAGCTGCTCTTACAGCACCGAACCAGAAGGATCTTCTATACACAGTAGATGATCCTACTGGCACTCCGGTATCTAAAAAAGTTAGTTTGTATGATTTATTTGGATCTGTTCCAGCCAATACATCTATCGCTGGGACACTGGCAGCGTCTGGTAACACTACAATTAGTGGAGCCAAGACTGTACTAAGTTCAGGTCAGATAACACTTTCAGCTACGACTAGCGTGGGAAGCAATAATGCTACCACAGTAGTTGGTCGAGCTGATGCCCAAGGAACTTTGTTTTGGGACGAGAATTATCTGTATGTCGCAACTTCAAACACACAGGTTAAAAGGGTAGCTCTTTCAGTATTTTCTTAATAATTTTTCGTGAGTTGTAATTTAATGTTTGATAATTTGACAGAGAAGAATTTTCTTCTCTTTGCTGCAAAGTACTATGAAGACCCTAACTGTGTAGATGTACTCGAGTTCCAGCAAGATCTGGATAGAATTAAGTATATTAAGAGGCTTCTAAAAAGATATCAAGAAAGTGGTGAGTTAAAAGAAAGACTTATACTAAACCACTTAGTTGTATTGTATAATGTGTTTGAGCACAAAGCACTTACACGTATGCTAGCTCTAAAGCTCAACGACTACTTGCATCTTTTGAAGCCATTCTTACAGTATATGGAATATTGGCCACGAACTATAGACGGTATCAATGAAGCGAATGTAGATTGTTTAGGAGTGCCAACTGACATATATATTCTGGGAGTACTAAAGGATCTATAATGGCATCGCAAACAGTAGACTTATTTGTACTATATCAAATAATTAAAAGACTGACCACACCTTTTGAAGAAAGTGAGGCCTTTAAGTTAGGGCTCATCGATAAGAAAGGTAAACGTCTCAAGAAAGCCTCCACTCCTGAAGAAAAGAAAGCGATGACGTATTTCGATCGCTTCATCTTCAATCTAAAGAGAGTAATGTCTAAAGCTGGTCTTAATACTAAGGCTGGAAGCTATGCAGCTGCCCTCTTCCTTTTGAAAGAATCGCAGACAGAAGAAGAACTGACTGACCAAGAAATACTCGAAGGTCTACTCATTGAATTCAACTATCTCTGTGAAAATTCAAACAAAACGTATAAAGAACTTTTTACAGAGACATACAAAGAACTCTACAAAGAAGATGCTCCGGCTATGTCAACAGGAGCAGCCGTTGCAGGTACGGGAGATGATCCCGTACACTGGAAACAGAAGGGAAGACCTCGATCTAGAGGTAAACCAATTGATGCTTTAGCGTATATTAAGAGAATGGCTAGACAGCGTTCAGCTAACACGGCGATCAAGTAATGGCATACCTCAAGCATATTGAATATAGCGAAGGCGTTAATATCTCTCGCGGTCTTGTGAGAGGCGCGATAGCGATAAACAAATTTGGTTATAACCCTAGTGTTCCAAATAATGGACATGAAACTATTTGGGATGGTTCGAATGTTTACACATACGCGTCAACTCCAGGTACCGCAGCTGTCACATCCGATGATTCAAATGACAATGGCGGTACAGTTGAGATCGAAGGCCTTGATGCTAACTACAATCTAGTTTCAGAAACATTGACTATTGGTGGTTCAGCAGGCTCTGTTGTATTCAGAAGAGTCTTTAGAGCAATATTACGTACAGCAAATACAGGCACTACTAATCAAGGTAGTGTAACTGTGACTGTTGATTCAACAGCTGTAGCTATAATTAGCGAAGAGCGGGGCCAGACATTGATGGCTATGTATACGATACCTGTTGGTTATACAGGTTATATACTTCAAGTTGATATGGGAAGTAAAAAAGACACAGAGCACGAAGTTGCTTTAGTTATTAGAAACGGAATAGCGAACGCCCCCTGGCAAACAAAATCATTCGTTACAACAAGAGGCGGGTTCTCAGAAAAAGATTTTAAACTACCAATAGCAATTCCAGAAAAATATGATATAGAAGTGAGAGCAAGAGCAAGCGCAACTAGCGCTGTATCAGCCGGATTTGAATTATTGCTCATTGATGAAAATTTTGTAGAAAGTAGAAGATCATAGGTGATTTATGAATAGAGATGCGGTATACAAACAATTGAAAATCGACGAAGGTGTTAAGTATGAGATCTATAAAGACCATCTCGGCTACCCCACATTTGGAGTCGGTCACCTCATCACAGAAGACGACCCTGAATACAGAGAGCCAATTGGAGCCCCCATTACCGAAGACAGAGTACGAAGCTGTTTCGATAAAGATCTTGACACAGCAGTCAGCGAGTGTGAAGTACTATACGGAGAAAGGGATTTTAGTAGATTACCAGATGAAGTCCAGCAGATCTTGGTTAATATGATGTTCAACATGGGGCGTCCTCGTCTTTCTGGTTTCAAGAAGTTTAATGCTGCAATCGAGAATTTCGACTGGACAACCGCAGCTATAGAAGGAAGAGATAGCCGCTGGCACAGACAAGTAGGTGACAGAGCTGAGCGATTAATGGTAAGATTGGAAGTCCTAGCCTCAGGAGCATAACATGGCAATATCAACAGAATTTTATCACCATGCCCTGATCTCAAGACTCGTCTACAAAGACGAAGATATGAGTGTAAGAAATGAATTCAGAGAAATGGGCTACAAAGGAATAAAATTCTTTGATAAAAAAGGCGCACAAGCGTATGTACTTAATAACGATGATCGAATCACCGTTGCCTTTAGAGGTACAGAACCTTCAGAAATGAGTGATGTTCTAGCAGATTTAGAATTCATACGCAGGAGGGGATTCCATCAAGGTTTCTTAGAAGAGTACGAAAAACTCGAAAACAAAATTACTGCTGAAGTTGCTAAACAGCAACAAATGAAAAGACGACCTGTATACATAACAGGTCACAGTCTTGGTGCTGCAATTGCTTGCATATTTGCCTATTACTACCCATCAGCAGTTGCATTGTATACATACGGGTGTCCACGTAATATGTCGTGGTCGATATCTAAAAATCTCAGAGTGCCCCATTACCGTTGCGTGAATAACAATGACATTGTTCCTAAAGTACCACCTGTAATCTTTGGATTTAAACATACAGGTCGGTTGAAATATATCAACTATTATGGTAACATAAGAAAGATGACACCATGGCAGAGATTTAAAGATTCGTGGCGTGGTCGAATGCGTGCATTGAAAAAGGGGCAGCCCTTTGATGGAGTGTATGATCATAGTATGGATGAATATTGTAGATTTTTAGAGGATAATGAATAATGCGTGAAGAACTTCTTAAAGCAAGTGAACAACATTTCAAAGCTCTGGTAGAAAAGCATCGTATGAATGTTGAAGTGTATTTGACTAATCCAGCTGGTATTGGCGAGCACTCCGACATCATGGAAGCTATTGAAACCGAACTGGCTCAAATGGCTGAATATGATGATAAACTAGAAATGTTGAAGAAGCATTTCTAATGCCCTGGCTTGTCGTCCTAACACTTAAATCGATACTGGGTTCAATTATTGGATCCAGTTTTTACGCTTGGTTTAAAAATACGAAAGTAGGTGTTTGGTTTCAAGTTAAAGTCGACAACGCTATGAGTTATCTTGCTGAGAAGTATGATATCAAAATAGCAGAAAGAGAAGATAAATGGTTACAGCAGTATCCTAGGTTGGCACAAAGGATTGTAAACCTTGAAAACGAAATAAAAGATCTCAAAAGAGATCTAAAAACGTAAAAAAGACGTATAAATATTTTTCGTCAACATATAGGATGAATCCAAAATGAAACCTTTTGCTTTACTTGCATGTTTAATGTTTGTAGGGTGTGCAGCCGATACCACAAAAATAGATTATAGCCTCGAATTTCGCCCCCCTTCTGATTTTGATTGGATGCCCAATCCTTTATTATGGGAAAGAAATGTTAGAAATTGTAGAAGCCTACCTCAATGCAATCCAGCTGACTTGTTTTATAGAACATAGAGCTTGTCTTCATATCTCCATTTGCAGTATAGTATAAATACTAAACCAATAGCAGTATTTGTATAACGACAGTGGAGAAAAGCCATGAAGAAGTTTTTATTCCTATTACTATTGCCAATCAGCGCAATAGCTCAAACATACACAGATGATGTTGCAGAAATTATAAACAACAACTGTGTAACTTGTCACCGTCCTGGTGGTGTAGGCCCAATGAGTTTTGAATCTTACGATCAGGTAAGACCATGGGCACCACTAATCCAATTGAAAGTCGCTTCAAGAGAAATGCCTCCTTATGCTTATGATCAGCATATCGGTATTCAAGACCTGGAAGGCGACTGGCGTTTAAGCGATGAGCAGATTGATACAATCGTTGCATGGGTAAATCAAGGTTCTCCTTACGGCGACCAAGATATAGTACCTCAGTTGCCAGAGATTCCAGATCCTGATGACTGGAGATTCTCTGCTATGTTCGGTCAACCTGATATGATTGTTGCTTCACAAGCATACGACATTCCTGCAAACGGAAATGACTTGTGGAGTAAGGAATTTGTAAACCCACAGCTTACAGAAAACAAGTGCATCAAAGCAGTACAAGTTAAGCCACGAGGCGATGCAGCAGCAGTTGTACATCACGCCAATTCAGATGTGTATATGTATGACGAAGAAGGCGAGCTTGTTCCTTATGGTCAGTTGACTGAGTATGCAATGGGCAAATGGGGTGAAGTAATGCCCGAAGGTGTTTGTCGTACAATGCCAGCAGGTTCACTAGTACGTTGGGACATTCATATGTTCCCAGGTGGTGTTGGTGCAACTGCTGAAGGTGGCATGATCAAAGACAACGTAGTAGAGATTGGTCTTTGGTTCCACGAAGACGGATTTGAAGAGCAAGAAGATATCTACAATCAAGACCTTCGCTTGTATCCTCTAAGAGAGGGTTACGAAAATGGTCACTTAATTGTACCCCCACATGGTTATGCTATGACTCAAGGGTTCCATAGTTTTGACCATCCTGTACGAATCGATAGCTTTCAGCCTCACGGACACCTTCGTATGAATGCTGCCAGTTTAGAGATTTTTGATCCTAAGACAGGTCGTACAACGTCAGTTAGCCAAATTTCTAAATGGAGCGCAACCTGGCATCACAGCCATATCTATGCTGAAGATGTTGCTCCATTACTAGCACCTGGCGAGGTTTTAGTACTGAAGCAGTGGTATGATAATACTGCTGATAATCCCAACAACCCTGATCCTGATATGTGGGTAGTAGGTGGTAGCCGTACTGGTGATGAAATGTCACACGCATGGATTGCTGTTACCCATTTAGACGATGAAGGTTATGAAACATTATTGGCCGAACGTAGAGAAAGTGAGGCAAGGAGTTTAGCAGGAAGTGATGATTAGAATTATTTTATTGATGGGTCTTTTGACTCATTTTGCAACAGCACAAGAAACGGATTTTAGTAGTATTGAAACAAATTGGAGAGTATGTGCTACTTGCCATGGTAATAAAGGTGAGGGGAAGCCAGGCTTCCCTTCATTAAATATATTAACGAGTGAGTACGTCATTGAAGCATTGACCGACTATAGAAACAATGTCTACCGAGGTGATATGAGTACTACTATGTTTGGTATGTCTGCTGCACTTACTGACGAACAAATTGAATTGTTTGGAAAATATGTTGAAGAGGTTTTGAGTAATGATTAGAATATTATGTTTAATGATGTTGTCTTTTGCAGCATCGGCCCAAAATTTTGCCCTTCTTGATACAGAAGGCAATTATCATTTGATGAGATATTATGGTAACTATGATACAATTGCTATAATGACAGCATCAGCACAAAGTAGCGAAGAAGCAAAGCTGAGATTCTTTGCTACAGTCAATAGAGGAAGCACTGAGAAAACTAAATTTTTCTTACTAAATCCTACTGGCGAACCTAGGAACACAGAACAAAACGCAGTACTTGAAGATGTTCCTATGTTGATGGATGATGCTAAAATAGTTTCAAAGGCTTTGGGTCTTACACAATTGAATGAAATTGTGTACATGGATCCAATCACGGGTGAGATTGGCTTTAGGTCTATCATAGAAGAAGGTGAACCAATAGAAACTGATTGGGGTCAGCCTTCTTATACTAATGACATAGCACCTATACTTATTGACAATTGCGTTACATGTCATAGGTACGGTGGTATTGGACCATGGGCAATGACCGATCATGTGATTGTTCAAGCATTTGGTCCTGCAATAAGTGAAGCACTACTTACTAAACGTATGCCACCTGGACAATTAGATCCAACGATAGGTGAATTTACGAATGATATGAATTTAACTAACGAAGAACAACAAAAACTTATTCAGTGGATCGCTAACGGTTCACCAGGAGACTACGATGAATAAATGGCTAGCATTGTTAATATTGCCATCACTGGCTTTTGCACAAGACCCATTGCGTCAATATGACGTACCTGAGACAAAGTGGACTGGAGCTTTGGAATTAAACAGAGAACCAGATTTGATCATTGACCTACCAGCACAAGAAATTCCAGCATCAGGCATGATTCCATATCGTTATGTTACAGTAGACGTTCCCTTAGATGAGGATCGTTGGGTTCAAGCAAGTGAGTGGCTGCCCGGTGACCGTACTGTACTGCATCACACATTGAATCAATTAGTAGGACCTGAGTCAAAGCCCAGCTTTGGTGGCTTCTTAGGTAACCAGTCTGGTAGAGATGCGGACCAAGTTGATTTGGCTGCTTATGTACCCGGTGGCACAGCAACAGTATTCCCCGAGAACACAGGTGGCTTACTGAAAGCAGGTTCAAGTCTGCAACTACAACTTCACTATACTACAAACGGTACTGCCGCAATTGACCGTAGTAAACTTGGTGTTTGGTTCTACCCAGAAGATCAAGTACCCGAAGAAAGAATGACGGGTATGTGTGCATGTATCTTCCCTGACTCATGGACAAACATTCCTCCAGGTGATCCTAACTTTGTACAGACAAAGAGTATTAAGACTCGCAACGATATTGAACTGCATACTTTCTTACCACACATGCACTGGCGAGGTAAGAGCATGAAAGCAGTGGCTTACTATCCTGATGGTACACAAGAAAATCTAATCAATGTTGCTAACTACGACTACGATTGGCAGCTTGCTTATACCTGGACAGAGCCTAAGTTTATTCCAGCGGGAACCACTATCACTGTAGATGGTGCGTTTGACAATTCAGCAATGAATCCTGCTAACCCGGATCCCGAGCGTTCAGTACCCTGGGGACAAATGTCAGAGGACGAAATGTTCTTTGGCGCAATGACATGGAAAAACCTGAAATAAGGAGAAAAAACTATGTGGACCAAACCAACCTACCAAAAGATCCGTCTTGGATTTGAAGTTACTATGTACTTCAAGAACAGCTAAACTATGGAAAAAATAATAGCCTTTGTAGGACTGTGTTTATTAGCAGCACCTTTATTTGTACAGGCACATCCTAAGCTATTGGAGACTACCCCTGCCGCTGATTCTACTGTTGGGTCAGCAGCAGGGGTTTCCTTATCTTTCAATCAAGATGTGAGATTGCTCAAACTTTCTGTTACATCAGAAAACGGTATCGAGCTAGACAGCGATTTTAAAATAACACCAGAAAGTAAGAAAGATTATAATGTAGCTGTTGACAATATGGTTAAAGGAAAATTCACTGTAACTGCTTCTGTTGTAGGAGCAGATGGTCATACAGTTAGCAGGTCTTTTAGCTTTACCGTTGAATAGCAATGTCTCCTGCATTCTATGTGATGTATCTAGTACTCATTGTAGTGGACACTGCTATACACGTTATGATCCAAATGTACTTTGAAGGCCACCGAGCATTTGATGATAAATACAACGAATTCGAGGAAGAAGAGTTACTGAGATGGGATGGAAGTTAAGTGCATTGATGTTTGTTTTAATGAGCGCCATGGGTGGTGGCGGATACCTTTATTTCAAATCCACGCAGAACACAATTCGTCAGTTATCAGAAAACAATGCAGTCTTAGAAAGCGCTGCTCAAACTCAAAAGAATACTATAAGCACGCTTCAAGCAGACTACGAAAGATACAATGCTCTTAATCTTGATCTACAAAAAAGACTTCAAGAGTCTGAAGCACAAAAGAATGAACTGGAAGATAAACTTGGTAGGCACGATTTAACAGTATTGTCGTTACGCAAACCAGGATTGGTTGAGCGCACAGTAAATAGAGGCACACAGGAAGTATTTAATGATTTTTCAGAACTTACGACTCCTACTGATCCTGACGCTCCTGATCAGTAGCACAGCATGCTCGACATTCGGCGCCTTCGGTAACCGGGTTCAACAATTAGAAATATTTGCTGAGCCAGTTGAACGAGCACCGATACCTACGCAACCACCTCCCGCTCCTGTACGGCTGAAGGATGTCCAATGGTATGTTGTGTCAGAAGAGAACTTTGAAGGGTTCAAAGAAAGACTGGTAGATCGTCAAGGTCTCCTTGTGTGGTATGCTATAACTGTTGCAGACTATGAAAGCCTCTCGGTCAACCTTCAAGAGATTAGAAGATATATTGTACAGCAGCAAGAATTGATTAAATATTATGAAGATGCAATTGCAAACGATACCAAAGGTGATGAATAAATAAATATTGAAGAACCTTAAAGAAGTACCCGGAGTAAACCCATGGCTGATGAAAAACTTACAGTAGACTCAACTGAAGATCTAAGAAAAGCAGACCTCAACAGCGATGGTCACATTTCCCAGGAAGAGATGGAAATGATGTTAGACGCTAAGAGAAAGCGTTTAGAAGACGAAGACGCTATGCGTGATGCTCAACGCAATATGGCATGGTTTGCTTTGTTTGGTATGCTACTGTACCCGTTGTCAGTAGTTATTGCTAGTTTTGTAGAACTCGAAAGCGCAGCTAATATATTAGGCGACATGGCACCGACATACTTTGTCTCCGTAGCTGCAATCGTAGCAGCGTTCTATGGCAAGGAAGCATTTAGCAAGAAAGAATAATGGATACACAACCCACCAAAACCGAACTTGAATTACTCAAGAAGGATGTTGATACGTTATCTGGCTTTATGATAAAGCTGGACACCGCTATCGATAAGCTCACGGACGTTGCTAACAGCCTTGATCGAGTAATTGCTGTCCACGAAGAAAAATTAGAAACTCACGAAAGAATTGATCAAGAATTATTCGCATTAATAGAGCAGCGCCGTACTGAATCTAAAGAGCAATATGAGCTCTTGCATTTAAGGATTAGCGATATGAAAAGCGATATCGAAGATGACATGAAGGACGTCATCAAAGAGATCAATGAAAACATTAAAGAAATGAAAGAATTTAACTCTGCACATCATGACGATGTATCAGAGCGTCTAACCAAACTTGAAATGTGGAAATGGTATGTATTGGGAATGGCTACTTTTGGAGGGTTCTTGCTTTCCTTCATTCCTGAAGTGTTAATGCAGTAGATTTATTACATGGGTGGTAGTATAATATACCTATTGTAATAATTATGTTGCTATGTAATGTCCCTTTTTATTGATGTTAAGTATGTGAATCTTTTAGCTCCTCGTCTGGAGCTGTTCAAAGTCAAAGATAACAATCCGTTCACAGCGAATTGTCGCTGCCCTATATGTGGCGATTCGAAAAAGAACAAGTGGAAAGCTCGGGGTTACTTCTTTACCCGCAAAGGCGGATTGTTCTATAAATGTCACAACTGTGGCTACAGTTCTTCGTTGGGTAGTCTCATAAAAGAACTCGACGTCTTCCTGTACAATCAATACACGTTAGAAAGATATAAAGAAGGTACACATCGTAAGACGCATGCCAATGTATCATCTGTCATAGAATTTAGTGCACCAGACTTCAAGTCCAGAAAGAAGAATTCGCTTCTTGATACTCTCTTCGACAAAGTGTATAATACACCAGCTGAAGATTATCTACGAGAAAGAATGATTCCTGAAAGTAGATGGAGCGAACTTTACTATCTGGATGACCTACAAAAAGTCGAACAACTGAATGAGAAGTATAAGGATAGGATTGTAGGAAACGACGAGAGACTCGTTATTCCTTTCTACGATAGAGATCGCAACTTCATAGGCGTAACGTGCAGAGCACTAAGCTCAGAAGGTCTGAGATACGTTACAGTTCGCACTAATGAAGATACGTCTCTAGTGTATAACTTAGATAAAGTCGACATAACAAAGGACGTGTATGTCACTGAAGGACCTTTAGACAGTCTGTTTTTAGATAATGCTGTAGCAGCAGGTTCAAGTGATTTGAACAGTGTTGAGAGGTCTGTACCTAAGAACAAAATGGTATTGATATTTGATAACCAACCCCGCAACAAAGAGATTGTCAAACTGATATCTAAAGCCGTAGACGATGACTATCGAATAGTGATGTGGCCAGAAAATATTTCTGGAAAAGATATTAACGACATGATTCTCGAAGGGGTTGCCGTTCAAAGTATTATAAATGATAATACCTTCCAAGGACTTGAATTGAAGCTGGAGTTTAGTAGATGGAGAAAAGTATAATGACAATAGAAGATATGTATAAACATGAGATTCGACAGCTCAATGAGCAACTATATAATGCTTATACTCGTATTAAAGAACTCAATGAACTGTTAGCTGAGCAGAAGAAAAACAATGGCAAAGACTGAATACCTCGGATTACAGATAGATTACTCACGCGATGAATTGTTTGACAGACTCGGAATAGCTAGACTCAAAGAAAGTTACATGAAAGATGAAGAGACGAGCCCTCAAGAAAGGTTCGCTTTTGTTAGCAATGCTTTCGCATCCAATCCTGAGCATGCCCAGAGACTTTATGAGTACAGCAGTAAGCACTGGTTGTCGTACTCCACGCCTATACTCTCGTTTGGTCGTTCAAGCAGGGGAATGCCGATCTCATGCTTCCTCAACTACATTAATGATTCGAGAGAGGGACTGGTAGACAATCTGTCAGAGACAAACTGGCTGAGTATGTTAGGTGGTGGTGTCGGTATTGGTGTTGGTATTCGATCGTCTGACGACAAATCCGTTGGTGTGATGTCGCATCTTAAGACATATGATGCCTCATGCCTTGCTTATCGTCAAGGCCGTACTAGACGAGGATCATACGCCACGTATCTGGACATATCGCATCCTGATATAATAATGTTTCTCGAGATGCGAAAACCCACTGGCGATCCAAATGTACGTTGTTTGAATCTACACCATGGGATTAACATCACTGATCGCTTCATGGAAGTGGTTGAGCGTTGTATGACGGATCCTGATGCCGATGATGGTTGGAACTTAACAGATCCGCATAGTGGCGAGATCAAAGATACTGTTTCAGCAAAAGCATTGTGGCAGAAGATTCTTGAGCTTCGTATGGAGACAGGTGAGCCATATATTCATTATATTGATACCAGCAATAGGCATCTGCCACAGTTTCAGAAAGACTTGGGTCTCAAGATCCACCAGTCAAACCTATGCTCAGAGATCATTCTTCCCACCGACAAAGATAGAACTGCTGTTTGCTGTCTTTCTTCTGTAAACTTAGAGCATTACGACTCATGGAGTAGGAACACAATGTTTCTACAAGACATGGCCGAGATGCTTGACAACGTACTTCAATACTTTATTGATAATGCACCGAGTTCTGTTGAGCGAGCTAAGTTTTCTGCAATGCGGGAAAGAAGTATTGGTATTGGAGCTCTAGGTTTTCATGCCTATTTGCAAAAGAATAGCATCGCTTGGGAGAACTGGCAGGCAACTAGCGCTAACGTCAGAATGTTTAAGCACATTAGTACTAAACTAAACGAAGCTAATCTAGAGCTTGGTAAGCAAAGAGGTGAAGCCCCTGACGCAAAAGGTACTGGTCGAAGGTTCAGTCACGTTATGGCTATTGCTCCAAACGCTTCGAGCAGTATTATTATGGGTAACACGAGTCCGAGCATCGAACCTTTCAGAGCAAATGCATATAGACAAGATACAATGTCGGGTGCGTTCTTGAATAAGAACAAGTACTTGAGCAAGTTGATTGACGAAAAGATAGAAACGAAAAAGACAAAACTGTCAGAGGATGAGATATGGTCTTCTATCATATCCAATGATGGCTCATGTCAGCACCTCACTTTTCTTTCACAAGAAGAAAAGAATATTTTCAAAACGTCGATGGAAATAGATCAGCGCTGGTTAATCGATCATGCTGCTAAACGTCAAGAGTATATCGATCAGGCACAGTCGCTGAATTTATTCTTCAGGCCTGATGCAAATATTAAGTACCTCCATGCTGTACACTATCAAGCCTGGAAGCAAGGATTGAAAACTCTGTACTACTGTCGATCAGAAAAGTTAGGTAAAGCAGATAAAGTTTCAAAACGCATAGAAAGAAATATCATTCAAGAAATAGATATAACCGCACTGGCAGAAGGAGAAGAGTGTCTCGCGTGCGAGGGCTAGAGGAATATGGCTAAAACAAACTTACGAGAAGAGAGAACATACTTCAAACCATTCAACTATCAGTGGGCTTACGATGCTTGGTTAAAGCATGAACAATCACATTGGCTCCACACTGAAGTACCAATGATGGAAGATGTGAAGGACTGGAGCAGTAAACTGACACCAGCAGAGAAGGGTTTCTTGACCAACATCTTTCGTTTCTTTACACAAGGAGATATTGATGTTGCTGGAGGTTATGTAAACAACTACTTACCTGTATTCCCTCAACCTGAGATTCGTATGATGCTTGCTGGATTTGCTGCTCGTGAAGCTCTCCATGTTGCTGCATACTCTCATCTTATTGAGACACTCGGCATGCCAGAGTCAACATATAACGAGTTCCTCGAATACGAAGCGATGGCAGAAAAGCACGACTTCCTACAAGAGATGTCAACTGCTGCGCAAGATAAAACTACTGTCGCAACTAACATTGCTACGTTCTCTGCCTTCACGGAAGGCATGCAGTTGTTCAGTTCCTTTATCATGCTTCTCAACTTTCCACGACATGGTAAGATGAAAGGTATGGGGCAAATTGTTACGTGGTCGATTGTAGATGAGACACAACACGCTGAGAACATGATTAAGCTGTTCCGAGAATACATAAACGAGAACCTTGATATCTGGAATGATGATTTGAAAGGTAAAATTTATACCATAGCAGAAAGGATGGTTGAACTTGAAGATAAGTTTATTGATCTTGCTTTTGCCATGGGCCCTATGGAAAACCTCTCAGCTGAGGAAGTTAAGAAATATATAAGGTACATTGCTGATAGACGTCTGATCAGCTTGGGATTAAAAGGAATATATAAAATTAAAAAGAATCCTCTGCTGTGGGTAGAAGAGATGATAAACGCACCTACGCATACAAACTTCTTTGAAAATAGGGCAACAGATTATGCTCGAGGAGCTTTGTCAGGTAACTGGGGAGACGTGTGGGCTTAAGATGTACTATATAAGAGAACAGTTTATTAGAGGTATTTACTAAAATGTCAAGCAAAGAAACAAGGGAATATACGTGTAGTAATTGTGGTGCCGAATACATATTGATATTCGATCACGATGAAATAACAGATGAGCCAACGAATTGTCCATTCTGCTCAGCATTAACAGACGAATCGAATGAAATGGATTTAGATGGATTAGACTTTGACGAATGATTGGCACTATCAGGGTGAAATATACACCGCTGATGACATTGATGATTATTATGGTTTTGTTTATGAAATCACCGATCTCGAGCTCGGTAAAAAATACATAGGCAAAAAGTTCTTTTGGAATAAAAGAAAGCTACCCCCATTGAAAGGTAGGAAGAACAAAAGAATAAAAACTGTAGAATCAGACTGGCGTAAGTATTACGGTTCAAGTGACACGGTTAAACAACTTGTTGAATCGAGTGGGCCAGAAAGATTTAAGAGAGAGATTCTTGTCCTCTGCAAGACAAAAGGTGAGTGCTCGTACCACGAAGCCAAATTGCAGTTTGACAATGATGTACTTCTTAAAGATGAATATTATAATGAATTTATCGGAGTAAAAATACACTCCATCCATGTGAAGACATTGAGACCTGATTATGAAAGTGACGGAAACAAGAACACCTAATGGTGTTGAGGTTGAACCAGCACAAAAAAGAAAATATGATGTTAGCGGTAGAACTTTTGAGTACACCGCCCCTTCTTGTGAAATCGTAACCTTCGAAGATTGTATACTGACTAGTGGTAGTTGGGAGTATGGTCTCGCAGGTATTGTTAAAGATAAAAAGTTCTATCACGAACGATTTACAAAGGACGCAAATAACTTCAGAATTAAAAGTCCTTTTTGGACCAGTGCAAGAGGTAATTTTGATATTGAACTTGACGACGATTTCTTCTATAATTATGAGATGGATGAAGTTTTTACATGGTTCAATATTGGTCAATACTGGCACTGGTTCTTTGAGGATCTTCCCCTCATAAAGGCATTCAGAGAAAAGCCTGATATTCCTATTGTCACAAACAGTCTGATGCAATTCCAATTGGATTCGCTTTCGTTCTTTCCTGACATCAGGAATAGAATAGAAGCTGTCGACACACCTGCCGTGATCAAAGCAAATAAAGTTCATGCTGTAACATATCCAGCCATCTCGTATAGAGGTAAAGCTGCCTCATGGGCTGTCGAGTTCTTGAGAGACAATCTTATATCCGATGAGGAAGGTGAGCACAAACGAATTTACATATCACGTAACGATGCAGTGGCAAGGAATGTCAAGAACGAACCTGCTGTCATCGACATGCTCGTTGAGGAGTTTGGCTTTGTACCTTTCAATACTCACAAAACAAACAGCATGTCGAATATGCCTTTCAAAGAAAAGTTGCGACTCTTTACAACAGCCGATATTGTTGTATCACCAACTGGCGCTGGCTTAACTCACACACATGCTATGAAACCCGGTAGCACAGTTATCGACTTTAATCATAGTTTTGAAGTTACGGAAGAATGTGGTTGGAACAACATAGCAGACGTTTGCGATCTCAACTGGTATACCATAGAAGCAGAAACGAAAGAGATTCCTACCGAGCGACCCAAGCCAAAGAATGCCCATATGGAAGTTGATGTTGAACTATTGAGAAAGACCGTAGATAATGCAATTAATCAAAGAGCTTAACGGCCACAGTGGTGCTTCCGTATCTTTATACGATAATGGCACCGTTGTAAAGAATGGGTATAGCAAGGCTAGGCAGAGTGCTGAAATATTAGAAGCTCTGCCTTTCAACGCACCTAAGGTATACGAAGTGACTGACGAGAGTATAGTTATGGAATATATCAATGGTGACGACATGACATCATTCTTAGAGCAAAATGGTAACGAAGGAGTAGATATGCTCCTTGCGTTTGTTGAAGAGTATTTCGACTGGTGCCTTTGTAACTCCGACGATTATAACTTCAGCAACGAGCTCGACGACAAAGTGTTTCAGATAGGTGATCATATAAACATAGCAAGCCTTGCTGATACATTAAAATTCAAAATGCCAAGAAGTTTGATCCACGGTGACTTTACATTCGACAATATACTGCATAAAAATGGGGAGTTTTATCTTATCGACGCTAACCCAACAGAGCTCAATAGTATCTACTTTGATGGATCTAAACTGAGACAAGATATCGATGGCTTCTGGTTCTTGAGAGCAAGAGAAGATAAAATCAATTTTAAAATATCGTGTAAAAAGATAAGCGAGCAGTTACAGTCGAAGTATGATTTCATGAACAACAATTCATTATATTGCTTTATGCTTAGTCGAATACTACCTTACTGTAAAAATAAAGAAACAACAGAATTCCTTACTATAGAGATGGATAGAATATGGCCGTTATAATACCATGTGCTGGTCAAAGCTCACGATACCCTGGTACGAGACCGAAGTACTTGCTAACTGTGGCAGATGGCGACTGCTTATTTGAGAAAGCTGCAAACCGGTATGTCGACGAAACTGATGTTCACTTCATAATCTTAAAAGAGCATGCGATAAAGTACGACGCTGAGATAGCCATTTCTAAGGTATATGGCTGGCGTGACAACGTTTTTATTCATATTTTGGACAATCCGACATCAGGTCCTGCTGAAACTTCATATCACGTTGCTAAGAAGCTAGGAGACCAACCTATCTTGATACAAGATTGTGACAGCTTCTTCACCTGTCCTTTGAGCGATGAGAACTACGTGTGTACTGTTGACCTAAGAGATAACTTGGACGTAACAAACGTTGCAGCAAAGAGCTTTGCAGTTACTAATGAGCAAGGTGTCCTCACAAACATTGTTGAGAAGTCAGTTGTCAGTAATCATATATGTGTAGGTGGTTATGGATTCAAGACAGCTAGTATGTTCTGTGATTCGTTTGACAGGCTGAGTGAGATACATGAAGGTGAGATATTCGTATCGCATATTATAAAGGAGCTTTTGTCGTCCAATGTATTTGTTGCCAAGGACGTTGATAATTATGTCGACCTTGGAACGTACAAGGAATTTGTTGAATACAATAAACAACGACAGACAATCTTTTGCGACATTGATGGCACTGTCTTTTACAATCAGTCCAAGCTCTTCAGTAACGACTATTCTAAAATGCCACGACCTATCCCCAACGCTGTCAACTATCTACTAGAGAAGCAAAGGAACGGAGCCACGATAATATTCACGACATCTCGTCCTGAAAGATTTGGCGATGTTACGGAAAAGGGACTAAAAGACTGCGGCTTTAGGGACGTGAGAGTGCTCTATGACATACCTCATGCACCGAGAGTGCTGATAAACGACACAAGCAAGACGAATCCATACCCATCTGCATCAGCTATAAATATACCAAGAGATGATAATGATTATTGGGGTAAGATGTGAAAACGTATCTGGCAAACTATCTACATGATAGAGGTATCATTGGACCACAACTTGTCGATCAATTGAATGACATTGAGTATTTTCTAACCAAAGAAAACTTTGTCACCAAGTCAAGCGAGTATTATGAGTTGTTGTTTGACGAACAGCCTGACCCAGTTGTGTTCACTGGTCACAAGTTCTTTCTCACAAAAGTAGTTCATCCACTTTTCGCACGTACTGATCTAATGGAGAGAGGCCTCCATCTTTTCAGAATGATGTTCTCACGCCATGCCCATAATTTGAGAGGCAGAGGCATTGAGGAGCATGAGAAGAACGGTGTAATGGTTTTCGAAAACTTTTTTGAAACAGAAGATGCCGAAAAGTTCAAAGAATTTATCCTCGCACAACCTAAGAGCGAGAATATACAGAACTTCAATAAGATTACAAATATATTACCTGATGATTTGTATGAGAAGGTTAAGCATGAGGTCTATCCCATCTGTGCCAAAGCTGTTCACAGGCCAAGTACGTCACCAGCAGCATGGGAACACTTTCAAGCTACATCATATGTCCAGCGATTAGATAACAGACCAAATGATGGCGACATACAAAAAGTATGCCATAGTGATGTATTCTATCCTTGCCTTAAATATTGGTACTTTCCTGAAGACGTTAATGACGGTACGTTCATGTATGCCAAAGGCAGCACAATGCTAGATGAGGATCAATTGGATTTCTATTTTAGAGAGTCACTTGCTGTCACTAATAATACATGGGACAGGAAAAGAAACAAAGGTCACGGAGAAGGTTCGTTCAGGGCTCTGCCTGACGACTTGGCTAGCATGAATCTTAAACTAGAACCTATAGTAGCTAAAGCGAACTCGCTAGTGATTGCTGACACAAGTGGTTTTCACTGTCGGGGTAATGTGAAAGAAATGTCAACAAGAAATGCACTGCATGGTGCGATAAGAGTGGAGACCCCTTTTGACACTTAAACCAATAACATATGCGTATTTGGAAACAACCAACTACTGCAACCTTGACTGTAGCTTCTGTAATAGAAAGGAGGTAATTGGTGACCTTGAGCATATGCCAATCGACAAATGGCGTACAATGCTTGATAACCTAAAGGACCAGCCTATCAAGGAAGCTAAGTTGATGGGCATGGGAGAACCATTTCTCCATCCACAGTTCGATCAGATATGTAAGATATTTAAAGAGTACTTTCCGGAAGCGTTTCTGATTGTAGCTACTAACTGTCAATATAAGTTTACAGACAAGATTGAAAATGCGTTTAAGTATATTGATCTCGTATACTTTAGTATAGATGGTTATAAAGAAAGTTACGAAAGAGACAGAGCTCCAGCAAAGTGGCCGAAGCTAATAAAGTTCCTTGATGAATTCAAGAAGCGTGAGCGTCACGGTTGTAGAGTGACATGCAATTATGTTGTGAATCCAGACAACGTACAAGACATCCAAACTATTTACGATAACATTGTTGTCCCTTACGAGCTTGAGGAGTTAAGATTAAATATAGCTCAAGATTGGTCACCCGATACGTCAATGCCTGGTGGCTATACGTTAGAACAAATTCAGTACTTGAGAGAGAATTGGAAGGACAATATCAAAGGCAAGTCTGAGTGGAACTTCGATCAATGTTTCTGGCCACAGGAAGGAATATACACAACTGTGGATGGAAGAGTATTGATGTGTGCACTCAACACTGCCGAGCCTGGCTTTGGTAATTTGTTCGATCAAAGTATAGACGAAATAAGATCCTCTGATCGATACTCGGGAATCAGATCCTCTTGTGAATTGAATCATCCAACGTCTCACTGTGAAAATTGCTCTTACAAAGAGCTTACTCCGTTATTACAGAAATTGGAAGTACATAATGAATTGTCTGAATCATCTAAATGATATTCAAAGAATAAAGGGCAACTATCCAAAACCAGGTCTAATTAGGCTAGGTTCTGCAGAACGTGATGAGCCCTTTCCTAAACTAATGTGGGAAAAGTTTCTTGACTGTTTGAGGGAGACTGATGTTAGGTACTATCCCGATTTTGATTATGCGTTACGAGTCTTGAGCGATCACGCAAAGGTTCCTACCGATTGTCTAACTATGGGTCATGGTTCAGACAGTGTAATTAAAAATGTTTTTGAATGCTTTGTAAGCGAAGGATCGAAAGTAGTAACAACAGATCCTTGCTTTCCTATGTATAAAATCTATGGCCAGATAAGGAATGCTAATGTTGAAGCAGTTCCCTACAACAATAAACGTACAGATGTACCTGCAATAATAGATGCCATAGACGCGAACACCTCTCTTGTTATAGTTAGCAATCCAAACAGTCCGATGGGTGATTTGATTCATGATATTAAAGACATTATCGAAGCTGCTGCAAAGAAAGATTGTATGGTTTTGGTAGACGAAGCGTATGGTGAGTTTGCCAACATGCCCAGCATGGTTAATGAATATGAAAATTATTCTAATCTCATTGTTACAAAAACATTCTCCAAAGCAGTTGGGTCTGCAGGAATAAGATTTGGTTATGGCGTCTCAAACAGAGCCGTGACGGGTATACTCGCAAAGGTAAAGAGTATCTATGAGATAACAGGACCAACAATTAAGTGGATGGAAATGGTCATTCACAATTGGGATTTAGTTCTTGAATATACTAATCAAGTTGCTGTAAACAAATACGAAGTAATAAGAGAATACGAAAAACAGGGCCATGAAATACATCACGGATACTGCAACTGGATTCATACAACAAAAACTGAATTTCACGAATCAATCGATACAAAACAATGTACCCTACCTTGGGATGACAGACAGTGGACGAGATTATGCATTCCATCTGATAAGCAAACACTAGAGTTAATTCTTAAATGAAAATAGCATTGTGTCTAAGCGGTCAAATGAGAGCAAATCGCTTTTGTATTCATACACTCAATACTGCGTTCCCTGGATGCAGTGTCGACATATATGCTACTGTGTGGGATTATGAGGACCGTACAAATATAGAAATGCTTAGAGAAATGGTCAATGTAGTGCACCTTCATAAAGTTACAAATGACGATCTAAGTAAGTACAAAAATTTTGAGTCGTTTGCAATAAGGAACGGTTTTTTCGGTTTGAAAAACGTAAAGACCTGGAAGCAAATTCCTGTGTGGAACTTAACACGCATAGAACTGATGGCTCAAAAAAGTTTCGAACGAGTACCTGCCGAAGGGTATGACTTTATTGTACGCTCCCGCTTCGATACTCGTTACCTAAAAGATTTACGGCCATTACTTGACAAAGATATGCTATTGCTTTCAGACGACATAGGAGGGAGCGCTGAGTGGGATAATTGGAAGAGCACGCGTATGGTGTTCGATGGATTTGCTGCCGGTACCTATCAAACTATGAAAGAATATTACAACTTTGTAGACTGGCTACCAAGATACTTCGAGTTTCATAAAGAAACACTGAAAGCAGAGCGCACGCTAGGTTGGTATCTTAGTAAGCATACACAGCTTGTTCAAAAGCATGCTAGGGACATACTAGGTATACAAATTAACAAAATTGAATGGTACAATAGATCTAGAAATCTCCCCACACAATCACTGCAAAATAAACAGCAATCAACATTCGATTTTTATATTAGAGATCTGAAAGAAAACCACCCGGAGCTCTACGAGGGTGTGGCAGCTTGCCTTGATTAATTTTACTGTATATTGTGCGCATCGTTCAGGCTCCAATTTTCTTCAAAGCCTCATTACAGAAAATTTTCATTCGTGTAGAGCGTGGGAGCTAACACGCTTGCATGTTGGTTGGAAGCACGGTGCTTTTCATCCTAGCTACATGAGGAGGAAAAACTTTTGTTTTGTGATGGCTAGGCATCCGATCAAATGGGTAAACTCGTGCATGAGATTCAATGCTGATATGTGGAAATGGTGGGATGTAAAAATAGATGAAGAAGACGGTATAGGTCTATCTTTTCCCTACAACGATGTGCATATCAGTGTCAAGCGAATGATTGATAAATGGAACGTATTCTACAAAGGATGGTTGGATCATAGTAAATGTAAATTTATTTGGTATGCTGACCTCTTGAACATAGAGCTGAGAAATAGTATACTAGTGGATATAGAAAACGATAATAAACTCATAAGGTGTAGAAAGGAATGGGCTGTTCCAAACAAAGTACAGCATAGTGAGAGCTATACCGAACAAAAGAGACTGATGGAACGAGATCTATTTGAAAACAATATGCTCAACGACAAACCTCATATTGTCGAATACATAAACAACAATATTGATAAAGACTTACTTAATAGAATGATGGAACTTAGTTATGAAAATTGCAGTCGTTTATAGTGGCGAACCAAGATCCTTTGAGCATGTAAAATCCCAACACGAAGAAGAGTTTCTTCAAGGATTGGATTACGATACATATCACTCAACGTGGATAAAGACTACTGAGGATGAGTGCAAGCTAATAGAGCAAGCTGCCAATTTCAAAGGTCTTAACAGGGTAGATTATAATTGCACTGAAAGACCTGATCTTTGGCACTTTGAAGCTACGCTTCTAAACAGTAAGAAAAACCATCCTATATTCATGTTGGGTCGTATTCAGTATATGACATCAGCTGCACTGGATCTTATCTTGAAGTCACGTATCGAGTATGATTATATCGTCAGACTTAGATACGACTTTGAATTTAAAGGCAAGCTGAAAGATTATTTACCGATGGTTCAAAAAGGTAACGATATTGTAATAACCAGAAAGATGGGCGGCAAGTCCAGTCCGATAAATGTATGGGATGGCTTTGCATTTGGCGGGTACACAGCAATGTGCTGGTACTTTCATTTTAATCGATGGATACCTTTTTCGTTATTCAACAGCGATGTAGCAAACTGGAAGTTCCAACCTGAGTTTGTTTATGGTACTTACTTGAGACACGTTGGATTGAATGTAGTAGAGAGCGATGTACAACCTACTCACATCTACCCGGATGACAATAAAGTCGACTGGCACAGGGAAAAGAGGACCATACAATACTATCGAGACCTCGCAAACTTCCATCCTCAGTTCTATACGCAACGAGATGGTAAGCTAACAATGGAGAATGATAGCCCCTGGGTGTCTGATGATCTTATAATAAATGTTTTGAGTGATGAAGGACTCGTGTGTAATGAAGTATAACAGACAAACGCCATGCGTGTATAAAAAGATCAATGTTGTATATCACGGTGTTCCTAAAAATGCATCAACAAGTGTAAAGAACGCCCTGTACGAATACGAGCACGGTCATCCATTTGATGGTAACAAGCAATGGATCCACAAAGGCAATGAAAAAGGCGGGTCTATATATCCTAGCTTAGATAGTATACGATCTGACTTTGAAGACGCTCTACACTTTACTGTCGTACGTCATCCCTTCGAAAGGTTCAAAAGTTTTTATAGTGATATATTTGCAAGAACTACGAACATAAGAGTGGGAGCCCCTCCGTTCTATACTGACAATCAAATAAAGATAGAAGAGAAACCCATAGACGAAGTGATAGATATGATCGAACAGTTTAGTGACGATGAAGCCGATGAGCACTTTGCATCGCAGTCGTCTTTCGTTCACCATGACAATTGTTGTATAGTGAAAATGGAAGACATGGAAGCTGGTTGGATCGATATTTGTGAACGGTTAAGTGTTGAACATAGACCGTTATCAGTATATAATAAGTCTGAAGATATAGTTATGTTAAACGATAATCAGAAGCAAAGACTATACCAACGCTACTCTGATGACTTCAATAATTTTGATTATAAGGTGTAACCAATGAGTGATCCGATTAGAATCTTTATAGGCACATCGGCGAACGGTGAAGACGCCGTTGCTGAAATGGTTTACGAATATTCGATTCGTAAGAATGCTTCTGTTGATGTTGAGATAACATGGATGAAGCAATCACATTGGGATTCATCTATATGGGGTTGTTGGGAAACGCAAATGTGGTCGACTCCGTTCTCAGGATTCCGTTGGGCAATACCAGAAGCCTGTGGATTTCAAGGACGAGCTATCTATACCGATTGCGACATGATCAACTTTAGAGACATTAACGAACTAATCAATATCGACTTAGAAGGTAAGCCTGTTGCTGCTCGACGTGGTAGTCGTTTCGGTGGTCACGAGTTCTGCGTTATGGTTTTTGATTGTGCAGCTTTTGATGATCATTCTATGCCTGCTTCACGAATGAAGGTTATACCAGAAGCTCATCATAGAATGATACATAAGTTCTCGGGTTCCGATCTTGTTAAAGATTTGGATCCCAAATGGAATTGTCTTGATGGAGAAAACCTACCATTGGATGAGATTTGGCACTTACATTATACAAATATGGCAACACAACCTTGGCAGCCAGGTTGGTATACAGGAGAAGTGAAAGAGCATCCTAGACCTGAGATTCGGGATATATGGTATGAAATGAAAGACGAGGCAATCGCAGCTGGTTACAAAGTGAGTGATTACGAACCCGATGAACCATTTGGTGAATACAGTATAATTGGTAAATGACATGAAAAACGAGAAAATAGGTATCTTTCTTAACAGTGCTAACGACAATGGATTCAGATCTCTGTTGTATGACTTCCAGTGGGGTATTACAGAACTGGCTGGAGATGCCTTCATAACACAAGATGATAACGACATTGATAAATGTGATGTCGCTGTATTCTTTGGATCGTGGAAAGATAGGAACACGCCGTGGCATAATTGCAAACGAAAGATTGTTGCAAGTGGTAAACCATTCGTTTGTATAGAAACTCCTTTAATCGGCCGAGGTCCTGTTACTGACATTCTTCAAGACCAATGGTATCGAATAGGTGTCAATGGCTTCTTAGCTGACACTGGCCGATTCTATAGACAGAATCAAAATTATCCAGCAGATCGTTGGAACAAAATATCCAATGCTCTCGGTGTTCAATTGAAGTCTTGGAGCGACAGTGGCGATGTTGTTATCGTTGCATTGCAACTACCAGGCGATGCTTCGTTAAGAGGTACGAATATAACTGAATGGGCTGCCAACACAATAGAACAGCTGCGAGAGCACACCAACAGACCAATTATCTTACGTACACCACAATTGGATAGAGAGTTTGACCGTGATAACATATTACGTATCACACGGGTCGATGGTGTATCAATGCAACAGGGTACAAAAGAAAATCTATTTGCGACTTTAGATGATGCTTACGCTACTGTAACTTATAGCTCTGGTTTTGGTATCGACTCGGTTATTAGAGGTACGCCTACTATTGCTATGGATCCAGGTAACTTTGCCTACTCATTAGGTAACAATAAATTATCGCAGATAGAAAATCTAATTCGTTCCAATGACAGGCAGCAGTGGTTAAATAATCTGGCTTATGCTCAATGGTCACGTCAAGAGATTAAAAATGGCGAAGCCTGGGCACATATAAGACATCAGCTATGAACATTGAAGAGTTCCGAAATGTATTGTTAATAGATGATGGGTTTTATCCTCGTGATGTGAAAGAGAAGGAATTTGATTACTGTATACCGATGTGTAACCCCGATGGTTATTTTATGGAGTTTGGTGTATGGTTTGGTAGGAGTATCAATTACATAGCTAAAAATTTTCCTGAATATCATTATTACGGTTTTGATACATTTGAAGGTGTCGATGAAATATGGGAGACCGGTGGTAAGACAGTTGATATGAGCCGGTTCAACGTAAGCGATCCCAATAACATTGATGACAAAACAGGATTGCCTAAGGTTGAGAAGAATGTCAGTCTTGTTAAAGGATTGTTTCAGGACACGTTGGAGGGCTGGCTGGTCGATCACAAAGATACTGTTTCATTTATAAACATGGATCCCGATCTTTACTCAGCCGCCATATATGTTCTTGAGACGTTGAATGAAAGGATAATACCAGGTACAATTATAAGGTTTGATGAGATATGTGATTGGCGAACAGTAAACTTCCCTGGCTTCAATAGAAACAACCACCACACAATATCACAATATACAACATGGGAAGAAGGTGAATGGAAAGCACTTAATGAGTGGATGGAAAAGTATGACAGAGAAGTTGAACCATTGTGGAGAAATTGGCACCAAGCTGGTGGCGTAAGGATTATAAAATGAGTAAATATGAAGTTGTAACATCTATGAGCCAGTCTTACTATGATAGGATTGGTAGTGTAATGCTTGAGAGCTTTGTTGAACGATGGCCTGACGATATAAAACTCAGAATCTATACTGAGGATGGACTAACTCTTCCTGAGCACCCTCAGTATGATGTCTATGACCTGTATGAAGCTGAGCCAGCAGCAGCTAAGTTTGTTGAGCGTAACAAAGACAGACCTGATCAGCAGAATCCAAAAGAACTACATCTAGGTGCCGTGAGGTTCTCATATAAGACATTTAGTATTATCAATGCATGCTTAACGTCATCTGCTGATTATATGATTTGGTTAGACGCCGACACGTTTACCCATACAAACATGACTCATGAGTTTCTCGATACCCTAGTAGACCAAAAAAATTATCTAACATATCTGGGACGAGATAACAACTATAGTGAATGCGGTTTTGTGATTTACAATCTCAGACACGAAATAAACCAGAGCTTTATATCAGGCTGGAAGAAATTGTATGTTTCCGATACTGTCTTTGAATTACCTCAGTGGCATGACAGCTTTGTATTCGATACGCTACGCAAGTCATATGAACAGTTCCAGAGCATAACCAACAACAATCTTAGCCCTTGGGGTAAGAATTATGATCATGTTTTCATCAATAGCATACTTGGTGAATACATGGACCATATGAAAGGTGACAGAAAAGATCACGGCAAGAGCAGAAAAGAAGACATAACAAGAGAACGTAAATCCGAATACTGGGGCTATCTGAGTAAATACCAATGAGCATTCAATACTATCATCCAACACTAAACAAAACAATTACAATCGAAGAAGGTTTCAATGGTGGTGTTACTACCGTAACAGAGACCAACGGAGGCCAGCACACACAGTCACTTACGATGCGTGAGGACGATGTGAACCATTTCGTTGAAGGTCTCATAAGTAACGGCTGGCTGAAAAGGCAGCAACTCTGAGTTGTCTTTTACACCGACATACCTTATAATATTGTTATGTGGTTAGAGATTAAAGGTACACGAAGCAGACGTATTCGCAAACTTGTCGAAGACGCTGCGTTCTTCTTCGAGAGCGAGTTGATCCATCCAAGGACAGCGAGTATACTTGAGATTACTTTCCTCTTTAAGAAACTTAACGGTGCACATGGCTTTTGTGTTTATGAAGGTGACCATGTCAGACCTAGAGAGTTTACGATAGAAATAAACAAGGGTCAGAGTGATGAAGATATCATTCGAACCATTGCGCACGAGCTAGTACATGTTAAGCAGTATGTGAAAGGCGAGCTGAAAGAAAAGCATCGTCCGGACTATCATATGTGTTGGCTTGAAGAAAGAATAGATGTCGGACTGAGCGACTTTTATGATGTTCCTTGGGAAGTGGAAGCTCGGGATCTTGAAGATAAGCTATATTTGAAATACGAGAATAGGTGATATGACTAAACTAACTATTGAAGAAACACAACCCGTACAAGAAGAACAAGTGCAAGACGAAGCAGGCTTTAGCTTAGGCGAGAGCACTGACGAAGGCGTTGCTGTCGATGAGCTGTCCAAGAATGCTATGGGTGGCACAGAGATGATGAAGTACGGTCTATATGAACGTCTTGCTGATGATATCAAAGACGAGGTTCAGATTATCTGCTCACGCGTCCGAGAAATAGATGAGCATAGACCTTCTATCTTGTGGCTGCACGATCTCTTCAACGATCCCGAAGCTGTGCACCTCAAGGACCCTGAATCAAGAGCGAGATTTGATAGGCTTGTTTTTGTATCCAACTATCAATTCAACACCTATCAGATGTCTATGGGTGTACCATACTCAGAGTCTCTTATTTTGCGCAATGCAATTGAACCCATTGAATGGAAAGATAAGGACTATGATGGCACTATCAAGATGATCTATCATACGACTCCGCATCGAGGCCTTGAGCTGCTTGTACCTACGTTTGAATACTTGCAGCAGCACCATGATAATATTCATCTTGATGTGTACTCCTCTTTTGAAGCATACGGATGGCCTCAACGTGACGAGCCATACAAAGAGTTGTTCGCGAAGATTGATGACAATCCTCAGATGACATACCATGGCTATCAGCCAAACGATGTTGTACGTAGAGCTCTACAACAAGCTCACATCTTTCCTTATCCTTGTATATGGCAAGAGACATCTTGTATTGCTGCAATTGAAGCAATGAGTGCTGGAGTTAACATTGTATGTCCTAACTATGCAGCGCTTCCTGAGACTACATCGAACTTCGCTTACATGTATCACTGGCATGAAGATATGCAGCAGCATGTAAACATCTTTGCCAATGCACTGAGCAGTGTTATTGACATGGTAGGTCGTAAAGAACAAAATATGATCAATCGTCTCGCATTCCAGAAGAACTATACTGACTCGTTCTACAGTTGGGATCAGAGAGTGCGCGAGTGGGACGGTCTGATTCGTGGTGTCCTTGCACAATCCAAAGCTAGTTGAAGGAGAGACGCACGCTCATGCCAATTATAAATAGCAGTATGGCAAGAGATAGAGCAACTATAATTCCATTCCCTTCTGACCGCATGGTGGAAGGTAGATATGAAATGATCAAAGAGCTCAATAGAACGAGCATGAGCGTGCGCCTTGCTAAACAAGACAAATTCGTCGAAGGTCTTGTCGACTTGTACAGTAGTCGTATTGTCAGCAAACTCGAATATCACGGTTTCGATGTTGACTCGGAAGAGTTTATACGAGATTATTCTTTAGTCTCTGAAGCTCTTGCGTCTTGCCTAATGCGTTCTCTCGGCCGAGAACATCCCCTCCAGAAAATCCAACACAAACTTGAAGAGATGATTGGCGAAGACACGTAAGGCTGTTGACTTTAGTAGTGTGATGTTAGATAATTTGATAATAAACTAAAAATTGGATTAACATTATGATACTAGTTGACTTCAATCAAGTTGTTATCAGCAACTTTATGGTGCAAGTTGGTGCACACACAAACATACCTCTCGAGGAGAGTATGCTCAGGCATATGATCCTCAACACTATCAGATACTATCGTCAGAAGTTCACCGATGATTACGGTGAGCTCGTTATCTGCTGCGACAGTAAGAAGTATTGGCGTAAGGAAATATTCCCTTTCTACAAAGCAGGACGGAAGAAAGACAGACAGTCTTCCGGAGTTGATTGGAGCACTATGTTTCATGCCTTAGACACCGTCAGAGGAGAGCTGAAGGACATTTTTCCTTACGTTACTCTTATGATAGAAGGTGCGGAAGCTGACGACATCATTGCCACTATTGTTCAAGAGGTACGAGACGAGAAAATCTTAGTACTATCAAGCGATAAAGACTTCATACAACTACACGCATACGATAATGTCGAACAGTACAGTCCTGTACTCAAGAAGTTTCTTCGTCACGAAGATCCTGAGATGTATCTAAAAGAGCATATCATCAAAGGTGACAGAGGTGATGGCATACCGAATATTAATTCACCTGATGGTGTTTTCGTTGATGGAGGCCGGCAGAAGCCAGTGAGAAGGAATATGATTGAGTCAGTTGCCAATCTCAACATTGAGCTCATTGAAGGTTATGATGCATTCTCTAAAGAAGAGATGAAACGTAATTGGTTACGCAATCGACAGTTGATTGATCTCAGTCTTATACCAGATAATATAAGAGATCAAATAGTTGAAGAATATACGAATTATAAAATTAACGACAGAAGTAAGCTGTTCAACTTCTTTATTGAGAAGAAGCTGAGCAACTTAATGGAAAGCATAGGTGAGTTCTAATGAATCTTAGCATATACGAAATGTTAGAGAACGTACATAAAGAGAAAACGAAAGCGAAGAAGATCGCTAAGCTCCGCGAGTATGGCGATCAAAAGCCATTACTCACTATTCTCGACTTTACTTTTGATCCTGGTTGGAAGTGGCTGTTGCCTGAAGGCGCTCCGCCCTACACCCCTTCACCGAAAGAAGCAGATCTGCAACATAACCTCAAGTCTGATTACAGACGACTGCAATATTTTGTGAACACACCGCAGGGTTCAGCAATGAAATCACTGCGCCGTGAGACAATGTTTATTGAGATGCTTGAAGCGATAGATTTCAACGATGCAAAACTTCTAGTCGCCGCTAAGGATAAGAAGTTGCCATTTAAGTCTGTTACAAAGAAACTTGTTATGGAAGCATTTCCAGAGGCAACGAAGGGTTGGGCATGAGTACTTCTTTTATTATTGGAAACGGTAAGTCTCGAGACGGATTCGATCTCGAGCAACTACGCAAACATGGAACGATATATGGCTGCAATGCTTTGTATCGTGACTTTGAACCAGACTTTCTTGTTGCTATAGACGAAGCGATAATCAAAGAGATTACACATAGTGATTTTGATATGGAGCACTTCATAGTACCTCCTCACGAGGAGCAGTTCGAACATCCAGAGTTCAATCCATTCACCAGACTTCGATCGAATGCTGGTATGAATGCCATGATAGAGTCTATTCGAGCTGGTAACAAGGAACTCATTTGCTTAGGCTTCGATTTCATCATACAAAACGAGCTTGCAACAGACAATATGTATGCTGGTACTGAATGCTACGGGAAAGAAACCTATACGAGTCTGGCTGATGGTTTGAGACGAGCCAAGTATCTCGATTGGTTTGCTGATAAACATCCTGGACACATATTCAGAATAATTCTACCTCGCATAGAAAAACTGACTGTACATCCATTTTCTTCTAAAAATATCCGTGGAATGTTCCTTGACGAACTCATGTCTTACCTAAATACTAAGGCATAAGGAGATTTATGCCGATCTATACATTTAAAGACACTCAATCTGGCGAAACTTGGGACGAACTTTGTTCCTGGGATGATCGCTGCTCTTACCTCGAAGAAAACTCTCACATTACTACTATTATTGATGGGGCTCCCAGCCTTGTCAGTTCTCAGTACACTAGTGGTTTGAAGAATGATGAGGGTTGGCAGGAAAATTTAAGTCGCATTGCTGAAGCTCACCCCACTAGTGATCTAGCGGATCGCTATGGTTCGAAATCTGTCAAGGCGGCTGGAACGAGGAATGCTGTGAAGAGGTGGAGGGACCAAACGGGTAGAACCTAAGAGGAATACAATGAGCAATCTTGCTGTCGAATACATTGAAGATTTTTATAATGCTCAGGAACAGAAACAACTCTTTAAACATAACCGAAAAAGGAAAAGAAAAGCCCAAGCTCAAGCTAAAAATAGACAAACATTGCAACTACAAGACATAACACCAATGACTGCCAATCAAAAACTGGCATTCACTCACTACGACAACGGAGACAATATACTTCTCCATGGTGTGGCGGGCACTGGTAAAACATTTCTCTCTATGTACCTCGCGCTTGAGGAAATAATGCAGAGAGATAGTGCAAGAGAGAAAGTAGTTATAGTACGTTCTGTCGTACCAACAAGAGACATGGGGTTCTTACCAGGTAAAGAGCACGAAAAGACAGCAGTTTACGAGCAACCTTACAAAGCAATATGCTCAGAGATAGCAAATAGAGGAGATGCTTACGATCTCTTCAAAGCAAAAGGAATGATTGAATTTATATCCACATCATTCATTAGAGGCACAACACTCGACAATGCTATTGTCATTGTAGATGAGTGTCAAAACATGACGTTCCATGAGCTCGACAGTATTATTACTCGAGTCGGTGTCAATACAAAGATACTATTTTGTGGTGACTTCAGACAGACAGATCTGACAAAGCCATACGAACAGTCTGGTATCAAAGAGTTTATGAAGATACTAGATAATATGCACTACTTTGAAAAAGTAGAGTTTGACTTTGATGATATTGTTAGATCAAGTCTTGTTAAAGATTATATAATAGCGAAAGAAAATATTAATGAAGTTCATACATGAAAACCCTTATGAGATAGCAAAGCTAGAGGGTGTTACAAAAGACGGTAAGCGGTACTATGTTACTCCAGAAGGTAACAAGTACCCTTCCGTCACTACTGTGGCTGGTATCTTTGCCAAAGACGGTATACTTAAATGGCGTAAGAGAGTTGGTGAAGAGACAGCTAACAAGATAACAAATCAAGCCTCGGTCAGAGGTACAGCTGTACACAAGATATGTGAAGACTATATTAACAACGATTCAAACTATCTCAAAGGGCAGATGCCCTCCAATATCCAATCATTCAATAGCATCAAGCCTATCATTGATGACAAGATAGATAATGTCATAATGCAAGAATGTCCACTCTACTCAGACTACCTCAAAGTAGCTGGTACAGTCGACTGTATAGCAGAGTGGGATGACAAACTTTCTATTATAGATTTCAAGACCTCTCGCAAAGTGAAGAAGAGGGAATGGATCGATAACTACTTTATGCAGACAGCTGCTTATGCAGTCATGTTTGAAGAGAGAACGAAAAGACCGATCGATCAGATAGTGATCTTAATTACTGTCGACAACGAAGAACCTCAAATCTTTATTGAGAAGCGTGACAATTGGATATGGAAATTTGTAGATGCTAGAAGTGAGTTTGAAAGACGAAATGGTTATTGACGGCGTTGTAGATAGTTGTGAAGACGTCCTCTGCGAAAGCCTTCGGGGATCTCTCCGAAGCACCTCCTCTCTTCGTCCGTTGCACGATTACATATCCAGAACCATCCGCCTTTGTTACAATTGTTCTCTGACTTCTTTCTACGAGTCTCTTCAGAGTCTTTGTAATCCTTCTTACCGTGTACATTATATTTGTAATAGAACTTAAGTTTTTCTGACTTTGATTTTCGTATATGTTCTGGATCAACCGCACCATACCTACCATTTCTTTCACCGGTAACTCCTTCAGAGATCTTACGCTTCGTCTCATCAGACAGACGCCGTTTGACGTTTTTGTTCTTGATCTGGTTGATGGCCATTTTGTTAACTTTGTCAGCACACTTATTGACAAGCTCACACTTGTACGTCTTCTTGTACATTTCAGATCTCACAACCAAAGACTCAAGCGATTGATTCGTCTCGAGGATCTCGAGTCCACGACCAACAGGCTTCTCGTCTGCAATCTCTATGTGTTTGTCAATGCTGTTGTGATAAAGGTAGTACATAACGGTAACTTGTTGATATCTAAGGATTTGTAACTGCTTGATTTCACAGGTAATGATAAATTAGTTATAACTTGCTGATTACAATGAGTATTTATAGTTGATTTTATGACTGAATGTTTGGATAATATGTGCTTAATATGAGAAAGGTAACTGAATGAAGATCAATTATACTAACAGAACTAAGCTCGGATTGCGCAAAGTGCTTAACAGCGCTGCTCATTTCTATGCCGACAAGCTAGAAATTAGTAAGGCGATCCAAAACAGATTGCAGTTGAATATCTTCGTGCGGAAAGGACCCAATCGTGGTTCGTGCGCTGTTGACTGTCATCCGGTCCGACTGCCTACAGAGTTTGATATTGAGATCCACCCTACCGAAGACCTCAATGAAATGCTTTCATCTTTTGCACACGAGTTTGTTCATGTAAAGCAATTTGCGATAGGTGAGCTCAGGATGTTGAAAAAGTGCAACAAGTGGAAGGATAATATATGGGTCAACAAGAAAAATGAGATTGACGACTACTACGACTCGCCTTGGGAAATAGAAGCCTTCGGCCGCGAAGAAGGTCTATACTTGAGATTTATTAATGATAACACTGACATGATAGAGGATTGGAAGAATGGCTAAGAAACTTGTTGAATTGACATGGCAAGAGATGCAGGAACATCTCGACAAGGATCCTATCCGACCACATATAACTGCAAAGTTCAGGACCGACTCACCTCACCGAGCAGCTTGTGCTCTCGAGAATAAAGGCGATATAGAAGCAATCGTATGCTTGTCGTTTGGTTATGGTGTACCGATCGATGAAGGTAAGCTGGCGATACACAACATCATGGGTCACATGGGCCCAGACTTCGTCATCGTGCCGTACACGATGTGGTCGTACAAGAAAGGTGCTGGATCAGACATAATAAATAGACTCCTTAAACAGCTTAAGAGAGAGTATAAAGGCATGGATAAGTCTGAGTGGCCACGATTGGTAACCATGTCACCCAAGACAGAGATGGCTCAAAACTTTCATATCAAGAATGGAGCTGAGCTTCTGGCAGAGAATGAATCTAGCAATAATTTTGAATATAAACTTTACTAAGGAAGTGCAATGGCTAAGAAAACCACAGTAACAACTATTGAATCAGTGAACAAAGGAACCAGCATCGGCCGCAGGAATGTAAAGATGTCTTCCATGAATAAGAATAAGAAGGGATCGTTCAAAGCGTACAGAGGACAAGGATAATGAATATTATAAAGGAAACTATGTCTGTAGAAGTGCATGCATTTCTTAAGAGCTTGATTAACCCAGATATGTACGGTCATGCTGTAACAGCAGAAGTAAGAGATGAAGCACGTGTGTTGTTGGGTATGAAAAAAGTAGAGACAAAACGAAAGAAAAAGGGTTTTGCTCTCGAGGAATATTAATAAATGAGTGATGATAATCAGATCATATTGATCTCTGATGTCATCGAGCAGAAGTTGAGAAAAGAGAAAGAGCTCGAGTTCTATCTTGATGAGTTGGAGAAGCTCCAGCAGAAAATATTTTGGTTGAGACGAGAAGTTGATCTTACCGAATCAATTATTGAGATGATAAAGAAAGAAAAAGATGAAAGATGAAAACCTAAAGCGCGCTATCGCAGCCACTAAGATCAAATGGGCTACTGTAGAAAAATGGAGAAGCCGACTCAAATATAATAACAATGAGGAAATGCTTCTCGATTGGATACACAATCGTGATGAGGTATATTACAGGGGGCTCTTTCCAAAACCTAATCCTTTCCACAAGCATGTCAGAGTTTACCTAGATACTATGGAATACCTTGGTATATCGAGTATTGAGATGTTAATCGATCAAGGTTTGAAACTAACAAAGAAACAAATCAAAGAGTATAAGGATAAGATCGACGAAGATGAGCAAGAATAAATTCAATCAGCGCGACTGGAGCGATTATGACGAAGAAGTATATCCATGTGAATCAACACAAGATTCGGGCAAACAAGAAACATGGGACGAACGAGCCAGTATTAACGGTAAAAGAGGGAAGAAAGAACACATACGGTCACTCCGTAAAAATAAACGGTCCAAGCGAGGTGATATATGGGGGTAACGACAAACCAATACTTTCGTGTGGTGCCAGAGTTGTCATAATGACAGAAGCTGATGTGGAGATTGTGTAATGAACAGAAATATTGTAAACCAACATAGAAATAGTCATCAGTCAAACGATAGAATGCGCGCTGTACGCCGTGAAGAAACCCAACAAAAACAAGAAGTTACTAACTCGTTGAAATCTAAGGAAGTATCCGCTCAAAAACAGCGTTGACATTATGAATTACATCCCTGATAATGTTTATATTGAGTGAGGGAATGATTATGCAAAGACGAACTACTGACGAATATGGCTACACTGTTATCTTTAGAGGCGTTGATGCCGGCCGGTATGCTACTCCTGAGGTAGCAATTCAATCCTATGCAGACGAGCTGCATGGGCTTATTAGCGATCTGTCTAAGGACGCTACTGGTCATCGTTGTCGTATGGATTTCTCAGACGCTAGTTTCTTCCAGATGGAGATGGAAGCCGACTACTGGGCTTCGTGTATTGAGCGTGAGCTCAATGGTGATCAGCAAGCGAAAGAAGAGTCTCTCGAGGTCTTCATGCATTATGCACCAGATGTCGATACTGCTAATCGTTGGTTGAAGGAGGTGTTGAAATGATTGCTTGGTATATGGAAGAATGTGAACCTGCTCATGTTGATTATGAACGTCATGGTGGAGCTTATGATCGAGGTACTGCAGATAGTTATTATGGTCGTGGAGAGAATCCACACTACTATAAAGGAGCTACAGGCTCATCAGAACGTGTAGATATTCCTAAGGATCAGAAAGATTCCAATGTCTACAAAGCCTACATGGCTGGCTTTAATCAGAATGAGAAAGACGAATTCTTCAAAGACTGGGGTGATAAGTAATGATTGTTCTTAGTAATGGTTACGTTCAGGAGTTGTTCAGCTGCTACCTGGAGCTGGAGGAATTTATTGGGCAGGATGATTTTGATGCTGTGATGTCAGGTATACATTCACAGTACACTTTAAGCTACATTAACATAACATGATATTGATTGAGAGTATGACATGAAATTAGAAAAACGAGAACCTTTTTATGTTAAGGACGAGGCTCTTCGAAAGTTCTATGAGAAGGAACTCAAGGCCAAGTACTTAGGATACTTCTGTGCGCGCAAGCCAACAGGAGAAGAAGATGTTGATCCCGTTGATGTCTTCTATAAAGCTAAGCCTGCAAAGGGCGAGAGTAGCTATGTCGGTGTGTTGGTCAGAGACGGATCACAGATTGTAGTTGATGCAAAGAGCTGCTTCACTGAACCGATGATAGGTATCTGCGAGAACAACATTGTATATATCAGTCGCTATCCTGACGAAGTAATTCGAACTCCTCAGGGTGTTGAGATCACTGGTGGTCCTTTCAATACACAGGTGAAGGGTAGCCAGTTGGCACCAGAACGTAAGAGCGAGCTGACCAAGAACATCATGTATCTTAATAAGCTAATCAACGAACTCCATACTGGATATGATAGAAAAGAGCTTCAAGGTGAGTTACGTATCTGGAAAGATGAGCTTGAGAAAGAGTTGAAGGAAGGACCTAAGGCTGTTGAGATCAAGGTCGTCAATGCTACTGTCAAGAAGTCCCGGTTCTATTTCAAGACAGTGAGAAGCCAGCAGATATGATCGACGTCATAGACTATCTTTGCCAGGGTGTTATCATCTGCACAGGATTCACATCCCTCTACCTATTCGCCTCGCAAGATGCCAAGACACGAATGTGGGCTGGTGTGATTGGTTTGATAGGAGAACCGTTCTGGCTAACGACAGCATTCATTAACGGTCAGTGGGGTGTCGTTCTACTTGCAATGGTGTATGGCGTTAACTGGGTACGTGTTATCTATTCAAACTACCGGTGCACGGACTACTACTATGCAACCTAGAGACACAAGCAAGAGACATTTTTACATCAGTCTGATAAAGAGTGGGTTTAGAATTGTTGCTGCAGGAGCTCTTGTTCTTGGAAGTTTTGTTGCTGCGGGTGTATTTTTATTTGTAGCTGAGCTACTTGGTATATTAGAGGAATTGTAATGAACCGAACAACACTAACTAAAGAGACCGATTATAGCGTGGTTGTCGTTCTTTACGAGGACAATGTCAAGATGGGTGAAGTAGATTGTACCGACAAGTCGATTCATTGGGTTAACAGTGTGATCGAAAACTGGGAAGATGGTATACTGAATATTAAAAATGGAGCCAAGGTATGAGCTTAAGTAGACTAGAAGAAGCGTCATTGATGATCGCACAAGCATTAGTGCAAAAGGATTCGATGACTAACATGTATGAGATAGCTCAGAAGGCTACAGAGATTGCTCAAGAGGTACTCGTTCAGGCAGCCGGAGCAGAAGCGATGCCATCCGAGATGGATGATGATATGTTTGATGATGTTGATGATCTAATTTCAACTGACGTTGCGTATGGTATCGATATCGACAACGGTGCTGTAATTGATTCAATGCAGTCGATTGGTGACATATCTATCTCAACAAGTGATGCTGATAGTTCGACTGTGACAGTAGATACAACATTCGACGTCGACGACCTCACCATAACGACTATGGATTCATGAGTGCCGAAGAGCTAGTTGGGTCGTTCTTTATATTGTCGATGTGTTACTTTGGTTTTGCTGTGACGCTGTATATTATTATGAGTAGGAAGAATGATGAATAAGAAACAACAGGAAGAGATGGCTAACATTCAGGATACAATCTATGACCTTGCCGGTCGACTTATTATTGAGCAAGAATCAGAACCTTTACTTGTAGCAGCAGCTCTTGCAGCAACGGCAATGGGATTATACAAGTCGGTATTATCACCAGATGACTATGATAGCATGATTGACGTGATATCGAACAACAGAGACATCATTAAGCCATTCATGCAAGTAGAACCAACTCAAACAGGACCTTTACACTAGGAGAGAAAGATGAGTAATGTAATTGACATCGCAACAAGAGAGCAAGTCGTCGACTACACAATGAATAGTTACGAGGTTGATCAGTTTACTGTGACATGGGAAAACTTGGGGTTATCGCATCAGGGAACCTTACAAATAGATTATCTCCTCAAGTGTCTCGAGAACATCACGTATGATAACAAAGATTAAGTGGCTAGCTACTATTGCTGTGATTACGGGAACAGCATTCAATAGTTTAGGTATGTATCCGCAAGGTCCTATGGTGCTAGTAGTAGCTGGTATTCTTTGGGTGATAGTATCTGTTCACTGGAAAGACAAAGCTCTGATCATTACCAATGGGACTTTGACTATTGTATCGGTCACAGGACTTGCTATTAACTACTTTGGATTATTTCAATGAGAATAATGATATTTGCATTACTAGTCACATTACAATCGTGCTCTAGTATACGAGAAGAGAACGTATTGCCTGCTGTTGTAGGGATTGGACTATCAGTGACAGCAGAGCCCGCAGCTGGATTATTCGTGTCTGCTGCAATGAGATATGCGTATTGGATGAGAGGAAAAGAGAATGCCCGAGCACAAGCTGAAGAGAAAGGACTACTCGAGTCTCAGTCAATTGAAGAATGAGATTGAGAAGAAGGGAGATGAGAAGGTAACAGAGTTCATCGGCGAATATCTATATACTAAACGCGGAAGAAAGGAAATCCGTTATGGACTCTATCAAGGAAACGTCTCAATCACGATCATCAAGTAAAATGGTGGTAATAGTTATGTTAGACGCTTTACTACGAGGATTGCAGGTAGGATTAGTATTCTACATTGGTTTAACCATATGGGCTATACAACTAGAACTATATGCAGCCGCTCCTTTGTTTATGTTAGCAGGAGTATCATGCGGGCTTCTATGGGTTATAATTAAACGATGAAAGCAGTATTGAATATAGATGTGACCGCAGACTTGGATCCTGAAGGTATTCGTAAACTTGTATGGATTGGAGATAGTGATTGTGAGCAAGTCAATGAAGTAGAGACATGGGAAGAGATTGTTCAAAGGACTATTGAGTATTATACTTTCGGTGGAACGATTAAAGAGGACCATCGAGATGAAGTCGAGGCTCTTCGTAAAGGACTTAAGAAGGCTCTTAAACAATTTGATAAACTGGTAGATTAAGAGTAATGTACGACTTCGAAAGCACAATGCTAGAGCTCGACGATCTGATATCTAATCTACTAATGTGTGAAGACGGTACAGAAGAGCATAAAGAGCTCAAGAAGAAAATAAAGCTCATAGAAGACGATTTAATCGCACGAGGCATACTCGGC
>UEXN01000437.1_pt1 | contig 41438 bp, 45 predicted proteins | sample 1796711 | NCBI WGS metagenome assembly UEXN01 (sample SAMEA4772470, study PRJEB27181) | metagenome | reverse complement strand
GTGAATGTGAGAATTGCTACGGCACTGAATACTAAAACCAATACAACATGAAACGAGAATATGAAAAGCCTATACATGGCTCTAAAAAATCTAATACAAATAAACCCGACTTAATACATCGAATGAAAATGATAATTGACGATGCTCAGGTAGTCATAGACCACCTCGAAAGCGGTAAAGGAATGAACGAACAGAGCAAGTACGCTGACGATGGATGGACACACATATCTAACATAGAGATAGCTATAGACTTGGGTAGTACTGAGTCTAGGGATTGGAAAGAATTTACAAGATGAAGATTGACAACCACGAAGACCTACCTGAATATGCAGTAGCTAAGAAGGTATGGGATGACATCTTCAACAACGACACATTAATATACGACAAGTTCGATGAGTACTTCTTCCACGAATTTTATAAAAACCAATAGACATGAATAATTTAACAGACAAAATAATCGCTTACGAGTGTGGCGACATAAACGAAGCTGGAATCCTTCAGCTATTTGCAGAACTAATCAAGTCAGGTATGGCTTGGACACTGCAAGGACACTACGGCAGAACTGCGAAAGCCTTAATAGACGCAGAATACATCAGTGAGGATGGTAAGCACATCTTCTATCAAGATATAGTACAATGAATAATTCAACAAACGCTTGTGACATAATAAAGGATAACTTCCCTGTGTTTTTCAAGGATAACATGCTGACCATACTAGGTGTATGCATAGAGAACAAAGAGTGGTGCGACCGCTTAGTAGATAAGAGCGAGGACGATCTTTTGTTTCTGGCAGACGTATCACACGACATACAAGGCATGAGCAATGGGATGCTAGGGTTGGACCCCTTCGCTGAACATTTTTTACCACGAATATAAAACATCATGAATCAAGAAATTTATAACATCATCCTTGTGCACACGGCTAGAACGTGGGAAAGGATACGTCTAACACAACCCTATCAGGAGATGCCATTCGATAACATAGGTTCAACGGATGAGATAGAACACATCGCGTCTGTCATATACCACAACGACATCATCCAAGGGTTTCTGAATGCCCCTGACGACCTATCTAAGGATAGATGGTGGATAGACAACACATTGCATGGGATGTCCGATGTATACATAGAGGTTGAAGCAGAACAGATTATAAACGACAAATACCTAAGTAATGAAAAATAAAAACAACACACGACTAGTGTACGACATCACTACAAATACTTTCAGTAGTCCATATCAAGATGACGAAACATTTGAAGTACCTAAGCCTAAGGACTTTGAGATGACGATAGAACTTAGTAGTAACAAACCAAATAAAATTACCTATGACTCAAGAGATTAAAAGAATAAAGATAACAAGTGAATTGTTCGGTGTAATAGACCTACCAAGACTTATAGGCTTGGACAAGGACTATCCGCTAGATGTGTGGACAAGCATTGGAGACCACATGGACATCAACGTATTCGATGTAGGAGATGGTACAATACAAGCCACCATATACCCCGTAAGGGATGGACGTATAAACACCTTACATATCATTGAGAGTTTACAGGGTGATAACATAGAATTTATATATCATGAAAATTAAACAAGAACTAATAGACAACATCGTAAGCCTAGACCTTACAAGAGAAGAACTAGCGAAGCAGTTACTTACGGCTAGGTATACGGGACTCAAGCACAAAGCAGAAGCTGAATGGCTTGACCGACTAGCGGATATGCTACGAGATAACGAGCCAACCGTTAATCAAAAAAGAATATACGATAAGTATCAGAATAGACTTACTGACCTAATGGACATATACAGAGATAGAAGCAAGGAGTCATGAACTACACTAACACACAGATAGAAGCCATGTACCTTGATTGGTTCAACAACTTCCTTTCATGTGATGCATGGAGGCAACACTACAACCTATGTATAGCTGAGGGTGAGAACATCCTAGACATAGGCAGACAATTAAACCACATGAGAAAGCATGAATGATATAGACCAATACAGATTAAACCGAATAGACCAATTAATAGAAAAAATGGGAGTACAAGAACGAGCTAGAAACAGAGAACGAATAGACAAGGATAAAAAGATCAAAGAACTACAAGAGACTATCCTTGCTTACTCAGAACGAGTAAACATGTATGAACTCAAGGTAGGTAAGCTAAGACGAACGATAGGAGAATACATAGATAAATACGGATTACAATGAAAGATAAAGAAAACAAACTAATCGCCCTATTCATGGGGTTGGAGGAAGACGGGGTAGATGGCTACCTCGTAGATATGGACAAAGACTACGGCTACCAAATAATACACGAGTCGTGCTTCCTATACAACTCCTCATGGGACTGGCTGATGCCCGTAATAGAGAAGATCGAAAATGACGGACTCGATCCACACGGAATGATTGACAACTCTTTAAGGAAGAATAATCAAAAGAGATGGCGTTCAATCGAGGACTTACATAACGTAGCAGTATACTTAATAAACATATATAACAATGGAAGATAACAAACTAATAGCAGAATTTATGCAAGAAGGCTCTGAGGGGTTTAACTTATATGATTACAACGGATGTCATTATAAGGTTGGTGAACTCATGTTCCACACCTCATGGGATTGGCTGATGCCCGTACTCATAGAGATCGAGAGGATAATAGTAGGTGAGGTGACATGGATAAGCACTTACTGCGACATCGAAAGAGAGTACAAGCGGGCAGTAGAATGGATTAAAAAATATAACGATAACCCTAAACACATGACTTTACAATGAAGAAAAAGAAAACACAAATCGGATACGCTGAGTTTAACATGCAAGACTTTGCACGTAAGCTAGTGGTAGGGGTTAATCTGTCCCCCTCATCAAGAGAGATAAAAGAAACAAACAAACAAAAAAACAAATCATTATCATGAAAGATTACGCAGTATACAGAGTACATAGAGACAACTACGAAAGGGATATACTATTCACAGACCTGACAAGAGAAGAGGCAATGACCTTAGTAAAGAACGCACCCAGTGAGAAGGACAGCATGGTGGTATTCGATGAGATGCCACGTGATATGTTATGGGGTAGAAAAGCGACAACATGAGCGAACAAGAATTTAATCCGTTAGATGGGTGGACCAAAAAACAGATCGCTGACTCTCTTAAGGCACACACCAAAAAAGATCTACTTAAAATTGCTATACAATGGCGTATAGCAGCAGAGCATTATATGAAACAATTAGAATTAAACAACGATGACACTACAACAGAAAATACACCACACAAATCAGATAGCTGATGCTATTCAAGGGTATGTAACAACTTACAGATTAGACGACGGAGAGTCTTACCCAACTCACATTTTACTGCCTACGCCACAAGTATGCGGTACATTAACACAGCAACGCTCTTATGCCGTAGATAGAGCAAAAGAAATACTAGCAGGGTTGTAACGACAACCTAGTGAGTGTCTGGATTCGGTCATTCCGCATAGGGGGTGATGTCCCTGTGCATACTTCTTGATACAAGTACAGACCGACTGCTTTTGATTTGGTTTAGCAGGGGGGTTCGATTCCCCCCACTCACACTAATTAATACAAATACATAATGGCACGTAACCCACAAGACAAATCAGAAATCATAGTGTTAATCGCCTATTGGGTAGGTGTGGCACTAATAATAACATTCGCAAAATATGGATAAACAATCAACAGACTGGAAAGATCAGTCCTATGCTCCTTGCAACAACAGATGTATGGACGCGATGTCTTTGGTAAATACCTTTTCGGTCCTAGTGACCGACTACAAGAAAGGTGAGATAACCCAAGACGACTTGTATGAAAAACTCATGACCCTTCACGAGGATTGTGACAGCTATGGTTTCGTTCATGACAAATAACGACGCCATTAAAACCGTGATTAGCTACAACACAACGGACAGCCCCGCTAATGAGTGTGCTGTAAGTATGTGCTTAATAGACGTAGCCTCTTACGGCGTAGACGATTGGGTTACGTGGTCTAACCAAAGCGTTATAGAAATATTCCGTAATACGGCAGAGGAAGTGCTTGATGAGATTATGACCGAAGTTGAGTCCCGATCCGTAGGGGAGGACATAATAGACGAGCTATTAGATACGGCACAAACCGAACGGATAGATTATAAACAAGCGTTAGTAGGCATGAAGGAAGGCTCTGTTAGGTACTTCAATGCACTAGCTATATATACAAAAATACATGAAGATGTAAAAGCAAAGTACTATTTAGAGTACTAAAAATTAGGAAAACCACAAGACAATTAGTACATTTACAAACAATTAAATTCAATTAAACCATGAGTAACTACAAGTTTAAGACCACAAACATACGTGGCAAGCAGTACGTCGAAGTGAACGAGCGTATTAAATTCTTTCGTCAGGAAGATGAGTATAAGAACTGGACAATATCCACGGAGTTCACTATCATAGATTCTGAGCAGTGTGTCTGTAAGGCTATTGTTGCTGACACAAACCAACGTGTTATATCGGTGGGCCATGCGCACGAAGAAAGATCTTCTAGTCACATTAACAAGACTAGCTATGTTGAGAACTGCGAGACATCAGCTATTGGTAGAGCTCTTGCCATGATGGGTATAGGTATCGATGCGTCTATTGCATCTGCAAACGAGGTTACCGATGCTATTGCTAAGCAAGAAGCTGCACCTAAAAAGACTGCTAAGAAAAAAACAGCAACTAAATCACCCGCTAAAAACGCCCCAACGGAGAGAGATCCTGAGCTTATGAGCAAGGCTATTGATTATATTAAATCACAGACCGACAAGGCAAAAGCTTTTGAGTTTTTTATGGACAAGAAGGGCGACCAGCTTACTGAAAAGCAAATTGAGGGCATCAAGAAGTTTGTACGATGAGCCTAAGGGATCAACTAACAGAAAAGGTAGGTAAGGGTCACTTGTCCTACTCCTCTATTAAGTATGCTCTTGGGGATATGCGTCTCTGGGAAATGAAGATGAGGGGTGAGATTAAGTATACCTCAGATGCCTTAGTGTTCGGTACTCTGTACGACATGCTTTTGTTTGAGCGTGAGAAAGCAATGAATGACTACGTTGTCCTTAATGAAGGTAACGTATTAGAGCGCTGTCAAAGTAAAACTCTAGAGGCTAAGAACCCTAAGCTAACAAAAGACTACAAGGATGTTAAGTCTGCCATAGTGTCAGAGTACGAAGCTAAAGGTCAAACCTTAGTGTCTAGTGAGGATTGGAAGAAAGCTAACGAAATGATAGATCGTTTAGACGCTTGTGGGCTTACCAATACTTATCTTAAGGGTAAGTATCAAGTTGAGTTCAATGAAGAGATTGATGGTGTGCCCGTTAAAGGCTTCCTTGATTGCTTAGGCGATGGGTTCATAACAGATAGTAAGAGTGCTCGTAGCGTAGATAAGTTCCGATACGATGTTAATAGCTGGAGCTACGACATACAAGCTTACATATATACTAAGGTCTTTAATATAAAAGACTATTACTGGGTAGTTCAAGAAAAGAATTTCCCTTACTATCCCGCTCTTGTTAAGTGCTCAGAAGAGACGCTATTCAGAGGGGAGATGAAGTTTCACCAAGCCGTTGAAAACATCGAAAGATGGTTAAAAGATGGCACACAAACACAAACACATTATGCCACGTTTTCAGTATAAACGCATCAAGTACGTAGGGTATGTACTTGTTTTTTTAATTTTTCATTATTTATTCACCAATTTCATAAACTCTTAACAATATGAGCGAAGTTAAATACGATAGCGTCCTTTGCGGGTTCGCTGAAGAGCCACGGTACACCGAGGACGGACAATTAATGGGTTGGAGCGTACGCTTCAAGGACCATGAATTAAAAGAGATAGCTGACAAATATGCTACCTCTAGAAACGAGCAAGGTCAAGGCGGAAACGTCTACTTTACTATGTTTGTCTCTAAAAATGGAAAGCCATGCTGTAGGGCATTTGATCCTAACAGCGCAGCCGCTAAAGAAAAGCGAGCAGCTAAGTTAGCTGCTGCCGAAGCTGAAGCAGTCACAAGTGACCTGCCGTTCTGACAGGCCTAAGATTAAACACATGCGTGTTCGTGTAGCGTTTAGAAAGTCTAAGCGTATACACGAACGCGATATGTGGATAGTCACAGTATTTGACACTCCCGCTGATATCATGCAATATTCTATAAGGGCTATGACGCAATTAAAAGAAAAGCTATTCACTAAGAAAGCTAAAAATAAAGAGCTAATAGTGCGCGAGATATTAGAGGTGGTCGAACTAACACATTCACAATTAACAACAGATGAGCACAAAAGACAGTATAGTAAACAAATGTCGTCAGCTTAGGGAGTTATTGCTAGAAAAGAACAACGCCTACGGGGACTCTGCATTGAGCCCTTTAGGCGTTTTTTCTTCTTGTGGTGCTTCTGAAGGTATAAAGATTAGGCTAGACGACAAGCTAAAAAGAATTGCTAACGCGGGGTTAGTAGAAGAAACAGAAGATACATTAATAGACATCGCAGGATATATTATCCTCCTAATGATCGCAAAAGACAATGAAAGTAACAATATTCAAAAACGTATTCGAGAAGGAGTCGCCACATCACATACAGCTGGGGACAGCGCTATTGCGTATTCAAGGGGGGAACTCGAAGAGCCTGATAGCTGAGGTCCGCAATGGAGATAAAGACAAGAAAAAGAAACTTCCTATTGTCTGTTTTAGTGGGGAGTTTTCAAAAAGATCTGATGACGCGTTATTTGAGCATTCGGGATATGTTATTTTGGACTTTGATCACGTTGATGTTGAGGCAACGAAAAAAGCTTTGGCTACGGATGATTATATTCATTCATGTTGGGTGTCACCAAGCGGTGACGGAATTAAAGCGCTTGTTCAGATAACAAATCCTGAGCGACACAGAGATCACTTTAGAGCTCTTGTTACCTACTTTGAAAGCCAATATGGCATAGATGTAGACGAGTCAGGGATTAATGAATCACGCGCTTGTTTTGAGTCTTATGACCCTCAGATTATAATAAAAGAAAACTGGAAAAAGTTTGGGGCGTTTACCACTGAATATGCAGTAAATCAAACACCCTCAAATGAGGCTTATGATTACACCGACTACATGAAGCTTAACCTAGCTGCGAGGATGATAAGAAACGCAAGCGATGGAGATAAGCATTCTGTATTGATAAAAGCTGCTACGCTATGTGGAGGCTTTATATCAGCAGGCAGGATGGAGGAGGAGGAGGTGTTAAGGATTTTATTAAGGGAGATAAACAAAAGAGACATAGACTCTGAAGACTCAGCCGTTAAAGCTATCAGGGACGGAATAGAAAAGGGTAAGACAATGCCCATTAAGGAGGTTATAGATGGGGAAAAAGACGCACAAAGAGAGCTTCTTTTAAATGATGGAGACATGTCATTTGTTTCTTCTGACGATGAAGATTTTAGGTGGATTGACGACATGGCTCAGGGTAAAATTCAACTAGGTTTAGACACTGGCAATGATCTATTTGATGAGCACTTTAGATATAAAAAGGAGTTTGTTATATTCAATGGTCACAGCAACGTGGGCAAGACAACGACAGCTTTATATTTAATAGTTAACGCTACCATAAGACACGGGTGGAATTGGGTGCTGTATTCTTCAGAAAATAACACCGCATCTATTAAAATGAACCTTATGCAGTTTGCTGTTCAGAAAAAAGCTGCAGACATGACTTATAGTCAGCGCAAAATGGCATATAAATGGGTGCAAGATCACTTCACTATCATCAATAATAATCAAGTTTATAGCTATAGTAATATTATTTTGTTTATGGAAAAGATAATGAAGCAGAAAAGCATTGACGCTATATTCGTTGATCCATATAACAGCTTAAGACTAGATATTGCTGGTAGTGGGCTAGGCACCCATGACTACCATTATGAAGCTGCTAGTCAGTTCTTAACCTTTTCTAAAGCAAACAACGTTGCCGTTTGGTTGAATATGCACTCATTTACGGAGGCTCAGAGGCGCAAAGGTCCTGATGGATTGCCCGTTGCTCCATACCCTGAAGATACTGAGGGAGGTGGGAAGTTTGTTAACAGGGCTGATTGTTTTCTTACGATACATAGAAAAGTGCAATCTCCTGACCACAGCGTAAGGCGAATGAGTGAGATACATGTTCGTAAAGTAAGAGAAACAGAAACTGGAGGAGAGCCTACACCTTTGGATTCGCCAATCTTAATATCAATGAATCTGTCACATACTGGATTTAAGATGTGGGACACGCAGAAGGAGTTGTTTCAACCTATTGACTTACAGCAAAGTAAACCCATCCCCTTAAATTTAAACTTTTTAGATTAGGAGTTAGGATATATTTACCTTAAATTAGCTTCAATGTTAAAAAGAAACAAAAGAAAAACTTCCGCAAAGAAGAAATCTTTAGGTAAATACGCTAGTGGTATTGAAAAATATTGCGCAACTGCGCTCAAGGATAACGGGATTTCGTTTGACTATGAGAAACAGAGCTACAAACTAATGGATGGGTTTACCTTTCCTCACAAGTACTTAAAGATGACGCCTAAGGGGAAGTCTATGTCTGATAGGACTGGGCATATTCAGAGGCCTATTACTTACAAGCCTGATTTTGTTGGCAAGAAGCAAGAGTGGGTCATAGAAACGAAGGGGTATTTACCTTCACATCATGATTTCCCTATGCGATGGAAGCTTTTTCTTAAATACATTGTTGACAATAATTTAGGATGCGCCGTCTTCTTAGCAAAAAATAAAGCACAAGTAGATCAAGCCATCGTTGAAATCCTTAAAATTCAGGAAAGAAATGAGCGATAAAATGCTAAGTGTTATATATGCTGACGCCTGTAGCCGATGTGCTCAAGCGTCAACCCAGTTGTACGAGTCCTTACATGATGACAAAGGCTCTCCCTTATACGACGCAGAAGACGTAGCTAAAGCTGTAGCGGCTTTTAGAGTATGGATTAATATAGAATTAGACTTAATTAAAGAAGTAGGTACCGAGCCAGACAGATTAATTTAAATTAAATAAAATGAAGAAAAAAAGAATATTTGAACAAGCGTGTAACAAAAGAAAAGACCTATTAAAAGAAACAGCTAAACATGCTTGTGGAATAATAGGATTTGTTCCTGGAGGGTCAAGATTAAAAAGAAATGTGCAGTGCAGAGCCGCACTAAGCAATGCCTTTCAGCCTTATTGCACTCAAGATGAAATAGCAGAAATTATAGAAAGAGATAGATCTACCGTATCTTATTATCAAAGACTCCATGAAGAGAATCAAAGATATTGGGATGGATATAGCCTTATGTTTAACATGATACGAGGGCCTGTCGCTAAAGGTTTAGGATCTTTTTACGTAAAAGAGTCTTTAGCCGAAATAGAAAATCAAATAACGGAGCTTATATTAGCTAGAGATCAAGTTAAGGCTGCAATCTCATCTTTAGAATCATGATATCTAAAGATAGACGCAAGCAGTCGTGGAAAGACGGAGGGGTTTCAGCTACTAGGTACGACTGGGCCACTTTAAACGCTCGTAAATCTTCTAAGCAAGAAGACATACATATGCATGTAGATTTTTGGCACGGAGATGATGGAGTGGACGTCAAGGGCAACAATCTGCCCGATGAAATATGGGTAGAGTTTCGTAACGTTAATGGGGACTTAGGTTGGGTTTGCGGTAAAGCCAAATGGATAGCATTCGAGATACCAGAAATTGGGGGGTATGCTAGAGTAGAAAGAGAGGAGCTACTCCAGTGGTGTTTAAATAACGTAGATTTTACTGACGATATAATTAGAAAGGATGACGCATATAAAAGGATCTACCAAAGGGTAGGTAGGTTAGACAAAATAACAAAGTTAGCCCTTAAAGATCTAAAAGAACTTTCTAGCTATACAGTAATACGCTATCGTAATTGGTATATCCACCCAGAGACAGAAACAAAAACTAAAATCTAAGCCCCACAAGCCTCGCATTCCTCTGGGTTGTCTGTATTGCATACAGTTACGCCTGATTTAATCTTATCTTCTTGTTCCTTAAGTTTAATTTGATCTAGGAAACTTACGTCGTCAAAATCTTTTTCCATTATTTTTTTGATTTTTTTTCTATAGTTCTACCTGCAAAGTAAGCGCCAAATGCTGTAAGCATTAGAAGCTCAAGTAAAGATACATAAGAGTTCTTTACATTAAATGGTACGTTGTCCATACTGTCTATAAACATAGTCACCATAAACATTCCCATAAGGCATATAAGCGTAACAGGACGTATCATCTTAGCTAGCTTAACATCGCTACCCATGTCTGCCTTCCAACGCTCCGTCACGTTCTCCTGAAAGCGCACCTCCGCATCGATCATGCGCTGAGCTTCCTCAGAGTCAATGCTATCATCTTTATCTATGAGGTTTTTTACCACACCTAAGGCTCCTTTATCAGGAAGTAATTCACCTACAACATTTAAAACTTCTGGCGCTTTTTCAGATAACCACTTACCTAATTTTGTGTTTTTTATTTTCTTCTTCTTACTCATTGTTTTCTGTATTTGGAAAATTTAGCATTGAACTCCATTATTAAAGCTCTTTCTTTATCTCTAATCTCTTGGACTCTTATTGTCCTTGTTGGGTAGTCAGGTATGTCTTGAGCTTCCCTTCTTTTTGTCCTTAACACCTTAAGCCGTTTTTCCGTGTTGTTAATTAGTTTATCCAGAAGAGTAACGTTTTTGTAATAAGAAATTTCCCTTCTAGCATCAGGGTCTTTGAACTCCCTCATTAAAGATTTTATTTCATTTTTGTTATCAGAGAACGCTTGATAGTCATAGTACTTAGATGTCTCGCCATACATTTTTCTTAAAAGTGGCACATCGTTGTAGTTTATTTTTAAATCAGGTGTGTCTGTAAGCTTGCGAGCTATCTTAAAAGTAGTCTCACCCGTTCTTGTTACAAACTGACCAGCACCACCTAAATACGTTTGAAAGATGTACCACATAGCGTCAGGGTTTACATCTACTAATCCTTCCCTATGCACGGTTCCTCCAGTAGCTTCATTCATCCATTTAAAAAACTGCTGAACTGAATCAGGGGATCTAAAAGATAAACTAGACTCAGGCTTAGGCGCTCCATATGGGCTTTGCTGTGCTGTAACAGGAGATCCAAAATAGGTTTCATTGACACCTGCCTCTACAAATGGTTTGAGTACCGTTGGAGCCATAGCTTTTATCCCGTATTTGTACAAGTTTTCAGATTGTCCAAATGATATAGGAGAAAAGGCACTAACAAAAGAGTTAGTTAAAAAGAGCAAAGACTCGTCTATTTCTTTCATCCCGTATGCAACCTCAGTACTAGCGCTACCTAAGTTAGCAAATATATTAAACCCATATGGCATTGGGATCTTAATATAATCCTTTCCTTCTCCTGCGCCTGCAGGTAACATAAAGATTAGATTACGCTCTTTTACGTAGTCAGGAATTTTAGCGTAGAAAGGTGTCCCGTCTTCATCATCATCAGACACAGCCAAATTCATCATAGTTAGCATGGCGTTAAACAATGCTAAGCCAGCAGACATTTTCTGAGCATTCGTCGCTCTTTGGTACCATTCTCTTTTGGTTCCGTCAGGTCTAACCGCAGGTTTTGCGATAAGTAAAGATCTGCCTAAACGAGAGGTTCCTTGCACTGCAGCATTAAAAAACAAGTAGACCGCATTAAGAGTCTGTCCGTACTCTCCGTGTTTATTAAAGTTTACTGTTATATTCTTTGCAAACTGAGCTGACTTTTCTCTACTTATACCGTTTTTTCTTGCGGCTATATAAGAGGAAAGACGAATACTATTTTCAAAGGCATCGTTAACACCCTCAACATACTTTGCAAAGTTTTTTGCTTTACCAAAGAGTTTTTGAGTTTTGGTTTTTTCTCCTGCAGCACCCTCTAATTCTTTTGCTATTGCTGCTAAATCTTTTGCGTAAGCCCATCCTGTTCTTCCCCCATCGGTAATATAATCCTCAAAGTAAGATTGAAGCTCAGCTGGCATATCTTTCCCGAAAGTGCCTTTTAGTAGAGCTTTTAAAGCTCCTGGTGTTGTTTTAAGTATATCTGCTACTACCCCTTGACCATTAAGGATTCCTCCTTCAATTTCCGATTCTGCAGCAGCATTAAATATAGCGGACTGTATATCTCTAGAAAAGTTTGATATAACAAATTCAGGGTTAAGGGTTGTAAATGAACGTCTTAGCCACCCAGCTACTGACTTCATTAGCTTTGGAACTAACGTAGAGGCAGGTAAATTCATACCCCTCAAAGTTTCGGCATGACTTGCATCGTTAAAGTATATCCACTTCTGCGCTCCATCTACCCTTACCCCAACAACATTAGGGTTATCTCTTTCGGACCAGCCTAATATTTTCCAAACCTTATCGTTAGGGTTGTTTTCTATTAAATCATACAGTGCTCTTGTAGCTTCGTTAGTCCTGCCTTTTATGTGAGCTGCTGCATTCTGAGCTATTACCTGAGCCACAATATTTTGTGCCTCAGTCTTTCTTCCTTCAGCTCGACGAACCATAGAGTCCGCAACCGACAGACTCTTACCTCCAGTAGGGTACGCAGAGCTAATTTCATTATCCTCATCTTTAGCCAACCCTTGGAGAGGGACATAATTTTCAAACATCTTTTCCCAAGCGTCTATATCCTCCTTAGTGTGTAGGCCAAGCTTCTTATAGGTGTCTCTAGTGTTTTTAAGAATTTCTCTAACTTTACTTGCAGCCTTCTCAAGGTTAGGTTTTTTTGAGTTTAATTCTTTTAGTATAGTGTCTGCCTCTTCGTTGGACATTCCAGAGCCATTTTCTTCCCCCCCTCTATTTATAATCTCCGCGTTACGCTCCTTAGCGTGAAGCGCATACAAGTACCTAGAAAGATCTTTTTCTTCTACGCCTTCCTCCTTCATAACCTCAACTAAGTCTTTAACTTTATCGTCAAGTTTCTCTAGATCTGTAGCGGCCTTTCCGTACATCAACTCCTCTTTCATTTTAAAGTCCTCACCTTCAGCTACTCTGCCTCCTCTGGCTTTCTCTACCTGATACTGCAGGTTAAGTATGCTTTGGTACTTGTCAACAAATTTCTTCTGGAAACTTTCAAGGGCTCTATCCATATTGGAAGACTCCATTAGATTCCACTCCGAAGGAGAGTTAGGTGTATTGTCCCTTCTTTTTCCGCGCGATTCAGCTACGTGATTATCGTACTTAGCTTTATCCTTAACCTCTTGCTTTAGTTCTTTAACAGCACCTTCTAAAGCCTCAACTCGACTGTTATATTTTGGAGTAAACTCATCTAAAAAAGCCTTGTTGTTTTTAGCTTTAGCCAATTTTATAATTGTAGCACCTATGCTTTTTAAAGCTTTTGCTCTGCGCTCCTCTTTTTCTAATCTTAACTCAGGCGTAGCGTCTAAAATTGAAGTTCCTTTTTCTAACAATTTATTTACCGCCGTAGAGGTGTTGTTAGCAAAAATATTCATGCTTTTGTATGCCTCTTTAGCGTCTTGTCTTTCAATTCTTTCTGCAATACCCTCAAGGCTAGCCATTTCGCTACCGTACACCACACCCGCTGCAGCTCTTGAAGGCTTAACGTCAAACAAAGTCTCTATATTTCTAGGGGTCTTTAGCTTACGGATGTCTTTTGTCCCATTAATTTGATACGGAAACGGAGATTTATCATCTCTATTTATAGCCTCTCTTTTAAGATCGCCATTCGCTTCAAAAACGGCGTCCAAGTCTACAGTAATAACAGTCGATATTGTCCCTGAAGACATACCTATTCTTCCGTTTGAAGTGTAGTTACGCTCTGTTAAAGCTTCCGCAAGATCTTTAACTACAGGCATATTGTTTTTTGCTACACCACTTTTAATAAGCCCACCTTCAAGATTTTCGTTAATTGCTTTCCTACTTGGAAAAGAACTTACTTTAGTATATATAGCTAAAAAAGCTTTAGTTTGCTCCGCGTTGGTCAGGTTAAAACTATTTCCATCCCATCCTAATTCAGCGCGTTGTTTTGGGCTCATGTTTATAAATGCTTCCGAGTCCTCCACTATTTGGAATCCACTCTTTCCGTCGGTCCCTCCTACCTGAGTTTCAGAAGATACTGACAGCGCACTTGATAGCATTCTTATACCGTCCTCAACTTTTAGTCCGTTGTGACCATTCTCATGAGCGGCAAACCAATTTCTTATAAGGGGCCCAAATACGCTAGGGTTTTTAAACATTTGATTGTTACCCTGCTGGTTAACAAACACATGAAACTCTTTCTTCCCGTCTAGGAAAGCTCTTCTCATTTGGTTTATAGTCTCATTTCTTTTTGCTGAAGTAGTATGAGATAAAGATAAACTTCGGGAAGGGTTAGTTTCATCCCAATTTTTATACACCTGACTTACACCCGCATCCAAAGTGAACTCTTCGTTACCTAAATGAAACAACTTAAACTTTACGTTTCCTGTTTGATCGTAAGCCACAATAGCTTTACCTCCGTCTTCTAAGTCTTCGATTTCAACTTCTTCTAAATTAAAATCTAATCTTTTTACATCTTTAATTCTAGCGCCCTCTTTTAAAGATAAACTCCTTATTAAAGCGTCTGATTTAAGTCTATAGCCTTTTGAAAAAGCTTCCCCATCTTCAGGAGGAAGCGTGTCTAGATTATCATTGTCCTCATTTATTTCTATAGTTCCATCGCCCTCTTCTTGGTTTTCTAAAGCTTCTTGTTTTTGAGACTCTTTTAACATGCCACTCATGCTATATATACCTGGATTATCCTTAGCGTTAATTTTTTGGCCTATAGATCTCATTGCGCTCAAGTCATCTGCAGTTAAATCAGAATCCAACAAAGCCTGCACGTTAGCTTTGGCTATCATCAAGTCTTCTAGCTCAGAGGCCAGACTGCTTAAGTTGTCGCGTCCTGGTATAACTTCAACGGCAGTAGGGTTAAAACTAGCAAAATCAGTGTGTGTGCTCAGATTTTTTTCGTTATTACCCCAAAGGTCTGAAAGATCCTTACGAACTAAGTTAACCTGCAGGCTAAGCTCGCTCTGCATTTCGCCTTTTTCCTCCCTTCCTCGCACCTTAGATGCAGTATAAGACAGCCTTTCAGGAACGACCATCTGCATGGCTTTTCCGTCTTTATCTAGCCTACGACCTGGAGGGTTTAGCATCTGCTTTGCTCCCTCACTGTCTATATAATACATATTTAACATTAAGCCTTTTTCTACGCCATTCCCCGTCCTTGCAGCATAGGTGTTTTTAAATTGCCAATAGCTGTCAACCTTTATAGATAAAGGCTTTCCGTCTTTGGTTTGGCTTCGGGTAGATTTTTTATCTGTTCCTGAAAAGAAATTCTGTCCTACAACTACACTCTCTACATAGAAGATTTCGGCTCCTTTGTTCAAATCTTGAAACACTTTATTTTGACGGCTACTAAAACGGCTCCCTCTAGACTCGGCGGTAGGCCCTTGTTTGTTTAGAACTTCTCGGAACCCCTGGCCTTGAAAGGGCCCTATAACACCTGAAGCCTCAAGCTGATCAATTAACTTTGAGGCTCTAGCAAAGTCTATATTAAGAGCTTTTTGGAGGGTAGTGGTAGATGCCTTCCCTTCCTTTATAACCGCTCTTCTAGCGGCTCCAAGGAGCTCATCACTATCATCATCTCTCGTGTCAGGAGCTATGTCAGGAGCCACATCAGGAGCCACATCAGGAGCTATGTCAGGAGCCACATCAGGAGCCACATCAGGAGCTATGTCAGGAGCTATTGTGGTCCTAGCGTTAATAGAAGTTTCAACTCCTTTAGTGGATTTATTAAACTTTTGAGCAAAGACCAACAAAGAGTCGTTGTAATTTATAATATTAGGTTCTGTAGAATTTTGCTTCTGATAAGACCTAAACATATCTTTAAGAGCATCCCAAAATTTTCTTAGTTTTCCTCTAGTATCTTTTTCTTTAGCATTTTCAAATTTAGCTGCGCCGCCATCAGAAGCATACTCTCTTAAGAAACCTATTATAATCTCTTCTTCAAACATTGCTGGTGCAGCATCTTTGTAAAACTCAGATCTTTCCTGCACAAGCTTCCTAGCCGCTGCATTAAATTCAGCATTTGGTATGATTTCAGGCTTCCCATCTACCATCCTCATACCCGCCATCTCAAGAACGCTATTAAAAAGAGTTTTTCTAGACTTAGGGTCGTTCCTTAAAATAGGGAGGAGAACGGCGTGCCCAAATTCCTCACGCACATCTATTGCCCCAGCTTTAGGGTTTAAGTGTATTTCTATAGCCCCAGTTTCATTATTCATGAACATAGCGCCATAAGTAATCCCGTCTTTTTCTAGAAGATCTACCCTGCCTTTTGCTCTTAAGCTTTCTGTAATTCCATAGAAGCTGTTCTCTGTATTGTGAGCATGTAAAGACGCCCCTAACGGAGACAAAGTTTTTTTATACGCTGAAGCAAGCCTGTTGATTGCGTTTCTAACTGGCTCTGACAGTCTGTAATCCGCGTCGTTAGATGAAATCATCTCACCCTCTCCGTCGAAGGTGTAAGTGCTTTTATCTTCCGTAAAATCTACCTCTTGCTCTTCTTTAGACTGGCTTTCTTTAGAGGACTCTTGATTGTTTTCTGCTACAGGCTTAGCCTGCTTAAACTTTCCTGCCTGAGCATCACCAACCACATTAACGAAATCCATTCCATTAATACCTATACGGTTTGCTACTTTACGAGCTTTTTCTTTAGCCTTTCCAGCTTTATTATGAAGCCTTTGTTTTTTGGCGGGGTCTTTTTCTTTGTTTGCTTGAGATCTAATGTCTAAATACTCCTGAAGTAAAGAGTTCATTTCATTTACTCCTTCCGAATCTTCGTTAATGTCGACAGCATCCTTAGACTTCTTTTTAGAGTGGTCCTTTTGCGTTTCTTCAGATGTCTCCTTAGCTAAAGCCTTTAAAGATTCAATCCTATCTAATATGTTGTCTGGATTAGGTTTGTTCTTTTGGATTTCGGCTAAATCTTCTTCGGTTATAACTGAAGATTCTATCTCTGTCTTTTGATTGTACAGTCTTTTAAATCTGTCTATTAATTCTTTTTTTTCTGAACCCTTTGCATTTTTTATATCATGCTCAAGTTCTGACAGCCTATTATTTATTTCAGTGAGTTTTTTTAAATCCTCACCCTCTAGTCTGCTATAAAAATTTCTACCTATAGAGTTAAGAGCGTTTAAATCGTTTTGCTTTTCAAGAAGCATTCTGTTTGCCTCATCTTTTAAAGCGCCATCAGGAAGGACATCTATATCTTTTTGAATCTGAATTAACTCCTGCTTATAAGTTTCTCGCTTAGCCAAAATAGCGCTATTAGCCATACTTTGTCTGTATGCACCTGCTCCACCAGCTGTACCAAAAAGCAATCCAGCTGCTAAGGAATCACCAAAACCATACCAATCAAAATCACGAATGTTTTCTTTTCGGCCCTGGGTTATTTCATATATGTCTTCTAAGTTTTGTTCTATTAAATACTGCCCTCCCTCCTCTATTGTCTCGCCAATCATAGCGCTATAAAGCTCTTTTCTTGATTTTTGTGCGGCTGTCTTACCTAATAGATCTGATTTACCCTTAAGGCGAGCCGCAGCTTCTGCTCGCACGTTCGGTGTGGGTTTTTTAAACGCTCCTCTTATGCCCTGCTCAGCTTTTCTAAATGTGCTAGCAAGAAGAGCCTCTGAAGCTCCTATTAAAGTGGCTAAAACTCTTTTTTCTGCTCTTGTTAGGTCGTCTCTATCATCAAGCGACTCTAAGTACGCCCCTGCGCTTCTAGCTCCAATAGCTGTGAGGTAAATATTAGCGGGGCTAGCAACTCTTCTTGCTATTGATTTTTTAGCAATTGACTTTGGGCCCCCTAAAAATTTTGAAGCTCCAAGAAACTGAGGGATCAAATCAAGTATAGCCGTACCTGATTTACTAAGAAGCTCTCCAGCCCCTATTTTGCCACTAAACGCGTCTGATGTTGTTTGTGTCCAGGTTTGATTAGCTGACTTTTCAGACTGCCCGTAGACTTCCCCTCTCGCAGCAATAAAAGCCTGCTTTTGAATACCATAAGTATGCAGCCAGTTGTCTACTGCTTCGCTACCTCCAAAAAAATCTGCAGCATATTTAGCGCCATATCCACCTATCTCAAGAGCTTCAAATGCTAAAGGCATAACAAACCTTCCTATTTCAGCTGGCACAGCTCCATACTCTTCATACGCGCCCCCTCCTACTTCCCACTCTTTGTAAGCGTCCGCGTAGATCTCATCGTCGTTAGTTCTACTGTAAACATCCTCTGTTAAATGACGCATATCAGCAGCGCTGCCCGCACTATAATCCGTTGCAAACCCTACATTAGCGTTCATAAGGTTTTGAGCGTCTACAGACAGGCTAAGCTCTTCTTTAGCGTTACTTAACAGATTTTCAGTAAGTTTTTTGTACCTATCTATATCTTTTTGAGAAGCATCAGTAAAAGCCACTTGAGCCGTTCTAGCCGCAGACTGTAAATAATCCCCTATAATCGGAGCCTTAAATGGCGAAGTGAGAATATTCCGAACAGGATCCATCGCTAAAGGGCTGTCGGGGAATTGAGTGTCATCTTGCCAAAACTCTCTACCAAGAGGGGTTCCTGTCATAGCAGATAGTCGTGTTTCAATATTTCTTACATCAGCATCGCTGAGATCTGGGTTAGCAAGCAAAGCTTGCATGCTTTCTAGATCTGCTACTCTGTCGGCTGCGTTTCTAAACTCCATATCAGCAGCCCCTACGTCAAACTCGTCGGATGTAATTTCTCCAACCCTTCTTAGCCTTTCATTCTCATTAGCCTGCTTTTGTTTTATCTCACGCAACTCTTGCAATTGAGACTCAAAATCTAACTGATATTGCTCCCTTTTTGCTTCGTGCCTTAGATTTAATTCATTAGACACCGCTTCAGCATCGAACCCCCCATTGTAGATGGCGCGATCCCTAGCTGCCACGGGGCCTATGTTCTTCATTTCCATGTTGTCCAGATAGATCTGAAGATCACTTTTTTGAACTTCTGGCTCCGTAGCAACAGGCTCCTCGATAGGCGCTACAGGCTCTTCAGCAGCGGCGACAGGTTCACCAGTAGGTATAATAGACTCCTCTTGTTGAGGGCCCCCCATAGCCGCATCTTCACCAAAAAATGGGTCTAGTTCGTTTCCGTTTGACATGTTTATTGTTATAGTTTTAACCAGTCGCGCTGTTTCTTTATATTTTCAGGGTATAAAAGCCTGTCAGGAAGAGTGTCAACACCAACGCCTCCCGCAACAATAGCATAAGCTTCATCTGCTAGCGCTCTTGCTTGATCTGCGCTTATTTCTTCCGAACTTAAATACTCTATATTTTTTAGTTTGTTAGACTTTGAAATAAACCAAGCAGCAACCTGACCTGCAACTTTCGGGTCTTCTAATATTAAATCTGGATTTTTCAAAAGCCTATTGTCTCCATATATATCTTGGCTAGCGTTGCTGTAATTAGTTTTTCCAGTCAACTGTATCATGCCTCTACCTCTGAATTTCTGCCCATCTCCAGGCTCGTCGTTGCCAAGCTGCTTACCTTTTCTAGAGTCTTTTCCATATACCTTTTCCCAGAACCAATTATCAAATTCTTCTTCTCCTTTCGCTCGTTGCTTATCCCACTCCTCTTCTGTAACTGATTTAAGCGCACTGAATATGTGCACTTCTTCACCCTGTTGATTTTTACGTTTTGGAATGTTTCCAGTATTCACGTAACTGTTTTCTGTTTGGGTGTGGTCGCCGCCAGATTCTTTTTGACTTACGGACGTAATAGCTACAGCCGCCTGTTCGCTCATACCACCTTCTACTAAGGCGTTAACCATATGAGATTGGCCAGGCGTCATTGAAATTGAATTTCCACCAGGGCCGCTTCTTTCTAACGGAACATCCATCTCTTGTGGAGTTTCTATTCGATTAGAATCAGAAAAGTCTCCCATTTCTTGAGCTCTTCTTGAAGCTTCGGAAAGCTCAGACATGTCTATTAAGCCATCTGCAGCAGCCTTATGCATACTACCTTCAGGAGGGTACCCGTACTTACCTATTGCAGCTTGTAACTCAGCTTCGTATTGAGGTGATGAAGGATCAAGAAGCCCAATTTTCTTAGTTTCTTCTGGGTTTCCGTAATTACTCCTCCAAAAATCACCTTCAAAATTTATTGCGCTTATAGTTTCAACAGCCTCTTTTGTTCTTTTTTGACGCTCCATAGATTGTCCAACGGACTCCCCTTCTCGCACATCAGACTCATCAAAACCTACATTGCTGTAGTCTACCCCTCTACCCTGAGCCTCTGCTACAACTTCTTCTTCCCTTAGTTTGGCCTGAGCATCGTCTTCAGTCATATCTGCATTTTGAGTGTTCATTACATTAGGCTCACCTTCGCTTCTAGTAAGCACATCTACAGGGTTTTGAGCGCTTGCAGTGCTTACAGCTGCGGCTGGCGCGGCTGGTGCCTCTGCTGGTGCCTCTGCTGGTGCCTCTGCTGGCACCGCCCCTTCTGCCCCTTGTAGTTGACTTGTAAATTGATCAAGTATGTTTCCCCCTCCTCTAACGCTTTGAGTGGTAACGCCACCCGTATTTACATTAGGGCTAGCGCTTGTTTCTGTTTCGTCAGGAGTAGGAGCTGGCATTCTAAGCGCGGCGTCCTGCTGGCGTTGCATCTCTTGATTTAAGTTGTAATTTTCTACCCTTGAATCATAACTAGCTGTAGACCCGTTGCCTATTCTTGAAAACCTTTCGTTAAAGCCTGCAGGTAAATTTTGAAGAATTTCTGCAACACGCGGGTCTGTTGCTCCGTCTCCTGTAATTTGAATATATTCTGGCATCTCCCGATCTTCCATTACCCACCCGTCACTATCTGCTCTAACCTCATCTCTTTCTTCCTCACTAAGAGAATCCCACATCCGTGGCTCCCCATCAGGACCCACAAACACCCTTGTATTTCTAGGGATTAAAACAAATCTGTTTCCTAAGTGGTCTTCGCTTATTCCTTCTATTGAATAATCTCCAAATTGAGTGTTGTTTATAGGTATTGGTGTAACAGACTCAGCCAATACGTCGTAGTCAAACATGTGAGGAAGTATAGTTTCCGTTCCAATAGAAGCGGGGTCAGTTGTTACTGCGGAAACGGTTTGAATCAAAGTAGTAGGAGTCGCCTCTGGGTCGCCCGAAGTTCCAAACCTAGCCACATCTTGCCACTCTCCAAGCAAGCCTTTATTGTCTGCGCCCCCATAAAGAGCCGCGTCTATTCTGTCCTTTGTGTTTGTTGTTGATGTCCCATTTCTATAGGCCTCAATTTGTTCGGGCGTTATGCCTTCTTCATTTCTTAAGACATCTCTTAAAAATCTAGGGTCTTCTGCTACGTTGTTTCTAAAATACCTTTCATTAGCGTCATCTATCGTGTATGGCTTATTGGTGTCAGGATCTATTAAACCTTGAATAGCGGTAATGGCAGCCTTGTCTTTCATAGCAAGGTCATGCATGCTTTGGTTGTTCTCTACTAGATCTGGCATAAACGCTTGCGCACCTGTCTGACGATGAGGCAACTGATCTAAAGGCATTTCCTCTCCAATAATGTGGTTCCCATCTCGACTATAAGTAATCGCCCTAGCCATCATTATGCCGTCTTCATTGACCCTTAGGCTGTTTGGGGCGTACCCACCGCGATTCATAAACTCTAAAGTGCTTTGCGCTTGATCAAATGGATCGTTTTCTGGATTGTACTTCATCCCATCAGCTTCAAAAGGGTTGTCTATCCCCCTGCTTTGATTGAATTGCATATCCATATACGTAGTTCCTTTGCCATCTGCCGAACCTGTTCCGTATGTCTCGGTATAGAAGCTTGAGAACTTTGTACTCATATTATTTAATTGAGCGACAGCCTTTGCATAAGACTCAGGATCTTTTTGATACCCCCCTGACTCAAACTGGTTTCGCACATGATCTCTCATCATCTCCACGGCAGCTCTGTCCCCCTCATACATATTACCTAAAGCCTTACCGTATACAGCAGTTGCATTAACCCTGTCTTTCTCTTGCTTCTGTAAAACAGACATCTTAGCCGCCGTAGCAACAGCAGCTAGGTCTTTTTCAGATTGAGCTATTTCATCTTTATAAGTGTCAAGAGCCGTCCCTCCAGCAGGGTTCCCGTAGTCGCTTGCGCTATATTGTATTCCGTTAGCCATTATGCTTGATCTTGAAATTGTGGCTGGCTAAGAAGGTGTTTCATAAACTCCATTAAAGTTTCCTCGTCGCCACTGTTAGTTAATTCCTCTATTATAGATACGTGCTCATCGTTAAACACAATGGCTTCTTGCCCTGTTAGCTCTCCTTCTTTTTCCCCCGTCTCTTCGTCTATGATGGCTTTTTTATTTGTCTCGTGGCTAAACTCCCCCTCCGTAACCATCATATCTCCTCCGTTTTTAAACTCAAATTTACGGCCATGAGCAGCCTTATCATCCTTAATACCTTCACCTTGTTGGCCTTGGTAGTCGTTGTAATCTTTCATCTGCTCCTTCGTCTCGTCGCTACCATAAAGCTCTGCGCCTATGCCGACTAACCCAATAGTTGCGTCAGCTATACCCCCATAAAGAGCACCCTTTCTAGCTCTTTCAGCTTCTGTGTATGCATCGTCTGCGGCAAACCTACCGAGCTTAGCCGCTCTTTCCATTTGGTCAGCTTGATTAAACTCGTTTAAAGCTTGAGTATTAAAGGCTGTAGTGTTAGCGTCATCTACACGCATAGATTCAGTCCCAAAACTTGTCAAGGCGTCAGCTCGCCCTTGGATCCCCGCAATGGCGCCCTCCCTAGCTTTGTCGCCAAACAGGTCGAACATACTATCTTTTACAGGGCGGTCCGATGAAATAGCAGAAGCTAAAGCCATCTCTCTTGAAGCTTCCCCTACGTCTTCTGCAGACCTAGACATAGAGGTGTCAAGTGCGGTGGACGTTTCGTCAGCTAGCTTAAGTTTCTCAGGCTCAAACATTAAATCCCCTCTTTCAATAGCAGCTTTTCTTCGTGCAGCTTCTGCGCTATCCTCATCTGCTCTATTACCCATAACCCTCGCCGCTTCTTTTGCCGCATTAGCTGCTCCAACACCTTTAGCTATTGATACCCCAGCTTGGGCCGCAGTAAGTAATAAAGGAATAAAAGCTTGGGAGGGTTCGTACTCTGTAACAAGGGGGATAACGTAGTCTAACATTTTTATATTTTTGCGAAGTTACGAAATTATGTGGTAACATCTAGTTTTGAGCCCACAACTTCTAGGTTTACAGAGTAAAGATCTACAGGTTCTGGGGAATTATTATATGAAGATACAGTAATATACTTATCCCTAAGGTTATCTCCGTATATAGCAGAATGAGAGCGGTGTATTAATGGCTTGTCTTTTGCGGCAATTAACTTGCGCTCTAGGTCCGCTAATCCTTGCGTCCCTGGGTTAGGGACGTCAAAAGACATAGAGTAATCGCTTAAAATTTCTACGTTTAAAACTTGAGGCATTTTTTCAGCATCTCCAAGCCCTCCAAAGAAAAATTCAGTCGTTAAAGCAAGATCAACAGCCCCTTTGTTTATAGGTTTGTCAAAATCAACTCTAATATTTACAGGTATTCCTACAACAGGCGTGACACCACTAAGAACAGCCTTAGAAACATTTCCGATAGACCTAACGTTGGAGGTTGAGGAAGTTTCTGATTTAGGCATAGCGGCATATTTTGTGCCTTCGTAATTGTTAAATGAAGATATTACCCCCATTTCTTTTTCAGTTTTAACTATAGATGGCCACGTTGAAGTTCCGTCTAAAGAAAGCGCTTTATAAACCTTAGTTGCCGCGCCACCAAGCCCTCTTTGAGACGAAGAGTTAGACACTGTTTTTATCATTGATAAATACCTATGTCCATGAAAGTTGTTTCTTAGTGGGGCCTTACCATGCTCCCAAACAAACTTAGAACCAAAAGGTTTAAAAGATATAAAACTATTATTTACTTTAGCGTAATTAGTCGAGTTATAACTATACCTAGTTTTCCATGCTTTCCCTCCTTTGTGATCAAAGGCAATGGTGTTTACAAATAGCTCATCATTGTTTATTTCTGCTAAAGCTAAAGGCGACCTTAAAGGTGCGCTTTGAAACGGAAAGGAAAGCTGCTGAACTAGGTCTGTTTGGTTAATTGAGTTTATTGCGTCTGGAGGTAGTAAAGAAACAATAATTTCATCTTCCATCGGATCAAAACCAGTAACAATTCTTATGTCTTTTTTATTAATATCCTCTGAAGATTCCATTAATGACGTAATCTGTCTTTTAAAATATTCCCCCATACCTAGGTCAGAAATGTTCTCAACAGTTGTGCCCCCAGGAGAAACTCTAGATACACGTTTGTTTCGTTTGTCCACAAAATACACATACCCGTCCACAGAAGAGACAGATTCAGGATTACCAGATGGCCCCCCATCTCCAAAGAAAAACTTAGCTAAATTTAAAACTTTGTCAGAAATATTTACGGTGTCCCTACCTTGAGCAGTAGAAGTAATAGCTCTATCTACGGGAATAACAGCTACCTTGTTTTCTTGTAAAGAAGTTATATATTCATCTTCACCTACGATAAAATTCAACGCCCCGTGCTTTTCTGGAAGGTGAAAAGAACTTTCCTCGTTAGACGGAAAAGATGTATGTTTTAGCTTAAATCTATTAGGGTCGGTTTTTTGAGAAAAAATAACAGAAGCTTGCATTTTTTTCCTAAAAGCTTCAGGGTCTATAAAGTTCGGCTTACCATACCCTTTAGCTACGGATCGATGCAAATCTGTAAGCCCTTCAGACTCGACATAATACGGTTTAAAGTTAGAGTCTGAAATATCTTCGTCCTGATCATTAGTTTTAATAATATCTGTAAAAGCTCCATTTTCAAAGGGGCGGATATTAGCGGGTATAGCTCTAAAAAATACATCCCCCTCGTCTATAAGGTGTCCTCCAAACGGTTGTTGATGAAAAAACTGTCCCTCCGCATTGGCTGCAATGTCGCCTCCGTAAGGTGTTTCAAAGTATGGTTGCGCTTCCTCTATGGTTTCTTTTCTTGGTGAGCTTATTTCAAATAAACATCTATTACCCCAAAGATCGGTTCCACCTTCAATCTCAAGCGCTGAAAACCCCGTACCCTGAGAAAGAGGGTTGTTTTGAAGGACAACAAACTGTCCATTACGTTGAAGTTTTTTTGTTGCGTCGTCTTCAGTAAATCCTTCGCTAGAGTATAGAGGATGATCCTCCATGTTGTCAGTTAAAGTCTCTACCCCTACAACACTAAATACAGCCTCATCAGGGGCAAAATCCCTGTCGGTGTCTGTGTTATAATAGCTAATAACCCTAAGCTTATCTCCTGGGGAATACCTATATAGAGTCGGCTCGTCCGTATCTTGACTTCTAGCTCCAAATCCTTTAGCGTATGAGATTTTATTTCCTTGAAGGTAGTTTAAAGAAACATATATTTTGCTTTTATTTGCGGATACTCCTTTTTCGGTGTATGCCCCTCCTGACATATACTGAATAAATCTTTTAGTTTCGCTTTTATTAGAGTAGAAAATTTTGTATTTACTAGCCCAATCTGGTGCGGCATGAAGAATCTCTAACTTTATAGCAACCGAACCTTTATTTTCGTCTGGTCTTTCCGTATCCGAATATCCAGGAACATAAACGCTTTTTAACTTATTTACAGCCCCCCTTCTTCCTCGTTTATCATAATATACAATTCCGAAATCATGCGTAGACCTAGTTTTAAATGATAGCTCCGTGTCCGATAAAGATGAAAAATTAGAGGTAATTCCAATATCGTTTATGTATAAAGCGTCATAAGCGCCTTGTTTTATAAGACTATTATGACTAAGGTTTTCTGCGGAGGTTACATCTAGGTATTTACCTGTGGCGTCAATGTACGGCATATTTGTAACGTGACCATAAAGACTTGTGTTCCATATTGAGCCATATCGATTATGCTTAGGTAAAAGCGCTCCAGACGTTTCAAAATTAAAATCTCCTGCGTTTAAAAAAGGCCATTGAATAGATGGAGTAGAACCAATGTACGTATCCCCACTAACAAAAACGGAAGCTTCTAACTTTTCCTCTTCTCCATCAATGTCTATAGACACATCAGAAAAAGGAACCCCTAAAGATCTTCTACCCCCAGGGCCGCAATCACCATCTATTACGGAAAGAGTAGAAGACCCCCCTGACTGAACAGCAAGTTGAAAATCATTCATGTATCCATCCCACCCCGTGCTAGCAGAAACCGAAGCAATAGCGGTTCCAGGCCCTTCCTGATCAAAGGCAAATGCAAATATATCAGTTTTTAGTAGCTCTGACATAAGTCCATTTCTTAAGCCTAATGTAACAGTACCTCCCCCTCCTAACTCATCTAAAGGTATTCCAGAAATAGAAGCTTCATTATTAAGTTGAGTGTCAAGCTTAACACTATAAAATTCTTCAAATTCTTGATTAATGACAGCTTCTTTATTTAAGGCTAACCACTTGCCTATCCTTACAGGATGGCGCTCAGTAGAAAAATCGCTTGCTGATTCATTTATTTCTCCATCTTCCGTTTGGTGCTCCTCAGGGCTTTCGCTAAATAAAGAATTTACTTGATTGGTATACAGTCTTGTTCCATCAAAAGCTTTAAGGTTAGCATAATCTTTGTTTGGCCAAAAAATATGCGCCCCATCAACTGTCATTGCGCCGTTTTCATTAGTATTTCTAAGTATCCTCCAGGGGTTGTCTGGCATTACTAGGTTACCTGTATTTTCCAAAAGAATAGGCGTTTGAAAACCTTTAGCAGGAGCGGGAAAGCAAGTTAATAGAGCGTCTTCAGAAGAGTCTGTTTCTAGGGATTCAATCCTTAAGAAAACGGCTCTTTGAAACTGGTTTAAATTAATAGTATCTCCAGTAGAAATACTTTCAAACGAAAATTTTGCAAGAGCTTTATTTATAATAAAAAAGCCTCCCATTCCAATTACTCCTGCTTCCTCGATAGCCTTAAACGTAGATACTAACTGCGACTTGCTGCTTTGGTGAGAAAACTCCTGCCCGCTACTTAACCCTGCGTTGATTTCAACTTCTGATTCTATAGACCCATCTTCTCCGCTGTTAGGTGTGTTTCCGTTTGCAAAAACAACGGTTATATTAAAGTTATTCTCTATATATGTATGAAGATTAGAAACATTTGGAGCTCCAGTAAGAAGGTCTGACACAACTTGAACTAACTCTTGACGAGTTGTAGATGAGTTTACTTGGAGAACTATATCTACAGGAACAGATGTAACATTTAAGATTAAAGGGGCGGAAGGGGTGCTACCAACTTTTACGGCTCTTGCTTCGTTAATAGAGTCTTTCCAAAACCCTATACCAGCACCGCTATTTCCGCTTACAAACATAGGTAGCGATGTAGTCGGCGTTCCTGTGTCTGTTTGGACATTTTGCGTAGGTGTGGTAAAAAGTGGGGCACCTTCCGCTGACCCTGTAAAATTAGGGTTTGTCCCACTCATGTCTGTTTCTCCTGACAAAGTTATATGCCTAGAGGGTTTGTAACTGTTATGTGTGTTAAAAACATGAAGGTTTCTCCTGGGGGTCATATTAATGTTTATCTCATATAGTCCCTCGTTTATCACCTCTGGAAGACCCTCTGTGCTGAGAACAAAGCCAGTTGACGACCCTGCGCCATTAGGCGCTACAATAGGCTCAGCTACTAAGTCAAAAGTAACTAAATCCTGAAGTCTTTCTTTATATATTACTGTTGATTTTGCTGCGGCTAAAACGGGATCAAACCCTTCTTCGTAATTTCCGTACATAAGACGATTACCAGATACTGCTTGGGTTTGAGCTTTTGCAGGAAGCTTATCAAAATGTTTTGACGCTTCGTCTAGCGGGACAACAGGAAATATTTCGTTGTTGTAAAATTTATATATCCCAGCGACTGGATTTGCTGGAGCTCCAAAAAATGTATAGTTAGGTAAACTTTGGTCAACGTCTGCGCTAACTTCATCTATTACCTTCCAGGTTCCGCCATCCCCTTCTTTAAATAATATTCTTATTCTCCGAACCTCTAGCCCTTGGCGCGGAATATATAAAGATATTCTATTCTCTACTAGAACCTCTTCCTTAGGTCTAGACCCAAGAGAAGCTATAGATGGAGGAAAAGCAACCTTTGAATATTCTGATAAAGAGCTGACATACCCGTTCCTATAAATGTTTTGATAAGCAAAAATAAAACCGTCAGTGTCAGTAAAATTACTCTCTAGCATAATCTGCTCGTCTGAAAGGTCGTAAGCGTAGTCAATCTCTATCGGGACAGACGGAACCCTAGGGCAAGCCGTAATAAAATCTTCTAGATTCTGTCCGCTGTACGAAGGGGCATTACCAGAAAAAGAATCATCAGTCTCTATGCATCTACGGATATTGATACTTCTTGGCTCGTTTTCATTGTCCGTAAAGTATAGCATAACATCCGTTTCTGGATCATCGCCAGAAAAAGGTAGGACGAGATTATTTAAATCCTCTGTATCAAAAGCCATGGCTATTTTTTTATTTTAGTTGACGCTTTTGCAGTGTCTTTTTTTGTCGTGGTACTTGGACTATATTTATTAGGAGTAGAAGTAGAGGCTCCTGTTGAAGCTCTTACAACGCCTTTTGAAGTAGTGTTAACGCTTAACTGTGGCTCTTCAGGCACTGGTGCTGGAGGAGTCGGAGGAGGAACAAAAAGGCCGCCACCGCTACACGGTTGGCCAATAGGAGGGTAGGTACATGATCCGTCATCGTCAGTTGCGTCGTTATCATAATTACAAGCCGCTGCATCAGTACATCCAAAAACAGTAACACCAATAAATTCCCCATCACAGTTAAATCCAGGTTCAGGGAAATTTACACACTGTTCGCCATCGTCAAAAGTTGCCAAATGATTGAAGTCGCATGAGTTAGGATTTGTACAGCCTAAGAGTGGAAGTTGACATGAACCATCATCTATAGTAGCAGTCGGATTCCAGTTAAGAGCACTAGGATCGGTGCAGCCAGGGATTGTTCCAACGCCGTCACAATCATACCCAGGATCAGCATAAACACAAGCGTTTGGGGTTGTAATTGTTGCTGTAGGGTCATAGTTACAAGCGTTTTCGTCCATACAGCCTGAGCATGAATTAAACTCACATGAATCGTCGAGGACGTTTGCTTCTGGGTTATAATTACATGCGGTTGGAATCGTGCACCCAGGGATTCCCGCGATACAAGAACCATCATCAAACTGAGCTGAAGCGTCGTAGTTAGCCGCAGTAGGGTCTGTGCACCCATAACAATCATAAGTGCAAGAGTTGTCGCTTTGAGTCGCGGTAGGAACATAGTTACAAGCAGTAGGGTCTGTGCAGCCTATTAAAACTAAATCTTCCTCTATAGCGTTGCCTCCACAGTCAAGCTGTTCACTTTCTGGATATGTACAAGTTTCAAATGTAGTATAGGTAGCTTCTGGATTGTAATTACATGCATTCGGATCCATGCAACCATCTATAGGCTCTAGTACGTTTCCGTTACAATCCAAGCCTTCTTCAGGAAATATGCAAGACCCATCATCTGTATTAGCGAGTGCGTTGTAGTTACACGCATTGGAATTAGTGCAGCCTGGAACAATATAAATACAACTTCCATCATTAACGTTTGCTTCTGGGTTGTAGTTCACTGCAGACAGATTCATACAGCCAGGAATAACAGGCACACATGATCCGTCGTCTTCTGTTGCAGTAGGATCAAAATTAAAAGCAGTGGGGTCTGTGCACCCTCCCGTTGTAGCGTTTCCCTCGCAATCAAAACCTGGGTCAGGAAAAATGCAACTGCCATCATCTGCGTTAGCTTCGTGCATGTAATTACAAGCATTTGGCTGCGTACATCCTAAGATGTTGTATGTGCAGCTGCCGTCGTCAACGGAAGCGCTTTCGTTATAATTTACTGCGCTAGGGTCCGTACAGCCAGTTATTACTGGCTCTGGATCAGGAGTTAAAGGCTCTATAGCTACATCCTCTTCGCGTCTTGCAACCCTAACAACATCCCCTTTAACAAACCCATTGCGGCTAAAATTTAACGAAGGGTCAGAGAAAATCAACCTATATGTTTTGGTGCTTTCGCTATAAGCGTATACCCCATGAGAACCCAAAGAGTTAAATACATAAAAATACACAACCCCTAAAGTTTCATCCTCGGTGCTACCTATAACTATATTTTCCCCCAAAGGCATGTTAATTAATGGAGACCCGTTATTATGTATAGCTGGTACGCTCTGATTGCCTTTGATGTTTTTTAGGACCCCATCACCCCCATCCTCATTGCCTGTAACGGTAATATTTAAGGCGTCTAGCATCTCTGTAGGACCTACAGAGCGAATGGCTTTATCAGTTTGAAGCGACCTTGGTGTAAGTTTATCAATCATATCTTAGGAGACTGCTTAAAGTTTTTCTGTATAACCTGGAGCGCTTCTTCTTTTGTAAAATTACTTAAACGTGCAGTAGCTTTACGGCGCTCGTTATAATACTCAGTTCTTGCTCTTGCTTTCTCTGACATAGGAACACTAGCTTTACGCTCTATAAGCTTGTAATACATGTAACTTCTAAGAGCCTCCTCTACGTAAACATGGATACTAGGGTTAGAAGACCTAGCTTCGTCTGCTATATACTCTATAACAACCTCACTAGAGTCTGTGGTCGTGTCAATTTCTATTCTGTTTTGATCTAAGTTTAAACGGTAAGTTCCTCCTTTATGACCGCCACCTAATCCGTATAAAGCTCCAGTGTGGTCTGCGTAGGCAAAGTTTCGAAAAGATAAAGAAGCCGAAGAGTTTAAGTCGTCAGTCGCTGTTTTTGAGTCCGCGCGATTAAAAACCCCATCACTATCACTGTCTGCTGCAGAAGAGGCTGTCCCTACCTTTTCACCTAAAGCATTTACATAAGAGCTAGAATAGTTAATATTTTTATTTTGAGGGAAAACATACACCATCCCATCGCCTCCTACTGCACCTAATTTTACCAAATCTACAAAATCATCAGGCAGCTCTACGGTGTTGTTTGAGCTGTTAATTTCTAGTTTTAAAGATTTAATCTTTTGCCCTAGGTCAAACCCCATTTCTCTAATCCCTCTTAAAGCAACGTTTTGAACCACCACATGAGAGGAGTTAGAAGAAAAGTCCCCATCTTCTTGCGTCAGTAGGAAATCTCCAATTATCTGACTTAATAAAACTGTATTTCTAGCCATTATGCTTGTGTTTCTTCTGTTGTTCCGTGCGTGTAAACATCTTTATCTCTAAGGTTAACTCCTATCATTTTAGCTATCTCAGCAACTATTTCTGATTCATAGTGGGGAGGTAACTCAAAATCGCAACTTGAAGAGCTATTAAATACCTGGACAGCAGATCCGTTTTCGTCTGTGTAGGTTTCAATTTGATAAGAGGGGTTTTTAGGGGTTTTAAGGTACGTAAGTATAACTCTAGATATACTGGTAGGGAAAACCTCTAAAGACTCCGAAACAAGCGCTACAGGATAATCTGAGGTAGGAGCGGATAGAGTGCTAGACAACAGCTGATTTATTTTTTCCTCTTCGTAAAGCAAGTGGACAGTCTTTTTTGCGGACCCCCTGCTTCCAAAAAGAGAACATGAAACAGCGGTAGAAAAATCTAGCGGCTTATCAAACATTAAAGTAGCTGGATTTTTAATTATAGTTTTTCTAGTCCTTAAGGGCGATAGGTCTGATTTTGAGCGAGTAACAGTAGATAAATGACCCCCACCGTCTGCATTCATTCTCCGTAACTTTTTACCGTTATATAGGTCCTCAAATATTTCGTTAATAATATTAAGCTGAGCTATTTTAGCAAAAGAGTTAAATACCGATGGAGACACAAATCCCTTTTGGTCTTTATTGGCTAAATTCTTTACTGTTTCATATACCGATTGTACACTTACCATCTTGTGTTTATTTACACAAATATACGAAAAAGGCCAGCACTAGGCTGGCCTCTATCTTTTAGGTGTACGTAAGTGCCTAGGCCAATCTTTCTAGCTGATCAGATATTTCCGCCAACACAGAAGAACCTTTATCTGTTAGGCAATATCGAGACATTATATCTACGGGGTTTTGCCCGTGAGGAACAGAAACAATAATCCCATTAGAGTCGTACCACCTGACAGAATCCTTAGCTGATTTAATTACCTGATAATCTATTGCCTGTCTAATAGTTGCTTTACATTTTACTACAGGATCATCAAAAGATGCAATAAAGCTGGTCGGATTTTTCTTAGCCAACATAAGTAAATCATGCTTAATCTCAGTTACGGGCCTATCTATATTGATGTTAAAATAAAGACCAACGGCTAATAAGTCATTAAGATCTGAGTTTTTTACTAAAGAAACAGCATCAAAAACCTTAAATTCTTTTTCAACTATTTTTTTCGTGTCTTTTTTCGTGTCTATCAATCGGAAACCTGTCCCTCCATTAGCTTCGTTAGACGGGTGTACGTCTAAAAATGCTTTTAGATTTGGTTGGTTTTTATTTGTAGTTAAATATCCATCCCTAAATGTTATAGGCATAGCTTTACTGTCCTTAGACTGCTCGTCTTTCCAAATAGAGTTTTCATTAGGGCAATATCTAGCCGCTCTTAAAGAATTGGTCTCCTCAGAATATATTGTAATCTTCCTACTCATTAACATGTAGGCTGGCCCTTTATTTACCAAGGCCTCGTAAGCAAAAGAAGAGGTTTGTTCTTCTTTGCGCTTAATGCCAGGCGTTTTTGTTTTTGTTGGCTGCTGAGTAAAAGTCTCTTGAGCTTGCGTTTGGCTTTCTGCCTTAGGCTCTAGCTTAGTTTGGGCTTTAGGGCGCCCAGGAGCCCGTCGTGTCTTTTGTTCCATTATAATTAAATATTAAATTAAAAATCAATACAAATATAGTGATTAATCTACACTATTTATTTTGCCTATACTAGCTGTAGCTACAGAGCTTACCTTTCCTATACTGGCTGCTGCAAGCCCACTTACATCGTGAGTGTATCCTGAAGCCGACACTTCATAACCTAAAGTTATTGTTACATCAAAGTCTATAATAATATCTGCGGTTGCTGTAGTCTCTGAGTTAGCATAATCGTTGTCGTGATCTACTATGGCTAAAGTAAAATGATCATTATTTTTTATATCAGCTAAAGCAGCCGCTGTTAAATTGTAATCATTACTACCTGTTGACCATGTAGTAAGTTCGTCAGAATACGCTGTGCTATAATCTAATGAACTAAAATGATCTGAAGTAGCTAAAGCTGTCCCCCCGTCCCCGCCAAAAGCGGTACTTTTTATCATTATAGTGTCGTTAGGGTCAGCAGAGGAACTAGACCCCCCATTGATGGATATTTTTGCTGAACTTAAAGTTCCTGTTATTCCGCTTGTGTCAAAATGTAAAAAAGCTCTTTTAAAAAATTTGGTCCTTGCGGTATGAAAATACTGAACGAGAAACTCACCTGTAATACCATCTGTAACGGCTGAAGCTGCATTTGACCTAGCTGTAGCAAAGGTTCCATTGGTTATACCAGTACCTACGCCTTGTCTATTTACATTTATTGTAGGCATTATGCTGTTACTTCTACGAACGTATTGTCTGGGTTAAACCAAATTGTTCCAGAACTTTCATGCAAGCAATATCCTATTATTCTTACTATATTGTTGTTGCCAGACGGAGCAGTTGCAGTTGCATCCCCTGCCGTTGTAGAAAGAAATAAAACATCTCCACGAGCTCCAGGATCGTGATCTAAAGTAACCATACCCCTTAGAAGTACTCCGTCAGTGTCTGAGGCAGATCCTAAAGCTACTCCAAGCAAACCATCAGAAGTAGCAACCGCATCGGCGTCTGCATGCTCCCACGTACCGTCAGACTTGAAATGATATATGGTCCCAATAGTCATAGAGGTAGTGCCTCCAAAATAAACTACATCCCCTATAGCATTACCGTCTGTACTGCTTGATATAGGAAATTTTCTTCGGTCTATTTGCTTAATGCCAGTAAATGTCTGATCAGTAGTTAAGTGTGCTGTATCAGCGTCTAAATTTGCGCTAGTTATAGCGGTACCCTCCCATACTCCAGAACTAATAGTACCTACTCCAGTTATATTAGATTGATTTGCTACAGCTACCAGTCCTGCATTGGTAAGAGCAGAGGTACTACCCATAGTTAACGTCCCAGCGACAGTTAACGTCCCAGCGACAGTAGTTAAAGATGTTGCAGTATTACCTAAGGTAACATCTACTTCGTCTTCAGCATTACCACTAGCTAAAATTAAACCAGGTTGTAGCTCTGCATCATGACTTGCTACACTAAGTGTTAACTTACCTTCTTCAGATCCATCGTCTGCTTCTTGTATCTCTCCTAATACTTGAGCATACGTATGTGGACCAGCTCCTGCAACATCTTCAGCATCAAATTTTATTACCCCAATATCGTCACCATCTGCCCCAGATGTAGATGTTCTATCAAACACAATCGCAGGGGCTTCAGCGTCAGAATTAGTATTTGATATTAGTAATTTAGGTCTAGCGCTAGTTGAAGAAAGAATAGTAAAATCGCTACCATCAAATTTAAGATTATTATCTGCGGTTATAGCGCTTGTGCCGTTACCTCTTAAAATTTGACCGCTTGTAAATGTAGTAGCTCCAGTACCCCCCTTGGCTACGGTTACTGTATCTGATAGAGTAGATCCAGCTGCCGTAACTGTTATTGGTGCGGAACCATCGAAGTTTACTCCATTGATTGCTCTTGGCGTAGTAAGAGTCGCTGCACTCCCTGTAGTGTTTAAATCTGAAGCAACAACAAAGTCCATGTTGCCGTTAGCATCATCGTATGTAACTGCTATGTTTGTCTTAGTCCCCCCAGTAGCAACTAAAGGTCCAGCAAAGTCCTCTACTTGTTCTTGGGTAAGTTGAGTAGAAAGAACTGGCGTGGTTGTGATGATACTTGTTATGCCAGTTACATTAGATGTAAAGTATGTGTTTTTGACAGCATCGTATTTAAATACAAAAGCGTTAGAGTTTGCAACCTGAGAAGATATAGAGGATATAACCTCGCTGGCTTTTCCAGAGGTAATCGCTAACGTTACTGCAACGCTACCTTCCCCGCCAGCTACGTTTGATTTAAAAAACAACGTAACGGATGTGGCGCTAGCGTACTCTGCATGAGAAAAAGCAGATGCGGGCAACGTAGTGACATCCGTAGCTGACTTTATAAATAGAAACTGTTTCATTGTTTACAAATATACGGCAATAAAAAAGGCCCCCGAAGGAGCCTTTTTGTTTGTTTATTTAGGTAAGGTTTAATCTGGTGTTCCGCCTCCAGTTGGAGCACCTACATTAGAGATCTGTTCTGCTACCCAAGCTGTAGCGCTTACACAAGTGCAACGGATTACAACGTTAGCACCAATTGCAAGTTCTTTTCCTGCTCCGCTTACGTTATTTAAAGAAACGTTGGCTGCGTCGTTAGTTTGCAATTCATAACCATTAGCTCCAACATGCAAAACTATAGAGTTACCAACAACTGGTGTAGGTAATACTATTATGTTATTAGCACCTGCTGAAGTCACAGAAACAAACGACGTTCCTGCAGCTATAGTCCCAGTGCCTGTTCCGTCTGATGTTGCTGTTGCTGCTACTGCTGCGTTTTGAGATCCCACAGTAAATGTAACAGCTTCTGAAAATGTGCTAGTAGTTGAGGACGTAACAGAAGTAGGTAAGGTGGTTTTGCTTATAATCTCCCATCCACCATCGCTTACGTCATCATTATCATTAAAGAACATTACAGCAACAGTCTCATTAGTTGTGGCTAAAGTAGTTATCGTAACACCTCCATATTGAATGGTAGCCGCTCCTAAAGGAGAGGCATGGGTTTTTTCAATTACTATTATAGTTCCGTTTTTAATAGTCCCAGCGGCTGCATCAAGATTAATAGTCCCTGCATTTTGTCTTGTAGTAATAATTCTACTAGATAACCCATTCCAATTTACAGTAGCTGCCGTGCCAGCCTCTTGGGTAGGGTAAGATAAATATAAGGGAAATATATGTTTAGTTGCCATAATTATTTTTATTAAATGTTCTCATAACTGCAAATATACAAAAAAGAAAAAGGCCCCAGAAGGGGCCTTTCTCGTAGTAGTAATAATGTACTCTAACTTGGTACTGTAGCTCCAGTACCCCCTAAAGGTATCCATCCATGGGTAGGATGGTACATCACAGTTAAAAAAGCTCCTGCAGGCACTGCAATAGTGTCAGAAGTTGCGTCCCCATTTGGATCTGGTTCAATAGTTACGTTTAAAGCCCCTGAGTGTTTGTTGTGGCAAACGACAACCGATCCAGCTTCATCAGCAGGATTTGTGTCCGAGTTGAAAGCAACAGAGTCAGAGCTTGTAGCCATAACCATCATTCCAACTGTAGTTGCAACGCTTGAACCCCAAGTATGAGCCCCAGTAGTAGTAAAGGTTCCCTCTAACATAAGAGGGAATATATGTTTAGTTGCCATATTTTCTATATGTTTTAAAGATCAGAGAGAAGGGCCGAAGCCCAACTCTCATCCCTTAGTTAGTATCAAGCTCCGCGAAGAACTACGTGCTGGTTAGCTGCACGAGTCACTAGCTGACACTCAGAACGATAGTGGAACTTAGCAATGTCAGAATCATCTGTCTTATTGCCAATTACTGCTCCACCAGTTACCCAGTGCTCTAGTTCACGAGAATACCCGTTAGCCTCCTTATAAACCATCTCTAGGGCTGGAGCAGAAAGCCCAGACTTAGGATCAGTGTAAGTAGCCATAGGAATCATCGCCCCTCTGTATTCAGCTGCTGTCATTCCTCCAGCAAGCTGAGGGTCATTCATTAGCTTCCAGTCATGCTTATGGAAAGTGTATCCTCCACGAGAGAAAGATTTAAATCCAAGCTTAACAGCCATGTCAGAATCGTTGTTGAATGCTCCAAACTGTCCTGGTAAACCAGCAGTGCTTTGAGTAGCAACTCCGTTAGCTAACATATCGTCAATATCTAAAGAAGTACGACGGTCTAAGTACATAGCGTACTCAGCTGGCGCTCCCTCTTTGTCTAGCTCAATAAGGATATTATCTAATGTAGCCATCTCGTCAAAGATTCTGCTTGTAGCATCGCCTGTAGCGGTAATACCGCGACCAGCAACAGCTGCAAAGTATCCTTCAGATCCAGCGACATCACCAGGAAGACCTGAGATAGCTGTTCCAGCTTGGTCGTTTTGATTCGCCTTGGCAGAGAAAAGCATCATCATCTCACGCTTATCCATAAAGCGAGCACGAGTTTCTTGCTCCCCTTTAATGTACCAGCGGTAATCACCGTTCCCGATGTTTACATATCCAATATTAGTAGCAGCAGAACCAGTTACCTGGTACATATCTTTAATAATATTGTATGAGTTGTTTAGCTTATTTACGTTAGCTCTTTGGTAAGCGCTACGTGCTCCAGCAGCCTGACCCTCTGGGTGGGCACTACCGATAAGAGACATAACTACCGCTCCAGATCCCTCAGTTGCAGAAGCTCCATCAGTACCATCCATACGCGATACAATAATATCTAGATTAGCTCCAGTAGAAAGGTCTGCTGAAAGGTCTAGGTTTCTTACGATGTAAGTATGTCCTGTAAGTTGAGAAAGAAGTACATCACCTACGTTTAGTACCTGCTCAGCTTTGGTTACAGCACCGCCTAGTCCAGCTCCGATAGAACCTACAGCAGTTCCATTTACCTTAGCTAGGACTAATTCAATACCTTTAATACCGTCTGCATCAGAGCCAGTAATAGTAGAGCCACTGAACTCAAAGGTTGTGTGACGACGGCCCTCCTCGAACCATGTTACAAAATCAGCTGTTCCGCCTGAACGGACAGCCCCTGTCATTTTAAGGAAACCAGTAATACCCTGGTCACCGTAAGCTTTAATAAGCTCTTCTTTTACGTCTGGTGCGTTATATGCTAGTAGCGCTTCAACGGTAGTATATTTCTCTGGCGAGTTAGTTATACCACCTGCTACTGGCGTTGCATCAGCCGCATTACTTGGTGTAATTGCCATATTTTCTTAGTTTTTATATTTTAATATTTAGTGTCCCTCTGTTGCCAAGCTGTTGTTTTAATTGCGCAGCCACAGAGTTGACGTTTTGATTATTTGAGGGCCTAGCGGTATCCATACTTACATTAGCTGCTCTATCAACTAGACTTTTTTGCCCATCGCCTAGCCCTTGCTTATATGCATTAGCTACAATGGAGTCTATGTTGTCTATAACAACCCGATGTGAATTTAACGTATCGAAATCCCACTTTCCGTCCTCTTGTATATAGGGTTGGAAGTAATCGTCAATCCGAGCGTTTTTGTCTTTCAAGCTGGTTTTGTAATTTTCATCTAAACCAAAAGTAAAAGACTTTCCATTGCCTAAATCAAACTCAACCCCAGTCATGGAGTCTACTTCTTCAGACATATTAGAAACCCACTCGTCGTCAACTAACGACTTCCTTGAGACTGACGGGTCAGGAGCATTATACTGATTCCTTATGGACTCAATAGACTGCTTAGCCTTACTAGCATCAATCTTTAGTTGCAATCTGGACAGCTTCATCTCTTCCTCAGAATAGAGGTCGGAATCAAGCTTATACTTATCGGAGACGAGCATGTTTATCTCTTCAGAGCTTAAGTTTGGATATTCCGCAGAAAGGTTAATCCTTACTGCTGTCGCATCATCCATTTCGGATGGGTTTAACGACTGGTATGCAAACCAATCTCTGGGCGGGCGACCTGTTGTTTCAACAAAGTCAGCTATTGCCTGAATACGCTCATCTAATTGACGAGACTCCGATTGCGCAGAAGCTAGATCATCAAAACTGGAAACTTCCCTACCAAGCTTTTCGCTTAGGAAATCAAAAACTCCAGTTTCAATCTCTTCTTCATTAAATTCAGTAGAAGGGACATCACTCGTAGGTGATGCTTCTTGCTGAAAATTCTGTGCCTCAGGGGCTTGCTCAACTTGAGTCTGTTCCTCCACTGGGGAAGGAGCCTCCTGGGTCTGTTGTGGTTGACTTTCTGTATCTGCCTGTAGTGACGCCTGCAGTTGCTCAGGGGTGTCAAGGAACTCTACTTTGTCAAATGTTTCTTCACTCATATTATATTTAATTAATTATTATTTTATTCTCCTATGTAGCAGATAACCCCACCATCGGTATCTGCGTCGATGTCAATGTTAAGCCACCTTCCGTATATAGTCAACCCTTTAGGAAAAACACAAGTACCAGCAGCAATTGTTGTTCCACCTGACCCGTCTACGTTTGCGCCATCAACACTGTGCCGCCCCTGTGAGGCTGTAGCTGTATTTATACAGTTGTTAGGATCTTCTGCGACTAATGCATCTACAGTCGTATCAGCTAAAAAAGTAATAGCTACTATTACCCTTCCAGCTGGAGCAACTACTGCATTATCAGTCGCAGCACTGTGCATACTTCCAAACTGACCGAAAGCCATTTGGTTTGATTTTCCGTTATTTGATAATCTACTCATTTTATCCTAATGTTACTGCTGAGCTGTCTAATCCAAACACAGCAAATTCTATAATACTGTCTACTTTTGTAGCATACGCCTTATATGTTTTATCTACAGCTACTGGGATAAAACAAAACTCCCCACCTCCCAACTTGGATACCAACCCATCAGAGTCACTAGCATTATATATATATACAAAGTTTTCTTTTTCAGTTTCTAAGTTTTTTATATATAAACAAGCAGACACAAGTTTATCATCCGATTTGTACACGGTTAATGCAGCAGCATCAGGAGCGGTTTTTAAAATTTTACCTCTTCCCATATTTCCGCTATCCGCTTCAAACGAAGCAGAAGTAGATAGATCTACTGCGGTAGTTAAAACATCCGAAGATGTTAGTCTTATTAATGCTCTTAAACTGCCCATTATGACTGATAAATTAACATAGATTCTAGCGTCATAGCCGTCCCTACGCTAGGTGTTATTTTTATATCTCCTGCGTTAGCTATAGGTTCTACTGTCTGAGCGTTTGTTGCCGTTCCATTACCAGCGGTAGTAGCCACAAGGGACCCCGTTGTTGTAGCGGCCATATCGCCAAGAAGTACATTTTCTAAGTTATTACTGCTCTTAGCTACAAACGTTATAACACCAGAAGCATTCGTTGCGGTCCAGTTAGGGAATCTTGCTGCAGAAACTAAATTAGCAATGTTTGTTACGTTTGAGTCGGCAGCCGTAATAGTAACACCGTCAAATACAATTGTATCTCCAGCCGCATATGTTGCTGCGAGCGTACAAGTAAACTGTTGTTTTACTCCATCAGTAGCAGCCCAAGGGAAAAAAGCAAAGTCTCCTGCGTACAAGCGACCTAAAACAGTGTCATCTATACTTACAGTAAAAAACTCAGAAGCTGTAGTAGATGTGTTTCTTAGAAATACTTTATGAGCTAAGTCTGCGGTGTATTCGTCCGCTTTATAGATAGTATATTGATCTACCGAGGATGTTTGCTTACTGCTTAAACCCGAAGCCTGATCGATACCCGTGCTGTTGCCTGCTTTAGTTAAAACAGACGAGGCGTTTACGTTAAAAGAAGAGCCTACTAAGCCTGTTCCTGAAACGGTTAATACTGCGGTTGTGGTTGCCATTTTTTATATATTTTTTAAGCTGATACTGCTGATTGAGAAAAGACGCCAAACTCAATAGTAAGGGCCCCGCTAGTATCAACGTCTATGTCGTTAGTTCCGTCCCAAGGAAAAAATGCCCAGTCCCCTGCATAAAGCCGACCAAGAGATGTGTTGCTTGAGCCAATCTCAACATTAATAAAATCGGTTGCGGATTCGGACGTGTTCCTAATGTACACCTTGTGAGCAACGACTGTATCCACGTACGAAGCAGCTAAAAGGAGAGGTGTAGCAGTCTGAGCGTCAGCGTAAACTAACGTCGTAATTCCTGTAAATTGATTTAATCCTGTTTCAGCCTCTTGAGCTTTAGTTAAGGTTGCTGTTTTGTTTAAATTTAACGGTGATCCCGTTATATCCGAACTATTAAGTGTAATTGTCGCGGTAGTCGTAGGCATTGTAGGTAGTTATTTATATGCAAATATAGTTATTTATTAGTTTTCTTTTTTATTGCGAATCCTAGCTGCTTCTTTTTTGCCAAATTTACTTTTTACCCTAGCCATGGCCCATGCATGTTGAGAGACTCCAGGTCTGTTGCCAGAGCTCATGTAAGCAGCCAACCCTCTTTTGTATACTTCTTTTTCGGCAGCACTTAATCCAGCCATACCTCCTTTCTTGTATTTTTTCACTATCATAATG